>Ga0310786_10000904_pt1 | contig 47066 bp, 33 predicted proteins | sample AusTroGonzalo_MG_FD_203881 | JGI IMG/M metagenome (GOLD analysis project Ga0310786, IMG submission 203881) | Bovine rumen microbial communities from tropical cattle in Woodstock, Queensland, Australia - Gonzalo_03 (v2) (version 2) | ecosystem: Host-associated > Mammals > Digestive system >...
GAAGTCGCCTGCGACGGTCGAGCCCCGCAACTGGGCGAAGCTCGTGCAGCCCGGCGCGCGCAACGTGCGCGTGAAGTTCGTAGATGCGGACTACACGCTTGCCGCGGACGGACGCGAGGACGCGCCTACCGGATTCGTCTCGCTCTTCAACGGCAGGGACCTCGACGGCTGGAAGGGCGTGACGCCCGAAGAGAGGTTCAACTGGCCGGGCGTCCGCCGCGCCGCGATCCCCGAGAAGCTGTGGGAGATGCAGGCCAAGGCCGACAGGCTGATGGAGGAGCACTGGCATGTGCGCGACGGCGTGCTGTTCTTCGACGGGCTGCCCGGCGGCAACAACCTGGCGACGAAGAAGGCCTACGGAAACTTCGAGGTCGTGGCAGACTGGCGGCTTCTGCGGGTGTTCGGAGACACCGGCTTCTACCTGCGCGGCTCGCCGCAGGTCCAGGTCTGGGATCCGAACCTGTGGGCCGGGCAGGGCTCCGGCTGCATCTGGAACAACAAGACCGCGCTCTCGGCGGCCCTCGTCTGCGCCGACAGGCCCATAGGCGACTGGAACCGCTGCCGCATGCGGCTCGTGGGCGACAAGGTGACGGTCTGGCTCAACGGCAGGAAGGTCGTGGACAACGTGACGTACGAGTACGTCCGGCAGGAGGGCGCGCCCCTGCCGCTAATCGACCAGTTCGAGCTGCAGTGCCACGACGACCCGGTCGAGTTCCGCAACATCTTCATCAAGGAGCTGCCCGAGGCGGCGGAGGACGTCCCCGACCCGGCGGCTGCCGTGCGCGGCGAGCGCATCGACTTGATTAGAGACGGCATGGACGGATGGAAGGCCGCCGACCCCGACTTGCGCATGGGCTGGAGCGTCAAGGACGGCGTCCTCTCCAACTTTGTGACGAAAGACCCGGCCAAGACGTCGCGCGGCGGCTCCGGCGGCACGCATCTCGTAACGAAGCGCGACGACTTCTTCGACTTCGACCTCTCCTACGACGTGCTGGTCGAGAAGAAGTGCAACTCGGGCGTCTACTTGCGCGGGCGCTACGAGATACAGGTGAACGACTCATACGGGCGCAAGGTCGACTGCCACAACATGGGTGCGCTGTACGACCTCATAACGCCGACAGCCTCTGCGGAAAAGCCCGCCGGCGAATGGCAGCACGTCGACCTGACGCTCTACAGGCGCCATCTGACGGTGACCTTGAACGGCGTCAAGATCATCGACAACCAGCCGATCGCCGGCGTGACGCCTGGGGCGATGGACTGGGACGAGACGGTTCCCGGCCCTATCCTGCTGCAGGGAGACCACTCCAACGCATCGTTCAAGAACATGATTCTGACGAAGATCGTCGAGTGACACGGTTGCCAAAAACTGCGGTCCCACAGGGAGGCTGCATATGCCAGGCTGGTTGAAAGTCAGACGTATGGTCGCAATGAGCGCTGTGGCGCTCGCGTGGTGCTCCCTTGCGGCGGACGACAACACGCCGGGGTATGTCAAGGTCGAATGGTCGCTGGAGACTGGCGAGAAGTGGGAGGTGAAGGGCCTCGCCGACCGCGAGGCGGGCCGCCCCATGGCGACGAACACGATCTTCGCGATCTGCTCGAACACAAAGCCGGTCACGTCCGTGCTGGCGCTGACGTTCGTCGAGGAGGGGATGCTCAATCTCGACGATCCTGTCTCAAAGTATTTCCCGGAGTTCGCGGACATCAGGTTCAACGGCAAGTGCAGAGGCGCGAAGAAAGAGGGGGACAGGCCCGAGCATCCGATTCTCCTCCGTCACCTGATCACGCATCTTTCGGGACTCTGTTTCTCTGCGCGGACGCCTCAAGCTGGCGGGCATATACTGCGGAGACAGCCACTTCAACCGCCTGCACGAGGAGAACGGAGTCAGGTACTTCATCTGCGACGCCGCCTTCAACGGGCGCGGCGAGCGGCTGATGCTCGTCCATCTTGCGGCGATCAAGCCGAGGACAGGCGAGGCGCGCCTTTTCCGGATCGGCGTCGGCGGCGAGAAAGGAGACCTTTGACGAGTCTTGCGAATCACCGGAGAATTATGCTACAATAATGCCGTAGGTAATGGAGTCGGCATCTATGAAAATAACCGGATATTTTCAAACACCAAGAAAGGAGAGCCAGAGATGGAAATGAACAGAAGGGGCTTTGTCGCGGCGCTTGGCCTGGCCGCCGTAGCCGGAGTCGCCAGAAAATCGGAGGCGGCAGGCGAGCTCAACAAGGTGCGCGGCAGGACGTTCGTCGCGGCGTGTCCGCCAGTCAAGGCGTCGATTCCGAGGACGCCCGGCCCGTACCGCATCATGGTCATCGGCGGGCACCCCGACGACGCGGACATCATCTGCGGATGCACGGCGGCGAAACTGGTCAAGAAGGGCTGCCGCGTCAAGTTCGTGGCGGCCTGCAACGGCGACCTCGGGCACCACGTCCACAGCCGCGAGAAAGTCGCCGCGATACGCCGCCAGGAGACCCTGAACGCGGCGAAAGTCTTCGGTTTGGACAGCTACGACATCTACGGCTTTGGCGACGCGCGCTGTCCCAACACGATCGAGGCTCGCGAGCTGGTGGCGCGCAGGATCCAGGAGTTCGAGCCCGACATCATCATGACGCACCGCGACTGCGACTACCACGTCGACCACCGCGCGATCGGCACGCTCGTCAAGGACTGCGGCTACATGCTCGGCTGTCCGCACTGGATCGAGGGCTCCAAGGCCCTCCGCCGCCGCCCGCTCATACTGCTCATGAGCGACATCTTCACAGTCCCGCGCGTGATGCGCCCCGACATCCTCGTGGACGCCGACCCGTACATCGGCAAGTGGGCCGACGCGCTCGACTGCCAGGTTTCGCAGTTCTATGAGTGGCTTGCGTGGGACAAGGGCGTGGAGGACGAGGTCAAGGCAATCGGCGACCGCAAGACGAACATTGAGGGTCGCAACGCCTACCTGATGAAGTACTGGGGCAACCGCAAGGTGAACGACGCGAAGCGCTTCGCCGACGCCTGGCGCGAGCAGTACCCCGGGAAGCCCGTGCCACATGCGATCGAGAGCTACGAGATAAGCGAATACGGCCGTCCGCCGATCGAAGAGGACTTCGACCTGCTCATGGGCGAGTGATTCCGCGATGCCTGACGCAACGGATTTCGACAGAACTCGCCGCCGGGCCGAAGGTCGTTGTCCGGTTCCGCAGAAGTGCCGAAATCCCAGTTGAAAGTCGGGGGCTGGATATGGTATAATACACGCCACTTCCGTTTTGGGCGATTAGCTCAGTTGGTTAGAGCATTACCTTCACACGGTAGGGGTCACTGGTCCGAGTCCAGTATCGCCCACCATTATGGAAGCGCGGCTTCACGATCCCTCGCGGACACCATGCAGGCAAGACGCCCGGCGGGCGTAGAAGGGCGAAGCCTTGGCGCTCTGCATAGCCCAGGGGGGTGGTTCGGCATCTCAGGGCATGACATCTGCATGGACGAAATAGACTTCGAGAGCGACGGGTTTGAAGACGTCGTCGCAAAGGACCCTCGCTACAACGCCAGGGCGTATGCGCTGCTAATGGACGTCATCCACTATCTGGGCGCGAACGGAAAGCACATGGGCGCGGAGGACATCCTGGACGAGTTCCGCGAGAGGACGCTCGACCAGTACGGACCGATGAGCTACACCGTGCTGTCGGAGTGGGGGCTCACCCGCTGCGAGGACATAGGGGAGATGATGTTCAACCTGGTGGAGGCGCGCCGCGTCGCCAAGGACGAGAACGACTCGCCCGAGGGGTTTGTCGGCGGCTATGACTTCAAAGAGGCGTTTCTCGGCCCGTACGAGCCGTAGGGCCTGCGCAAGACTGGAGGCTGAATCATGAAGATGGCGTTTTCCCTGCTGGCGGCTTCGCTGGCGCTGGCCGCGGCGGCGGACGAGCCCGCAGCCGCGAAATGGGCTGACAGCTTGGTGGAGTACAAGGAGCAGATCGTGAAAGACGGCGACACGGTCGTCCTCATAGGCGACTCGATAACCGAGCAGGGGTTCTGCAACAAGTGGGGGTACTACCACCTGCTGACCAACGCCATGCCGCGAGTGCGGTTTGTCCCGCTTGGCTTCGGGGGCTTCCAGGTGAAGAGCTGGAGCGACCTCGAGCGCGACAGCCTGTCGAACACCAATCTCTGCACGTGGTACCGAAACCACGGCTGGAACCTGAAGGAAGTCTTCGACGGGCACATCGACGTAATCGTGGTCTTCCTGGGCATGAACGACATCCTGCAGCCCTCGGTCTCGGAAGACGAGGCGTCGCTCGGCAAATGGCTCTTCGACTACGCGACGTTCGTGAAGAACCTCCGGGAGCGGTGCCGTCCGCGCGAAATCGTCCTCGCGACGATAACCCCGCTCACCGCGGACATGACCTCGCCCAAGAACAGGGTGCGCCGCCGCCTGAACAACCGCATAAGGATGTTCGTCGAGTCGTCCTACGCCGGCGGGTCGGGGATGCTCTCGGTGGCAGACACCGGGCTCGGCGTTTCGGAGGGGGTGGACGACACGCGCCTTGCGAACTCCGGCTACAGGCTTGTCCCCGACTTCGTGCACCCCGACGCGCTCGGGCACAAGATCATCGCCAGGGAGCTCTGCATGGCGTTCGGATGCGAGGAGGAGGCGGACCGTCTGTCGGCCGAAGTCTCTGAAGAGCTGGTCGCGAAGTCGCAGTGCGGGGATGGCGGGGTCGGCGTCTGGCTTGAGCCCGTCCGCACATGCCGTCCCGGCGACGACGAGTTCGTGTACCTCGTTCACTACCGCGTGAACAGCGTAGGTTTCGCGGCGGCCGAGGCGAGGGTCGTCCTGCCAGAGGGCTGGACTGCCGACGAGCTTGCGATGGTTGCAGACGAAGGGATGTTCTTCGTGCGCGGGAGGCCCAGGTCCCTCGTGACGACGATCCGCGTCGATGCAGGCCCTGCGGGCCGCGCCGTGCTGAACATACCCGCGCCGTGGAAGGTCTGCGACGAGTCCGGCGAGTGGAAACTGTACACCGCGACCCAGGACTACACGGGCGGCCTTGCGCCGGGATCCATAGACCCGTACCAGCTATACTTCGGCGCCCGGACGAACACGTTGCGCTGCGTCCGCCGGGTGAAGAGCGAGAAGGCGCGCGACGTGAAGGCCGTCTTCTCCCACCAGACCTTCTCCGCGACCCTCGACCTGTCGCTTTCGCTGAACGGCAGGGCGGTGTTCGCCGATTCCCTCAACCGCAACGGAAAGAACCGCTCAGAGAAAGTCGTCCGCCTGGAGGAGGGCTGGAACGACGTCGAGGTGAAGTGCGTCAACCGCGACTGGCAGCGGCAGTTCTCCTTTGACTTCGAGCCGCTTGCCGGCGACGACCTCTCGGGCCTGGAGTACGGCATACGATGACGCGCATCGAACGCTTCGGATGGAGAGGCCCGGTGGAGCCTGGCATAGGGCGCGTCGTGAGCGCCCACGGCGACTACTACCATCTGGTCTGCAACGAGGCGGAGGGCGAGATACTCGCGCGCAAGAAGAAGAGCGCGTTCGCGAAGCGTGTCGAGTCTGTGCGCGACATCGGGGGGGTGCGGCGCGTCAGCCGCGGCGAAATCGGGGAGGAGAGCCTAAAGCCGATCACTGGTGACTTCGTGCGGTTCAGGTACAACGCGAGCGGCGAGTCGATGATAACGGGCATCCTGCCGCGCTTCTCGCACTTCGAGCGGAAGGACCCGACGGCTAGGCGCAAGTCCCAGACTCTGGCGGTGAACTTCGACACGCTCTTCGTGATGATGTCCCTGAACGAGGACTTCTCCACCGCCCGCATCGAGCGCTACCTTACGCTCGCGGAGGACATGGACGGCGGCGAGGCCGTTGTCGTGCTGACAAAGATGGACCTCTGGCGGGATGGCGACGGAGAGTTCGTGGACGAGCTCGTCGCCGCTATAGGCGGCAGGGCGCCGCTGCTCAGGATATCTGCCCTCACCGGCGAAGGCATGGACGGTGTGCTCGAGTACGCCAGGCCCGGCCGCACACTCGCCTTCGTCGGAAGCTCCGGCGTCGGCAAGTCCACGCTTCTCAACAAGCTCGCCGGAGAGGAGTGGGCGGCGACCCAGGAGATACAGGAGTGGAGCGGAAAGGGCCGCCACACCACGACGAGCCGCGAGCTTGTGATGCTCCCCTCCGGGGCCATGGTCGTGGACACGCCGGGAATCCGCGAGATAGGGATACTCGGCGAGGAGGAGGTCCTCCGGGCGAAGGGGGAGTCAAGCCACCGCTGGAGGAAGTAGCGTGTTCAAGGCCATATTCACGTTGCTGCCGTTCCTCTTCTTCTCGCTGCTGATGTTCCTGTTCGTGGCGCCGGCGCGTATGCGCGTCAGGGCGCAGGCGGCCTGGGCGATGGCGCTCCTTGCGTGTGCATCGAAGTTCGCGTGCTACAAGGCCTTCGGAGGGGACGCGTTCGCGCCGGAGCTTCCTGAGAAGCTGATCTGGACATGGAACTGGGCGTATTCAGGAATGTGTCTCCTGCTTGCGATGGCGCTACTCTGGCGCATTGCCCGGTGGGTTATCCTGGCCGGGCCGCCGCGCGGCCGCTGGAAGGCTGTCTGGCTGGTGGGGTTGCCGGTCGTCGCGTGGGGCGCTGCGGCCGTCGGGGTCTGGAACGGCATCAAGGTCCCTGAAGTCAGGGAGGTCGTGGTCGATTTCCCGAACCTGCCGGAGTCCCTGGACGGCTATCGGATCCTGCACATGACGGACTTCCACGCGAGCGCGGCGGCGAGGCGCTGGCGGACGGAGGCGATAGTGGAGCGGGCGAACGCGGCAGGCGCGGACCTCATCTGCCTCACAGGAGACTACGCCGACGGCATGTCGGACCTGCAGGCGAAGAACCTCGAGCCGCTGAAGGGCCTGACGGCGAGGGACGGCGTACTGGCGGTGACCGGAAACCACGAGTACTACTTCGACACATACGGATGGATGCGCCAGTTCCACCGATGGGGAATTGACTTCCTCGTGAACGAATGCGCATTCCCGAGGCCCGGTCTCGCCGTCGCAGGCGTGAGCGATTCGCAGAGCGCGGTCGAGGGCTTCACCAAGCCGGACCCTGACACCGCGTTCGAGGCGGCGACCAACGGCGAGTTCCGGGTGCTGCTGCAGCACAGGCCTTTCGTCGACTACGAGCGGCTCTACGGATGGCCGATGTCCGAAAAGTGCGACCTGCAGCTTTCCGGGCACACGCACGGAGGTGTCGCGCCGGGGCTGTCGTGGCTTGTCAGGGCCGTCAACAACGGAATGGCACGCGGGCTCTATCGGCGCGGAGACGGACGGGTTGTCCATGTCTCGCCGGGTGTCGGGCAGTGGGCAGGGTTCCCGATCCGCTTCTTCGACGACCCCGAGATGACGCTCCTGGTCCTCCGCAGGGCCCGCCTGACGCGGTGGACAAGCTCTTTTCACTGATTGGATAGGGGGAACTATGCTTTTCAACTCTCCTGAATTCCTTTTGTTTTTGCCGCTTGTCTTCGTGGGTTACTGGTTGCTGGGAGCGCGTCTCCGTCTCCAGAACCTGTTCGTGGTCGCTGCGAGCTACGTGTTCTACGGCTGGTGGGACTGGCGGTTCCTCGCGCTGATCGTCTTCACGAGTGCGTGGAGCTGGGCGTTCGGCCTCATGGAGGCGAACGCCGCGCCGCGCTCCGCCGCCTCGAAGGCGCGTCTCGCGCTCAGCTGCGTTATCAACCTCGGGATCCTTGGCGCGTTCAAGTACTACGACTTCTTCCTCGGCCAGGCGGTCGAGCTGCTGCGCGCCTGCGGGTTCGAGCCGCATGTCGCGTTCCTGCGGGTGGCCCTGCCGGTGGGCGTGAGCTTCTATACCTTCCAGGCGCTCAGCTACACGATTGACGTCTACCGCCGGCAGATTGCGCCCACGCGCGACCCGATCGCGTTCTTCGCCTTCATCGGGTTCTTCCCGCAGCTCGTGGCGGGCCCGATCGAACGTGCCACGAACCTCCTGCCGCAGTTCCTCCGTCCACGCACGTTCGACTACGGCGAGGCCGTGCTCGGCTGTCGGCAGATGCTCTGGGGGTTCTTCAAGAAGTGTGTGGTGGCGGACAACTGTGCGGTGGCGGCGAACTTCCTCCTGAACGACGCCGAACTCCACAACGGCCTCGGCACGGGGCTCGGCGTCCTCCTATTTACGTTTCAGATCTACGGCGACTTCTCCGGCTACTCCGACATCGCCATAGGCTGTTCGCGACTCTTCGGCATCCGCCTCATGCGGAACTTCGCCTGTCCCTACTTTGCGCGCGACATCGCCGAATTCTGGCGCCGCTGGCACATCTCGCTCACCACCTGGTTCCGCGACTACCTCTACATCCCTCTCGGCGGCAGCCGGTGCGGCGCGTGGAAGCGCGTGCGCAACACGTTCGCGATCTTCCTCGTATCCGGCCTCTGGCATGGTGCGAACTGGACGTTCGTCGCCTGGGGCGCGTTCCACGCCGCGCTGTTCCTGCCGCTCCTGCTCGGCGGGCGCAACCGCCGCCACCTTGACGTGGTGGCGGAGGACCGCGCCCTGCCGACCTTCCGCGAGCTCGGCGCGATGCTGCGCACTTTCTTCTTCGCGTTCCTCGGATGGGCCCTCTTCCGTGCGCAGTCGATCGGCGAGGCGTGCCGCTGGTTCCGCGACATGGTCGACGTGCGGACGTTCGGCGCGTTGCACGGCCTGCCGCGGGAGACGGTTGTCGCGGCGACTGCGGTCGGTGTGCTGCTGCTCGTGGAGTGGTTCAACCGCCGCGAGGCGTACGGCTGCGCGCGCCTGCCGCGCAAGACGCCCCTGCGTTGGGGCGTGTACTTCGTCCTTCTCTGGCTTGTCGTGTTCTACACGCCTGGCAGTCAGACCTTCATCTATTTCCAGTTCTGAGGTCCAAACATGCGACAATTCCTGAAACGACTCCTTCTCTTTGCCGCGTTCCCCGCCGTCATCGCAGTCGTCTGGACCACGTTCGTCGTCGTGATGGACCGCTGTTCCTACGTGCGCGCGCTGCCGCTGGCGGAAGGCGAGACGATGGTGGTGTGCGGCGATTCGCAGACGAAGGACGCGCTTGACCCCGCCCGCATCCTGGGCCTGCGCAACTTCAGCACGGCCGCCACCACGTGCGACCAGGACGCGATGCGGCTTGCGGACGTGCTGGCGGCGAACCCCGGCAAGGTCCGCCGCGTGTTGCTCGACGTCTCGCCGCTCAAGATCGGCTACGACATCTCGCGTCCGGTCTCCGAACTCCACGCGGCGCGTGTCCATGCGCTCATCCATGCCTACCACTTCCGAGACAACAGGCGCCCGTTTGGTTCCGTGCTCGCCTTGTGGCGCGATGTTATCTTCACGCGCAAGTTCAACGAATTCCGCAAGTCGATCCTGCGCGGCAAGCGCTGGCAGAGTTCGCTCGCCGGAGGGTTTGACCCGTCTAGGCAAATAGGATTCCTGAAGAAAAAGACGGCTTCGCTAGCGCAGAAGGACATGAAGGAGAAGGCCGCGCGCGTCAACGGCCGCCCGCCGGTTACGTCGGAGCTGCCCCTTTTCGGTATTCTGGAGGAACAGGTCGCGCTGGTCCGCGCCGCCGGCGCCGAGCCGGTGATCACGACGATGCCGCTGTCGTCGCCACTCCGTGAGGCGATTGACCCCGCGCGTCGCGCCGCGTTCACGCGGGAAGTGCAGGCGCTCGCGCGTCGCCTTGGCGCGGCCTACCTCGACTACCTCGAGCTCGACCTGCCGCTCGAGTGCTGGCACGACGGCAACCACCTCAACCGCGTCGGAGCAGAGGTGTTCTCCGAACGCTTCGCCCGCGACCTTCAGGGAGTCAACAGGCTCCGACGAAAGAATCTTTCGGAAATGTAGTAAGGCGACGCCTGCCAGGGCGTCGCCGCTATTCGCGGACGATCAGCGACTTCGGATAGTCCGGGTTGTCGGTGAAGACGACTTCAGCGCCGTCCGCGACGAAATACGACGCATAGACGACAAGGTTCGTCGGACTCGCCTCGGGCGGCGGCCGCACGCTCACGCCGCCGTAGGCTGGGTTGCGGTATTCGCCGGAAGTCACGAGCTTCACGCCCGGCATGAGATGGACTTGGTAAAAAGATATTTCCGGCACGCGAAGCGTGCCATTGCCCTGCACAACCAGGGGCTTTGCCAGTTTGACGAAGTCGCCAGCGCGCCGCGGCCCCGCTGACGGATTCTCCTTCTCGACAACGGGGCAAGGGCCGCCGTATAGATCCTTCATCACGTACTCCCGGCCGTCTTTGAGCGTGATGACAGTAGTATTTCTTCGAATGGGGTGATCCAGACAGTCGTATCGGTACTCCCGCACTTCCTCGGAAATGTCGTCGTCGGCGACTTCGACGGGCGTCGGCACGGCAAGGGACGCGGCGAAAAAGACCAATGCGCACGCGGCAAACCCGCCCACCGCCCACGGCAGCATCTCCAACAGCCGGACACACCCGAGCGACCTTCTCATGTCCTTTGCCGAGCGATACCGCAGCGCGGCCGACGAGTTGGTGGCGCGCAGGACGAATCCGCGCCACGCGAACGGCGGCTTTCCGCCGAAGAGCCAGACGGCAAGGCGTCCGACGGCGTGGAGGTCAGACGCGGGCGAAGCGTCCGCGCCAATGAACTGCTCCGGTGCACTGAAATCCGGCGTACCGGCGATGCGAGCGCTGCCAATGCTTGCAGTTGTGGTTGTCGTTTGTGGCGGGGTTATTTTCTCTGCCGTCTCGGCATCGTCAATCTGCGCGATGCCGAAGTCAGTCAGAAGGGCGTTCCCGTTGTCGTCGAGAAGAACGTTCGCCGGCTTGATGTCGCGATGCACAATGCCTTTTGCGTGAAGTGTACTGAGCGCGGAGAGTACGGCGCCGATTATCTTTCGCGCCTTGCGCCTTGCCAGCGGACGGACAATCGGATGGAGCAGATCCATCGTGTAGAATGGATGCTCGCCGACGTTTTGAAGAACGTGTACGCGTACGATTCCCGGATGCGTGAACTGTGCGAGGCAGCGAGCCTCGGCTATGAAGCGCCGGCGTAGCCTGGCAGATTCCCTTTCGGCAACTGCTTCGCGCGGTGCGAAGATCTTCATCGCGAAGTCGGCGTTCAGCGATTCGTCGTGGACGCGCCACACTTCGCCTGTCGCGCCGCGTCCGAGAAACGCGATTATGCGAAAGACCCCGAACGTTTCGCCCGGATGCAGAAGACATCCCTGTGCCGATTCGGTCTGGTTCAGGGCTGCATCCGACTTGAGGTATTCGTCGATGTCAGTCTCCATCAGGAGAGTTCTCCCTGATTGCCTTCACTTCGTCCGCGATGCGCTGTTTGATGCGGTTCTTGATCTGGTAGAGATTGTTCACCGTTATGCCGAGTTCGGCTGCGACAGTTTCGGCGTTTTCGCCCTGCTGCACGTGGCGGCGGAAGGCGATTTTCGACGTCTCGCCGATTGACGTGTCTGCGAAGACGCGTCGAAGGGCTATGTTGAAGGTTTCAAGCCGCCAGTCCTCTTCGGACGGCATGACGGGCTCGGCGGCGAACTTGGCGATTTTGTCCGCATCTGCCTTCGCCTTCCGCATTCGGTCTATGGCCTTGTTCTGGGCAATTTTGAAAAGCAGGGAATGGAACGCGCCTTTTCTCGCCTTGTCGTACTTGTATTTCGGCATGATCTCCACGAGCTCGACTATCGTGTCTTGGATGGCTTCCTCTGCGTCCGCGCGGGAAATGCCGCATTTCATCAGAGTTTGTTCGATCAGGGGTGCATAGTCGCGGTAGAACCGCGCCCAGCGGCTCTCGTTGCCTTCGGCAAGTCCTTTGAGAAGAGTGTCGGTCGTTTCAAGCATGGGGGTTTTCTCGCAGTTCATTTCAGACCAAGGAGTTTTTCTGCTGGTATTACGGCGTCAAAAAAGCCGGCTCCCTCGACGGATGGCTCCAGTTCTCCGTCGTAGACGAGCACGGGGCGTGGACTCATCCCTTTGCGCAGACGCAGTCGTTTCATTCGGTCGTCGACCTCGTCGATGATGGATTCGTCGATGTATTTCTTCCGCTTGATTTCTACGACGTATGCCGTGCGCGGGGTCTGTATCAGGAGGTCGATCTGGCATCCGCCGCGCCGGTTTGGACCTGTGTTGCGCACGTTGTGGTAGGGTGCCGCCGATTCAACGGTAGCGCCGCCGATGTGGAGATATGGCAGGAGGTCCATCGCATTGTTCACGACGAGGTTTTCGAATTGCAGTCCCATTACGCCGTTCCACTCTGGCAGTGCGGCGAGGGAAGCGAAGCGGAAGGTGCCTGTTTCAATTTGGACTTTTTTAGGCTCTATGTACTTGAGGTAGAATCGTGTGTAGTTATCGCGCAGCCTGTATTTCCCCACCCTGGCCTGTTCGCCGGTTTCAGGATTCAGTCTAGGGTCGTCGGTGATGAATCCCCCGTCCTTCAGCTCGCGCAGATGCTTTGCTATCCTGCCGTTCTTCTCGACTTCGAAAGCGGCTATGATTTCTGCGCCAGAGAGCGGACATTTTGCGAGAGCGCGCAGTATCCGTTTCTTCTCTTCGGCACCGGCTCCAAAAAGCGAGTTGAAGATGGCGTCGAAGTCTTTGTAGAGTTCTCCGGACGGGAGGAAGCACATCCGCCTGATGTTTTCCTCCGCGCTCAGCTCAGGATCGACTTCCTCAAGGTACCTCGGCACGCCACCAGTCACCGACAGCACGTCGATGATTTCGCGCGCGTCGAGCCGGTTCTTTGCCGCCCGCCAGAATTCCGCGCATTCCGGCAGCTTCAGTTCGCCGAGGACGTAGTCCCGTGAGAATCTTCCGGTGAATCCGGTGTCTCCGAGGATGTTCTCCTTTACCCAAGCTGAGACGGATCCGCATACGGCGAGGATGAGCCGGGGGTGTTGATGCAGAAATGTTTCCCATACGGTTCTGAGCGCTCCGGGAAATGTAGGGTCGTGCTGCCCCATCCAGGATATCTCGTCCAGCAGGATTACTGTCCGGCCCGAGTCGTCAATCTGCTGTGCCATTCGCGCAAACGCCTCGAGCCAGCTGTCGACAGGTTCCTTGGAGCAACCGGTATGCAGCGAAAGCAGGGAAATGAAATTGTCCAACTGCATTCGGTTGAGCGAATGTGCGTCTTTCGGCATTTCCTTGTTGGGCGGAAGACCTTCTATTTCGATATACCTGTCAGCCGTACGCCGTGCAAATTCCCTGATAAGAGTCGACTTGCCGATTCTGCGACGTCCGCGGCAGGCGATTATCGACGAGGAGTCCTTTCTCCAGAGCGATTCAAGGTCTTCGAGGTATTCTTTTCTGCCGTAGAAATTCGAAATTGTTGTTTTGATCATCTTATTCCTCCTTGAAACAGCAGTATAATAGCATAATTTTTGCATTTAAGCAATTGCCAACGTCCCCAAAAGTAAAGAAATTATTTTTGGGGACGTCAGCGGGAAAACGTATGCGCCAACTGTCACAACGCAATTGACAGGGCGATTGCCTGAGCCCTTGATGAATCAATCGTAAAAACTGCCGAATTGTAGTTTTAAACCTAAATTTCTCAGTTCAATTTCCCGGCAAATGGTTATATCTCTGCGTGAGACCTTCAACCGAGGATATTAGGTTAAATTTGTCGCGTAAGATTCGCCGCCTGGCATACGAGTTGTATACGAGTGGGGCCTTGGCGCCCGTTATACGCAAAATGGTGCGGTGGTTTGCGTGGAGTTCGAAGATCGTTCAGGGTGGGGTGACCTTATTTGCAAACGATACGTGAGATATGTACGCGAGGGGACTCTTAGATTGTATGCCAAGAATACCGAGAGTGTTGTTTCGGATAGAGATTCGCTAATGAGCTTTTTCAATCGCGTTCTGGCTGACATATTAAGAGGCGATCTTCTTGTGGACAATGAAATCTACTGCATGGGGGTTAAGTCCGTAGATTCTGTATCAACGCCGCTCCTCGCGATGAAGTGCCTGCCATTTGCGTTGGAGAATCACTTTGTCACAGATGATTTTAAGAGTGATTTGGCACGAAACGGATATGAGTTTGCCTTTGTTTATGGCATCGATCAGGAGATTCCTGACAGTCACTGCGGCCGATACTTTGAGTTGCGAAAGAAAATAGAGGGCAAGAGGGAAGGGGAGCCGCAGGATTCATCTGTCGATACCTATAATCGCACAATCTACCGCGGCTGGATTGGTGTAGACTACAACGGTAGTTGTGCGAAAGATATAAGTCAGCCAGTCAGAGAAAGAGAAACATACTGGGACAGCCCCACATTTACAATTGAGATATCCAAGGATTTCCCTGACGCAAAATTGTTGCAGGAAAATTCATGGGGTTGGAAATGTATAGAACTTGGCGACACCGACAGGGAAAACTGGGGTGTGGTCTTTGGGACCGCGAAGAAAGAACTGTTGAATTTGATTTCCAATGCAAGCGCAATGCGGTAAGAAAGGTGTGTGTCATGAAATACAATAAGTTCGTTAGGGTCTGTGTCGTTGTCTTTGCGCTGGTCGTGTCTTTTCGGGCTGTAGCTAAGACCGAATATGTTGACGGCATAGAATGGACATACACTGTATCCAATTGCGAGGCGTCTCTTGGCGCAGGGTATGATTATTATGATGAGTTTGGTTGCCATTATGAATTCATTTCGGCGATTTCGTCAGGGATCAGAGGTTCGATAACAATTCCGTCTTCTCTCGGGGGGTGCCCCGTTACGAGTATCGGGGATCAGGCATTCAAATGGTGCAGCAATTTGACGAGCGTGACGATACCTAACAGCGTGACGAGCATCGGGTTTTCTGCGTTCAACGGTTGCAGCGGGCTTGCGAGCGTGACGATACCTGACGGCGTGACGAGCATCGGCGAGTGGGCGTTTTATGGTTGCGAAAGCCTTACGGGCATTAGTATTCCGAATAGCGTCACAAGTATTGGGGAGCGTGCATTTGGATGGTGTACCGGGTTGGCCGACGAGGATGGCTTTGTTGTTATTAGGGGAACCCTTTACTGTTATTATCCATTAACAAGTAGGCCTGATGTGATAATCCCTGACGGGGTGACAAGCATTGACGAGTGTGTGTTTGATAACCATAATTGGCTGACGAGCGTGACGATGCCTGGCAGCGTGACGAACATCGGGAGTCATGCGTTCGCCTATTGTAGCGGTCTGATGAGCGTGACGATATCAGATGGGGTGATGACTATCGGGGATTGTGCTTTTATGGGGTGCAGTGCTCTTGCGAGCGTGACAATTCCTGCAAGCGTGACGACTATCGGAGAGTATGCGTTCTCCTATTGTAACGAGCTTGCGAGTGTAACTTTCATGGGTGATGCACCAACTTTTGCTTCCGGCGGTTGGTTATGTTTTTATGGCGTTGCCGCAGAATGCACGGCTTATGTCCGCAAGGGCTCAACGGGTTGGGGCGTGGAGATCCCTGGCACGTGGAACGGTATAAGGATTGAGTATCTTGCTGATGATCCAGATCCGTCGTATAAAATGTATGGGTCTTTGTCTGGCTCCGCGCCGATGGCTGCTGCGAGCGAGTACAACGGGTATCTCGTGGACGCGAAGGGGAATGTGAAGGGCACGGTCCAGGTGAAGGTCGGGAAGCCCAACGCCAAGACGAAGCTCGCTGCGGTGAAGGCGACGGTTGTGCTTGGGGCGAAGAAGCTGTCCCTGAAGGCGGCGGACAAGGGCAAGGCTGAGATTGCCGAGGGCGCGCCGACGGTCGTCGCTCTTGTCGGCAATGGCGCGGAGGCGTGCGAGGTCACGCTCGGCGCGGATGGGCTTTCGGGAACGTATGGCGCGTACTTCATCGACGGTGCGCGGAACTTCTTTACCTCGAAGGACAAGGGCGATCAGAATGCTGCGAACGCTGTCCTCGGCAAGTGGCTGGGCGCGGTGAATGTGGTGTGGGACGGCGGGAGCGTCAACGTCTCCATAGCGAACAAGGGCAAGGCGAAGGTGAAGGGGACTCTTGCGGACGGCAAGACCAAGGTCTCCGCTAACTCCGTGTTCTTGGTCGGCGAGGAGTGGTGCTGCGTGCCGGTCGTCGCGCCCAAGGCGAATCTTGCCTTCAACCTCTGGCTTTCGTCCGACGGACGCAGGATTGTCGCCGAGGGTCTTGGCGACGGCGTACTCGTCGGCGCGGCGGGCTCGCTCCCGGCGAACGCGAAGTTCCGAGTCCCGAAGGACGCGGCTCTGTGGGCGCAGCTTCCGGGCGCGGTGCTGGTGGCGTATCTGCCGGACGGAGTCGCTGTGACGCAGAGCGGGACTCGCTGGACGCTCCCGAAGGCCGGAAAGGTCGCGCTCAAGAACGGCGTCCTCGACGATTCGAAGGCAGGCGAGAACCCGTCTGGGCTCAAGCTGACGTACAAGGCCAAGGACGGCTCGTTCAAGGGCTCGTTCAAGGTCTACGCCGAGCAGAGCGGGAAGCTCAAGACCACGACGGTGAACGTGACGGGCGTCATGGTCGGAGGCAAGGGCTACGGCACCGCCGCCATCAAGAACCTGGGCTCCGTCGATGTCACGATAGAGTAGCGGGGGCTGGCGAGTCCCCTACGCGCATAAGCGCGGGAAAAGGTCGGTGGGGCGCGGAAAATGCGCGCATAGGCGCGTTTTGGGCGCGCAGTGGCGCGAAATAGGCGCGCATCCGCGCTAGCACCCGCATTCACTTCCATGCAAAGCTATTTCACTTTCCCCCTTGACGCAATACATACTTGACCCTTTTTGACCAATGACGGGAAGCCTGCGGATATCCATCGAAAGAGGGTTCAGCGCCAGGTAATTGGTTCCAGGCAATGGCACATAGGCGGAAGAATGGCGGAAAAGCCCAGACGGCCGTGCGCCCCCGGAGTCTGCGGGGCGAATGAATCTTGGCATGACAGGCGCATGAAGAAACCGCGGCCCGGACTGGTGATGGAGAGGACAGCCGCGAACGACGTCACCGAGAAGCGGGCCGGCGGCCGTTGAGTCTCCTGAAGCAGAGCATGGTCATGCCATGACGCTTCTTGAACGCCCGCATCAGGCCCGTGGCGGACGGGAAGCCGCAGGAATCCGCTATTCTCGCGAGCGGCATGCCGGTTTCCGCGAGAAGCCGCTCAACGTGGCGGAAACGCTCGTTCCTTATCGAGTCGCTGACCGTGAACTGGTGACATTCGCCGAATCGCAGCTCCAGCAGGCGGCGGGAAACGCCTACGGCATCGGCGACGTCCCGGACCTTTATGCCGGAATCGACGTTGTCGCGGATGTAGGCAAGCGCATGCTCGACCAGCACGGCCGCAGGGCTCGTGAATGTCGTCGATTCCCTGAGTATCACCTCTCCCGGCTGCATCGTGACCACGCGTGACCTGCGGCGTCGCCCGGGCCTCATCAGCCGGTCCAGCTCCTCCCCGGCGCGGTATCCCTCATCCTCGGCGTTGAGGGCGATGCTGGATATCGTCGGCGAGACGTTGTCGCAGTAGAGCGGATCGTTGTCGACGCTGACGAGGGCGATGTCCTTGGGGACGGCGATGCCTTGCGCGTTGCACGACGCGAGGACGTCGATTGCGACGCGGTCGTTTCCGGCGAATACGCCGGCCGGTTTCGGGAGCTCCGCGAGAAAGCGCGGGAGCGACTCGTCCCGACCCCATGAAAACGTGCTGAACGGCTTGCCGAGCCGCCCGATGGCCGAGGCGAAGGCTTCGCACCGAACGGACGTCCACCGCCGGTCCTGCGGAAGTTTCGGGTCGCCGACTGAAGGATGGTGGATGTATGCGAACGACCGCATCGAGCCGCAGTTCATCAACGTCTCGCCGGCCTTTCGTCCGATCGCATCGTTGTCAGTCTGGATGAGTGAGATTCCAGTTTTGCGAACCCGTGAATCGACGTTCCTTCCGACCTCAAGCGCCACGGTCGGAATCTTCACCGGGGAATCCTCGCGGATGGCATCCAGCACCATCGGACATAGCCCGCCGATGATTCCGTCCGGTGGCAGGGCTGAGGGGTCACGGCAGTCCTCCAGCGTGCCATATCCGTTTGTCATCTCGACCGTCCACGGACATTGATTGAGCCTAAGATACCGGAACACCCCCATTATGACATTGCGCCCGAAAGTGATGTCCTGCGGCATCACGAGCCGTATGCGCAGCGCCCTGCAGTCGCCTCTCTTCGCCTTCATGCAGACAGTATATCACATCTGTTTCGCATAGTGCAATCAATCTCTTGCGCAAAATGTAATCTTTTGCACGGCGGGTTTTGATATAATGGCCTCATCCCCAAAAAGGAGCAGACCATGAAGAAGACGACGGCAATCGCCGGTGTGCTTGCGGTATGCGCCGCTTTCGCGGACAACGGCGTGACAAACACATTCACGAAAACGACCGCGAACACGCCTATCGCGGCGTACGACTACGAGGACAACGCGTCCGGATGCTGGAGCGACCCGGCCCTCGGCGCACCATCCGGGACAGAGGCGAACGCAATATTCAGCGCGGCGGACACTCCGTATTTCGTCAAGCTGCCGTCCGACTTCAAGACGACGCTGATCACGGTGAACAAGGGCGCGTTCCTTCTTGGCGACTACCTGAAGTGGAACAGCAGGCAGAACAAGACAACGACTGCGGGCGGGAACACCGACTATCCGTACGGCGGGATAATCTTCGGCGATTTCAAGCTAACGAAGCAGACGTCGGGCGGATCTCCGGTTGGCGGAGCGAGCAATATTGGCGGACTTCAGGTCGCAGGGCATTTCAGGCCCGGCAAATGGGGGGACGACGGCTATAACGCGAATCAGATATACAACCACACCGGAATGTTTACATTGCGGCACGACCTTTTTGCCGACGACGCTGAGCCGGAGCGCGATGGAGCATACCACTATTCCAAGCGCTTCATCGAGGCGGGTGGTTTCATGGTCTACGGTCCGAAGGGCGCTTCAGCGAATGACTCGCAGTGGAACATGACCGCCGGGGAAGTCTATCTCGAATATGCAGGCGCAGATGAGCACCCCGTAGTGCCGGGGCAGGTCGTGACTGGCAATGGCGTGTCGCCCGGAACGTTCGTTCGGTATGTATTCCCCGGAACAAAATGGATTGCGCTTTCGTCGCCGGCCGGGGCGTCTGCGTCGTCCGTTTCTCTCCATTTCGGATCGATCACCCCATCCGTCACGGAGCACTGGCCCGAGTATTGGAACAATGGACAGCTCTCTACGTGGGCGCTGGCAAAGTTCCGCGAAGAAGACGGGCTCGCAATGGTTGTCGGATCCATGCTCTTCTCTGACAAAGGCAGCAACAGCTGGGGCCCGCTGACCGTCGGACTTTCTGGCTCACAGCAGGAGAGCGGGTTTGTCCCTGGCGATATGGTCGTGTCGAATTTAAATTTTGCCTCTGGAGTCCAGATTCGTCCGATTTATCTGCAGAACTGCCGGCTTGAGATTGTCAATCCCTTTACATGGTCAACAGATGATCAGTATCTTGGACCGACAGGCATCCGCTTTGAACTCAGAGACTCCGACTGTATCGCCAAGCTCAAGATCCCTGCCGAGAAGACTGTCGACCTCAAGGCGTTCTGCAATCTCCGTGGAACGCTCGTGAAAAAGGGGGCGGGCACGCTTGTCGTCCCGATGTTAAACACTGTCGCGTCAGGCGGAATCGAGGTCGCAGAGGGAACGCTCGAGCTCAGCAAGGGAGCGCCGATCGCGGACCAGCCGCTCCAGCTTGGTTCGCTCAAGATCGCCGCCGGCGCGACGTTCGTGGTCCCCGGCGACGGGCTGACCGTGACGTCGCTCGACGCCGCCGTAGGGTCGAAGATCTCGGGCGGCAGGTTGACTGTGATCAACCGTCCCGTTGCGGCGCTTCCGGCGTTGACGGGCGGCGCGGAGCTGTCGTTCAAGTTCGGCAGGAGCGCGGCGGAGGTCTTCCCGGCTTCGTCGCTGCGTCTGCACTTCGACGCGAGCGCATCGGAGTCCATCACGACAAATGCCGCCGGAGGCGTCACTCGCTGGGACGACCTGAGCGGTTCGGGGGATTACCTGACCTACAACGACCGATCGTCCGACAAGATGGAGATACCCACAAACCGCTGCAATGTGGCGAACGGCCTTCCCATGGTCGACCTTGGTCCGCTTTGCTGGACGAACGCGGGTCCCGGCAACGCCACCGAAAGGGACCGTTCGCTCTATCTCAGGAAAAGCAACGGCACCCTGTATAAGGACACCGATGTCAAAAGTGGAGATCCATCGGGATACCCGCGCTGCTATACAGCGCTTTGTGTCATTGACAGCCGTTATGGTGGCGGTCCGCTGATAGGACAGTGGGGAGTGGACAGTTATCCAAATTATTCGCCGTTCCCTTGCGGTATCCGGAGCTACGACGATTGGCTGGACCAGCAGGATGCGCGGTACTACATCCATACGGACATGAAGTACCAAGGCGAATGGTGGGGTGCGATGTATGTTGACGGGAACTTGATCGAAAACGGGGGCACCCTGATCTTCCGCGTAAACGGAGAGGGCAAGAACCCGTGCACGTCGAAGTTCACCGGAGGGTTTGAAGTCGTTTCCTACGCGATCGAGCACGACAGGTTCGGCTGCTTTGGCCTTGGCTGCTGGGGGCAGGCGGCCAAGACCGCTCCGCGCACCGCGAACGGACTCATGTACGGCGAAGTCGTCATCTTCTCCAACAAGCTCTCCTTGGCGGAGGTCAAGCTCGCCGAAGAGTACCTGAAGCACAAATGGACTGGCGTTGAGGATGCCGTCAACTACCACAGGATCGAAGCGGCGGAGATTTCGCTCGATGCCGGATCCACGCTTTCGGGCATCAACGGAGGCTCTTTTGCGACGATGTCGCTTTCCGGCGCGGGCACGGTCGCGGCGGATGTCACGGTCGGCAACGGAGGCCTGATAAGCGTCGAGTCGGACGCGAACGGGCAGATCGCCGGGATGACGGTCGAGGGGACGCTTTCGCTCGGCGAATCCCTGCACGTCACGGTGGGCGGCGCGGCGAAACCGGAAGAGGGAGTCCAAAGGATATGCTCGGCCGGAGAGCTGAAGGCGGCGACATCGTCGCCGATTGCGGACGTCACGCCGTTCCCCGGAGACGGGCGGATATACAAGGTCGGAATCGACGAAGGCGGCATTCTTCTGAAGATCACGAAGCCAGGCTTCGTCCTGACTTTCCGCTGAGGCGCCCTGTGTCCCGGAAAAAAGATTGTTCGCGAAAGGCAAAGATAAAAAGATGAAGCATTTGCTGTTTGCCGTCGCGCTTGCGACCGGTTGGCTCGCGTGCGCGGCGGATGTGCAGACCCTTGGCGAATGGGAATTCAGGCGCGGCGGCGAGGAGGCCTGGCGCACGGTGCGAGTACCCCACGACTGGGGCGCGGCCGGGCCGTTCGACCCGGACGGGACTTCTGTCTCCGACGAGGGATTCCGGACAAGCTACTCGTTCAGCGGAAAGCTGCCGTGGTACGGCTGGGGCGACTACCGCTGCACCGTGGCCGTGGACGACGCGGCGGCGAAGACGCTTGCGGACGGCGGCCGAGCCTATCTCGAGTTCGACGGCGTGATGCACGACCCGAAGGTCAAGGTCAACGGACATGACGCCGGCGGATGGGACTTCGGCTTCCAGAGCTTCGCGCTTGACGTTACGAAGTTTGTCCGTCCCGGAAAGAACCTCGTCGAGGTCCATGCTGACACGCGGAACTTCAAGGGGCGCTGGCACATCGGCGGAGGCATCTACCGCGAAGCGCGGTTCGCGGTCCGTCCTCGCGAGCACGTTCTGCCCGGGACGCTGGCGATCACGACGCCGTCCGTCACGAAAGAGCGTGCCGAGGTCGTGGTCAGGTACGAGACGCCGTCTGGCCGGAGGGAAAAGCGCTTTACGGTCGAGAGGCCGAGGCTCTGGGACGTGGACGATCCGTTCCTCTACGAGGTCGAGCTTCACGGCGAGAGGTTCCGCTACGGCATCCGCACGTTCGAATGGACCGTGGACGACGGGTTCCACCTGAACGGACGCCGCGTGCAGGTCAAGGGGGCAAACCGACATTCCGACTTCGGGCCGCTTGGCGCGGCGTTCAGCCTGGACGCGGCGAAGCGGCAGCTCAACCTCTTCAAGGACATGGGGGTCAACGCGATCCGCACGTCGCACAACATCCCCGCCCCGCAGCTCCTTGAGCTATGCGACGAGATGGGCTTCATCGTCTGGGACGAGTGCTTCGACAAGTGGGATGCCCTTGCCGGACGGCGCGCCGACCAGAACCTCGAGGAGTACATGGAGCGGAACCTCCGGCAGTTCGTCAGGCGCGACCGCAACCACCCGTGCGTGTTCGCGTGGTCCATAGGCAACGAGATCAAGCCGGTCGACATGGAGGAGGCCGGCATGAGCCGCGAGCGCGTGAAGCGGTTCCGGGATGCGATCCGGCAGGAGGATGCGACGAGGCCGGTCGCCGCAGGGGTCGTCAACCCCGAGTTCAACGACAAGGACATCCTCGACGACCTTGACCTCGTCGGGTGGAACTATTCGCGCTCGTACTCCCTGTACCGCGAGAAGCATCCCGGCCAGCCGGTCGTCTACACCGAAAGCGCCTCCGCCCTGAGCTCCAGCGGCTACTTCGGCGAAAGGCCTGCTGCCTTTCGGCTCGACTACGCCGTCGCCACGCGCGAAGTGGACGGCTACGACCACTGCTCCGCGCCCTGGAGCGACATACCCGACTATGAATTCGAGCGCATGGCGCAGGACCGCTACTGCGCAGGGGAATTCGTGTGGACGGCGCTCGACTACCTGGGCGAACCGACGCCGTACGCGAGGCACGACGCCAAGTTCGTTCCGCTGCTGAAGGGCGTCCCCGAGCGGGAGCTCGCCCGCAGCTCACACTTCGGGGCCATTGACCTGTGCGGAATCCCCAAGGACAGGTTTTATCTCTACCGTTCGCAGTGGAACGGCCGTTCCGAGACCGTCCATGTCCTTCCCCACTGGAATTGGCCGTCCCGGTCACGTCCCGCCGTGTTCGTCTACACGTCGGGCGATTCGGCGGAGCTGTTCCTCAACGGACGCTCCCTCGGCCGCCGGTCGAAGGCGGCCGGCAAGTTCGACGCCTCGTTCGACAAGGACAACTCCGTATACGGCGACAGGCGGGAATACGGCGACTGGCGGACGAACGCATACTACGGCATCACAAGGAAATACCGCCTCGTCTGGGACGAGGTCGCCTACGAGCCGGGCGAGCTGAAGGCGGTCGCCTACCGCGGCGGACGGCGGATCGGCGAGGACGTGGTCAGGACTGCGGGCGAGCCCGTCGCCGTGAAGCTTGAGGACGATCCATACAACGACGCCGGGGCGCTCGTGCGTTTCGTCCGCGTGTCCGTCGTCGACAAAAACGGCGTCCGCGACCCGCTTTCGGCGAAGGACATCAGCTTCTCGCTTGAAGGCGACGGAGAAGTCCTTGCCGTGGGGAACGGAGATGCCCGGTCGTACAAGTCCTTCGCGGAGGTCTCGCACCATCCTCTGTACTACGGCAATGCGGAGGCCGTCGTGAGGGTCGTTCCCGGAAGGACGGCGGTACTGAAGGCTTCGGCGCCCGGACTGGAAGGCGCGCGGCTGGCCCTGCGGGGATCAACGTTTACGGCCGAACTGCAGGGGCGCATCGACGATGCGTGGCGGCGCGGCGGCGGAGAGGTCGTGGTCGGCGCGGGAACGCATGAGCTTGGCGCCGTCCGCCTTAGGAGCGGGATTACGCTGCGGCTCAAGGCCGGCGCGAAGATACTCGCGAGCACGAACGCCGAGGACTATGCCGGGACTCTGCTCCGCGACAAGGTGGAGCCGGTCACGCGCGAGACTCTGGAACATGGATTCGGCGAGGACATCACAAGACGTTCGCAAAATGCGCTGTTCCACGCGCTTCTGGCGCATGACGTTACTGTAGTCGGCGAACCCGGCTCCTCGATAGACGGCCGGAACTGCTTTGACGCCCTTGGCGCGGAAGGATACCGGGGGCCGCATGTGTTCTCCTTCGTCGCGTGCACCAACGTAGAGTTCAGGGGCGTCGCGGTAGAGAACGCCGGGGACTACGCCTACAAGTTCGTCGATTCGCGCAACGTGGTCCTTGACGGCGCGAAGGCGGTCGCCGGACACGACGGCGTGCACTTCGACCTCTGCCAGGACGTATCGATCCTCAACGGCACCTTCCTTACGGGAGACGACTCCGTGGCCGGCTCCGGATGCAGCGGAATCGTCGTCTCCAACTGCACGCTGTCGTCCGCCTGCTCGGCAGTCAGGCTTGGCGGCCGGGACGTGCTGATGACCGACTGCCGCATAGTGGAAAGCGTCTATCCCCACCGCTGGACGCTGACGCGCGAAGAGAAGATGCGCGGCGCGAACCCTTCGGAAGTTGCCGGGCGCCGTAGATCCGGAGGCTTTTACCAGGGGTATACCGGCGACAGCGCGCACAAGAACTTCAGGCCCGGCAACATCCTCGTGAGGAACACGACGGTCGAAGGGTGCGGACGGTTCCTGCTGTCCGTTTCGGGGCTTCCCGGCGCGCTCTGGCAGGACGGGCACGGCATCGCCGACATCACGTTCGAGAACGTGTCGGCGAAGGGCCTGTCGTTCCCGTCGGTCGTGTCCGCCAGCGCCGACGAGCCGATGAAGCTCGTGTTCCGCAACTGCTCCTTTGCGTTCGACCGTCCGCAGGAGCATGCGCTTCTCGTCGACAACGTCGAGGTCGTGGAGGAGAACGTGAAGCTCGAGAACGCCGGCCGCTTTCTCCTGCGCCGGAGCGACATAGGCTACGACGACGTGCCGGAATTCCCGAGCTGGCGCGTCGAGACGGACGACCAGCGTGCGAAATGGGGGCTTCCGCCGCTGAAGGCCGCCGAGATCGAGGTGAGGGAAGGGGGCGAGACGCCCGCCGGCGCGCTGCGGAGGATCCGCGCTTCCCGCCGGAGCGGCGACACGCGCCGGTGGACGGTGCGCGTCGCCGGGTTCAACGCATTGCGCGACCCGCTCGTCTTCACGTCCGAGGACCACGGCATTGACTTCGTCGGAAAGGACAATGCCTGTATCTCCGGCGGCGGGAAGGTCGGCGGCTGGGTCGATACCGGAAAGGGCTGGTGGGAGGCTCCCGCGCCGTGCCGGAAGGACGGTTCGGTCATTTTCTTCGAACAGCTCTGGACGAACGGAAGGCGCGCCGGGCGATCGCGCTATCCGAAGGACGGCTGGCTGCGGATCGCAGAGCCCGCGCTCGAGACGAACCGCGTGGACGGAACGCTCTCCTACCGCGAGAGCTTCGTCCTGACGAACGCCGCCGACCGCGCGGTGCTGGCGACGATGAGGCCAGGAGACCTCGAATACGCGTCGCTCGGCCTCGTCAACATCTGGGCCTTTTCGCGGCGCATCGTCCGCGGGTATGACAAGGAGACCGGACGGCTGTCGTTCACGTCGCCGCAGGACTGGAGCTCCTGGTGGCTCGCGTGGAGCGAGAAATCGTCGATCGTAGCGTTCGAGAACGTCCGAGGGGCGTTCACCGATCCCGGCGACTGGTTCTACGACGTGGCGGCGAAGAAGCTTCTCTACCGTCCGATCCCCGGCGAGACCATTGCGGGCTTCGAAGCCATCGCACCGGTCGCGAAGATGAGTTCGGTGGTCCGCTTCGACGGCGACTATGCGAACGGCCGCTTCGTGGGCGACATCGCGTTCCGGGACATTTCATTCGCGCACAGCGCGGCCACGAAGCCGTGGAAGGTCTCGTACTCGAACGACTTGAAGCCGGGCGACTACGGCGAGGGGCCGACGGAAACGTGGGCGTACCAGGCGGCGGTCAACTACGACGCCATGATCTTCGCGAATGGCGTCAGAAATCTTGAGTTTGACTCCTGCTGGCTCGGGCATACCGGGAACTGGGCGATCCGCTTCGGGTCCGGCTGCATGTCGAACCGCGTTGTGAACTGCGACTTCTCCGACCTCGGCGCGGGCGGCGTCTGGATGGGGTCGCGTCTCGACTGCCGCGGCAACGGGTCCAAGATCGAGAGGAAGATACTGTACCCCGACCGCCCCGACTCGACGGCCTTCAACCTCGTGTCGAACTGCACGGTTTCGGCGGCGGGCCTGTTCAATCCGGAGGCGACCGGGATCATCATCGGGCACTGCTCGGACACGAAGGTCGTCCACAACGACATCCACGACATCTACTACACGGGCATCTCCTGCGGGTTCGTCTGGGGGTATGCTGGGTCCGTCGCGCAGCGCAACGAGATCGCATACAACCTGGTCTACGACCTGGGGAAGGGGACGATGGACGACATGGCCGGCATCTATACGCTCGGGGCGAGCTACGGCACGCGCGTCCACCACAATGTCGTCCACGACGTGAGGTGCTTCGGCGTCGGCGGACACGGGCTCTACACGGACGAGGGGACCGAGGGCGTCGTGATGGAGGACAACATCGTGTGGAACACGACGAACGGCGCCTTCCACCAGCACTACGGCGTGGAAAACTACATCCGGAACAACGTCTTTGGGCAGAACGACGGCTATGAATCGGTATGGCTGGGGGCGGTCGAAAGGAAAGGGGTGGCGTGCTCGGTTCATTTCTGCAACAACATCGTCTTCACCGACAAGGGGCGGCTGGTGTCCGAGCCGCCGGGCGTCGGCGTGGCCGGCGTGCGGGCCCACAACGTCTGGTACTCCCCCGAAGGCGTCGACGCCAAGATGTTCAACTACCGTCTGAGCTGGAACGACTGGCTTCGGCGCGGCCGCGAAATAGGCAGCGTATTCGCCGACCCTCTTTTCGTCGACGCGGCGAAGCACGATTACCGCCTGCGTCCCGAATCGCCGGCCCTGAAGCTCGGCTTCAAGCCAATTGACGTCTCCACCGTCGGCCCGGTCCGCTAGGCGGACGCCCCGGGCGCATGCCCGTAAAACCAGGGGGCCGTTCTGCGCAAACTACCGCGCGCGCTGGCGGGCGAATGGGGGGTAATGAAGGGTCAAGTATGTATTGCGTCAAGGGGGAAGGTGAAAAAACTTTGCATGGAAGTGAATGCGGGCGTTAGCGCGGATGTATCCATCCGCGCGTTGCGGGGTTCAGGGGGGCTCTAGACCCCCTGATGGGGGCTGGGGCAAAGCCCCAGTGTTGCCGTGGATTCAGGCGCGCGCCGACGATGAGCGGAACCGGGCGCGCGCCGCTCTTTGCATCAGTTCGAGTTGGTTTCTGATGTCGCTGCGCCGCCTGGTGTCGCGGGTTCGGGCAACGAGCCGTACACGAGCTTCGCCTGCGCGGAGGCGAACTGTCCGCGCGTCCCGAACCCGAGCTCATGCATTCGCGCCGCGCCTATCTCCCTGTGGAGCCCGACCATCTTGCGGATATAAGTGCGGTTCAAATGGCGTCGAGGAACAAGGATGTCCGTCCTAGACGGACCACTCTTGACAAAGGCCTCTCATATAAGTAAAGTACCGCAGTAGCGGGAGTTTATGATATACTGTTCGGCATGAGGCGTTGCAGGGCAAATCTTCCACTCACGTCCATTCCCCCTGTCGTGCTTGATTCCGGGAGTGCCGATTTGGTATAATGCGTGCGTCTAAGGAATAAGTGAGATAGGAGGAACCATGAGGAAGTTAGTTGTGCTGTGTGGCGCTGTAATGTTTACGGCGTTTTCGACTATGGCGGGCGATGCGTATTGGTGCGTCTCAGAGTATAAAATAAGATGGGGAGGCCAGTATTGGCGAGGCAGCGGCGCGGAGGATGACGGGGAGCGGCCTTGCGGCTACAGCGACGAGCCAGGATGCTGCATGCAGTTCACGGATGTGTTGACGGAATTTTTAGAAGGAGGAGAGGAATACGCCGATGTGGAAGTTGACTCCTTTGGCAAAGGCCTTCCATATACGATCTATCGCGATGATGTCGCGATTGCCACGGGTATCACGGAATATGGGTTGGCCGGGAGCATGTGGTTCACCGATTACGATGTCGTTCCAGGCGAGACATACAAATATGAAATCAAGGTACAAGGTGAAGACGTGGACCGTGCCTTTGGCCCTAATTTCTGCGCTGATGTCACCAACAAGCAGGAATACACCACTGGGCCGTTGGCCGTGACGTGCTACTTCATACATACGGCCGAACTTGAGTCCGACGAGGTCTTGTTCGATGGAGACGGCGGAGACCGCGACTTCGGCGTCGCAATCTACAAGAAGACGGCGGACCAGACCATTCGCGAAGACCGTCCCGGTTACTGGATGTCGTCGGATGCTGACTGGATTGGCGTCAGGGATACCACCCAACTTGACTGGCAGCGTTCGTCCATAACCATTTCGGTCGACGAAAACGACACGGGCGCGGCACGCGAAGGCATCATTACAGTTGGCTATCAGGGATTTGAATGGCCGATCAAGGTCAGGCAGAGTGCAAATGGTGGTTCTGTAGACCCTGCGCCGACGCCTGGGCCGGGAGAGACGCTATACGAGTCCGTTGTCGGCGAGGTGCCGAGCGCGGCGGCGAGTGAGTACAATGGGTATCTTGTCGACGCGAAGGGGAATGTGGAGGGCACAATACAGGTGAAGGTCGGCAAGCCCGGCAAGAAGGACGGTGCGGCGGCGGTGAAGGCGAATGTCGTTGTCGGCGCGAAGAAGGTTTCGCTCAAGGCCGCCGACAAGGGCAAGGCCGTGATTGCGTCCGACGGTCCGACGGCGGTCTCGCTCGTCGGCGGCGAGCCGTGTGAAGTCGTGCTCGGTGCGAATGGGCTTTCCGGAAGCTACGGCGTGTACACGATCGACGGCGCGCGGAACTTCTTCACATCGAAGGACAAGGGCGAGCAGAGCGCTGCGGACGCGATTCTCGGCAAGTGGCTGGGCGCCGTCAACGTCGTATGGGACGGTGGCAGCGTCAACGTCTCGATTGCGAACAAGGGCAAGGCGAAGGTGAAGGGGACACTTTCTGACGGAAAGACGAAGGTTTCCGCCAACGCCGTGTTCCTCGTCGGCGAAGAGTGGTGCTGTGTTCCGGTAGTGGCTCCGAAGGCCAGCCTGTCGTTTGCGATATGGCTGTCGCGCGACGGACGCGACATCGAGGTCACTGGACTTGGCGACGACGTCCTCGTCGGCGCGGCTGGCTCTCTCCCGGCGAACGCGAAGTTCCGCATAAGCAAGACCGACGAGCTTTGGGCGGAGGTTCCGGGCAAGGTGCTGGCGGATCAGCTTCCCGACGGCGTTCCCGTCATGCAGAGCGGGACTCGCTGGACGCTTCCGAAGGCCGGCAAGGTCGCCTACGTCCGCGGTACGACGGAAGTTGACGAGGCGAAGCTTCTGGACAATCCTTCCGGACTCAAGCTGACTTACAAGGCGAAGGACGGCTCGTTCAAGGGCTCCTTCAAGGTCTACGCCGACAATGGCGGACGGCTCAAGGCGACGACCGTGAACGTGACGGGCGTGATGGTCGGCGGCAAGGGCTACGGCACTGCCACGATCAAGAACGTCGGCTCGGTAGACGTCACGATAGAATAGCGGCCTCTGGACAGGGGTGGGCCATTCTCGCACTCTATGAGGGTTACCCTCGCGGTCAAGGAGGGTCTTCCTCGCGTGCACAATATAGTACTATTTTGTTTCGCGACCTACTAGGCCATCTCGCTTCGGGCGGCATGATGCGATATAATTGCGCCTATCGTGAATAAAAAAGGACTTAACGCCCTAGGCGCGTCAGCCTCAACAGAGTTCCGCTATTCCAAATCAAGCGGAGAGGGTGGGGTGTGACTTGAGCGAGGGAATGAGGGCTTGCAGGAGAGAGAGTCGTTGTACGCAACCATCGGTCATGTCGAGGCATGGGGGCCAAAGCACGGCTGCTTGTCTTGGCGTGGGCGCGCAAACCGGAACGGACGAGACCGGCGGGATTGCACAGAAGCGGGGGGATTTGGTATAATGGAGGCAATGAACATGCAGACTACGTTGACTACGCTTGATGTCATCGCGCTGGGCGTGTGCGCCGCCCAGGTCCCCGGCGTCGCCAGGTTTTCTCACATGCACGGGGGGTGGCATGACGCTGGTTGAATTCGTCCCGCCGACGCCGCATCCGCTGTGGAAGCTCTGTCCGCAGATGGGCATCACGGATGTCATCGTGAAGGTCAATCCCGACTTGACGGGGCTTCCTGATCCATGGAGGCTTGAGACCCTCTCGTCCATCGTCTCGCGTCTTGAGTCCGCAGGGCTTCGCGTTGTCGGACTCGAAGGCGACCCGTTCGACATGACGCCGATCAAGGAGTATGGTGCTGGCGGTTTTTCGACAGGATTTACAGGATTAAAAGAACAGGGGGCGATGCCCCCAGCCCCAGATAGTCGTGTCGAAAGCGAATCCTGTGACGAAAAGAGAGAAGAGGCGCTGGCGCATTATCGGGAGCTATTGGAGTCGATGGGGAAGCTCGGGATAAAGCTTCTTTGCTACAACTTCATGGTTGGGAAGGGCTGGTCGAGGACTGGCGTCCGTGAAGCGCGCGGCGGCGCAAAGGCAACATATTTTTCATCGGACGAGTTTTTGACAGGATTTACACGATTTACAGGATTGAAAGAACAGGGGGCAATGCCCCCAGGCCCCGAAAATCCTGTTAATCCTGCTGAAAAGCAAAACCTACTTATCTCCCACGACCAGGTGTGGGCGAACTACGAATACTTTATCAAGTCCGTGATGCCGACGGCGGAGAAGTGCGGCGTCCGCATGGGCCTCCACCCCGACGACCCGTGCCTGCCGTCGCTCGGCGGCTACGCCCGCATATTCGGCTCGGTCGATGCGTACGACCGAGCATACGCGCTGTATCCGTCGCCATCAAACGCCGTTACCTTCTGCCAGGCCAATTTCAAGCTTATGGGTGTTGATCTAGAAGATGCCGCCAGGCACTTCGGCAAGCGAATAGCCTTTATCCACGTCCGCGACGTGGAGGGGACGAAGGAAGACTTCACGGAGCTCTTCCATGACCAGGGCGACGTCGACCAGTTCGCGCTCATGCGCGTCTACCTCAGGCTCGGACTAGACGTCCCCGTGCGCGGCGACCACGTGCCGGAGATGGCGTACGACCGCGAGCTCACCCCGGAGGGGACGCCGGGCTACTTCACACTCGGGCGACTCTTCGCCAACGGATACCTAAGGGCGTTGCTCCAGGGAACGGAAAATCCGGTGAATCCCGTCAGCCCCGCCTGACAAGACGATCCAACTATAAAAGGAGGAAATCAAATGCCATCATTAGCGGACATGCGCACAAAGGCCAAGGAAGCCGGCCTCATGAAGCTCGACAAGCTCATCGCGAAGCGGCAGACGCTTCCGACGAACGAATTCCCGATTCCCGTGAAGGAGCTCTGCGAGCGCTTCGAGAAGCTCTACACGGGCTGCGTCAACGACGTCATGCGTGAGGCGTGCCTCCTCGACCAGAACCTCCCGCACGAGATCATGCCGCTCCGCGACGAGATGGTGGTCTGCGGCGAGGCGTTCACCGTGAAGTCGGCCCCGAACTGCATGATCGAGGGCGAGATGACCTTCCGCGCCCAGATGCTAGACGACTTCAAGCCGAACGGCGTCGTGGTCTGGGACACGTCGGACGACGTGGAGGCCAGCCTCTGGGGCGGCGTGATGACGGCGACCGCGATGACGAAGGGCATCCGCGGCGCGGTGATCGCGGGCGGCATCCGCGACACGAAGCAGATACTAGAGCAGAAGTTCCCGGTCTTCTACAAGTACCGCGTGTCGAACGGCTCGCTCGGCCGCTGCATGATAACCCACTACCAGGTCCCCGTCAGGATCGGCAAGGTGACTGTCAGGCCGGGCGACATAATCTTCGGCGACATCGACGGAGTGCTATGCATACCGCGCGAAATCGCGTACGAGGTGCTTCTGCGAGCCGAGGGCATCGAGAGGAACGAGGTAGACATCTTCTCGTGGGTGCACCAGGGCGACACGATCTCGGAGATCATCGACAAGGGAGGCTACTTCTGATGTGCCGTAAGATGTACCTGTCGCTCTGCGTCGCAGGCTTGTGCATGTGCGCGCAGGCCGTCTTGATAGATGCCTCGGCGGACAGGAACGCCAGCCCGCTCAGCGTCGACATGAGGCGCATCGGCACGTTGCGTCCGCGCAGCGCGGACGAGATAAAGGGCTCCAGCTGGACGCTTGGATGCGAATGCCTCGACCGCGGCTTCGCGGAATTCGACCAGTACAGGGACTACATAGTGCCGCTCGGCATAAAGGAGATACGCCTCTTCGCGGGATGGGCGAAGTGCGAGAGGGAGCCTGGCAAGTTCGACTTCGCGTGGCTCGACCACTGCGTCGACTGGGCTAACGCGCACGGAATCAACGTCCTGCTCGACGTGAGCTACGGCAACCCGATCTACAAGGGGGCGGGCGGCGCGGGGCTCGCGAACGGAACGCCCAATACGCCCGAGGGACTTGCGCACTGGGACAACTGGGTCGAGAAGATGGGCGAGCACTACAAGGGCCGCATACGCGACTACGCGATGTGGAACGAGCCGGACAACAGCGGCATGAACACGCCTGCCGTCATCGCGGACCTAAACGTGCGCACGGCCCGCATCCTGAAGCGCATAATGCCCGGCTGCCGTCTGCACGGACTTTCGCTCGCAAGCAACAAGCCGGAAGTCTTCGAGGCCTGCGTCTCCGAAATCGCGAAGCTCGGCGGCGCCGACCTCTTCGACACCTACATCTACCATGGCTACGCCTTCAACCCTGACTCCTCGTATGCCCGCCTCGAGAAGCTCGTGGAGATATGCGCGAAGTACGCGCCGAAGGCGAGGATGCGCCAGGGGGAGAACGGATGCATCTCGGAATGGAGCGACCGGTTTGCCCTCTCGAACTGGCCCTGGAGCGAGAACAGCCAGGCGAAGTGGGACATGCGCCGCATGCTCGGCGACCTGGGACACGGATGCCGCAGCAGCGTCTTTTCGATCTGCGACCTTCAGTACGAGCCGCCGCATGCGCCGTACGTCTACATGAACCGCAAGGGCCTCCTCCGCGCGAACGCCAGGCATGAGGTATATCAGGTAAAGAAGGCTTACTATGCCGTCCAGAACGTCGCGGCAGTGTTCGACGACTCGCTTTCGCTCGTGACGCCGCCGCGCATCTCCACGGTCGACCGCACGCTTTCGCTCTACGAATACGTGAAGGACGGGCGGCATCCGCTTTTCGTATTCTGGGACAGGGGGCTTGTTGACGTGAAGCAGCGCATGGACATGGTTGACGACGGAACGGGCCGGATGCGCGCCGTCTCGCAGGTCGTTGAGGAAAGGACGTCGCCGGTCTCGCTGGAGAAAGGCGAGGACGGCTATCTGCGTCGGTCCGGGTTCGATCATCGCGGCGTCCCGTCCGACGCCTTCACGACGAGGCCCGCGGTGTTCGAGTGGCCTGGCGCTGCGCTGAGGGACCCCGTCTGGGTGGATCTATTCACGGGCGCGGTGTACGAGGTCCCGGCGTCCCGCCAGGTCGTCCATTCGTGCGGCGTCGCGTTTGTGCGCATCCCCGTATATGACTCGCCGTGCGTCCTCACCGAACGCGCGGCGCTGGAGTTGATGCGATGATATCTGGAGGCGGCACGATGGCGGTTGCGCGTCTTTGCTGCGCCATGCTCGCGGCCGCCGCCTTTTGCTCGGCGGCATGCGGCGACGCGCTGCCGGACGGGTGGGCGCCGAAGTTCTACCACGGCCTTGAGGCCGCGGGACGGATCTCGTCCGACCAGACGGGCTTCCGCGGCAGGGAGCCGGCCATCTACATTACGTGGGAAAGCGGCATGCCGAAGTTCGGCGTCGCGAAGAGGGTGGAGACGGAATTGAGGGGTGTCGTCGACTGGGCGGTCTCCGCATACGTGAAGTGCGGCGATAACGGCCGCGCCGCCGCGGCGATGGAGTTCTTCGACGAGCAGGGCAGGTCGCTCGGCGTCCAGGACGGCGTCTCCCGCTTTTTCGGCGAATGGACGCGCGTGACGTGGAAGTTCACGTCGCCGCGCAAGGCCACCCTTGCCGAAGTGCACCTCCTCTCGCTTGCGGAGGCGGCGGTGTCGTTCGCCCGCGTGGAGGTGTCGAGCTGCCAGGGCATCGACAAGGGCGAGCTGCCTTTCGGCATGAAGATACTGCCTGCGGAATGGAACCGGGACTGGAACGGCGGGAAGACCCGCATGTCCAGCTTCTCCGACGCGCCGCTGCCGATGACGGTCCTTCTGAGAGGCGAGAGGCGGGAACTCAAGTCGCCGTCCCTTGAAGTCGACCTGCCTGACGAACTCGAGATCAAGGACGCGTTCTGCCCGGTCGCCTCGGAGTACGGGCGCGAGACGCCTGCGTCGGCGACGCAGATCGCGACCAACGGATCCGTCGTAACGCGCGTCCGGTTCGAGAACCTGCGGTATTTTGCCTGCATGACGCCCAAGTTCGACACCGACAAGGGCGGAGGAATCGTGCTCGTCATAGGGCCTAAGGCGGGCGGAGAGGGGATGGAGAAGGTGTTCCCGGTCGTCTGCCGCATAGCGGACGGCGATCGCCTCGCCGCGGAGCGCACGGTTGAAATGGCGTTCCGTCCGCTGCCCAGGGGCCTTCGGAAAGCCAAGCGATTCATCGCGATGGGGTGGAACTGCGCCGACCGCCTTTTCTCGGACGACAAAGCGCTCTGCGCGGCGCTTTGCGCGTACGAGGCGGCGGGGCTGAGGATGTACCGCCTTGGCGGGCGCACGTCGGAGATTCGCGAGCTTCTCGAAAGCAGGCCGGTCCCGTATGTGTTCGCGACGAGGTTCGGCGACTTGTGGATGCCGAGCAGGGCGTGCATTTCCAAGAAGGAGCTGTCCGACATGGGCGGGCGGCTTTCAGTGACGAGCGACGGCGAGGGCCGCCGCGCAGGCAAGATATGCCCGCAGTTCTTCACGTCAAGCGCCGCATTCCACCGCCATCTCGAAGAGAAGGTCATACGCCCGGCCCTTGAGAAGAGCGGCGTCAAAGACGGGGACTGGGTGACGCTCGACATGGAGCCGTGGCAGTCGAACACGTACTGCTACTGCGATGAGTGCCTGAAGGCGTTCGCCGCGTTTGCGAAGCTCGACCACGCGCCGACGATGCAGGAGGTCCGGGAGTCGCCGAAGATGAAGACGGAATGGGCCGAGTTCCGCGTCCGCCACAGCGCAAGGACGGTGGAGATCATAGAGGGCGCAGTGCACAGGTACAATCCCTCGCTGAAGATAATGGACTACGACTACATCCTCGAATACGGCAACCCGACAAACCGGCTGAGCTTCATCCAAGGCTGCGCCAAGGACACGCGGCTGAACGAGCGGTGGCTCGACGGGCACCTGTGCAGCTACTACCACCGCATAGGGCGCCTGGCGTTCGAGGCGATGAAGAACAACGTGCGCAACCTCAGTAAGCCGTACTACCCGATGGCGGGGCTCTCCGGGTATGCTTCATGGGTGCGTCCGGGCGAGGTCCTGAATCCGGGCCAGATACGCCAGTTTGCGCTTGCGGCGTTCGTCAACGGATGCTCCGGGTACGCGTTCTATTCCGGAAACTGCTTCGACGGAGAGGTGCTGCTCGCCATGATGCAGGCGCAGGACACGGTCGCCCGCTACGAAGACCTGCCATGGGGCCGCGTCGACGGCAGGACCGTCGTGGAGGGCCCGGCGGACCGGACGGCATACGCGTCGACCGTGCGGCCGGACGGCACGGAGGTCGTGGCCGTGTTCAACTACGACGAGGCGGAGTCGATAGAGGTGAAGGTCGGCGGCAGGACACATTCGGTCGCGCCGCTTGGCGTGGAGTTCGTGGAAGAATGCCTCGACTCGCCTTTGCCCGTTCAGCATCAGGCCTTCGAGGAGGGAAAATGAAATCCGCCAAGTGCGTCACACAGTTCAATGATCAAAACCAAAAATCAAAAGAAAGGGACACAACCATGATAAGCAGAAGGTCGTTCATCGGCGCGGGCACCGCGCTTCTCGCAGCCACCGGATGCGTGACTGTCGGCAAGGAAGAGAAGAAAGAGGTTATGCAGGGCTTTGACGAGAGCTTCGCCGGGAAGCTCTCTGGAACGGAGTGGAAGCCGTTCTCCGACAAGAAGGTTCGCGTCGGCATCGCGGGCGAGGGCGTGTGCAACTTCGGTTCCGCTTTCGCCTACCAGACGCACCCGAACGTCGAGGTCGTGTCGGTCACCGACCTCGATCCCGAGAAGTGCAAGCTTCTCCAGGAGCGCACGAAGGCAAAGAAGACGTATCCAAGTTGCGAGGAGCTCATCAAGAACGCTGCGGCGGACAAGATAGAGGCGCTCTACATCGCGACCGACGCGCCGAGCCATGCGCGGCTCGCGATCATGGCGCTCGAACACGGGCTTCATGTAGCGAGCGCCGTCCCCGCCTTCTTCGGCAAGGATCAGCTCGAGCTCGTCCCGAAGATCGTCGAGGCGGCAAAGAAGAGCGGAAAGCTCTACATGATGAACGAGACGACGGCGTTCCGTCCGGAGTGCGTCGCCATGCGCCGCCTCTTCGAGGGCGGAGCACTCGGCAAGCACGTCTACACCGAGGGCGAGTACTTCCACTACTGGGATACGAAGGGCATTGCGTCCTACAATGGCTGGCGCCACGGTCTCCCGCCGCAGTACTATCCGACGCACTCGAATGGATTCTACACCTGCTCGACACACGGTTCCTTTACCGAGGTGACTTGTATCGGCATCACGAGCGACCTCCCCGACTTCAAGGACGCGAAGAATCCCCACGACAATCCGTTCGGCTCGGAAGTCGCGTTCTTCAAGACTTCCGACGGCGGCGCGGCGCGCATGGCGGTAATGTGGGACTCTCCCGGCTACCACGGCGAGACGGGACGCATCAACGGCTCGAAGGGCAGCTATGGAACCTATTCCTCTGAGTACACCGGGCGGGAGAAGGAGCTTGCCGCAAAGATCGACATCCTGAAGGCCCCGCTGCCGCCTGGTGTCGATGCTGGTTGGCACGGCGGGTCGCACGCGTACCTTACCGACGATTTCATCCGCGGAATTCTCGTTCCCGGGCACAAGGTGTGCTGCGACCTCAAGACGTCCCTCGACACGACGATTGCCGGCGTCTATGCGCACCTCTCGGCGCTCAAGGGCGGCGAGACGCTCAAGATCCCGCAGATCTGAACTTCGTAGGGAGCAGCCAATGTTCAGCAGAAGAGGATTTCTTGGCGGGTCTGCCGCGCTATTCGCAGCAGGCGGTTTCGCCGCCACGCACGAGCAGCATAAAAAGCAGGGCGACTTCGACGACATGTATGCGGGCGAACTCGAACCAGAAGAGTGGCAGCCGTTCTCCGACAGGAAAGTGCGCGTCGGCATCGCGGGCGAGGGTGTGTGCAACTTCGGCTCGCAGTTCGGCTACCAGAACCATCCGAACGTCGAGGTGGTCGCCGTCACGGATCTCGATCCTGCAAAGTGCAAGCTGCTCCAGGAGCGCACCCGCGCGCCGAAGACGTATCCGAGCTGCGAAGAAATGATAAAGAACGCCTCGGCGGACAAGCTTGAGGCGGTCTACATCGCGACAGACGCGCCGAGCCACGCGCGTCTCGCCATCATGGCGTTCGAGCACGGGCTCCATGTCGCAAGCGCGGTTCCCGCCGTGCTCGGCAAGGACCAGCTTGAGCTCGTGCCGAAACTCCTCGCCGCGGTGAAGGCGAGCGGCAAGGTGTACCACATGAACGAGACGACGGCGTTTCGCGAGTCGTGCTACACGATGCGCAAGCTCTACGAGGCCGGCGAACTCGGCAACATCGTGTACGCGGAAGGCGAGTACTTCCACTGCACGGGGCTCAAGGACGGCCTCGGCGTCGGCAGCTACAAGGGCTGGCGCGACTGCATTCCGCCGCTCTATTACGCGACGCACTCGACGGGCTACTACACCTTCACGACGCACAAGCGCTTCACCGAGGTGACTTGCATCGGGCGTCCAAGCGCGTTGCCGCAATACAGCCGTCCCAACCGCTACAACAACCGCTTCGGCAGCGAGTTCGCCTTCTACAAGAACGAGGAGGGCGGCTCGGCGCGCATGCTTGTCGCGTACGACGTCCTCGCGCGCAACGGCGAGCGCGGACGCATCTGGGGCACGAAGGGCAGCTACGACGACCTTACGATGTCGTTCCTCGGCGACAAGGAGGCCCTCGAGCGCGTAGCGTGGCGCAAGCCGAAGCTCCCGCCCGGGATGCCGGCCGGCGGACACGGCGGAAGCCACGGCTACCTGACCGACGACTTCATCCGCGCGATTCTCGTCAAGGGCCACCGACACTGCTGCGACGTCGTGACGTCGCTCGAGTCGACGATTGCCGGCATCTACGCGCACATCAGCGCAGAGAGGGGCGGCGAGACCGTCAAGATCCCGCAGGTCGCGCTGTGAACCGGCGGCAGACGCACGACATGCTCACGATAGACATAATTAGCGTCCAGCCGCGCATGTTCAGGGGCTTTCTGGAGGAAAGCATCGTCGCTCGCGCGGTCAGGAAGGGCGCCTGCGCGGTGAACGTCATAGACCTGCGCGACTTCGCGCACGACATCCACCGCAAAGTCGACGACAAGCCCTACGGCGGCGGACCGGGCATGCTCATGATGTGCCAGCCCTGGTTCGAGGCGGTGGAGAGCCGTGTCCCGCCCGGCGCTCGCGCGCGCGTCGTCATGACGACGCCTGCGGGCCGCCGCTTCGACCAGAGGGCGGCGGAGGAGCTTTCGCGCGAGGAGCATGTCGTGTTCATGTGCGGCCACTACGAGGGGTTCGACGCTAGGATAGAGACGCTGGCGACGGACAGGTTTTCGATCGGCGACTTCGTGATGACGGGCGGGGAGCTGGCGGCGGCGGCGATGGCCGACGCGATCGTACGCCTTCTGCCCGGCGTCCTCGGGGGCGGCCCCGCCGCGACGGCCAGCGAGAGTTTCGGACGCGACGGAACGCTTGAGGCGCCGCAGTACACGCACCCTGCGGAGTTCCGCGGCATGAAGGTCCCGGACGTACTGCTGTCCGGCGACCATGCGAAGATAGAGGCGTGGCGCCGGGCGGCGGCGCGCAGGCTGACGGAGAAAGAGAGGCCCGACCTTGTCGACTAGGATTCCCAGGATTCTCGCGCTTGCGCTGCTCGCCGCGCTGCCCGCGTCCGCGGCGGACGTCGCCGTTGTCAGCCACGAGCCGGGGTACTACGCATCGCTCGCAAAGCACGCGCAGCGGTGGCTGAAGCAGCAGGGAATCGAAAGCGAGCTTGCAGGCGCCGACGCACTCGCGTCGTCCCTGGCGTCCGCAAAGCTGGCGTTCCTGATTGGCTTCGACGAGCCGACTGCGGATGAGATGAAGGCGATTTCGGACTACCGGGCGAAGGGCGGCCGGCTGGTCGTGTTCTACTCGTCGTCGCCGAAGCTCGCGGCGCTGATGGGCGTGAGGCCGCTCGGATACAAGGCGGCGTCGTATCCGGGGCAGTGGAGCCGAATGGACTTCGGCGTGAAGTTCCTGGAAGGGTGCCCGCAGTCCATCCTCCAGACCTCTACCGTCCTCCAGCGAGCGGAGCCTCTGCCCGGCAAGGGGCGCGTGATGGCGACGTGGTCTGACAGACGCGGAAAGCCGACCGGCGACGCGGCGTGGATCTCTAGCGCGGCCGGATACTGGATGACGCATGTCCTGCTGGCGGACGGAGACGAGGAGCTAAAGGCGCAGCTTCTCGCCGCGATGGTCGGGAGCGTCGCGCCGAGGCTGTGGAAGTTCTCCGACTGGCAGAGGAAGAAGGCTGCGGAGGACAAGGCGATGCGCGAGTTCGCGGCGCGGCAGACCAGGCGTCCCGACGAGATCCATGCGGTCTGGGACCATTCGGGCTGCGGGCTGTATCCAGGAGACTGGCCGCGGACGATGCGGCTGCTGAAGGCGAACGGCGTGACGGACCTCTTCGTCAACGTCGCCGGCGCGGGGTTCGCGCACTATCCTTCCGACGTGCTGCCGCGCTCCAAGACGTACGAGCAGGAGGGTGACCAGATGAAGGCGTGTCTCGCTGCGGCGAACGGGACGGGCGTCCGCGTCCACGCATGGCTGCTGTGCTTCACGGCCACGCGCTCGAGCCCGGAGAGGCTGGAGGACTTCCGCAGGCGCGGCTGGCGGCTCAAGTCGCGAGACGGACAGCTCACCGAGTACCTTGATCCGTCGAACGCCGCAGTGCAGGCGCATCTGCTGAAGGCGATCGACGAACTGCAGGCGAAGTATCCGGCGCTTTCGGGCGTGCACCTTGACTTCGTGCGGTGGTATGAGCGGAGCGTCAAGCCGAGGGGCGCGGCGGAAACGGTATCTAAGTTTGTCGCGGAGGCGAGGCTCCGCGTCAGGCGGCCCCGCTGGTTCACGACGGCAGTCCTGGGAAAGTATCCGACGTGCGTCGATTCGGTCGGACAGGACTGGGTCGGATGGCTCGGTTCGAATCTGGTGGACTACGTCGTGCCGATGGACTACACGGAGAACAGCGAGAAATTCGAGGAGTTCCTGAAGCAGCACGCCGCGCTCAAGACGCATGCCAAGAAGACAATCGTCGGCATCGGCGTCACGGCGAACGAGTCGCGGCTTTCTGCGCTCCAGGTGATAAACCAGATGCGGCTCGTGCGGAAGTACGGACTGGCAGGCGTTGCGTTGTTCGATCTGGACACCACACTCGAAAAGCAGGTGTTCCCCTATCTTCGTCTCGGAATCTGGTGAGCGCGCGCGGGCCCTCCGTCACAGGAACGGGTTGCTGGACTTCTCGGCTGCGATTGTCGTGTGCGGGCCGTGCCCAGGGATTACGAGGGTGTCGTCGGGCAGCGCGGTCAGCTTCTTCAGTGATTCGACGAGCGTTGCCATGCTGCCGCCGGGGAAGTCCGTCCTGCCCACGGATCCGGCGAAGAGCGTGTCGCCGCTCAGCAGCAGGCCGTCCTTCGGGAAATAGTAGCAGACTCCGCCGGGAGTGTGCCCCGGCGTCCGCAGGACCTCGAGCCCTGGCACGTCGGCGTCCGCCGGGTCGCGCAAGTCTGCGGGCTTTGGAACGGTCGTGTATTCGGGCGGGAACTGGTTGAAGGGGTGTCCGAACATGACGGCGTCCTCCTTGCCGACGAAGACCGGCAGATCCGGGAACGCGCGCAGCAGCTCGGGTATCCCGCAGATGTGGTCGAAGTGCGCGTGCGTGAGCAGCACGGCCGCCGGCTCCAGGCCTTTCTTCGCCAGAAGCTCCACGATGCGCGCGCCATCCTGTCCGGGATCCACGATCCACGCCCTCCCGTCTTCGTGGAGGACGGAGCAGTTCACCTCGTAGGTGCCGACTTGAATTGTGAGTCTTTCCATAGTTGTTGAATCAGGCAGGAAGTTTTGACCACTTCGAGAAGATGGGGGCGCCTTTCACTCCATAGCAGTTGAGCGCACGCACCGCAAATCGGAACTCCGCCTTCTGCGGCAGTTCCGAACGGGCGATAAGGTACTTGAGATAACGTCTGCAGCCATGGGGTTCCGCCTCTTCGTCGTGGTACTTCGCGAGCCGTGCCGTCGGGCTGTAGAACCTGAAGGTCTTCACAACAGACTCGATGTCCGCCTCCCTCGCCTCCAGCGTCAGCTCGTAGTCGAAGGGACGGGTCGATTTCTCCGCGATGGCCGGATAGAACGACACCGCCACCTGGTCTGTCTCCTTGCCGTCCCTGTCCGGTCCGCGTTCGAACGCGACATGGGCCTCCTCCAAAGCACCCTTGAAAAATTCCGGGGCAGCCGAACGCGCGGCGCGTGCGGAGAAGGGGCTCGCCTTCGTCGGCATCTCGAGAAGCCACGCCTCGTCAAGGTCCTCGTCGCGCACGAAGTCGCGGCGGCGGATCACCATCCGGTCGGCGAACACGTCGACCAGCTGCCCCTGGCGCACCGGCACGCCGCCTTCCTCGCCGATGACCGCAGCCCTGGCGATGGAGTCTAGGGACTTCATCTGCCTCCTGTCGAGCCAGCTGGCCCCATGCGCGTTCTCGCGCGGGCCGCTCAGGCACGTGTAGCTGAGCGAGGACGTGCCGATCGAGGTGAATTCGCCGCGCCACACCGAGCGTTCGTCGGTGAGCGACGTGTGCGAGTGGCCCGAGAAAGCGACAGCGTTCGCGTACGGCGCGAGCGAGCGCGTGGACTGTCCGTTGTCGTGTCCCCACGCCCAGGGGCCGTACACGGTGTCCTTGGGATGCGGATGCTGGAAGTAGAAGAACGGCTTGCCGGTGTCTATCTTCGATATGTTCGCCTTGAACCAGCCTTCGAGGGCGCCAATGCCGCTCCACTTGTCCCAGTGCCCGCCGATGAAGTCGTATCCCCTCACCGTCTTGATGTATATAGGCGAATACTGTTCGTGGAAGCATTTCTCCCACGCCTTGTCCAGCCCGATCTTCCTGAGTTCGAGCGTCTTCGCCTGCTCCTTGGACATGCCGTGCACGGCGAACGTCAGGTCCATCCACTTGCCGCTGTAGCCGAGCCCCTCGATGTCGTGGTTGCCGTACACGAACAGCTTCTCCACCCGGCGGCCGTCTGGCATGCAGTCGTCAGGGAACACCTCCTGCCATGCCTTCGCCACGTTCTCAAGCTGCGGCAGTATCCCGTGGTCCGTGATGTCGCCGACGACCATGACGGCGTCGACGCCCTGGTCGCGGAACCAGCGGAGCGTCTTGCGGAAGGAATCGGTGGAGTCCCAGTCGGTTATGTGTATGTCGCTCACGACGCCAAGCCTGAGGTTGGGCGTCCCCGAAAGGAACCCGCCCCTGCCGCCAAGGCAGCCGGAAAGCGAAAATGCCGTGGCGCCGGCTAGAAACGACCTTCTTGAAACCAGTATGTCCATCTGAGCCCTCCATCTGTAGTTTATCGTTGCCCAGAATGCGTCCATGGAGACTTCGGCAATTCCGCCTCTCCATGTCGGACATGGGCACCATAGCCATCATTATACCATATCTTACCCGCCGCCGGGGGAAATATGGTATAATAAGCGCAAACAAAGAAAGGGAATGTCATGGCAGAGGCAAAGGTGGGCATTGTCATGGGCAGCGACTCCGACTGGCCGCTGGTCAAGAAGGCTTGCGAAACGCTGGACAAGTTCGGTGTCGCGTACGAGACGCGCGTGATTTCCGCGCACCGCACGCCGGATGTGGCTCTGGAGTATTCGCGCACTGCGGAAGGGCGCGGGCTGAAGGTTATCATCGCGGCGGCAGGCGGCGCGGCGCACCTCGGCGGGGTGCTCGCCGCGGCGACGGTGCTCCCGGTCGTCGGCATACCGGTCGCGGGCGGAGCTCTGAACGGGCTCGACGCCCTCTACGCCACTGTGCAGATGCCCTCGGGCGTGCCCGTCGCGACCGTCGCCGTCGGCTCGGCCGGCCCGGTGAACGCCGCTCTGTTCGCCGTGCAGATCCTCGGCACCGCGGACGCGGACCTGCGCGAGAAGTTCCGCGCGCACAAGGAAGAGCTTCGCGCGAAGGTCGCCAAGGCAAACGACAAGATCCACGAATCGTGAGAGTCCTCCTCGCGGATGCGGATGGTGCGGCCGCGCCGTCTGCGGCCGGAGGGGATGCAGCGCGATTACACGAAGACGAATGCGGAGACTGCAATGGCGAAGGAAGACTACGTCAAGTTCATCTCGGAAGTGCGCAAGGCGTCCGGCATTGAGGCGCTCACACCCGACGAATCGGGCCTGGTGAGCGTCCGCGTTGACGACAAGTACAACGTCAACCTCCAGTTCGTCGAGACGACCGGCGACGTGCTCTGCTTCATAGAGGTGATGGCGTTGCCGCCTGACACGCCGAAGGCGGTGTATCGCGACCTTCTTGCCGGCGGGCTTTTCGGCAAGGACACCGCGGGCGGCTATTTTTCGCTCGAGCCAGAGACGGAGACGGTTGTCTTCAACTACCTCTTCGACCTTGCGAATGCGGCGAACGACGTCGAGGATTTCATCAGGTCCCTTGAGAAGATACTTCAGCTGTGCGACGTCTGGTTCGAGCGCATAAGGGAGAACATGGCGGCCGACGGCTGCGGCGAAAATGCAGCTGCTTCCGGCGAGCCGCCCATGGGGCACACGATATTCAGGGCGTAGGCTGACGGAGGGTGTTCCTCGCCGCGGCCGGCCCTCATTCCCGGCGCGTGGAAATTCGTTTGTCTTTTCACCCCTTGCGCTCGCGCGGCCAAAATGATATACTACGCGCCATTCATCCACCGAAAAGGAGCAAAGACAACATGGTAAAGATCAGAATGCGTCGCACGGGCTGCACCAACCACGCGACCTACCGCATCGTGGCGGCGGACTCCCGCAGCCCCCGCGACGGCAAGTTCCTCGAGATCCTCGGCTGGTACGACACCCAGCTCAAGGAGGACAACTTCAAGCTCGACGTCGAGCGCGTGGACTACTGGCTTTCGCAGGGCGCCAAGCCCTCGACGACGGTCGCCTCGCTCATCCGCCGCGCGAAGAACCCGGCGATCAAGCCCCACCACGCCCGCAAGGCTAAGAAGGCCGAAGAGAAGAAGGCCTAAGGAGGTAGAAAATGGGCATCAAGATTCTAGACAAGATCAACGCCGAGCAGACGGCGAAGCTCGCCGAGAAGGGGTTCCCCGAGTTCCACACCGGCGACATCGTCCGCGTCTCGATCAAGATCAAGGAAGGCGACAAGTTCCGCGTCCAGGACTTCGAGGGCAAGGTGCTCGCGATCGACAACGGCCGCAAGAACGTCTCCGGCAACTTTACGGTGACCCGCGAGAGCTACGGCGTCCGCGTCGAGAAGCTCTTTCCGTTCAACAGCCCCTGGATCCAGGGAATCAAGCTCGTCAAGAAGAGCCCGTCCTGGAGGTCGAAGCTCTACACCGAGCGCACCTTCTGCTCGCACAAGGCTGTTCGCAAGCTGGTGAAGAAATAATATCCGCACGAAGCGGATTTCGGCGGATGGACATGCGGGCGGCGGCGACGTCGCCCGCTTCGCATTTCTGCGGACTAGCTGTTGACGATGAGCGCCATGAACACGATGTCCTCGGCGCCGGCCGAATTGTCCAGCGCGTGGCCGGAGCCGTCGGGCGTCCAGGTTCTGTCTCCGGGGCCGATTTTGCGCTTCGTGCCGTTGTCGTCGTAGACGCCGGTTCCGCTGAGGATGAAATAGCTCTCTCCGTTGCCGTGGTGCTCGTGGTAACCGAGGATGGAGCCGGCGGGTATCGTGACCTTCGCGTAGAGCTCGCACTTGTCGCCGAGCTCCTCGTCGAGTATCTTCTCTATCAGGACTGCGCCTTTTCCGTTGGCGCTTGGCATGGTGAACGATTTCATCGAGGTGTTTCCTTTCGCGTGGAGATTATACCATATTTCCGGCCTTCCCGGGATACGGGAGGCCAAGCGCAAGTCATGCCGCGATCGGCGCTATTGACATGGTAGGGGGGAAGTTTATATAATACCGGCATATTCGCTTTATAACGGCAATGCCTGTCGTTTCCGGTGCGGCAGGGGACTTCCCATGGGGAGCTGGCAAAGGAATGAAAACGACAAGAACGACGAGGACGACATTGAATCTCGCGGCGTCGGCCGCGCTATGCGCAGTGGCGGGAATCGCGGCGTCGGCTGCGGACTCTCCGGACAAGGCGGCGTTGGCTCCGGCCCCGGGCCCAGCGCTGGCGGCGCGGATTGCGGAAGGGCCGGAAATATACGGAATCGTCCACTGGGGGCTCAACACCTACACCGACCGCGAGTGGGGCTTCGGCGACGAAGACCCGTCGATGCTGAACCCCGCGAAGTTCGACGCCGACCAGATCGTAGGCGCGTGCAAGGCGGGCGGCCTTGGCGGGCTCGTCATCGTTGCAAAGCACCATGACGGTTTTTGCCTCTGGCCAACAAAGACGACGGAGCATAATATTACCAAAACTCCGTTTTGGAGGGGAACGAGGGAAAGTTGGAGTCCAAAGTTGGAGTTGGAGAAAGGTACAGTTCCACTCTCGAACTCGAACTCTGAACTCGAACTTCACCGGAAACAGGTGACGGGCAGGGATTATGTGAAGGAGATGGAGCGGGCATGCCGCAAGGCGGGGCTCAAGTTCGGCGTCTATGTTTCACCCTGGGATCGCCATGACGCGGACTACGCGTCGCCCAAATATGTCGAGAAGTATCACGCACAAATCAAAGAGCTGCTCTCGGGCAACTATGGCGAGATCTTCGAGATGTGGTTCGACGGCGCGAATGGCGGCGACGGCTGGTACGGCGGCGCGAAGGAACGTCGTAAGATCGCAGGCGACTACTACCGTTTCCCGGAAGTGTTCAAGTTCGTGCGCGAACTCCAGCCGAACGTCTGCATCTTCGCGGGCGAGTCGGACGCATCGGACTTTCGCTGGCCGGGGAACGAGAAGGGCGAGCTTGACCCTAATTCCGGCGCAACGATCTGTTCGACTGGCGGATATGCTGACGGCAAGTTCGGAAACCCCGAATACAAGAAGCATATCAACACAGGGATGCGGAATTTTGAAGGAGCAGGAAAATATTCGATGTTCTTCCGCGTATGCGAGTGTGACTTCCCGATGCGACCAGGGTGGTTCTATCATGCAAAAGAAAAGGGCAAGACGAAGAGTGGTATATATCTTCTGAAACGATACCTGAACACCGTCGGCAACGGTGGAACGATGAACCTCGGCATTGCGCCGAACAAGGACGGACTCCTGGACGATGAGGACGTAAAGGCGCTTGCGGACTTCGGCAAACTAAAAGCGGCCTTCTTTTCTAAACCTGTCACAAAAGGGCTATGCAACGTTGTCGTCATGAGCGAAGATATCGTTAAGCGTGGCGAGACTTGCGACGAATGGCTGCTTTACGAGAGCGACAACGAGATTGACGGCGGCCCCGAGCCTGACGATGGTAGAACGCTCGCATACGGTAACAACATCGGCATCAAGCGCATTCGCATGCTCGATAGACCACTCCCCGCCGAGAAGCTGTGGCTCAATGTCTACGGAGATGGAGCAGAGGCGTTGCCGATGAAGTTCTACTATGTCGAGCCCGACTTCCTAAAGGCCGTCCTTTCCGCCACGACCGAGTCGGGCGAGACCGACACTGCGAAATGGATGACTGGCGCCGCCAGCAGATGACGAAAGGGCCAATGCCGACACGCTGAGCGCAAGGCCCAGAG
>Ga0310786_10000905_pt1 | contig 47049 bp, 47 predicted proteins | sample AusTroGonzalo_MG_FD_203881 | JGI IMG/M metagenome (GOLD analysis project Ga0310786, IMG submission 203881) | Bovine rumen microbial communities from tropical cattle in Woodstock, Queensland, Australia - Gonzalo_03 (v2) (version 2) | ecosystem: Host-associated > Mammals > Digestive system >...
AGTAGCAAATAAGAAGAAAGTAGGAAAGTAGGAGGATAATTATGGCATATAATACAAGAAAAAGAAAAGTAAAGAAAAATATACCAGAAGCTGAAGCTCATATCCATTCAACTTATAATAATACTATCGTTTCTATTTGTGAAAAAAATGGTAATGTAATATCTTGGGCATCTGCTGGTACTATCGGATATAAAGGTAGTAAAAAGAAAACTCCATTTGCTGCTGGTGTAGCAAGCGAAGCTGCAGCTAAAGCTGCTATGGAGCAAGGTGTTGTAAAAGTAGAAGTTTTTGTTAAAGGACTTGGTTCTGGACGTGAAAACGCTATTCGTTCTCTTCAAACTGCTGGTTTAGAAATTACATCAATTAATGATCAAACACCAGTACCACACAATGGTTGTCGTCCACCAAAGAGACCTAGAAATTAATTTGGATAAAGGAAGGGTTTAGAGTATATGATAAGTTTTGAAAAACCAGAATATAAAATTGCTGAATATGTTGAAAGTAATCACTATGGAAAGTTTGAATTAGAACCTCTTGAAAGAGGATTTGCAATTACAATTGGAAATGCTTTAAGAAGAGTAATGCTTTCAAGCTTACCTGGTAGTGCAATCACTACTGTAAAAATAGACGGAGTTTTACATGAATTCCAAAAAATTGAAGGTGTTGTAGAAGACGTTACTACTATCGTTTTAAATTTAAAGGGTGTAGTACTTAAAAATCATACTCAAGAAGTTAAAACAATTAGACTTTCTGCAAATAAAGAAGGTGTTGTAACTGCTGGAGATATTGAAAAAGATGCTGACATCGAAATTATGAATCCAGATCATGTAATTTGTACACTTGTTAAAGGTGGAAAAATTGATATGGAAATGACTGTTAATAACGGAAAAGGTTATGTTGAAGCAAAAGAAAATAAGAGGTTATTTTGTGAAGGAAAACCTGAAGTTATTGCGATCGATTCATCATATTCACCAATCGAATTAGTTAAGGTTGAAGACGAAAAAACTCGTGTTGGACAAAATGAAAACTTTGATAAATTAACAATGCATGTTTATACTAATGGAAGTATAACTCCAGAAGAAGCTATGGCTTTATCTGCAAAAATTTTAATTGAACATTTCAATATTATTGCCGATTTAAATGCTATTAGTAATGTATCTGGATTAATGCAAGAAAAACAAGTAGATAATATCACTAAAACTTTAGAGACTCCAATTGAAGAAATTGAATTCTCAGTAAGAGCTTATAACTGTTTAAAAAGAGCTGGTATTCATACAGTTCAAGATTTAATTAATAAAAGAGAAGTTGAAGTTACTAAGATTAGAAATTTAGGTAAAAAATCTTTAAAAGAAGTTATTGATAAAGTTCATGAGATGGATCTTAAGTTCCGTGATTAGTAAGGAGAATAATTATGGCATATAGAAAATTAGGAAGAGAAAGCAGAAAAAGAAGAAGCATTTTAGCTGGACTTACAAAAACTGTTATATTAAATGAGTCAGTAGTTACTACTGAAGCTCGTGCAAAAGAAGTAAGAAAATTTGTTGATAAAATGATTACTTACGGAAAAAGAGGAACTCTAGTATCTCGTCGTAAAGCACTTGCTTTTGTTCATAATGATAATGAAGTAGTTAAGAAAGTATTTGATGACTTAGCTAAACGTTATGAATCAAGAAATGGTGGTTATACACGTATCATTAAACTAAATGAACGCGTTGGAGACGACGCTTTAGAAGTTAAACTAGAATTAGTATAATTAAATCGGATTTATAGTCCGATTTTTTTATTTATTTATCCATCCTTTTTATTGAAATAAAAAGCTTAATATGATAGTATGTTAATAGGATAAAGGGTGTTGATAGAATGCAATCAAATATATTTGAATTATTAGATCTTTTAGTAAATATGTCAGGTTCAAAATCTAATTTAGATGAGTTAAAGGCTGAGTTAGCTGATACTGAAAAGAGAATAGAAAAAACTGAAAAGAAATTAGAAAATTTTGAACAAGAAATGACAGATGATAAATATTTTGATGCATCTAGTGAAATAGTTGATAGAAATATAAAAATTAGTCTTGTAAAAAAGATTCAAAAAATAAATAGAGTAAAACATGATTTAGAAAAAGAACTTGATAATATTAAAGGTGAGGAAGAGTTATTACATCGTGAACTGGAAGATATTCGCGATGAAATTTCTGCTGCAAACAATTATAACAGTATTATCAATGAAACAACTTTTGAAAATGAGTCATACACAAAAATGGTAACTTCTGAAAATGATCGTATCTCACGACTAGTTTCAAGAAAAGAAGAACTAGAAGAAAAATATGATAAGATTCAAAAGAAGGTTGAATATATTGCATTGTCTCTTTCAGAAGCAAACGATAAGATTGAAAGAGAAGAATCAAGGTTAAAAGAAGTTGAAGAAAACTTATCAAATATAAAAGCATATATTGACGTTGAAGAAAAAGAAAAAGATGAGAATAAATACATCAGTATTAAAAATGATTTAGATGAATTAATTAAGCATAAAGATGAGATACTTAACGATTCCGTATTTATTGCAGGTTTAATAAAAGAAAAAATTGCAAATGAAGATAAAGATGGAATTGATGAAGAATTCGAAAGATTAATTAACATTGTTAAAGAGATTCCTTATATGGAATTAGATAATACCCAAATTGAAGCAGAAAAAGCCAAATTAGATCAAGAGTTAAAATCATATGATGAATCTATTTCTAATAAAAAGTATCAAACAACGGATGAAGAATTTATTGAAGAAAGAATTTCATACCTAAATGATGCTCTTAAAAAGATTAACAATAGGATTGAAAGTTTAAATTCAAGAAAAAATGAATTAGTAAGTGATAGTGACTTACTAAGTTCAAAAATATACAATGCAGAGAATCAGGTTAAGAACATAGATAAGAGTTTAATTGATTACGAATCATATGATTATGAATCAGAGGAACTTCCAAAATCAGTTGTTCAAGCTTCAAATAATAAATTAATTGAAGAGAAAAACAATATCACAGAAATCACAAATAACTATCGAGAAGATTTAGTTAATAATATTTCAGAAATTAAATTCATTGATGAAAACTTAGAAACTCTTAATGCAGAGATTAATTCAAAAGAAATTGAACTTGATGAATTAAATAAAAAACTAGCATTAAATACTAAATCAACAAATATTTTAGAGGAAGAAAAAGATAAGATACAGCTAGAAAAGATTAATTTAAAAATTACTAATCTAGCTAATAGAGAAAACTTTAGTAAATCAATAAATGAAATAGTTGATGAGTATGAAATGTTATTATCTTCCCTTGAGTTTGATAATAAAAATGCAGTCTCAGCAGCAACTATTGATGAAGTAGAGATACCAGAAATCAAACCTGAAGAATCTAATGAAGAAGTAAAGACTGAAGATATTGTTCCAGATTTTGATAACCTTGATATAGATTTACCAACTGAAGAAAAAGTACAAGAAGCACCTGCTGTTGAACCGGATGAAAAACTAATTCCTGCTCCTGAAGAGGATGAAGAAGAAACAATTTTCCCTTTCATTCCTGATAATAGTGCTGAGGAAGTTAAAGATAATAAGTTACGAGTAGTTGAAGTAATTCCAATATCTGATGATGAAGTAACTGAATCAGAAAGTAACGACTTTATGGTAAACGATTTTCAAGATGATGATTATGTGGATTTAAATACTGCATTTACAACATTGGAGGAAAACTAATATGAAGATGGAATTAAATACAATTGTTAGATTATCAAATGATGAGAAGTTTATTGTTTTAAATGAACTTGATTATAATAATAGAAAATATTATTTAACAATGGGAGTTATCGGAGATAAAGAAGTTGATTCTACTAAAGTAGTTATTTTGGAAGAATTAATGGATGAAAATGGTTACTTCATTGAAAAAGTGATTGATTCAGATTTACTAATTGAATTAACAAAAAAATTTAAAGAACAAATATAGTAAAGTGCCTATTTAAAGGCACTTTCTTTATTTACTTTTTATATGCCTTATATTATAATAAATAGTGAAAAAAGGAGATATTAATATGGAACTAAAAGGAAGTAGAACAGAAGCTAACCTTATGGCAGCATTTGCTGGAGAATCTCAAGCCAGAAATAAATATACTTACTATGCTTCAAAAGCAAAAAAAGAAGGATATGAACAAATTGCTGCAATATTCGAAGAAACTGCAAATAATGAAAAAGAACATGCTAAAATGTGGTTTAAACAACTTCATGGTGGTGAAGTTCCATCTACAATAGAAAATTTAAAAGACGCAGCAAATGGAGAAAACTACGAATGGACAGAAATGTATGAAGAGTTTGCTAAAGTTGCTGATGAAGAAGGTTTTACTGAAATAGCACGTCTATTTAGAGGTGTTGGAGAAATCGAAAAGCATCATGAAGAAAGATATTTAAAATTAATTGATAATATCGACAATAACTTAGTCTTTAAAAAAGATGAAGAAGTTGTTTGGATATGTAGAAACTGTGGACATGTATATTATGGAAAAGAAGCTCCACTTGTTTGTCCAATCTGTAATCATAAACAATCATATATGGAAATGAAAGCAGAAAATTATTAATAATATTACAATGATCATATACTAAGTAGTTATATATAGTATTTAAAGAGAGTGAACGAATATTGCTGAGATCGTTCTAAATAAACGTATATAATGAATTTCACATATAGGAGTAATAATCGGCTTATTACCGTTAATAAATACATAAAGTGCATGAAAATCATGAAATAAGGTGGTACCACGGATTATTATATTCGCCCTTATGTTTATGATTTTTTTGTTTTAATAAGAAAGGATTTGATATTTATGAAAGAAAAAATAGAAAGCATTAAACTAGAACTTGATAAAGATTTAGAAATTATTAAATCTACTCAAGATATAGTTGATATAAAAGCAAAGTATATTGGTAAGAATGGTTGTATTACAGAACTAACAAAGAACATGAAAGATCTAACTCCTGATGAAAGGAAAGTAGTAGGTCAACTTTCTAATGAAATTAAAAACTATGCTACAGAAAAGATTTTAGGTAAGGAAGAAGAAATTAATAATGCTATATTAAATGAAAAATTATCAAAAGAAGCAATAGATATTACACTTCCAGCAACTGAAGTTGTAACAGGTGCTCCAAGTATACTTGAAAAAGTAATTGAAGACTTTGAAGAAGTATTTATGTCTATGGGTTACGATGTCGTTGATGGACCAGAGTTAGAAGAAGACAAGTTTAATTTTGAATTATTAGGTTTACCAAAAGGTCACCCAGCAAGAGATGCTCAAGATACATTTTATGTAAAAGGTGATGAATTACTTCTTCGTAGTCATACATCTCCTGTACAAGCAAGAGTAATGCTTTCAAAAGAGGGGAAAGAACCTGTTAGAATGATTTGCCCTGGTAAAGCATATAGAAGAGATGACGATGATGCAACACACTCTCATCAATTTACTCAAATTGAAGGTTTAATTGTTGATAAAAATATTAAATTATCTGACTTAAAAGGTACAGTAACTGTTATCTGCAAGAGATTATTTGGTGAAGATACCGTAACTAGATTTAGACCTTCATATTATCAATTTACAGAACCATCTGTTGAAATGGATATTTCATGTTTTAATTGTAAAGGTAAAGGATGTAATATTTGTAAAAACACTGGTTGGATTACAATCGGAGGTGCTGGTGTTGTTCATTATGATGTATTAAAAGGATGCGGATTTGATCCAGATAAGTGGAGTGGATTTGCATTTGGTTTTGGTGCCGAAAGATGTGCAATGCTTAAATATGGTATAAGTGACATAAGAGCTTTCTATAATGTAGATTTAAGAGAATCAAAATCTTTCGATAGAAAGGAGGAAAACTAATATGATATCACTTAATTGGGTAAAAGATTACATTGATATTGAAGGTGAAGACTTAAAAGAACTTGCTGAGAAAGTTACTAAAGCAGGTATTAATGTTGAAGCTGTAATATCTAATCATATAAATAATTTAGTTGTTGGTGAAGTGGTTGAATGTACTGATCACCCTGATTCAGACCACTTACATGTATGTAAGGTAAATGTAGGAAGTGAAATAGTACAAATAGTATGTGGAGCACATAATGTTAGAAAAGGTATAAAAGTAATCGTAGCTCTACCTGGTGCTTTGCTTCCTGGAGATTTTGAAATTAAAGCCGGTAAAATTAGAGGAGAAGAATCTAATGGAATGATCTGTGCCTTATTTGAACTAGGTCTTGAAGAAAAAACAGAAGAAACATACGCAAAAGGTATTGAAGAATTACCAAATGATGCTCCAGTTGGCATGGATGCAATGAAATATCTTGGATGTGATGATACATTATATGAATTAGACGTTCATAAACATAGAAATAATGATTGTTACTATCATATTGGTTTTGCTCACGAAATTGGAACTGTACTTGGGAAAAAAGTTAAGTATCCTGAATGTAAGTACACAGAATCCAGTGATGATGTTAATAATTATATTAAGTTGAATATTGAAACAGAAAGATGTCCATATTACTTAGGCAAAATGGTAAGAAATGTTAAGATAGGTGAGTCTCCAGAATGGATTAAGAAAAGATTAATTGCTGCTGGAATGAGACCTATTAATAATGTTGTTGATATTTCAAATTTCGTAATGCTTGAGTATGGTCAACCTACACATTTCTTTGATGCAGATAAACTTGGTAAATTAGTATCTGTAAGAGATGCAAAAGAAGGGGAAATATTAGTTACTCTAGATGAAGAAAAGAGAACTCTTACTCCAAATGATATTGTTATTACTGACGGAGAAAGACCTACATGTATTGCTGGTGTAATGGGTGGGCTTAATACTGAAGTAGATGAAAACACTAAAAACATTTTTATTGAAGCGGCTATTTTTGATGCTTTCTCAATTACTAAGACTGCATCAAGACTTAATTTAAAATCTGAAGCTTCAAAAAGATATGGTAAAGGTTTAAATTTTGAATATACTATCGCTGCTATGGACAGATGTTGCGCACTTCTTGAAGAATATGCATCAGGAGAAGTACTAAGTGGAAAAGTATTACATGATAAAGTTGATAAAACTGAAAAAGTTATTGATGTAACAACTAAAGACTTAAATGGTGTTCTTGGAATGAACATGACTAATGAGGATGTTGAAAAACAATTAGATAAACTAGATTTTAAATATGAACTTAATAATGATGTTTTCCACATCATTATTCCAAGAAGAAGACTAGACGTTGAAGCTAATAAAGCTGATCTTGCTGAAGAGATTGGTAGATTATATGGATATAATAATCTTGAAGATACACTTCCTGAAGTATCTACAAGACGTGGTGTATACGTAGGTGATGTTGCTTTAAGAAAATCAATTTCAAAAAGGCTTAGAGCTTTGGGTCTTACAGAGGTAAGAACATATACATTATCAAATGTAGAAACTGCTAATATGTTTAATTACGATAATAAAGAGATTCTTGAGCTTCCGAATCCAATGTCTGCAGATAAAGGATTTGTTAGGGTATCAATTCTTCCATCATTACTTAAAACATATGAGTATAATAAATCAAGAAAGATTAATGATATTAACATATATGAGATAGCTAAAACTTATGATAAAAACTTTGTTGAAGATCATAAGGTTGCTATATTAGTAAGTGGGAACTATTTAACAAATATTGTTAATAACGTAAATGTTAATACTGATTTCTATCTACTTAAAGGTATTGTAGAAAATTTACTTAAATACTTAGGATTTAAAAATAGATATTCCTTTGAAGTATCTGAAGTAAAAGAACTTCATCCAGGAGTTTCTGCAAAGATTTTAATTGATAGACAAGAAGTAGGTATTATTGGTAAAGTTCACCCATCATTATATAAAGATGATATATATGTTTGTGAACTTTCAATGACTAAACTTTATGGATATACAGTTAAACCACTTAAATATAAAGAAGCTTCTAAATATCCTTCAATTAAAAAAGATGTAGCATTTATAGTTGATAATGAAGTTACTAATAAGACCATTGAAGAAGCTATTAAAAAGGCTGGTGGAAGGCTTCTTGATACAATTGACATATTTGATATATATAGAGATGTTAAACCTGGAAAGAAATCAATGGCTTACAACTTAGTGTTTAAAGATGAAACAAGAACTTTATCTGATGAAGAAGTTATGGAAGTGTTTAATAACATAATTAATAAAGTTTGTGATAATCTAAATGCAGAAGTAAGAAGTAATTAATTAAATAAAAAACTCAAGATTTTTAATCTTGAGTTTTTTAATTATTAGTTTGTTTTGTAAATATCTTTATATGTACCAGAATATTCATAGCCTTCTAATGTTTGAGTCTTAGACCATTTAGTATCAATTATTTTAACATAAATTGTTACGTATTCTGTGTGATCATATATTTCAGTAGCTCCTCTATTTAGAGCATCATCAATTTGTGCTTTAAATTTATCAGCTTTTGCAATAACATCACAATTATACATGTCTTTGTTATAACAATATTTATTGTATACAATTGGATAGTTATAACTTATAAATTCACCACTTGTAGGTTCTGTAGTAGAAGCATCACCATATTTAACCATTTTATATTCAGTATATAAATAAGTTCTTGTTACTCCACCATTTGATGAAGAACTAGATGATGATGAACTAGATCCAAAGTGTTCACTAATTGCTACTGTTTGTGAAGTAGAAGTAGTTGTTGTACTAGTCTTGGATGAAGATGATGAACTAGAACTTGATGAGCTCTTTGATGATTTTGTTGTAGTTTTACTAGATTGAGTAGTTCCAGTGTTCTTCTTTGTTGTAGTACTATTATTGTTAGTATTATTGTTGTTATTAGTATTAGTATTAATGTTTGTATTAGTGTTGGTATTGTTAGTATTGCTATTTGTATTAGTATTATTGTTGTTATTATTATTTGTATTATTCTTGTTCGTGTTATTTTTGTTAGTATTGCTATTATTATTTTTCTTAGTTGTTTTCTTTTCTACTTTAGAATTGATTAAAGTTTCTTTGCTTACTGTTGTTAAAATTGAATCTGCTTCGTTTTTACATTTTAAGTATACTTTCAAATTATAATAGAAGTTATCAATCTTAGTTATTTGTCCGTAAGATGATTGAGTTGAACACTCAATACCATTTATATCGTAAATACCTTTTAAATCATTATTTTCAATTAAATCTTCTAGATTTACTTTTACTCTTTGATTTTCATATTTCGGTAAATTTTCTTCATTAAAGTATTTAATGTATTCTTCTTTTAAAGTTTGAAGGTTGTCATTCATTGATTTACCTTTAACTTTATCATCATCTTTGTTTTTAAATAAGTAGATTAAATAACTAACTAAAAGAACAAGTAGTATTAATAATAATAGCTTTAGAATTACCGCAAACCAGTTAATTTTTTTTGCAACAAACTTTTTTTCTTCGTACATAAATATACCCCCCAAAAAAATCACATTTGTTAATAATTTATGTTATCACAACCATATTTTATTGTCAATTAATAATAATGTTGAAAATAGCCCATAATAATGTTGAAAAAAACATAAAATTTTTATTATTTTGTGTTAAAATATATGTCGAATGGGTGATGAATATGGATAAGATCATTATTAAGGGCGCAAGAGAGAATAATTTAAAAAATATTGACCTAGAACTACCTAAGAATAAACTAATAGTTATGACAGGTGTATCAGGCTCTGGAAAAAGCAGTTTAGCGTTTGATACAATCTATGCTGAAGGTCAAAGAAGATATGTTGAATCTCTAAGCGCATATGCACGTCAATTTTTAGGAAACAGTACTAAACCAGACGTTGATTCAATAGAAGGTTTATCTCCAAGTATATCTATTGACCAAAAATCTACAAATAAAAACCCGAGATCAACTGTTGGTACTATAACAGAAATCTATGATTACTTAAGACTTTTGTTTGCAAGAATAGGAGTGCCATATTGTCCAACTCATAAAGTACCAATTACAAGTCAAACTATAGAAGAAATGACAAATAGAGTTATGAATTTGGAAGAAGATACAAAAATAGAAATCTTATCTCCAATAATTCATGGTGAAAAAGGAACTCATCAAGATGTGTTTGATAACTTAAGAAAACTTGGATATTCAAGAGTAAGAGTTAACAAAGAGATGTATGACTTATCTGAAGAAATCAAACTTGATAAGAATACAAAAGATGACATTGATGTTGTTATTGATAGAGTTAAAGTAAAAAAAGAAGAAAGATCTCGTATTTTTGAATCTATTGAAGCAAGTTGTAAACTTGCTCATGGAAAGGTAATTATTAATATAATTGGTGAATCAGAATTATTAATGAGTGAAAATTACGCATGTTTAAAATGCGATTATTCACTATCTGAATTAGAGCCAAGATTATTTTCATTTAATGCTCCATATGGTGCATGTGATTCATGTAAAGGACTTGGATCTAAACTTCAAATAGTTGAGGAACTTGTAATACCTGATGAATCAAAATCTATTAATGAAGGGGCAATTGTTGCTTTTAACCTTGATAATAATATTGGATCTACACAGCTTAAGGTATTATGTGAAGAATATAATATAGATATGGATAAACCTTTCTCTGAATTAACGAGAAAAGAAAAAGACTATGTTCTATATGGGTCAGATAAACCTTTATCAATAAAATATGTTTCAAAAAACGGTAACACCAGATATACAACAGAGTATTTTGAAGGTATCATTAACAATCTTCAACGAAGATATATGGAAACATCAAGTGCATGGATAAGAGAATGGCTTGAAAGATTCATGGTAGAAACTGAATGTGAAGCTTGTCATGGAAAAAGATTAAGACCAGAAGTGTTATCTATATATATAAATGGAAAAAATATTATTGATGTTACTGAGATGTCTATTAAAGATATAAGAAAGTTTATGTCAACATTAAAATTAACTAAAGAGCAAGAAGAAATATCCCATTTAATTATAAAAGAGATAAATAATAGATTAGAATTTCTAGATAATGTTGGACTTAGTTATTTAACGCTTGCTAGAAGTGCTGGAACATTATCTGGTGGTGAATCACAGAGAATAAGACTTGCAACACAAATAGGAAGTAAGTTATCAGGAGTATTATATGTACTCGATGAACCATCAATAGGACTACACCAAAAGGATAATGATAGATTAATTGAATCACTTAAACAGATGAGAGACTTGGGTAATACATTAGTTGTAGTTGAGCATGATACAGATACAATGCTTGCAAGCGATTATTTAGTGGATATAGGCCCTGGTGCTGGAGATAACGGCGGAAAAGTTATGGCCGCTGGTACTCCAGAAGAAGTAATGAAAGAAAAAAATAGTATCACTGGTCAATATTTATCAGGAAAACTAAAAATTGAAGTACCTAAAAAAAGAAGAAAAGGTAACGGTAAATATATTAAGATAAAAGGTGCAGAAGAACATAACTTAAAGAAGATTAATGTTGATATACCACTTGGAAAGTTTGTTTGTGTAACCGGTGTATCTGGTTCTGGTAAATCATCTTTAGTTAACGAAATATTATATAAATATCTTGCACACACTATTAATAAGAATAAAGTATTACCTGGAAAACACAAAAAAATTGAGGGTGTAGAGAATATTGATAAAGTAGTACTTATTACTCAAGATGCAATTGGAAGAACTCCAAGAAGTAACCCAGCAACATATGTTGGTGTATTTGATGATATAAGAGATGTCTTTGCTGAAACTAAAGAAGCAAAAATGAGAGGTTATAGTAAATCAAGATTCTCATTTAATGTTAAAGGCGGTAGATGTGAAGCATGTTGGGGTGATGGAATAAAGAAAATTGAAATGCATTTCTTACCAGATGTTTATGTACCTTGTGATGTTTGTCATGGAAAAAGATATAATAGTGAAACTTTAGATATTAAGTTTAAAGGCAAAAATATATCTGAAGTTCTTGATATGAGAGTAGGAGAAGCACTAGTATTTTTTGATAACTTTCCTAAAATTAAAACTAAACTTCAAGCAATGTATGATGTTGGAATTGATTATATAAAATTAGGTCAAAGTGCTACTACACTATCAGGTGGAGAAGCAGGACGTGTTAAACTTGCAAAAGAGCTTCAGAAAAAACCTACTGGTAAATCAATATTTATATTAGATGAACCAACAACTGGATTACATAGTGATGATATTAAAAAATTACTTAACATATTAAATAGAATTGTAGATAACGGAGACACTGTTTTAGTTATTGAACATAATTTAGATGTTATTAAGGTAGCTGACTACATCATTGATTTAGGTCCAGATGGCGGAGATGGTGGAGGAACAATTGTTGCAACAGGAACTCCAGAAGAAGTAAGTAAAATAAGAGAATCCTATACTGGTGAGTACTTAAAAAAAGTATTAAATAAATAAGTTATGTATTTGAAAATATATAACTTTTTTATTTTAAATAACTTTTAAATGTTTTATAATAATTAGTGAAAGGATATGATATACAAATGAATCCTATAATGTTTAAAATATTTGGATATGGAATACGTTGGTATTCAGTGTTACTACTTGTTGCTGTTGTAGTAGCAATGTTACTTCTTAAAAGAGAAGCTAAGAGATTTAATATGAATTGGGACTTCATATTTAATTTAGCTTTTTGGACTATTCTTTTTGGAATTCTTGGAGCAAGACTTTATTATGTAATCTTTAACTGGGAAACATATTCAAAAGATCTACTAAGCATATTTAAAATATGGCAAGGTGGACTTGCTATACATGGTGGTTTAATTGCTGGAGCAATAACACTTTATATTTATTGTAAAAAAGCTAAAGCAAATACAATTAAAATCATTGACATGGCACTTCCATCAGTTATTATTGCTCAAGCTATTGGAAGATGGGGAAACTTCTTTAATAGTGAAGCATTTGGTAGTGTTGTTAGTTTAGCAAAATTAAAATCACTTCATATTCCAAAATTTATAATTGATGGAATGTATATTGAAGGCGTATATAGACAACCAACATTCTTCTATGAATCTATTTGGTGTTTACTTGGATTTATAGTTTTATTATTTGTTAGAAGAAATAAATATACAAAGCTTGGAAGTATAACAGGTGTATATTTAATGTGGTACTCAACTGGACGCTTCTTTATTGAAAGAATGCGTACAGACTCATTAATGTTAGCAGGATTTAAAGTAGCTCAAATTATATCAATCATATTATTTATAGTTGGTTTAGTAATTGTTATTAACAATACAAGAAAAGGTAAATTTGAGAATCTTTATAATTCTGATAAAGATAACAACGTGAAATTTTAAAACAAAAGCAACACTTAAAAGTGTTGCTTTTTTAATCAATACTTATTTCCTTAGGTAAATAAGGAATATTTAGGCTTCTATCATGTTTACCTTTATTGTAATATGACTCAAAACCATTGTTTTTTAATCCATTATAGTAGTCTGTAACGACATTTATCCAATGTTGTGATCCACCGCAGTATTTTTTAGACATTGATACTATTTTATCTGTTCCACTATCTTTGTTTACTCCGTAACCACTTTTAAGCATTGAAACATATCTATAAATACCATATGCTTCATTTTTAAAACGTACGAATCCACCATTACCTCTAATACCACCGATATTATGTTTGTTAACAAAGTTATAACTATTTAGTTTATAACCACACTCGCAATATGCAATAGCAAGAGCTATTTCTGGATTTACATTTAATACAGTAGAAAACTTATATACTAATTCTTCTGGTTTTAAATCGCCTAATTCATAACCATTAGTGGAAGTTATTTCTTTATTATTTAAATTATACTTAGATGGGCTTTTATAAATATCATTAATAGTTTTTAATATAGCTTCTTCCTTAGAAGAATACTCATTACCATTAATTATATTTTTTGAATTCCATGAATTCATATCTAAGATTATAAGTTCTTCCATTTTTTTATAAATAATATCACTATTTAATTCAAATACTTTTGAATAGAATACAATCATATCATAAGTTGTTTCAAATAGTAACGGATTATCATTTTTCTTTATGTTTACGACTGCAGGACTTTCTTTTAATCCTAAAGTCTCATTTGTACTTATTTTGATTTCTTTCTTAACAGGTTTATTAAAACTCATTTTCGCAGCACATAGAGTTGTAATACTACCGATTAAAACAAGAAGTAAAAGAAGTACATTTTTAATTTTAAATCTCTTCAATTTATCACCTTTTTTTGCCGCGTGACTATAATTCTATCCTAAAATGGCTTAAAAGTCAAATTTGACACCCTTTTTTGGCATAAAATAAGGTATAATATAGACTATATTATTTATTAGTTTTTTATGATAAAATAAATAAAGAAAGGTGATATATTATGAAATTACATAACACATTAACAAAGAAAATAGAAGAGTTTATACCTATAGATGGTAAGAACGTAAAAATGTATACTTGCGGTCCAACTGTATATCACTATGCCCATATTGGAAACTTAAGAACATACATATCGGAAGATATTTTAGAAAAATCATTAAACTGTCTTGGATACAACGTCAAAAGATGTATGAATATAACAGATGTTGGTCATTTAGTAGGTGATGGTGATTCTGGTGAAGATAAAATGGCTGTTGCTGCTAAAAGAGAACATAAAACATCAATGGAAATCGCTAAATACTATACAGAGGTATTTAAAAAAGATTGTGATGATTTAAATATCAAATGGCCAGAGATAGTATCTCCAGCAACTGAAAATATTGATGAATACATTAAAATAATTTCTAAGCTCTTAGAAGATGGATATGCTTATATATCTGAAGGAAATGTATATTATGATACAACTAAGTTTCCTAATTACTATGAATTATCAGGTAGAAACAAAGAAGAATTAATGGTTGCAGTAAGAGAAGATATTAAAGATGACACTGCAAAACGTAATCCATTTGATTTTGGTTTGTGGTTTACTAATTCAAAATTTGATAATCAAGAATTGAAATGGGATTCTCCATGGGGAGTTGGATATCCTGGATGGCATATTGAATGTAGTGGAATAAGTATAAAATACTTAGGTGAGAACTTAGATATTCACTGTGGTGCAGAAGATGCAATATTTCCTCATCACACTAATGAAATTGCTCAAAGTGAAGCTTATTTAGGTCATAAGTGGTGTAATTATTGGATTCACATGTCATTTTTAAATGATGAATCTGGTAAAATGAGTAAAAGTAAGGGTGAGTTCTTAACTTTATCATTACTAAAAGAAAAAGGATATAATCCACTTTCATACAGATTTATGTGTTTACTTAGTCATTATCATAAGAATTTAGTATTTACGTATGATTCTTTAGAACAAGCAGATAATGCTTATAAAAAATTATTAAATAAAATAGCAGAATTAAAAAACGATGGTGAAATCAATAATGAATTATTAAAATCATATAATAATAAATTTAAAAACGAACTTGATAACAATTTAAACACAGCAAATGCTATCACTTTAATATACGACATATTAAAAGATGATAATCTAAATGATGTTACTAAACTAGAGTTAATTAAGTCTTTTGATAAAGTATTATCTTTAGATTTAGTTAAAGAAAACACTTTAAGAGAAGATCACGATGAAATCATGAAATTAATTGAAGAAAGAAATATAGCAAAACAAAATAAAGATTATCAAAAAGCTGATGAAATAAGAAATAGTTTATTAGAAAAAGGTATTATGCTTGTTGATTCAAGAGAAGGAACAACATATAAGGAGGTATAATTATGTGGCTTAACTTAATATTAATTATCGCAATTATTGCTCTTCCAGCACTTGCTCAATTTTATATATCAATAACATACAAAAAATATAAAGAAATTAAAAATTCAAAACAGTTATCTGGTTTTGAAGTAGCTAGAAAAGTACTTGATGCCAATGGACTTAATGACATTGATATTGTTACTACATCAGGAGAGTTAACAGATCATTATGATCCAAGAAGAAAAGTAGTAAGACTATCTGATGATATATTTAATGGCACTAGCATTGCATCTCTTGCAGTAGCAGCACATGAGTGTGGTCATGCTGTTCAAGATGATAGAGGTTATGTTCTTATGCGCCTTAGATCAATACTTGTACCAGTTGTTAATATTGGAACAAGTTTATCATACTATATAATATTAATAGGTTTTATATTTCAAATATTAAACCTAATATATATTGGTATTGCTCTTACAGGGCTTGGCCTTTTATTCCAACTTGTAACTCTCCCAGTAGAAATTGATGCCAGTAGAAGAGCTGGTGTAAATATAAGAGAGCTTGGTATTGCTGGTCCAGGTGATTCCTCAGGAGCAAGAAGTGTCTTAACAGCTGCTGCTATGACATATCTTGCTGGAGTTTTAGCTTCTGCACTTCAAGTTGCAAGACTATTGCTAATTGTTATGAACCGTAGAGATTAATCTCTATGGTTTTTATTTACAAAATTATAGTAAAGCAAGGTATTCTTCTTAATTTCTTTTATTTATTATTTGGTATACTTATGATAGGAAGTAGGGAAGACTTATGAGTGGTAGTGGTTCAAATAATATACTCATAAATAAAAGTATTATCGAACGCATGCTTAAGTATGTGGACACTTCTTTATGTAATTTTGAGGTGGTAGATAATAATACTCTATCTCTGTCTAAACAAGAATTTAATCGAATAAGAAATATATTTGGTATGACTATTAGTAAAGATTTAATCAAATCTGTATCAAACATAAAACAAGCCGATATTGATGAACTTAATAAATTATTTGATACTTATATAAGTATCAAATATAACGATATAAGGAACAAATTTAATCAAGAAAAAGGCATTTCTTATACGGAAGAGGAAATTATAAAACTTGGTTTAAAAGTTTTAGATAAAGTTGATGATATTAAAAAAGTACCAAAGATAATTAATGAAATAGATGAAAGAATAATAGAAATTAATAAAAGCAATATTCCTAGTTCAATAAAAGATATTGAAAAAGAATATGAATCTTTAAAGTTAAAAGGTTCAGAATTAAAGGAATATGAAACAATCAAAACATTTCTAGATATAATTTTAAGAAAAACATACATAAATAATATTACAAAACTATCAAGTAATGATATTAACAATAAAGATGATATATATCTTGTTGTTTCTGAAGATGATAAGGAATATTTATTAACAAGAGAAAATGTTGATATGTTTTCTTATGGTTTAATATTAAATCCAGAAAACATAATATGTGCTCATGATGCAACTGATAAGAAAACAAAGTTTTCTTCCTTTAGGAATATTGATAAGAAGAATAATAAAGTAATTATAGAAGAAAAGAAGCCAAGTGCTATATATGCAGTTACTATTGGTGAAAGATCTTTAAATAAAAATTATAGAGAAGCAGTAAGACTTTTGGAAAAGTACCAAAGCATTCCATTAATAGAAATTGATTTAACTAAGTATTTATCAAGTGAAAATATGAGAGAATACATTGATATGTTTATAGATGAAATGCTAGAACAAAAAAACGTTAATTTTGAGAATAAAGATGAGAAATTTTATGAAAAATTTGATGATTTTTATAATGATTTTTGTTTATTAAAGGCTAAAGCTTTTAATGAAACAAATATTATTAATTTATTTGAAAATTCATATAATTTATTATTTGATGCTAAATATAATAATTTAGATAATGTATTTACTAATTCTTTAATGGAAAATGAAATAAAAACTATTCTCAAAAAACATAAAGACCATGATGCATTTATCTTTAGATATAAATTGATAACGTATGATATGCTTCGAAGATTTTATGAAAAATATTATGATTATAGAAGTAATCCAATATTTAATAGGCTATATCCAGGAATATTTGAACTTCTTTCATATATTCAAAATTCAACTAAAGAACAATTACATAGTATTGTTGAAACATATAATAATAGTAAAGAAAAAGATTCTTGGTATATATGTAATATAATAGATCCTAAACATAAAATAAATAAAGCAGAGTTAAAAATTCAAGAAGAAGCAAAAGCTATTCAGGAGTATGATGGTAACCAAGACTTTGTTGATTTCTTAAAATCTAATGATGAAGATAAGAGAGTCAGAGAATAATATTAAGATGTAACCATTGTGTTATATCTTTTTAAATGCTAAAATATACGGGTAATATTAATTATATTTGTTAATAATAATTAAAGAAGGAGGGACTACTGTTATGTTTGAAATATCTTCAAAATATAAGCCATCTGGTGATCAACCTCAAGCAATACAAAGCTTAGTTGATGGGATAAAAAAAGGTAAAAAAAATCAAGTACTTTTAGGTGCAACAGGTACTGGTAAGACTTTTACAATGGCCAATGTAATAAAAGAAGTAAATAAGCCAACTTTAGTCCTTGCTCATAATAAAACTCTAGCAGGTCAACTTTATGCTGAATTTAAAGAATTATTTCCTAATAATCATGTTGAATACTTTGTTTCATATTATGATTATTATCAACCAGAAGCATATGTTCCTTCATCTAATACATATATAGAAAAAGATTCATCTGTTAATGATGAAATAGATGAATTAAGACATAGTGCTACATCATCACTTATTAATTACGATGATGTAATTGTAGTTTCTTCTGTATCATGTATCTATAACATTGGTGAAAAGGAAGAATATGAAAATAATATGCTAGTTTTATCGGTTGGAGATATTGTTGATAGACGTATAATTATCAACAAACTAATTGATATGACATATGAAAGAAATGAAATAGACTTTCATAGAGGTACCTTTAGATCTAAGGGTGATACTATAGATATTATCCCAGTAAATGAAAAATCTCATGGTATAAGAATTTATTTATTTGATGATGAGGTGGAGAAAATATCACTTTTTGATCCACTAACTGGTGCACTAATAGAAAACAAAAAAACTGTTGTTATATCTCCAGCGTCTCACTTTGTAACTGGTTCAGAAAAAATGGAAGAAGCTATAAGAAGAATACAAAAAGAATTAGATGAGAGATTACAGGAATTAAAGGATAATAATAAATTAATTGAAGAGCAAAGATTAAGAGAAAGAACAAACTATGATATAGAAATGCTAAAGGAGACAGGCTTTTGTACAGGTGTTGAGAACTATTCAAGACATTTAGCATTAAGAGGACCTGGGGAGACTCCAAGCTGTTTACTTGATTTCTTTCCAAAAGATTTTTTAATGTTTATTGATGAATCTCATGTTACACTTCCTCAGGTAAGAGCGATGTATAATGGTGATAGAATGAGGAAGCAAACTTTAGTTGACTATGGTTTTAGACTTCCATCAGCACTAGATAATAGACCACTTAAATTTGAAGAGTTCGAAGAAAAAATAAACCAAGTTGTATATGTATCGGCAACTCCTGGTGATTATGAATTAGAAAAAACTAATAATGAAGTTGTAGAGCAAATTATTAGACCAACAGGTCTTCTTGATCCTACTATTGAAGTAAAACCAAGTAAGAATCAAATAGATGATATCGTAAGTGAAATTAAAAAACGTATAGAACTTAATGAAAGAGTACTAATTACTACTTTAACAATAAGAATGAGTGAAGAATTAACTAACTATTTAAAAGAACTTAATATAAAAGTAGCTTATCTTCATAGTGAAGTTAAAACTCTTGATAGACTTAAGATAATTAAGGATTTAAGAGAAGGAACTTATGATGTTATCGTTGGCATAAACCTATTAAGAGAAGGTCTTGATATTCCAGAGGTAAGTTTAATATGCATTTTAGATGCTGATAAACAAGGCTTTTTAAGAAGTACAAGAAGTTTAATACAAACAATTGGTAGGGCCGCTAGAAACTCAAGTGGACATGTAATTATGTATGCTGATGAAATAAGTGACTCAATGAACGAAGCTATAAAAGAAACTGAAAGAAGAAGATTAGTTCAAGATAAATATAATAAAGAACACAATATTATTCCTAAAACTATTATAAAACAAATTAGCGAGGTAATTAGTAACAAAGTTATTGACAAGGTGGAAAATAAAAATGCCAACAAAGCCGATATTAAAAATGCTATTAGTGAGATAGAATCAGAAATGAAAAAAGCAGCTGCTAATATGGATTTTGAACGTGCTATGGAATTAAGAGACATATTATTTGAACTTAAAGAAAACGTAAAGTAACGGTTGTTACTTTACGTTTTTGCGTTTAATGCACAGTAAAATGGTTTGTGTAGTATATGAATATCTACTAATATTATTATAGAGAGGTGTTCTTTATGGATAATTCTAATTCAGGATATAATAATGAATATATTGAAAGCTATAAACAAGCATTTGGAAATCTATGCCATGATATGAGACTTGGATATATAAATAGGGAACTATCAAAGTTTATGGTTGATTTTAACTATAATATTGAAAATGTAAATAATGGTATTTATAGAGATGGTAATCTAAGTGCAATAAAAGTTATGGAGGGACGATTATTTGATAAAATCCGTAAGTTATTATCTGTTGGTATAGATATTAGTAAAATTGATGGATTGAATAAGGAAATTTGCCAAAGTTAGGTTATATTTACATATGTTTATGTATGTGATATAATCTTTTTCACATGGGGTAGTAATGGTTTCGACATGTACTACTATACATGACTGCAAGTGGATGGCACACCTAATGTGCAAAATTAAAATTAAATGACGAAACTAAAGGTTTCACTCCTGCATTTGCCTAATTAAAGGATAGCGGAGACTTCTACCTAATTCCGTTCATAGGTTAGGATAGGGGTTTATAGATATGAACTATATTATTAATATTGATTAGGTGTTAATAATGAATCTTACTAATCTAGTTATTAACAAGGTTGGTTTAGAGCCATATTAATAATGAATTTTAAATCTAACTAAACTTGTAGATGTTGTGTAATAGGGTATACTGGACAGGAGTTCAACTCTCCTCTACTCCACCAATGTTGAATTATTCGAACTTTAATAAGTTCGATTTTTTATTTTAAAACTTATTCACGATAAAATACATGGTATATTTGGTAATAAAGATGATAAATATAAAGAAATGACTGATAATTTATTTATAAATGGAATTATGGATGAAAAAGAATATACTAGTGTTATTAATAAAAAAGAGAAAAATCGTGATGATTTTGAAAGATGATAATAAAAAGTAATAATTTTAGGATAAAAATTTAAAAATTATGTTATAATAAAAAATCAACGGGGGAGATAATATGCCAAATGAAAAATTAAAAAAAAGATTTGAAGAATATAAAAATAGAATTATTAATGAACAAATAGAAAAATTTTATAAGATATCACCAAAGGGAAGAATTGAGTATATTAATGAATTAATAGAAGTTAACAAACAATACCCATTTTTTAATATAAATTTAAGGAACGGTTATGGAAGATGGTTTGGAATTCTTAAATTAATGTCTATTAAAACTATTCAGGTTAACCAACTTAAAGAATTTTATCAGAGTTTAGATGATAAGGGAAAGAAAGAATTTCAAACTGAATTATATGAAACAATTAAAAAAGGTGAATTTGATTGGAAATGGGATCACAATGTTGATGATTCTGATAAACTACTTAAACAGTTCTATAATTTTGATACACTCGATTCTAAATTAAAAGAAATAAAAAGTGAAAGCTTTAAAGAAACTAAACAAGATAATCATGAATATCAAGAAAAACTATTTAATGCATTTATAGAAAGATGTTCAGGAAAAGTAGTTGAAGAATTTAAAAAATCATTTGATGATTATGTTTTATTAATGAAAGATAATCTTAGTAATAGCACTAAGAAAAAACTTTTCTCATTACCTGCACATATGAGAGTATATGCATTTATGGAAATGTATAGTACTGCTAAATTTTGGGAATTTGAAGACCGGTATTTGATATCTAGATATGTTTCCAGACAAGAGATAAGAGAAGAAAAAAAACAACAGTTAAAAAGTAAAGAAGATATAATAAGTAATTCAAAGGGTTATGTTAAGAAAAAATATCCATTAATAAGACCTATAGTATAACAGATGACAATAAAATTCTATTAAACAAAGTAGCATGAAGTTATTGCTACTTTTTTTATACATTGGTAAAATAAGTATAGTGATTGATATAAATCAATCGTCTTTATGCGAAAGAGTTGTAAACCATTTCGTCGTTCGCACCATAGGGAAATCCGCTCGAACTTTTTATAAGTATCGAGAATAAATAGACAATCAATTCTAAATTAGGATTGATTTTTTTCTTGTTTAGAAAAAAGTCTTTAAAAGAAAGGATTGATTAAAATGGTAAATGTTACCAAACAAGAAGTTGGAATGGAAGAATCATTAAGAAAAAGATAATGAAATTTCATTTTTAAAATCTAAAATTCATGATATACAAAATACCCTTAATTATTGGAAAGATAAGTTTGAAAAAATAATTTTATTCCTACATAGTAAACTTCATAGTTGGAATGATAAAGATGATAAATACATTGACGTAGTTAATGATACGTATGAAGATAATGTATTAGATGATGATGATATTGAAGAATTAGATTTAAGTAAAGAAAAAAATGATTTTGAAAGATAATAATAAAGATTTTATTAAATTTGAAGAAAAGTATGATATAATATAAAGCCATGTGGGGGAAATCTTATGGAAATTCTAGATAAAGAAACTCAACTAATTGCAGTAGGAAAAGTATTAGAAGAAATGCAAAAAGCTGAAGAATATGTTAATAGTTGGAATGCTTCATGGTGGGAACAATTATTGGATGCGCATTGTTTACCTTTGCATCATGAAATTGGTGAAGCTGATGTAAGAGATATGGAGAGAAAGTATGAGCCAAGATACAAATTAGCAAATGCCTTCTATTCTGCTGATAGTATTGGAATACCTCTTGCTAAAGAAACTTTAGTTGGTAATAATACACTAACTGGTGAAAGAGGTAAAGAATTTGAAGTTGAATTTGGGAGAATCGATTGGTATGGCATGAATTCACATAAGTCAACAAGGCATTTTTCATTTAACAATAATGGAACAATCGAATTTTCTAAATCTTCTAAAGCAAGATCAACGCTTAAACATCCAAAAAGAATTTCTTATAATACATCTTTTAATGTACTATCAAATGATTTTGATATATCAATTACTCTTGATCAATTAACTGACGATTGGAGAGAAAAATATAAATATGATTACCTTACATTATCATTAAAAGGTAACATATTAGTTGAAAAGTTTGATGACATTGAAATAATAAGAGATTTAAGTACAGGAATGCGATTAGTGAAAATTGCAAAAAAATATGATAAAAGAAATAAACAAAATAATGCTTCAGTTGCATTTGAAGCAGCATTAAATACCGATGATAGTTTAGAATATGGAGCAGTTGCAATTCAAACACATAAAGGAAACGGAAAAGTAAATGGAACATATAGATTTGATGTTAGTAGAAAAAAAGGTGTTCGTGCTAACTTTTATTCTAGAAAAGGAATTAAAGTTGATTTAACTAGTAATCCTGCGTTATTAGGTACTGCAAACACATTATTATTACCTCAAGCAAATAGTAATAATAGTGGTGATATCATTGTTTCTAATTTTGCTAATTCTACGCAAGTAGCAATTGCTAAAAATTTAACTGAAAAGACTATAAGCTTTGATAATTCTGATTTTAATATGGAATCAGTAAATCAAGCCGAAGAAAGAATAATAGAAATGGTTAAGTCTATCAAAGGAGAATTACCTTTACCTAGTTTAATTGATAGAATTGATAACTGTTTAGAAGTGATAAACAAAAAACAAAATGTTCAAATTTGTGAAGGATCAAATTGTAAAGTTTTAAAATTAGAATCACCTAATAAATAATAAAGTAAAAATAAGGGCTAGTATAGACTTATTAATAAATATAAGGAATACTATGCTTTTTTTTGATATTTAGGAGGGAAAAATGGATAAAGTTTTAGATTTAGAAATGATAGCAAAGAAAAATGAAAGTTATTTAGATGAAGCAAAATTACATACACAATATAAAATAAAATATATTAAGGACTATGTTAGAAGATTGCTGAATGTTGCCGTAAATTATAGACAAAGAAATATTGTTTTTATAGATAGCATGTGCAATGCAGGAATTTATAAAAATGGGATAAAAGGAACTTGTAAAGAAGTTATTGAATTATTTATTGAATATCCTAAAGAAAACGAAGCCAAACAATTTTATGTGTTTTTAAATGATTATGATAAAGATAAGATTAATGTGTTAAAATATCAATTACGTGTGAATAGTGGGGCTTAGTTATGAATCTAAAAGATAAGTATTTTCATGGTGTTATTGGTTATGATGAAGAGGGATGTATTATTCCTTATTTTGAAATGGAAGAAAAAACCAAAGATATTATAAAAAAATTTGAAATGATACTTTCATCAGGATACATACTTCCACTTAACGAGATAATTAAGTTATATGGTGATGTTATATCAAGAAATCAATCATGTAGATTTAATGGTGATGATTTAGTTTCGGTTTCTAGATATAAGGATAATGAAACAATTATTGATAGAGGATATATGAATGAAAACTCCAAACATTTTGAAGACGGATTTAAAGAATTTGTTACTCAAGGCCTTGCTATTGTATTAAATGAAAAAATATGGAGTGAGTTAAAACATCCAGAATACTCTGGAATATATTTAGAAAGATTTATTTCAGAACCTATTTCTTTAAAGTATATGGATGCAGTGGCAGTAGACCCCAAACTATTTTACTTATCCGACTTCTTTTATTATGGAAGTACCATTGATTATTCTAAATATGATGAAATTAACGAAAGATTAATAGGTAAAGATTTTATTGATAATGTTAAATCTGAATTAAATAGATTTGGTTATGATGTGCCTGTATTAAATATACATACGGGGAGTAAAATACATAATAATCCCGAATATAGAAGATTCTTGTCAAGAAAGTAAAAAATTGCATAATATTGCAATTTTTTTAATTTTGTAGTAATATATCAAGTCAAGAAATGGGGTGATTTTATGGGAATTATAGAGGAATATTCTAAGTGGGACTTAGAATATTCAGTATGGAATAAACCTTGTGATACTGAGAAAAAGAGAAGTTTTGCAGTTTGTACATATAATACAGTAATTCATTCCAAATTAAGGCCTGTTAACTATATTATATTTGCATATGGATCTAGGGTAGAAGACCACTCAAAAAACTATAGAACTTTAAAAGAAAAGTCTGCCCATATATCACACGTGCTTTCATACTTACAAGAAAAGACTGATGAAAACTACATTGTTAAATTTTTAATGTTAGATGCAGATGCACCACTTTCAGAACAGTCAAAAAAACTTGCATCTTATGTTGACATGCTTGCAACAAATACACGAACTAACTCCATAAATATAATAGGTTTATCAAAATGTGGAGCAATGAATATGTATGTTGCAAAAAACTTTAAAAATCCATTATCATATGAAGTAACAAACATATATAATATTGCAACTCCATATGAAGGTACTAAACTTGCATCTCCAAATATATTCTATCCAGAAGTAAAGGATTTTTTTAATAAAAAAATTGGAGATAACAAGCTATCAAATTATGTCTATGAAAAATCAGTGGCTTTCTATGAATCTATTAGTAGTAATTCTCATATGGACTATGATATTGCAAAAGATGGTGGAGTTCCTGAAGATAGATTTAATAAATATGATAAAAAATTTGTTAAGGAAATGTTATCAAAAGAAAATATCGATTCATTAAAACGAGTTAATTCATTTACAAATTTTATAACAGGAACTGATGAAAAAACTCTTGGTGAAGCACTTAGAACTTTTAATGCGGCAGGAATAGGTCTATGTTTACTTAATGACTGGTTCTTTGATGGAAAAGGTGATGGATTAGTTTTGACTGAAGAACAATATAAAATAGAAAATTATCTTGATACTACAAGTATAAGATTACCTTCATCACACCATCGAGTTAATAGTGTATATAGAGTCTTTGATGTTGTACTTGATAAAATTAATGATAATGTTCAAAGAACAAGAAAATAGTTTACTATTTTCTTTTTTCTTATATTGATTATTTTTTTTAAGAGTGTTACTATAAAAAATAACAAGGGAGATTTGTATGACAGAAAACCACAGAGACCAGATAATGGTCTTACAAGACTCAAAAAAAATCGAAGAGAAACTACTTTTATTATCTATTTATAATGAACTTTATAGTGCCTTAAGGATTGTTTATGGTGAAGATATATTTAAAAAGAAACTTGAATATGCCTTAAGTGATACGTTTGATAAAACTTTAATATCACTTGAATTAAGTGAAAAATGCACATCAGCTGTTGGTTTTTTCTATAAATATATTGATACATTAAAAGATCATGATATATTATCTATTTTAAAAAGTAAAAATCATCTGCTTGCATATTTAGATGAGTTTCAAAACAATCTAAAAGAATATGAAAGAAGTATGAAGTATGTTGATATAGTTGATGCATCTGATGATTTAGATCTATATACTAAAACTGATCTAATATGTTTATATAGAAATAAAGTATATAAAATGCAAAAATTATTTAATTTTTTAAACGTTAGTGATGTAAATGTAGTAAATGTATTTAATGAGGCATATTATACACTATATAATGGTTTATTAGATATTATTAATAATATTGAAATGCCAGTAGATAATAAAAATAAACAAACTGTTTTTATTGATGAAGCCGATGAAAAATTTTCACGTCTACTACTTGAGTATTTTAAGGAAAAATGTGATGATCAAACAATTTCATATGCTACCTTAAATAAAGATGTTCAAAATGTTGTATTAAGAGTATTTAAAAAAGAAGATATTAATTTTTTTATTAAAAAACTAATATATAATGCATCAATTGGAGATAATGAAAATAATAAAATGGAAGTAAAGAAAGATTTATGTGCAGATTTATCTATTACATCAATTAAATATTTCATACTAAGTAATGATTTTGATGAAGCAAACAAAATTTTGGGATATGTTAGAAAAAATCAACGAAAATAAATAAACAAAGTGTATAATTTTGCAAAAATTATACACTTTTTATTTATTCATATAATATAATTTATATGGTGATAGTATGAAGCTATTTAAACAATATTCTCTTTATTTAATAAGGTGGCAATTAAGTACTCCAATACTTGCAATAGTGCTAAAATTACTTGCTAATTTAAATACTTTAACAGCAACAATAATTGCAAATTTAATAGGTGGTTTAATATTCTTTTGGATAGATAAAATAATATTTAAGAAAAAATCTGATGTTCCTTTATGGGAAATAAAAGATGATACAGAATGTTATGATTGCCATAAACATACAAAAGGATATAGAATAGTTTCTTGGGGAAACTATGATAGAAGTGAAGATAAACATCCCCAATATAGATGCAAAGATTGTAGTATTAATAAAATGAAAACTATAACTAAATAAAGAAGGTGAAAGAACCATGTCATTATTTAATCACTATAAACAGTTACTTGGATATGATAATATTCCAGAGTTTTTAAATAAATATATATTTGATCCAAAACTTATAAGACTTTCTAAAATAGGATATTTTTGTGGCATGGATTATGCATCAAAAGATATATATAATTTTAAAGAAAAAATATCTAGATATGAACACTCTATAACAACAGCATTACTTACATGGAAATTAACAAAAGATAAAAAAGCTACCATAGCTGCTTTATATCATGATATATCCACACCTTGTTTTTCACATACAATTGATTATATGAATAAAGACTATAATAAACAAGAATCAACAGAAGAATATACTATGGATATTTTAGAACAAGACGAATACTTAAAACTATGTTTGGATGAAGATGATATTGATTTTGATGATATAAAAAATATAAAAAGTTATAGTATAGTTGATAATGATAGACCCAAACTTTGCGCTGATAGATTAGATGGAATAATTTTAACATCAATATCATGGATGCAAAACATTAGTGAAAAAGATATTGATTCAATAATAAATGATGTAACTGTATTCATAAACGAAGATCAAGAATATGAAATTGGATTTAAGACTTCAAGTGTAGCAGAGATGGTTATAGAATTAAATAACAAAATAAATATAAACACACATTCTAATTATGATTGTTATATGATGGAACTTCTTGCAAGCATTACAAAACATGCAATAAATCACGAATATATTTTATATGATGATTTATATATTTATACAGAGGATAGACTTTTTGAAGTGTTAAATACAATTGCAGATAAAGATTTAAAAATAATGATAAATAAATTTCAAACAATAAAACAATTTGAAATTCCAGAAATAAAAATAGAAGATGTAAAAGACAGAAGTATTAATCCTCTTGTAAGTGGGGAAAGGTTTGAAAATCAAAAAAGCTTCCAATATTAATTGGAAGTTTTTTTTAATTTTATAATGATGGATCTATTAATATTTTAATGGCATTGTCATTTCCACTTGTTAGTCTTTCAAAAGCTTTTTGTACATCTGATAGTGGAACTATATCATCAATATATTTAGCAACATCAATTTCTTTTTTACTTATCATATCTAAGCATTTTTCAAATTCTTCTTTAGTATATGCAATAGCACCAAATAATTTTTGCTCTTTAGTTACAGCAAGAATGGAAGGTATTGAAACAGGTTCCATAGATACACCAACTAAGATAATTGATGCATTTGGTTTTCCGCAAATAAGTGCATTTGATACACATGCAGAATTACCACAACAATCAATAACAACGTCAAAACCATATTGATTATGAGCTTTTACTTTTTCAAGAAAAGCTTCATCTTTAGCATCAAAGAACTCATCAGCAGATCCAAGTGAGACAGCTTTTTCACCTCTTAGTTTATTTGTTTCTGCAATTGCAACATAACTAGCACCCATTTTTTTGGCAAGCATAGCAGAAAGTTGACCAATAATTCCTGCTCCGATAACTAGTACACTTGAGTTATTATTTATATTAGCAAGATTAATGGCATGTAGGGCAACTGCAGTTGGTTCCACCATAGCAGCATCATTATCAGTAACATTATCAGGTACTTTAATAACCATATCACTTCTAATAGAAGTTTTTTCAGCATATGCTCCAGGGTTAGTAAGTGCAAGTCCTACAGCATATGTCCAAGTTTCAGGACAATATTGTGGATTATTTGATAAACATGCTTCACATTTTCCACACGGAGATATAGGTAGCGCAGTAACTCTATCACCAACTTTAATGTCAGCTCTGTTTCCAGATTCAATTACTGTACCACTAAACTCATGACCCATAACTAGTGTTTGAGGTTGCCCCATTACCCAGTAATGAATATCGGAACCGCATATACCACATTTATTAACCTTTATAACAACTTCTCCATTTTTAGATACTGGATCAGTAATCATTGCAGGAGATAATTCTTTTTCTCCTTTAATAGCAACACATTTCATTTATATCAATACTCCTTTACTATAGTGTTATTATATCAATACATATATAAAATATCTATATTGCAATATAATAAAGTGGTTATATTATGTCAAATTGTAGTATAATTAGTACGTGATGTATGCTGGAATAGCTCAATTGGTAGAGCATCTGAATCGTAATCAGGAGGTTGCGGGTTCAATTCCTGCTTCCAGCACCATATAAATATCGATATTTAAGTATTATGTAATATATAATGTATATAAGGCAAGAAGAAAGAGAAATAAAGAAACATCGCACATATTATTCAATTTTTGATGCACTTGAAAAAATTCAAAATGATGAAAAACTAAAAGAGCAATTTAGTCAAAAATTACAATCATTAAATATTAACACAATAAATAAATATTCACTTCGCTCAATTAATAATATTGAAAAAGAATTAGTTAATAGTGGATTATACGAAAAAGAAGAAAAAATTCGAACAAGAAAAAACGAACTTAATTAATTAAGTCCGTTTTTTAATTATTTAACTTTACTCATATCTGTATAAGATGGAGATAATTGATCAGCAGCTTTTAAAGTAAGTTTTCCATTTTTAACAGAGTATGTATATACTTTGTCTTCACTCCATGATTTAAGTGAAATAGTTACTTTGTTATCTTTAATAGTATAAGTACCTTCTGAATTAAAACCAAATTCATTTTGGTATTTAACAACATTTTTCTTTTCAAAAGTAAATGTTGTTTTTAAACCATCTTGAGAAGCTCCTTCCCATTTTCCAACTAATTTGTTAGAACCACATCCAACAAGTAAAGCAAAAGAACATACTAAAACAAGTGTAGCCAAAACTTTCTTCATATTATATATCCTCCTTATATATTTATTATATAAATAATTTGGTTTTAAATCTATATATTTTTTAATTATGAATATATTTTATTATGAATAACGATGATTTAAGTAAAAAGCTAAGAGAACTAAATATTGAAGATTTTATATGGATAATATATATAGGAATTATATTACTATCTTTTTACTCAAATCATTTGGAAAGAGACTATTATGTAAATAAAAATGTTACATCAAAGAATTCATACAATAATATAAATATATTTATTTTTTCAATAGCACTCATTGTTTATTTGTATTTTTTGAAGGGTTCGTATGATTCATTTAAAAATTTAAAAGATACTGATTCAAATTTAAAAAAAGAATTAGTTACTTTATCATTTATTGGATCACTGATGTTTGTAATAGGTGGTGCTATAATTTTATATGTTGCCATAAATAATAATAGCCTTGATGTGGAACTTGCATTTAATTAAATGAATATTTTTTATTTTATGTCTCCATAATAAATATGGAGGGATAAAATGAAAGAAAATATAAATGCACTTGATGAAATTAATAAAGGTGCCTGTATGGGAATGGATGCAATTAATTTCATTTTAGATAAAGCCGTGGATGAAAAATTAAGAAAAGAGATTAATGAAGAATATTTAGAATACGAGAAAATATCTAAAGAAATTAATAAAATATATCATAAATATGATGATGGTAAACCACATGAAACGAATGCTATGAACAAGGCTATGACATGGTCAGGAATTGAAATGAGAACAATAACTGATAATTCCACTTCCAAACTTGCAGAACTTCTTGTAACGGGAGTAAATATGGGAATTATAGAAGGGACAAGAATTCTTAATAAGAAATGTATTGATGATGAGGTAGAAAAAATAGTTTCTAATTATGTTAAAATGCAAGAAAAAAATCTTGATAATTTAAAGAAATACCTCTAAACTATATACTTAAGTTTTAGGTATTTTTATTATTTTATCTAATTCTTCTTGAAAGAAGGCTTATCAAATGATTCTGGATATTGAAAAATTTGAAAAAAATGCTGCTGGAATTGCTTTTTATGCAAGAGAGATTAATCATTTAAGAAAAGAAAAACAACAAATATTTCGAGAGAATAAAGAAGAAATTATTAAGTGCAGAGAAGAACTTGTCGATCTTGTAAATAGAGAAGAGCAAAAAGAGTACTTAAAAAATCATGAAACTATTAATAAGTTTAATAATAAACAAGCATTAATAGATGTTATAGAAGAATTAATCACGAAGATAAAACTTGATACTTCGTGTTTTGTTCCAAATAAGAGACTTATTATTACAACTGATAATAATAAAAAACAAAAAAATCTGTTTGACCTTGAAACAGATGAATGTATTGATATTACTAGTTTTGATTTTAGACGATTAGCATATTTAGAAGAAGGGCTTGAAAAAGTTAACTCTTTAGTTGGTGTATGTAATTTATCAGATACATTTGTTATGAAAATAATATATTGTGATTTAAAACAAAAAAATCCTGAAGTTACAAATAAATGTTTATATAATGAATATAGAGAAGCCTTAAAATATGATAATACATGTAAAAAAGATACAATTAATCTAAACGAAGAATTAATAAAATTAAATCACGAACTTTATGAGGGAAAAATTGATAAGCAAACATATGAGTTAAGATCTGAAATGCTAAAATTGATCGAGTCAGATAATATTGATGATTTATATTTAAGATATACAAAGATCAGTAAAAAACAATTATTGGTAGATGCATATTGTGAACTTTCAAATAATGAGAACAACTATTATAAAACGAAGATTAGAACAAGGGGTCCTCTTATAAATATGGCTGTATATTACAGTAAATATTTACCAAATAATAATGACAAAAAAAATAGTTCAAAATAATGAACTATTTTTTTATTAATATAAATTATCAGATAAGAATTCAGGTTCACAAGTTAAATTTATCTTTAACTTTTTAAGTGAATTTAATTCTCCATTTTGAATAATGTATGTTGAATGTGCTTCACAGCCTTCAAGTTTCTTTAAACTATCGATCGCTTTACCAACTATAGGATTTGTAACGGAACATACGCTAAGTGCAATTAGTGTTTCCTGAAGGGTTAATACGTTTTCAAAAGGATTACTTGAGTTTTTTAGCTTCAAAATTGGCTTTAAAACTGAACTTGCAAGTAGATCAACGTCATCAGGTATTTTTGTTAATTTCTTTATAGCGTTTATTATTAAGCTACTGCAAGGAGAAAGCAAATCTGTTTGTCTTCCCGTAATAATATCTCCGTTTTGAAGTTCCAGTGCAATTGATGGTAACCCACAATCATCTATCTTTTTTCTAGCAGCTGCTATAACAGGAAGAATGTCCTCAGTAATTCCTAATTCATTAATTAGTAATTTAACTTTTTGAGGAGTATCCTCATCAACCAAACCTAGTCTATAGTTTGCTTTTTCATTAAAATACCTTCTAAGGACCTCTTTTTTAGCAGCCTCACATACTGCTTTATCATCACTTATACAAAAACCTACCATGTTAACTCCCATATCAGTAGGTGAGTTATATATTGAAGCCCCAGTAATTCTCATTAATATATTTTGAAGAACTGGGAACATTTCTAGATCTCTGTTATAGTTTATAGCAGTTATACCATATTTTTCTAAGTGAAAATAATCTATTTGGTTTATATCTTTTAGGTCTGCAGTTGCAGCTTCATAAGCTATATTAACAGGATGTTTTAAAGGTAAATTCCATACAGGGAATGTTTCAAATTTTGCATAGCCTGCATTAACACCATTTTTATGTTCATGATAAAGTTGAGATAAACAAGTTGCAAGTTTACCAGAACCAGGACCAGGTGCATTTACTAAAATAAGTTTTTTAGTAGTTTCCACATATGGATTCTTACCATATCCTTCTTCACTAACAATTGTATCAACATCAGTTGGATAACCTTTTGTATATGTATGAACATAAGTTTTAATGCCATTTCTATTAAGCTTTTTAATAAACTTATCAACTGAAGGTTGATTGTTATAAAGTGTTACAACGACACTGTTTACTTTAAAACCTAAACTTTCAGATCTACTAATTATTTTTAAAAGTTCAGTGTCATACGTGATTCCATATTCCGCACGAGTTTTGTTTTTTTCAATATCTCCGGCATTAATACAAAAAATGATTTCAAGATCATCTTTTAGTTCTTGAAACATAGAAATTTTTGCATCATTTTTAAATCCAGGCAAAACTCTTGCAGCGTGAGAATCATCGAATAACTTTCCACCAACCTCTAGATATAATTTATCAAATAAGTTAAACCTTTCTTTAATATGTTCGCTTTGTATTTTTACATACTTATCATTATCAAATCCTTTTTTCATTATAATATTACTCCTATAAAAGAATCATAGCAAAGTGTCAAGAAAATTAATAGTATTTTATTAAAAAAAAAATTATGTTATAATTATAATGACCCCCTAATAAACGAGGTGATATAAATGGGTTTAGTATATGATCTTGCTAAACAATTTAAAAGAAGATATCCAGGAAGTTTAGTTTTTCGAGTAAAAAAACATGCTGAAGTTTTAGAAAAACATTTAAATCCTGGTGAAAAACCATCATTTGTTTTTATTGGTCAAAAGAATCAAAGTAATTTTGAACTATTCTCATCATGTGTAATTGCAATTACCGACAGAAGAATCTTAATTGCAAAGAAAAGACTTTTATGGGGATATTTCTTAAGTTCAATAACACCAGATTTATATAATGATATGCAAATATACCAAGGTTTAATGTGGGGAACAGTAACTATCGATACTGTTAAAGAGGAAATAGTTGTTTCAAATATATCTAAGAAAGGATTAGATGAAATTGAAACAAGAATATCTGAGTTTATGATGGCAGAAAAGAAAAAATATCATAACATAGATAATTAGGAGAAAATTATGAAAAAGTTGAAAACAATGATTCTGCTTATCATTATATCTTTCAGCTTTTTTTTATTGTTATATCATAAAAAAATGAATTACAGTCTAAAATATAATTTTAAAGGATATAACATAAAAGAAGAGTATAACAAGGAAGATGAAAGATATATTGTCAATGTTGCAAAAGGTAAAATTAATTACACTTTTATATTAGATGAAAAGTATATAAAAAGTAGAAAACTAGTTGATAACATTAAACTTTATAAAGTGGATGATGAGGAATGTATGTTAATTAGTTTTAACAAAAAAACACAAACACCAAAATGTAAGGTTAATTATAAAAATACATCATACACATTAATGTCCGTTAGAATGAAAGATAAACTTCCAAAAAAGATATTTGAAAATACTTACAAGGAAGTCAATAAAACATACAAAAATATTGAAATCAATTATTTAAATAATAAAAAAGTGTTTATTTGGAATTATCATGGCTTTTATTTACTAGATCATAATAACAAGAATAAAGAAATAAACATATTTGATACAGATGTTTATAATCCAGAACACATAGGCTATATAAAAAATTATATCGTGATGCCAAACTATAATAACGGATATGAATTTACAAGTTTAAAAATACTTAATACAAAGTCTTTAGATATTGATACATTTAAATTAGAAAATAATCTATCTAGGGATTCATATGTTCTTGGTAATCATGAAGATAGTATTTTCTTTTATGATAAAAAGTATGAAAAAGAATATGAGTTTGTTCCATATAAATTAAAAATAAGAGAAGTAAGTCCATTTATATATAATAAGGGTAAAAAAGAAAGTAAAACTGATGTATCATTAAAAAGTGGAAATGTAAAATTTGTTTATGATACTGTTTATGACTATAAGATCATTGATAATAACCTATATAGATCAAATAAGTATACAAAAGATTTAGAACTTATTACTGATTTAGAAGTAAAAGAAATAGTTAAATCTCAAGAAAATGAAGTATATTTTATAAGTGGTGATTATTTATATATGTACAGTGATAAACTTGGAACCGTGAAGATGATTAAATATTTTGAACTGTCATTTAATTATCATAACTTAATATATATCTTTTAATTTTATTAGCAATATTTAAATACTAGTCATACTTTATATTAGGAGTTGATTATGTGTTTGAATCTTATTTAATAAAAAATGGTGATAACTTGGATTCTGTTGCAAATAATTATGGTGTTTCCAAAGAATATTTAATTGATATAAATAATTTATATTATGCAGATGATTTTAAAGAGGGAAGGGAAATAATTGTTCCTAAATCTGAAGACGTATATTTTAATAAATATACTATTGAAAAAGGAGATACTTTATATGCAATTGGAAGAAAATATAATATAAACCCTGATTTACTTGCTGCAATAAATGGTCTTGATAAAGATGAATATATTTACCCTAACCAGGAGATAATGGTGCCTAAAAATAATTATAGTTATTATATAACAGCAAGTGGAGATACACTTAATATAGTTAAAGATGTGTTTAATACAAGTTATGAAAAATTACTAAAAGAGAATAAAACAATATATTTGCTTCCTGAGCAATTAATTGTATTTAAAAAATAAAAATATGAATTAGGTTAAACTACCATTCATATTTTTTTTATGTTAATATATAGATAATAAAGGAGTTGATTAAAAGTGATATTAAAAAAACCATATGCTTTTTTAATCAGACATTTTCGTCTAATACACATTATTTTAACAATTCCTTTAATATATATAGCCAGAAAAACAAGGCTTGTTGTAGACTTTTTTAAAAACTATGTAGCTAATAGTTATACCTTTCAAACTGGTAGTGACATAAGTGGAATATATATTAGTGGTATAATGCTCTTTGCAATATTTGTAATAATTGTTGCCACTCTGGCAATATATTACCTATTAAAATACAAAGAAAAACCTGTAAAGATGTATGTAATAATGATTATATATTACATAATTTTATTTGGTATTTTATTTTATATATCTAATGTTATTTCCAACATGGCAAGAGAAGTTCTTGCTGTTAAATCAGCCCGAATGTTTAGGGATATTTCTCTATTAATTTATTTTCCACAATTTATATTTATAATATTTACAGCTCTAAGAGGTATTGGTTTTAATATTAAACAATTTAATTTTCAAACTGATTTAAGAGAACTTGAAATTAAAACTGAAGATAATGAAGAAGTAGAACTTGATTTTGGTTTAGATGGATATAAAACAAAAAGATGGTTTAGGAGATTTAAAAGAGAATTTTCTTATTACTTAATTGAAAATAAATTTATGGTTACTGTAGTTGTAATTATATTAATATTTTCAGGAATACTTGTTTATTATAATACAAGAAGTAATTATAATCTTTCTTATAGACAAAATGATAAATTTTTACACCAAGGATTCTCTATTAATATAAAAGATAGTATCGTAACCGATATATCTTATAAAGGAACTCCTGTTGATGGTAGATATTATTATCTTGTTCTTAAAGTAAATGCAGTTAATAACATGAACAAAAAAACAAGACTAGATTATTCAAGTTTTATTGTTAATGTTAATGGAAAAAAACTGCAACCAGTTTTAGATAGGGCAGACTATTTTGTTGATTATGGTGAACCATATAAAGGAGACTTTATTAAACCGAGTGTAGATCAAGATTACGTTCTTGTATATAAACTATCAAAAGACGATATTAAAAAAGATTTTAAACTTAAAGTACTTAGTTCATTTGATGTTAAGAAAGATAAAATTGTAACTAAATATGCAATTGTAAATTTAACGCCTGTCATTATTGATACAATCAATAATATGCAATCTGTTGGATTAAAATCTACAATTACATTTACAAATACTAATATTGGAAATACAAAACTTGCTGTATTAGGTTATCAGCATGCATCTAGTTATACATATGAATATGAGTATTGTTATACAGTTAATAACTGTACTACAAAAAAAGATATAGTTACTGTTGATTATCGAAAGACTAATAATGATTCATCTTTATTAATATTAGATGCAGATTTAAAAATTGATAAAACAACGGCTTATGGAAAATACATTAAGAAAGATGGTTACTTCTATGATGATTTTGTAACTATAGCAAATGGAGCAAATACAACCGGGGCTTCATATAATGTTATAAACGTTACACCTAGTAATTTAAAAGATAAAGTTGTCTTACAAGTTAATGGTGACATAAATGGTGTTGATGATTTGGATATGTATGTAACTATAAGAAATAAAAGATATATCATTAATCTTAATTAGTTGACTTATATATTAAAGTATAATAAAATATTAGTGTTCTTTCAAAAAGAACGCTTATATTTGGGTCCATAGCCAAGTGGTAAGGCGTGGGACTGCAACTCCCTGATCGTTGGTTCAAATCCGACTGGGCCCTCCATTGTGAAATACGCTCGAACTTGATTGTTCGAGTTTTTAATTTGTAAAAAAAAGAAGATAACTAATTATAAATCATCATCTTTTTATATGTTATTACTATTTTAAATTTTTAATTTTTATAAATTCTGGTTGTCTATTATGATATATAGCTACATTATTAAAATGTACTGATTCTAGCATATCATAAGCCACATCAAAATTACTAGCTAGATCCTCTTTTTTATGTGCATCTGAACCAATAGTTATTATTTTCCCACCTAATTCTTTATATCTTTTTAATATTTCAATATTAGGATGAGGTGTACCTAATCCATATCTTATTCCAGATGTATTAATTTCAATTCCTTTATTTGTTCTTATAAGTAATAATAATATTTCATCTAATAATTCTCTAAATTCTTGATAATCTATTTTTGTCATCACATTTCCGTAGTTTTTTATTATATATCTAATAACATAATCAATGTGTCCATAAACATCAAATTCTTCTTTGTAAATACTTATATTTTGTAATACCTCACTTAAATATTTAACAACTGCTTGGTGAGGTGTCAATCTTTCAAAAAACGCCTTATCATATGCCATATCTTTGCCACATGTTATATGCGATGAACCTATAATAAAATCAAAATTATTATCTTTTACCATATTTGATATTAATTCATAAGATTCAGGTCTTAAACCTATTTCAATTCCAAAATTTGTTTTAACTAAATTATCATTCTTGTTATTGTAATATTCTTTTTTATAATTAACAATATCTAATGTTTTTAAATTGGTATTTATTCCTGTATAATCGTCATAATGTTCAGTAAATGTTATTTCACTTATATTATTATTTCTAGCAAATTCCATATGTTCTTTTATTGTAGATATTCCATCATGACTTATTGTACTATGTACATGTTGATCAATATATTTCATATTAAATCCTTAAAATTAATGATTTGGTATAACCAATTTTTTTACAAATTCATCTTTATTTAAATCTTTAACCTTTTTACTTGGATATCCAATATTAATTATATAAGATTTATCCTTTGATGTAATAAGTATTGTATTTTTAATATAACAATCATGAACTGGATAATCAGTATCAGTTGGATCATCTATAATAGCACATACAACATTATCATATTTTTCACATATTTTTTCATCTACATATCCTAAATAATTATTTTTTATTTGTTCTAATTCTGGCGTGTTAATGTTTATGACATCCATAAAATTTTCTTTTTTATTATCTAATCCTAAAGTTTTAATTTCACTATATTGTGATGAAATTAAATTAATAATTGTTTTACCTTGTAATCTACCGGCTTTAACTAAACTAGAAACAATCTCTTCTGCAAAAGGATACATTTCTGAAAAAGGATCCCAATATACTCCAGCACATATGGAATAAGATTTATCTTCACTAGATATAATAACACTTTCTGGAACTTCAACTTTTAATTCGCCACTTATTAAACTATTAATAAATTTATTTATTTCTTCATTGTTTGAATAATTCATATTTTACCTCCCTGGAAAATCGCTTTTCCTAATTGTATTATATAGTAAATTTCGATATAATAAAAATACATATATGTTATGTAGTCCATAACTGGAGGTTATTATGAATATTGATTATGAATTATATAAAATTTTTTATCAGGTTGCTAATAGTGGCAATATAACACATGCAAGTCAAAAATTAAATATTTCACAACCAGCTATAAGTAAATCTATCAAGAATTTAGAATCACAACTAGGTGGTGAATTATTTGTGAGAACACAAAAAGGAGTTGTTCTTACAGAGGAAGGGAAAATTTTTTATAACCATATTAAAAATGCCATTAATAACATAACTAATGCAGAAAATGAATTTTCAAATTTAATTAATTTAAATAATGGTTCAATAAGAATTGGAGTAAGTACTACAATAACTGAAAAATATCTTTTGCCATATTTAAAAAGGTTTCATGAATTATATCCTAACATTACAATCCATATGTATACAGACATAAGTAATGAATTACTTGATAAATTAAAAAATGGCAACATTGATTTAGCCATTGTTCACGTTATAGATAAGGATTATGGATACGATATTGATATAAATAAAATTAAAAAAATACATAGTTGTTTTGTAGTTAATGAATCTTATAAGGAATTAACAAAAAACCCAATATCTATTAAAGAATTAAAAAATTACCCTATAATTCTTCAAACAAAAGGTTCTAACAGTAGAGATTTTATAGAAAAAATAGAAGAAGATAATGGCATTATTTTTAATAATAACATTGAATCATCAAGTTATACATTAATATCTGAATTTGCAAAAATGGGTTTAGGTGTTGGAATATGTACAAAAGAATATATAGAGAATGATTTAAATAATAAAACTTTATTTGAAATTAAATTAAAAGAAAAATTGCCTGAGAGATTTATTGCAATTGCTACATTAAAAAATCAAATGTCTAGTTTTAGTACTAAAAAACTTATAGAAATTATAAAACAATAAAAGGAAAATGCAATTTTTGTAATTTCTTTTATAATTATTTGTCGTAAGATGTATATAGAAATTGATACTGATATGTATTAATTCCTAATTGTGATGGAAAAGTTGTAAATAACTTAACCAATCGCTCCACATAAAAAATAAAACAATCGATGTGGTTGTTTTTTTAAATATACATTGTTATATAATACTTTTAATTTATGGAGGAATTAGTATGATAGATGAAATAGTAAATGAAACGCATAACAGTTTAAATTTAAATAAGATTAATGATAAATTATATTTAACTAATAAAGAAATTGAAGTGCTAGAAAAATATGATATAGAATATCATACTAGTATAGAAGAACTTTTATTTAAACTTGATGAAATATTAAATGAATCAAATGGTGAGTATCCTGATTTAGAGGAAGTATCTAGAAGTATTTCCGAATTTAATTATTATCATAATACTAATAAATAAACCTAAAACCATAGTTTTAGGTTTTTATATTATATTGTATTCCTACCAAATTAGTAGTAAAATAAAACCCAGGTGATATTATGAGAATTTCTACTAAAGGAAGATATGGTTTAGTCATTATGACTTATCTTGCAAGAAATTATGAAAAGAATAGATTTGTAAGCATCAAAGAAATATCAGAATATGAAAATGTATCAGTGAAATATTTAGAAAAAATCATCTCATATTTTAAAAATGCTGATTTCTTAGATTCATGTAGAGGTAGTGATGGTGGATATAAATTAAAGTATGAACCAAAACACTATACTATTAAACATATTCTTGAGGTATCAGAAGGAGAAATAGAAGTAGTATCATGTCTTAATTCACATTTTAAGTGTGATAAGAAAGAAGCTTGCGTTTCAATGAAATTGTGGAAAGAATTAAATGGGGTTATAGAAAATTTTTTGGAAAGTAAAACACTACTTGATTTAATGTAGGAGGTTAAAGTATGAGTAAATTATTAGAAATACAAAATTTAAAAACTATTGCAGCAGATGACAATGATAAAAAGATTCTTAATGGTTTAGATTTAGAAATTGGAATTGGCCAAACTCATGTCATAATGGGACCAAATGGTTCTGGTAAATCAACTCTTGCAAATACTTGTTTTAACTCTCCAAAATATATAGTAACAGATGGAAAGATTATATTTGATAGTGAAGAGATTACAGATAAATCAACAGATTATATTGCGAAAAAGGGATTGTTTATGTCATTTCAATCTCCAGAGGAAATTCCTGGAGTAAACGTTGCTAATTTTTTAAGAACTATTAGAAGTAGTCAAACAGGTGAAAGAGTTAAAATATCCACATTTTACAAGGAAGTAAATGATAATTTAGAAAAGTTAAACTTATCAAAAGATTTCGCAACTAGAGAAATGAATGTTGGCTTTTCTGGTGGTGAAAAGAAAAAAAATGAAGTTCTTCAATTATTAATGATTAATCCTAAACTTGCTATATTAGATGAAACTGATTCTGGCCTTGATGTTGATGCTATAAATCTAGTTTCAAATGGAATAAACCTATTTAGAAATGATAATAATTCATGTTTAATCATAACCCATAATTTAAATCTTTTAAAGAATATAAATGTTGATAAAGTTCATATATTAATTGATGGAAAGATTGTAAAATCTGGCGATTATAAACTTGCTGAAGAAGTTTATAAAAATGGTTTTCAAGAATATATAAATGGTTAAGACAAATATAAATCAATATATAGATAAGGATATTGAAAATATCTACAATACCAAAAGTGATGTAGAAAAAATAAAAAAAATATATGGACTTAATGAAGAAGTAATTCGAAATATTTCTAAGGAAAAAAATGAGCCAAATTGGGTTTTAGATATAAGATTAAAAGCCTTAGACTTATTTTATAAATTACCTGATCCTAATTGGGGACCAGATATAAGCTACCTTGATATAAATAAGTTAGCTACCTACGTAAAGGTTTCTAGTAGAGAGGAAAGGTCATGGGATGATGTCCCTGAAAATATCAAGGATATTTTTGATAAACTAGGCATTCCTGAATCAGAAAAAACATCCCTTGCTGGTGTAGGAGCACAATTTGATAGTGAAGTAATATATCATAATGTTGAAGAAAAATTAAAATCAATGGGTGTTATATATCAAAACTTTGATAATGCAATTAAAGATCATCCAGATTTGGTTAAAAAATACTTTACTAAAGCAGCTCCTTTAATTGATCACAAATATATTGCATTACATTATGCATTATTTTCTGGAGGATCCTTTGTATACATTCCTAAAAACACCAAACTTGATATGCCTCTTCAAAGTTATTTTAGACTTAATGAAAAAGGCGCAGGTCAGTTTGAACATACGTTAATAATCGTAGAAGAAAATTCTGACCTGGAGTTTATTGAGGGGTGTTCAGCGCCTGGTTATAATGATATTAACTTGCATGCTGGATGTGTAGAATTATTTGTTAACGAAAATGCTCACTTAAAATTTTCAACAATTGAGAATTGGTCAAAGAATATGTTAAATCTTAATACTAAAAAATGCTTTGTTGAAAAAAATGGAAAAATAGACTGGATAATGGGTTCGTTTGGCTCTAAAGTTTCAATGCTATACCCACTTACAGTTTTAAACGGCGAAAATGCCAAGTGTGAGTATACGCTATTATCTTTTGCTGGAAAAGGGCAAGAACTTGATACTGGCTTAAAGGTTATTCATAATGCAAAAAATACATCTACTGTAGTAAATTCTAAATCAATTTCAAAAGATGGTGGCATATGTACATTTAGAAGTAATGCCAAAGTAAATAAACGTGCTTTTAATTCTAAACTTGCACTTTCTTGTGAGTCGCTTATGCTTGATAGCAAATCAAGATCTGATACCATACCTGCAAATGAAATACTAAATGATTCTACGCTTTTTTCTCATGAAGCAACTGTTGGAAAAATAAGTGAAGAAACTATATATTATTTAATGAGTAGAGGCTTAACTGAAGAGGAAGCAAAAGCATTAATAGTACAGGGTTTTGCTGAACCTATTGCTAAATCATTCCCAGTTGAATATGCAGTTGAAATGAACCGACTAATTAACTTGGAATTAGAAGGGACTATAGGTTAGGTGATAAATATGAAACATATACTAAATGAAAGTCCTGTTAAAACAACTAATAACTTTAGAATAAATAATATAGAAGTAGACTTAGATTTAAACTTAGATTATAAATTTGGTAGTTATGAATTTATTGATTTTGAAAATATAAACATTACAGAAGATGAATCACAAATTTATAAATCAGCTATTGGTTTAACACATGATAAATATAAAAAACTAAATATAACTGTTGATAAGAATCGTTCTTCAGATAAAACAGTTATCATTAAATATAGAAGTATTGATAGTAAATCTATTATTGACGAAATAAACTTTAATTTAGAAGAAGAATCAAAACTAAATGTTCTATTGATTTATAAGTTAAACAATGATGAAATTCATGATGGATCAATAAATATATATTTAAAGGATAAAGCATCATTGAATTTAACTGTTATTAATGAATCATCAACTAAAAACGTAAATATTCAAGATTTTAATTCCAATTTAACATCTAATTCAAATCTGAAAATAAATGTTATAGATTTTTATGGTTCAAAAAGAATATATCGTTCAAATGGTATATCTGATTACAGGTCTAGTAATAATATCAACATGATATTTGCTGGTAAAAGTGATGAGTTAATAGATATTAACTTTGCTTTATCAAATAAAGGAAAACATTCAAAAAATAATATTAATGTTGAAGGTTGTCTATTTGATAAATCTAATAAACATTTTAAAGGAACTATTGATTTTCTCGAAGGATCAGACTCATCGATTGGTAAGGAAAAAGAAAGAACCCTTCTTCTATCAAATGATGCAGTATCTAAATCTCTGCCAATCATGCTATGTCATGAAGAAAATGTTGAAGGATCACATGCTGTTTCAACGGGCAAACCTGATTTAGAAAAATTATTTTACTTACAGTCCAGAGGAATATCTTATAATGATGCCTTAAATATGATGATAAAAGCAAATTTTAGTTTTATTTTAAAAGAAGTACCAGAAGATATTTCAGAGTATGTTGAAACATTTATTAATACATATTTTGATAAATAAAACTTTAGTTAATACATATAATAGTGATATGAAAAAAATATTTAATAAAAATATCATTATTATTGTATTAACTTTTTTAATTCCTGGTCTTATTGCATTTATAATAAGAGATTCATTTTCTACATACAAGCTATTAGCCAGACCTAGACTTTCTCCACCTGGAATTATATTTCCAATTGTTTGGAATATCTTATATTTACTTATGAGTATATCAGTTATATTAGTAAAAGAAAAAGATAGGAATAATTTAAAAATATATTATATACAGATAATATTAAACGCTTTGTGGTCACCAATTTTTTTTGTTTTAAAAAATTATTTATTAGCATTGATTGAATTAAACATACTTTTAATAACTGTATTATTTATGTTTTATAAATTTTGTAGGGAAAGTAAGGTATCAGGTTACCTATTAATACCTTATCTCATATGGCTTATATATGCGATGTATTTAAACTATTATGTTTATTTGTATAACTAGAATAAACTAGGCAGGAGTGTTTAAAAGACTCCTTTTTTATGGTATAATGTCCTAGGTGATAATTATGATAACAGTAAAAAATCTAAATAAGAGTTATGGAAAAAAACAAGTATTAAAAAATGTAAATTTAACAATTAATAATGGCGATATATATGCTTTTGTCGGATCAAATGGGGCGGGAAAAACAACAACTATAAAAGCTATGCTTGGAATACTACCATTTGATAGTGGTGATGTTTTTTATGATAAATTATCTATTAAAACAGATTCTCTTATTATTAAACAAGGAATAGCATATATTCCTGATAACCCTGATATATATGAACATTTAACAGGATTAGAGTATTTAGATTTCATAGCAAGTATTTATGAAACTGATTCAGAAACTAAAAATAAATTAATTAAGGAGTTTAGCAAAGAGTTAGAAATAGATAAAAATTTAAATGATAGAATATCAACATATTCTCACGGTATGAAACAAAAAATTGTTATTATTGCAGCACTTATTCACAATCCAAAAGTAATCATTATGGATGAACCATTTGTAGGTCTTGATCCAGTCTCTACACATAAATTGAAAGAATTAATGAAAGAACTTGCAAAAGAAGGTAAGAGTATTTTCTTTTCGACACATGTGTTGGAAGTTGCTGAAAAACTATGTAATAAAATTGCCATCATAAAGAAAGGTGAAATTCTTATTGAAGGCCCAATGAAAGATGTAACAAAGAATTCTTCACTAGAAGATATCTTTATGGAACTTGTAAGTAATGAGTAAATTATTTAGTTTAACAAAAGTTTATTTTCTTAGCATTATAAGAGGCAAAGAAGATAAACCTATAAAAAAAATAGGAAGAATTTTTATATTGCTACTTGCCGTATTTGTTCTTGTATTTTATTCTTATAAGTTTGCATCTTATTCTATGAAAGGGTACAAACTTGTAAATCTTGAATATATTCTTCTTCCAGAGTATTTTGCAATGACATCATCATTTTTGATATTTTCAAATTTTAAAAAGATTAATGGGTTCTTCTTTAAATCTAACGATTATGAAATGCTATGTGCAATGCCAATTAAAAGAAAGTATATTGTTATATCAAAAATACTTGAAGTATATGTAAGTGCACTACTTATTTCACTTATAACAATGTTACCAGCATATACCGTTTACGTAAACGCAGTTTCAAATCTTGATGCAATATTTCATGTAATGTTTTTTGCATCACTAATATTTATTCCGTGTATACCTGTGGTTATATCAGTATTTATTGGGTATTTAATTAGTTATATTAGTACATTCTTTAAAAATAAAGAAAGAGCACAATTTTTCTTAAGTTTATTTGCGTTTATTCTTGGATATAGGCTTATGGAAAGAGCAACTAATATGACAACTGGAGAATATGCAAACTTTGGAAAAATTATCATTAATTTTTTTGATAAGTTTTATCCGCTTACAAAAACATATAAGTATATTGTTGTGAGCTATGATGGATTTTCTTTATTAATGTTTATTTTCTTAAATGTATTATCACTTGTTGGATTAACATTTATTATTACAAAATCTTATGATTATATACATGAAAAAATGTTACATGTTAAGTCTTCAAAAAAAACTTCAATTAAAACATTAAAAACCGAATCTAAAACAAAGATTTTATTAAAGAAAGATTTCAAGAAATTATTTTCTTCATTTAATTATTTGTTTAATACAAATACTGGTGTTTTAATTATTACTGCGATGGTACTTCTATTTTTATTTCAAGGAAATGCTGCTGGAGTAATTAAAAATATTGCAGCAGAAGGTTCATCTTATCAATTTGCAATTATATTTGTTATGTTTTTAGGATTTATTTATCCTGCGGCGGTATCTTTATCAATGGAAGGTAAGAGTTTTTATATATTAAGAATGCTACCAATAAGTTTTAAAGATATAATTAAGGAAAAAGTATTATTTGAATTAACATTATCAGTTATACCTGTTATTTTAATATCAATACTTATATTTGCTGGATTTAATTATGGTATAGTTACAAGTATAATATTTGTAACAATATATATTTCTTCGGCAATATTATATGCTCTTGTTCATTTATTACTTGACGTCATATTTTTGAAGTTAAATTGGGTTAATGAGGTAAGACTTTGCAAACAAAGCTTACAAGTATTTATTTCAATTATACTTG
>Ga0310786_10000906_pt1 | contig 47039 bp, 33 predicted proteins | sample AusTroGonzalo_MG_FD_203881 | JGI IMG/M metagenome (GOLD analysis project Ga0310786, IMG submission 203881) | Bovine rumen microbial communities from tropical cattle in Woodstock, Queensland, Australia - Gonzalo_03 (v2) (version 2) | ecosystem: Host-associated > Mammals > Digestive system >...
TGACGCCCATCGACGACAGGGGAACACGACAGATCAGAAACTTGATAACTAATCACCTCCGGATATGACAACGAAGCAAACCTACAACATCGAGGCCGACAGACACTACCTGCAACTGCTGGCACAGACATTCCCGACAATTGCCGACGCCGCAAAGGAAATCATCAATCTGCAAGCCATCATGAACCTGCCCAAAGGCACGGAACACTTCCTGGCAGACCTGCACGGCGAGAGTGAGGCTTTCCAGCACGTGCTGAAGAACGCCTCGGGCAACATTAAGCGAAAGGTGAACGAACTCTTCGGCAACGACATCCGTGAGTCGGAGAAGAAAGAGCTTTGTACCCTCATCTACTATCCGGAACAGAAGCTGGAACTGATCAAGGCCCAGGAGACAGACATCGAAGACTGGTATCGCATCACCATCCACCAACTCGTGAAGGTGTGCCGCGATGTCAGTTCAAAATACACCCGCTCGAAAGTGCGCAAGTCGCTGCCTGAGGACTTTTCCTATATCATCGAGGAGCTGCTGCACGAACGTACCGACGATCAGGACAAGGCGGCCTACGTGGCTGTCATCGTAGATACCATCATCACGACAGGACGAGCCGATGACTTCATCTGCGCCATCTGCAACGTCATCCAGCGTCTGGCCATCGACCAGCTGCACGTGCTCGGCGACATCTACGACCGCGGCCCCGGGGCCCATCATATCATGGACACCCTGAGGCAGTATCACTCGTGGGATATCCAATGGGGCAACCACGATATCCTCTGGATGGGTGCCTCCGCAGGTAATGACGCCTGCATCTGCAATGTGCTGCGCCTCTGCCTGCGCTACTCCAACCTCGCCACCATCGAGGAATACGGAATCAACCTGGTGCCTCTGGCCACCTTCGCCTTGGAGACATACGGTGACGACCCCTGTGAGGAGTTTCTCCCTAAGCTGCTGAAGCCAGACCCACGGATGGACGAGAAGACACGACAGCTGACAGCCAGGATGCACAAGGCCATCACCATCATCCAGCTGAAGGAGGAAGCCCGCATCTTCGCCCGCCGACAGGAATGGCAGATGCAGGACCGCTGCCTGTTCAGCCAGATCGACTTCGGGCGCCATATATGCACCATCGACGGCAAGGAATACGAGATGCGAAGCTGCAACTTCCCCACCATCGATCCCGCCGACCCATACGCGCTGACCGAAGAGGAACAGCTGCTGATGCAGAAGCTACACCACTCCTTCCGTATCAGCGAGAAGCTGCACAAGCACATCCGCACGCTGCTCTCACACGGATGTATGTACACCATCAGCAACTCCAACCTGCTCTTCCACGCCTCGATCCCCCTCAACGACGACGGTTCGCTCAAGGAGGTTGAGATCTATCCCGGCAAGAAGTATGCAGGCAAAGACCTGATGCACAACATCGGAATGCTCATCCGTGCGGCCTTCAATGCGAGTGCCGGCGCAAGCGAAGAATACCCACGCGACTATGCCCGCGACTACTTCCTCTATCTCTGGTGCGGCAAGGAATCCCCACTCTTCGACAAGTCGAAGATGGCCACCTTCGAACGATACTTCCTCTGTGACAAGGAGACCTACAAGGAAGAGAAGGGCAACTACTTCAAGCTGCGCGACTCCGCCGAGGTGTGCGACCGCATCCTCGATGCCTTCGGGGTGAAAGGCGAGAACCGCCATATCATCAACGGCCACGTTCCCGTTCATGCCTCGAAGGGCGAGAACCCGATCAAGGCCGGTGGTAAGCTGATGGTCATCGACGGCGGTTTCTCCGAGGCTTACCACAACGAGACGGGCATCGCAGGCTATACCCTCGTCTATCACTCTCGCGGCTTCCAGTTGGTGCAGCACGAGCCCTTCACCTCCGCCCGCGATGCCATCGTCCGTGAGACAGACATCAAATCGACCACGCAGATTGTCGAGATGTCTGCCCATCGTATGCGTGTAGCAGATACCGACAAGGGCGAAGAGCTCAGAAGTCAGGTGGACGACCTCAAGAAGCTGCTCTACGCCTATCGTCACGGTATCATCACAGAGAAACGCGGCTGAACAATGAAGAAGACCATCATACTGACAGTAGTGTTACTGATGTCGCTCACCGTCTCGGCAGGCAACACGGTTTTTGATCCGCAGATCAAGAGCCTGCAGGCTGTGGTCAACGACGATTGGCTGTCGCTCCCTGTCATGCGACTGGGCTCAAATGACATCCTGAAGATCAGTTTCGACGAGCTGTCGCACGACTACCACCACTATATCTATCGTTTAGAGCATTGCGAAGCCGACTGGACGCCCTCGCAGGAACTCTTTGAGAGCGACTGGTTAGAGGGATTCAACGGCAACCCCATCGACGACTACGAGCCATCGGTGAACACCACCGTGCCCTATACCCACTACTGGCTCCAGATTCCCAACGACCGTATGCGACTGAAACTTAGCGGCAACTACCGCCTCCGAATCTATGAAGACGGAGACGACAACCGTGAGCTGATGACTGTCGATTTCTGGGTGACGGAGGAATCGATGCCTCTCAGCCTGTCGGCAACGACCAATACCGATATCGACACCAACGTCAGTCATCAGCAGGTGTCGATGACCTTGGGCTACGGGGCTTTCCGCGTCGTGAACCCCACGGAACAGATTTTGGTAACGGTGATGCAAAACTGCCGTGATGACAGCCGCAAGACAGGTGTCAAGCCGACGATCATCAAGTCGAACGGAGTTGAATGGCAGCATTGTCGGAGCTTCATCTTCGATGCCGGCAACGAATACCATAAGTTCGAGGTTCTCGATGTCAGCCACGCCACGATGGGCATCGACTTCATCCAATGGAACGGCGACAACTACGAGGCCTACCCTTTCACCGATGAAGTCCGTCGCAACTATCTCTACGACGAAGATGCCAACGGCGCCTTCTACATCCGCAACAGCGACAACTGGGAAAACACCATCACCTGTGACTATGTCTGGGTGGTCTATCGCCTGAAGTGCCCAGAACTGCCTGAAGGAAACATGGTCATCGACGGCCGCTGGACGACCGATAACAGCCAGGACACCTATACGATGACCTACGACCACAAAACAGGCAGCTATGTGGCCCGTGTCCTGCAGAAACAGGGCTACTACTCCTACCAATACCTATGGCAGCTTCCCGATGGCACACGGCGCTATGCGCCCTCTGAAGGCAGTTTCTACCAGACAGAGAACCGCTATCAGGCATTTGCTTATTTCCGCGGTATCGGAGAGAATACTTGGAGATTGGCAGCCTATCGTCAGATAGACCTAAAATGAACGCTTGTTCCTGCGATACTCTTCCGGCAGGACCTTATACTCACGATAGAATGAGGCGATGAAGTAGTTGGGTGATGCAAAGTTGCATTCACTTGCAATGTCGGCAATATCCTTGTTCGATGTCATCAGCATCTTCTCGGCCCGTTTAATCATCACACGCTTCAGCAGGTTACGGGGATTCTTGTAGATGTTGGCCGTCATCAGCGCATAGAACTTCGGCAGTTCCATACCGGCTTTTTCGCTCAGCAGATGCATTGACAGACGAGAAGGCTTCGTACCCTCAACGGTATCCATAATCGTCATCATCGTATCCACGAACTCTGTCGACAACTGGCTACCGCCTTCACCGACAGAGCCGGATATTTCCTCGGGCGTAGGTTCAAGCAGTTCACCCTTCATGTCCTGACAGGCCTGGGCAAACATCCTGATACGCTTGATGACTCCCTGCTCCTCACTATTCCTGCGAGTTGACATCTTGGCATTGTGCACATAGTAATACACGTTCACCAGGAACAATGCCAGCAGCAACAAGCCGAACATCAGCGTCATGCCCGTCGTGCGCCACCAGGGCTCGTTCACATGGATAATCCATTCGTAGGGCTCCGTATCCCATACGTCAGGAGCCATCGAGGCCTGCAACTCTATCGTGTACGTACCTGGCTTCAAGCTCGCAAGAGGCAGGTGGAACTGACCATTCCTGTCAACCATACCGCCAGAGTTATAGGTCGAATACACTTTCCAAGCCTTGTCAAGTTCCTTCACGCGTAAGCGATAGTAGGTCTGTCGGGGACGGAAGTAGTTCAGGCCGGAGAACGTCAGCGATAGCGTGTTCTGCAGATAGCTCACATTCAGTTCCTTGGTGCGAGGCAGAGCCTTTTCCAGGATAACATGACCATCGAGCTCCTCACCCGTACGGATGACGCTGCCGTTGATCATCAGACCCACAAGTTTGGGATAGATCTTGAAATTCACATCATCCGTCAGCGTGCGCATCTTATCCGGTTGAAAGGTCAGCACGTGGTCTTGGGCCTGCATCACCACCGTACCGTCGTTCAGGCACATCGCCTTTCCATTCATAAACGACTCTTCGGGCACATTGTCATACGAGTCATAGCTGATAATCTTGTGGAACTCGCCGTCGTCCTTGAATTGCAGCAGCGAGACACCATAGCTCGTACCCACCCAGATGCCGTGACGATGATCCTCAACGATACAATGGACAACATTATTCAGCAGTCCGTCACGCATGGAGAAGATGCGCGGCAGATGCTCCGATGCCGACTTATACAGATGAAGTCCGGATGATGTTCCCACCCACGTCCAACCACGGGAGTCGCGATAGACGCAGTTCACCCACTTATCGCGGAACCGCGTCTGCTGGGGCAGCTTGTCCATCATCGTCGCATAGTCAATCGCCTCCTTGTCATCCCACGTATAGGCGACAAAGGGGATATTGAACGGCCGTGAGTAAAGCAGGCCCCACGTCTCTGTACCTACCCACATGCCGCCCTGTTTGTCAAAGGCCACAGCATTCATGTCGGTACCCACTTCACGTCCCCTTGTCAGGCGGATCTTGTCAAAATGAACAGCCTCACCTGTCTTCAGGTCGTAAGTCCAGTAGCCGTATTCACAGGGCACGTAGAGCACACTATCGTTGAGGTTGACGTTGTTCATGTGATAAGGTGTCTGCAACAGCGTCTTCCATTCCCACTTGCCGACGTCGAAACGTAGAAGGATGGCTTCTTTTGCGCCATTGCGGATCTGGTAGATACTGCTACCGCCCAGACACAGAACCGACGACTTGTTGTATCTCTCATACTCCGCCGGTCCGTAGGGCTTGCCGACATAGATCACCTTGCCCGTGCTTCTCTCTACCACGTCCGTCTCACCATTCTCATAGCAAAGCAGCAGATACTTATCCTCATAGATCTCCAGATCCTGAAGGTTGATGTTACGCACAGGAACAGTCGCTTTCGACTCCACGGAATAGAGCCCGTCGGCCGTCAGCAGCCAGACCACGCCGCTGTTATCGACAAACATATCCTTTACCTTCTGCTTAACGCCGAACTCGGCAAAGATGTCAGCAATGGAACTGACGAATTTCTCGGTCACCAGGTCCACACACGTCACCGTGTGCGTGTTCTTCAGCCACAGATGATGATACTTATCAAAATACAGGTGATAATTGCCGTTATAGTCTGAGAGCGGATACATATTCTCATTCGAAGGGTCGATATAGGAGAATTTGTTGCCATCGAAGAAGTTGATCTGCCCCATCGTAGTGATGACAAGCCTGCCCGTTCTCGTGCAGCAGATCGTCTGGGCACTATTGTCCGCCAGGCCACGAGCCGCATTATAGACATCAAAATAACGCGGACTCACTTCTGCCCTCGTCACCGATGGTAACAGCAACAAGGCGGTCAATACACTCAGCAGTATCCCTCTCAATCGCATACGGTCAATTATACTTACTTCTTCTCGTCCTTCTTGTCCTCAGATTTCTTGTCGTCGGCCTTCTTGGCTGACGGCTTATAGCGCTTGTTCAGACCGTTGATGATATCCTGCGTGATATCGTACTTCTTGTCGGCGAAGAGGATGTTGTCACCAGCCTTTGAGAGGATGATGTCATACTTCTTGTCCTTGTTATAAGCCTTGAGGAAATTATTCAGAGAGTCGCGCAGAGCCTCGTTGAACTTGGCTGTCTCTGAGGCGAGCTCATTCTCCAGACGGGCCTGAAGGGCCTGCAGGTCGTTCTGCTGACGCTGGATGGCAGCCTGTACGCTGGCAGCCTGCTCACGGCTCTGGAACCCATTATTGTTCAGCTTCTGCTGGAAATTGTTTACTGCAGCCTGCAACTGTGTGCCCTTCTGGTTCAGGGTGTTACGGGCATTGTTGCTCTTCTTTTCGAGGGTCACGCTGTAGTCCTTGGCAAAGGTGTACTGGGTCATCAGCGAGTCAACCTCGACAAAGGCGATTTTCATACCAGAGGTTGCACCCTCGGAGGTCTGCGGCTGCTCGTCCATCTTGGGGGCAGCATTGTTGCACGATACCATCATAGCTGCAATGGCGAGTGCGGAGAAAATGTACTTTTTCATTCTTAATATTTTAAATGTTTATTGCTTTGTCTCATTTCACGGTCCATATCGATCACGCAGTTGATGCCTCGCTCCTTCATGGCCTCAGAGTCGTGGATGTGCTGCGATTTGAATTCGCCTTGCTTCACAAACAGCACTCTTACAAGTAAAAGAACCATCGCAATAGCAATTATTAACACCGATATGAGCAGAGTCTCAATCATTTTTTGTAATTTTGCAGTTGAAATTCGCTGCAAAGGTACGAATAAGCGCGCAATATACCAAAAATTAAATCAAAAATAGCATTAATAATGAATAAAAACGATTTAAAACCGGCTGTTGTCTTCGCCGAATTTGCGAAGATTAACGAAATTCCACGCCCTTCGAAGCGTGAAGAGAAGATGATTGAGTATCTCAGGAACTGGGGTGAGAGCCACGGACTCGACACAAAAGTCGATGAGACGGGCAACGTGATTATCCGCAAGCCTGCCACCAAAGGTATGGAACAATGCAAGACCGTCATCCTGCAGAGTCACATGGACATGGTGTGCGACAAGCTCGTCGATGTGGAGTTCGACTTCGACAAGGATGCCATCAAGACCTACGTTGACGGCGAGTGGCTGACGGCTGAGGGAACTACCCTCGGTGCCGACGACGGTATCGGCTGTGCCATCGAACTGGCCATCCTCGGAAGCAACGACATCGAGCACGGTCCCATCGAGTGCGTTTTCACCCGCGACGAAGAGACGGGTCTTTCTGGTGCCGAAGGTATGAAGGCAGGCTTTATGACAGGCGACTATCTGATCAACCTCGACTCTGAAGACGAGGGAGAAATCTTCGTCAGTTGTGCCGGCGGTCGCAATACGACGGCCAAGTTCACCTTCCAGCGTGAGGCTGCACCCGCAGGTTCCTTCTTCCTGAAAGGCTCGCTGAAGGGTCTCGTAGGTGGTCACTCCGGCGACGACATCAACAAGAAACGCGCCAATGCCATCAAGATCCTTGCCCGTTTCCTCTTCCAGACGATGAAGCGCTACGAAGGTGTCTCTCTGGCACAGTTCCACAGCGGCAAGCTCCACAATGCCATTCCTCGCGATGGTTCCTTCGTAATTGCTGTTCCCAACGACCTCAAGGAGAACGTCCGTGCCGACTGGAACGTGTTCGCCGCAGAAGTAGAGGACGAGTTCCATGTGACCGATACACAGATGGTCTGGAACATGGAGAGCGCCGATGCCGAGCCCGTCATTGCTCCCGCTGTTGCCAAGAATTTCGTATGGGCCGTGCAGGCCGTCGATAACGGCATCTACGCTATCTGCCAGGACGAGGCCCTCGGCGGTATGGTCGAGACTTCGAGCAACATCGCCAGCATCCACACCACAGAGACTACCATCGACATCCTCAGCAGTCAGCGTTCGAACGTGATGTCAAACCTCGACAACATGTGTGCCACCATCCAGGCCGTCTTCGAACTGGCAGGAGCCGAGGCCATCAGCAGCGACGGCTATCCCGCATGGAAGATGAAGGCCAACAGCGAACTGCAGAAGATTGTGAAGGACTCCTATGTGAAGCTCTTTGGCCATGAGCCCATCGTGCGCGGCATCCATGCCGGTCTGGAGTGCGGACTCTTCTCTGAGCGCTACCCCAACCTCGACATGGTGAGCTTCGGCCCCACCCTCCGCTTCGTACATACGCCTGATGAGCGTCTGCACATCCCAACCGTACAAATGGTTTGGGATCACCTGCTCGACGTGCTTAAAAACATCCCGCAGAAATGACACATTCCCGCGCGTATATTATAATAGGTCTATTGGCTGTGCTGCTGCTCGTCTCGTGCGGGCAGCAGTATCAGGCCAAGAGCCTCGTCAAGGATTTTGTAAAGGAACATGCCGCAGAAGAGATTGACATCACCTCGTTTTCTGACCTCGACTCAACGAAGGTCATCAGCGATTCCCTTCTTCAGGCCATACGGCAACGGGCTCTCAGCGATCCGCTCTTCAAGGACGTGCAGCTGCCCCCCGTTCCTGCCCATACCACCCTGTTCTATATCCGTATGCGGTATGGTGAAGACAGTCTGAACATGTCCAAAACCTTCTATTTCACGCCCGATTTAGAGGCAATTATCGCCTTTAAGTAACTTTTTTCAAAAAAAGTCGTAGAAAGATTTGGAGGTTTCAGAAAAATGTAGTACCTTTGCACCCGCAATCAAGGAGATAACCCCAAGGTTTCGAACTTCAGGGTCCTTTTGGAAGGATGGGTGAGTGGCTGAAACCAGCAGTTTGCTAAACTGCCGTACGGGTTCCCGTACCGGGGGTTCGAATCCCCCTCCTTCCGCACCGAGGGGATTTCTCTGCGAGAGCATCTTTGAAATGTTGGTCGATTCATCTAATGGTTAGGATACAAGATTCTCAATCTTGGCATAGGGGTTCGATTCCCCTATCGACTACTTCATTATAAAATTAAGGGAATCCAAACGGGTTTCCTTATTTTTTTTGTTTTTACTTGGAGATTTAAGGAAAAGTTTGTATTTTTGCGGCATGAAAGGAATTGTGACGGAAATATTCACCAAGCCCGACAGGTTGCCAGCCCTCAGCGAGCGCAACTTCTTCCATAGCCGCGAGCTGATGGCGATGAGTGCCGCCACACCGAGAATGAAGCCTTATATGGCGGTCTGCACCGACGAGCATGGCCGTGTGTTGAGCCAGTTGCTGGCCATTATGCGCTACAGGGCTTCGATACTCCCGCCTTTCTTCTTCATGCATTGTCGGATTCTCGGCGAGGGCGACTATGCAGAAAGCGAATACCGTAATGACGAGCTTTTCGGCGAGATGCTTCGTGCCCTGACACACCGGCTGAACAAGATGGCACTCTATATTGAGGTCAGCAACCTCACGCAGAAGACATACGCCTATAAGTTCTTCCGTCAGCAGGACTATTTCCCCGTCCACTGGATGAGCATCCATAACTCCCTCCACAGCCGCACTCCCGAAGAACGTATCAATGAGAAGATGCAACGCCGTATCGACAACGCCTATGCCAAAGGGGTGACAACGGCAGAAGTAAGTAGCGAGGAGGATTTCCAGGCGTTCACCCAATTGTTGCGCCATCACCACTGGCTGAAGCCGAAGCGATATATCCCCGACAAGCAATTCTTCCGCGAGGCCATGCGGTCGGATGCCTGCCGACTCTTCATCACCAAGTATCACCAGCACATCATAGGCTGTGCAACCTGTGTCTATAGCCAGGGGAATGCCTACTTGTGGTATGCTGCCTTCCGCCGTAAGTCGTATATGCCGTTACATCCTGATACCCTGACAATCTGGCATTGTATCAAATATGCCCATAGCCACGGCTATGAGCATATCAACTTCTTGGATGTGGGACTGCCTTTCCGCAAGAACTCCTTCCGCGAATTCATCCTCAGCTTCGGCGGAAAGCCCGTCAGCACCATCCGGTGGTTCCGTTGCTCCATCAGATGGATCAACTCACTACTGTCCTGGATATACCGCGACTAACGGCTGCCGATGTAGAGGAACACCATTCCGAGAAGCACCAATGCCAGGTCGACAGCCTTTGCACGGAGATTCTTTTCGTGGAAGAACACGGCACCGAACATGAAACTGACCACAACACTACCTCGGCGGATCATGGATACGATGGAGATCATCGCATCGGGCAGGCTCAGCGAATAGAAATACATGAAGTCGGCCGCTGAGAGGAACAGGCTGACACCGAGAATCGACCATGACCAATGGAAAGGTGTGGTCTGTTCATGTTTCGGCCACCACAGCAGCCAAAGCATAATGCCCATCATCGCGCATTGGTAGATGTTGTACCACGACTGGACCATCATACGGTCGAGCCCTACCCCGCCGCTCTCTACGGGCGCCATCAGATATTTGTCGTAAAGTCCACTGACGGCACCCAATACGGCTGCCCCCACAATCATATAGATCCAGTGGTCGTGCTTGAAGTCGATGCCTTCCTTCTTTCCGCTGCGGCTCAGCATCAGGAAGGATATCACGGCCAACATCACACCAATCCATTGCCAGACGTTCAGGCGCTCACCAAACACCAGCAGCGCTCCCACGAGCACCATCACCGGCCGTGTGGCGTTGATGGGGCCGACGATGGTCAGTGGCAGGTGCTTCATTCCAAAATAGCCGAGAATCCAGCTCGATAGCACAATGACAGCCTTCAGCACGATATACTTGTGCATCTCCCAGCCGCCACTGGCCACATGGAAGATGCCGCCGTCGAGCACATCAGACGTGCCGCTCAGTATAATGAACGGCAGGAAGATGAGCGACGAGAACAGCGTATTCAGAAACAGAACAGGAATCACGGCATTCGCCTTCAAGGCCTGTTTCTTGAAGGAGTCATAGCAGCCAAGCAACGCTGCCGAAAGGAATGCCAATAACAGCCACATATTAATTGAGAATTGACAATTGATTATTAGTAAACGATGTCTTCGAGGAAGAGGGCATGGCCGGGCATCGACTCACCGGCATCAGAACGCTGCTTTCCCTCTATCACCTTCTGGTACTCATCCAATGTGAGGCGGCCACGCCCCACTTCTATCAGCGTTCCCACTACAGCACGCACCATATTCCGAAGGAAACGGTTGGCACGAATCTCGAAGTACCACGTTGTCGGCGAGGTCTGCACCCACCCAGCCTTCATCACCTTGCAGAGCGTTGTCTTCACGTCGGCACCACTCTTGCAGAATGCGCCGAAGTCCTCGTAGGCCAGAAGCATCTGTGCCGCCTCGTTCATTCTGGCGAAATCAAGCGGATAGTGAATCTCACACGAGTAAGCCCTTAGGAAAGGATTCTTCTCCGTATGGATATAATAACGGTACATGCGTGAGATGGCCGAGAAACGGGCGTGCATATCGTCGCTGACTGCCTCCACTTTGCTCACGGCAATATCCTGTGGCAGCAGACGGTTCAGCTTATACGCCAGTTGGTGCGTATTGATGCCGTTGTCGGCCTCAAAGCAGGCATCGGTGTCGAAATGGGCCACCATCATCCGGGCATGCACGCCGGCATCAGTCCTGCCGGCACCTGTCACGATGATCTCCTCGCGTAGCAATGTCGATAAAGCCTCTTGAAGCCGTTGCTGCACAGAGATGCCGTTCGGCTGAATCTGCCAGCCGTGGTACCGCGTTCCGTCGTAGCTGAAAGTGATAAAATACCTCATAACCAGTCATTGACTCAAAATAAGAGAGGCATCAGAAAAAGATGCCTCTCAAAGTATAGGGTAAAACAATCAATTAGTCTTCTTCCTTCATTTCCTCCTCGTGCTGCTTGATGAGGGCCTGCTGGATGTCGTTCGGCACCAGCTCGTATGAGCTGAACGATGTGGTGAACGAAGCACGGCCACCGGTCAATGAGCTGAGGGCAATCGAATAGCTGGCCAACTCCTTGAGAGGAATCTTGGCAGAGAGCTTCTGATAGCCTGCCTCAGAGTCCATACCCATGATGATGGCGCGGCGACCCTGCAGGTCACTCATCACGTCACCCATGTAGTCACCAGGCACGAGCACCTCGAGGTCATAGATAGGCTCGAGCACCTTAGGACCGGCCTCCTTGAAGGCTGCCGAGAAGGCGTTACGGGCTGCCAGCATGAACGAAAGCTCGTTAGAGTCAACGGGGTGCATCTTACCGTCATAGACGATGACGCGGACGTCACGGGCATAAGAACCGGTCAGCGGGCCCTGCTCCATACGCTCCATCACACCCTTCAGGATAGCGGGCATGAAGCGCATATCAATGGCACCACCCACGACTGAGTTGATGAAGACGAGCTTGCCGCCCCACTCCAGATCCTTCTCTTCCTTGGACTTGATGTTCATCTTGAACTCCTGGCCGTTGATGGTGAACGATGTGGGATCGGGCATACCGTCGGTATAAGGCTCCACGATCAGGTGTACCTCACCGAACTGACCAGCACCACCCGACTGCTTCTTATGACGATAGTCGGCACGGGCCATCTTCGTGATGGTCTCACGATACGGAATCTTCGGCTCCTCGTAGTTGATCTGGATCTTCTCGTTATTCTCCATACGCCACTTCAAGGTACGCAGGTGGAACTCACCCTGACCATGAACGATGATCTGGCGCAACTCCTTAGACTGCTCAACAACCCATGTCGGATCTTCCTGGCGCATCTTCTGCAGGGCAGCCATCATCTTCTCGGTCTCTGCCTCGTTGACAGCCTTGATGGCACGAGAGAACTTGGAGTTAGGATACTTGATGAAGTCGAACTTGTTATCAACTTCCTTACCATTCAGCGTGTTACCCGTCTTCACGTCCTTCAGCTTCACAGTACAGCCGATATCACCAGCACGCAACTCATCGACTTGGATACGGTTGGCACCAGCGCAGGCATAGAGCGTACCGATGCGCTCCTTGGAGCCGCGGTCGGCATTGGTCAGGTCATCACCGCTCTTGACGGCACCACTCATCACCTTGAAGTATGACACCTCACCGATGTGGGGCTCAACACCAGTCTTGAAGAAGTAGAGCGATGTGGGAGCACTTGCATCAGCAGGAATCTCCTTGCCGGCAGCATTCTTGACAACGGGCATCTCGCTGACGAAGGGAACCACGTTGCCGAGGAACTCCATCAGGCGGCGCACACCCATGTCACGACCAGCGCAGACACAGAACACGGGGAAGATAGAACGCGTCACAAGACCCTTACGGATACCCTCACGCATCTCGTCCTCGGTCAGGTCCTCGCTCTCGAAGAATTTCTCCATCAGAGAGTCGTCGCCAGCGGCAGCGGCCTCTACGAGGGCGGCCTTCATTTCCTTGGCCTTGTCGAGCTGATCGGCGGGAATCTCCTCAATGATAGGAGCACCACCCTCGGGCTTCCAAGAGTACTTCTACATCAGCAGTACATCGATGACGCTGTTGAATCCGGCACCCGTGGCGACAGGATACTGAACAGGCACGCAGTTCGGACCATAGACATCACGCAACTGGTTCAGGATCTGATCGAAGTCGCAGTTGTCGCGATCCAGCTGGTTGATGAGGAAGATGACGGGCTTCTTCAGCTTCTCGGTGTTGCGGAAGGCATTCATCGTTCCTACCTCGGGACCATACTGTCCGTTGATGAGGATCACGGCCTGGTCAGTGACGTTCATAGCGGTGATAGAGCCGCCAACGAAGTCATCACTACCCGGGCAGTCGATGATGTTGAGCTTCTTGTTGTTCCACTCCACATGGAAGACAGTTGAGAAGACGGAATAGCCGTACTCCTGCTCCACGGGGAAGTAGTCGCTCATCGTGTTCTTACCCTCTACGGTACCGCGGCGCTTGATGATGCCGGCTTCGTAGACCATTGACTCGGCAAGAGTAGTCTTGCCGCTACCCGCACTGCCAATGAGTGCGATGTTTTTGATTTCGTTTGTCTGATAAATCTTCATATCAATTAAGTTTTAGGTGAAAATTCCATAAAAACGGGCACTAAGGTAGACATTTTTGCGGGAAAAACCAAAGAAATGTTTCAAATATTAAACTAAATTAGTACTTTTGCCCTCAGAATGGCAGGAATTTACATACATATACCCTTTTGTAGGAGTCGTTGTATCTATTGTGGCTTCTATTCGACGACCTCTTTGGAGCTTCGCCAGAAGTACGTCGAAGCGGTGTGTCGGGAGATTGAAATAAGAAGCCTTTCCAAAGGGGGTGGGAGTATCAGCACCATCTATTTCGGTGGTGGAACGCCAAGCCAACTCACCATCCCCCAACTACGTCAGCTCCTATTATATATTAATAAGGTGTACCAACTCCCACAGGGGGCTGGGGGGAGACTTGAGATCACCATCGAAGTGAATCCCGACGATGTCACGGAGGCTTTCGCCGAGGGGCTGCGCTCGTTGCCCGTCAACCGTGTCAGCATGGGTGCCCAGACCTTCAACGACGAACGCCTCAGGTTCCTGCACCGCCGCCACACCTCACAACAGGTCATTGAGGCCGTCAGCCGACTGCGTGCTGTCGGTATCAATAATATCAGCGTCGACCTGATGTACGGCTTCCCCGGCGAGACGCTCAGCGAATGGCAAAAGGACATCGAGGCCGCCCTGGCCCTCAATGTGGAGCACCTCTCTGCCTATTGCCTCACCGTCGAGGATGGAACATTTCTTTACAAGTTAATTTGTGGAGTGTGGTTTGTGGACAGTTATGATTACTCTCTGGGCGTGCAAGGAAATCATAACTGTCCACTATCCACTCTCCACTATCCACTTCCTGATGAGGAATTAGAACGCCAAATGTATGAACTGCTCATCGACCGCCTCGAGGCTGCAGGATACGAGCATTACGAAATATCTAACTTCGCCAAGCCCGGCTATCGCTCCCGTCATAATTCCAGCTATTGGAACGACACACCTTACATCGGTCTCGGCGCTGCCGCCCACTCCTACGACAGCCACACCCGCAGCTGGAACGTGAGCGACCTACAACAGTATATCGAGGGCATCGAGCATGGCGAACGACGCTTCGAAGAGGAAATCATCGATGCCGACACCCACTACAACGATATGGTGACCGTTGCCCTCAGAACCCGTGAGGGCCTCGACCTGTCTTCATTCCCAGAGCAACACCGGGCCTATGCCATCAGCAGCGCCCGCCCGTTCATCGACGATGGCCTGCTCGCGCTCAATGGCTCCCGCTTATCCCTCACCCGTCGCGGTCTCTTTGTCAGCGACATGATAATGAGTGCGTTAATATATCTCCACAATTCACAGAAAGACAATTAATTACGACCGTTATGATATTCTATTTCTCAGGCACAGGAAACACCCGCTGGCTGGCCACGCAGATTGCAGAGGCCATCGGCGAACAACTGTTATATATCCCCGACCTCATCCGTCAGGATTCGTACACATTCACCCTGTCCGATAGTGAGCGCATCGGCTTCTGCTTCCCCACCCACGGCTGGCAGCCGCCAAGGATTGTGAGGGAGTTCATCAGGAAACTAAGGTTCGACAGCGATGACACATTAGACCGTCATTTCTGCTGGGCGCTGACCACCTGCGGCGACAGCACTGGCGAGACGATGACCATCCTGAACCGCGAACTGTCGGCTATTGGACTCAAGGCAACGAGCCTTTTCTCAGTCGTCATGCCTGAGTCGTATGTCTGCCTGCCATTCATGTACACCGACTCCGATGAGAAGGAACAGCGCAAGATAGCCCATGCCCGGCAGCAGATAGGCAGTATCATAGATACCATCAAAGCCAGGAGTCAGGATGTCGTTGAACTCAAGCGCGGTGCCACGCCCCTACTCTACTCCTACGTCATCGGCAGCTATTTCAACCGCCGGATGATTACCGACAGCAAGTTCACCGTCGATGCCGACGTGTGCATCAGCTGCGGCAAATGCTCAGAGGTCTGCCCGGTAGATAACATCGAAGGCACGCCCCCCACTTGGCTACACAACGGCAAATGTACCTGCTGTCTGGCCTGCTACCATTACTGTCCCGTACATGCCATTAACTATGGAAAGATCACCCGGAAACGCGGACAATACCACTTCCTTGCCCTCGTCCTGGCTCTGCTACTCTCGCTACACGCCGCAGCACAGGCACTCTATGTCGGTTCCTACAACATCAGGTACCAGAACAACGATGACAACAAGAACGGCAACAGCTGGACACAGCGCTGCCCCGTGGTGTGTGACCAACTGAACTTCGAACACCCCGACATCTTCGGCGCACAGGAGGTGCTGGACCAGCAACTGCACGACATGCTGGCCCGGCTCGACGGCTACGACTATATCGGCGTGGGGCGCGATGACGGCCAGAAGAAAGGAGAATATGCCGCCATCTTCTACGACCGGCAGAAGCTGCGCCTGCAGGACAGCGGGCACTTCTGGCTCTCGCCGACACCCGACAAGCCCAGCCTCGGATGGGATGCCGCCTGCATCCGCATCTGCACTTGGGGACTGTTCGAGGACGGCACGACAGGACTGAGGTTCTATTTCTACAACCTGCACATGGACCATGTGGGCACGACAGCACGTCGCGAGGCCGCCAAACTGGTTGTGGATCGTATCCGTCAGATGGCAGGCCTGACAGGTCTCCCCGTGGTGCTGACGGGTGACTTCAACGTCGATCAGAACGACGAGATCTACACCATCTTCACCCAGTCAGGCCTGTTGGCCGACTGCTATACACAAGCCCGTCTGCGTTTTGCCGAGAACGGCACCTTCAACGGTTACCATCCGCAGCAGAAGACCAGCAGCCGCATCGACCATGTGTTTGTCTCGCCGCAGTTCAACGTAGAGCGCTATGGTGTGCTGACAAATACCTACTGGGCCGACCGGCAGCGGTTGCCGTCCGACCATTACCCCGTCTTCGTCCGCCTGCAGGCCAAGCCAGCCATTCATCATACCAGACTGACCGACCAGGTCAATCCCATCATCGGCACAGGTGGCCACGGCCATGTGTTTCTGGGTGCCAACGTCCCCTTCGGCTTCGTGCAGCTCGGACCAACGAACCGCAAGGATGGCTGGGACTGGTGTTCGGGCTATCACTACAGCGACTCCATCATCATCGGCTTCAGCCATCTGCACCTCAGCGGAACGGGCTGCGCCGACCTCGGCGACCTTGCCTTCCTGCCTGTGCTCGATGCAGGGCAGAAGGTGGTGACGTTCTCGCATCAGGCAGAGAGTGTCCGTCCGGGCTACTATTCGGTGACGCTCAACAACGGCATCCGTGTGGAGCTGACGGCTACAGAGCGTACGGGCCTGCACCGCTACACCCTGCCCGCCAATACGGAAAAGTGCTACCTCCGTCTCGACCTGGAGCAAGGCATCGGCTGGGACAAGGCCACCGACTGCCAGGCCCGTCAGGAGAGTCCGACAGTCATCTCCGGCTACCGCTTTTCTAAGGGCTGGGCCGACCGCCAGAAGCTCTACTTCGTAGCCGAGTTCTCACTACCGATAGAAGTGTGTAAGGAGGACTCCATGACCAGGATACTCAGTTTTGCGGGTGACGACCAGCCGTTATTGGTGCGCGTGGGCCTATCGGCCGTGAGCATTGAGGGGGCAAAGACCAACCTGCGGGCAGAGCAGCAAGGCTGGGACTTCGAACGCGTGAAGTCCGAGGCCGACCGCAAGTGGGAAGCCCAGCTGCAGAAAGTCCAGGTGAAAGGCGGCACCTCCGACGAGCGCACCATCTTCTATACCGCCCTCTACCACACGATGATTGCCCCGTCGGTGTTCTGTGATGTCGACGGTAACTACCGCGGTTCCGACGGCGAGGTACACCACGGCGACTATACGAACTACACCACTTTCTCGCTCTGGGACACCTATCGGGCTGCCCATCCGCTGATGACCATCCTGCACCCCGAACGACAGGAGGACATCGCCACGACCATGCTCAACATCCAACGCGAACAGGGCAAGCTGCCCGTATGGCACCTCATGGGCTGCGAGACCAACTGCATGGTGGGCAATCCCGCCATCCCCGTGCTGGCCGACCTGGTGCTGAAGGGACTGACCTGGCAGCAGGACGAGGCCCTGGAAGCCATGAAAGCCTCGTCCATGCTCGACGAGCGGGGACTGGCATTGCTTAAAGAATACGGCTACATCCCCTGCGACCTGTTCAGCGATAACGAGACCGTAGGCCGCGGACTGGAATACGCGCTGGCCGACTGGTGCGTGGCGCGGGTTGCCGAGAAACTGGGGCGCCAGGCCGACCAGAAATACTTCGACCAGCGGGCACAGAGCTACCGCCGCTATTTCGACAAACAGACGCTCTTCATGCGCGGGCTCGACAGCAAGGGCCGTTTCCGCGAGCCCTTCAATCCCTTCCACTCCGCCCCCAACAACCGCGACTACACCGAGGGCAATGCCTGGCAATACACCTGGCTCGTGCCCCACGACGTCACAGGGCTGGTGTCGCTCTTCGGGAAAAAAGCCAATGCCGAACAGCGTTTCATCGCCAAGCTCGACTCACTCTTCATCGTCGATGGCGACCTGGGTGAAGAGGCACCGCCCGACATCTCAGGACTCATCGGCCAGTATGCCCACGGCAACGAGCCCAGCCACCACGTGCTATACCTATATGACTATGTAGGCCAGCCCTGGAAAGGCGCAAAGCTCATCCGGCGCACCATGAGTGAACTCTACCACAACGCCCCCGACGGTCTCAGCGGCAACGAGGACGTCGGGCAGATGTCGGCCTGGTACATCCTCTCGGCCATGGGACTCTATCAGGTGGAGCCTGCCGGCGGAAAGTACGTCTTCGGCACCCCGCTCTTCCCCGAGGTCACGATGAAGGTCGGCGGCGGCAAGACGTTCTGCATCAAGGCAAAGGACGTCAGCGACCGTAACATCTACATCCAGAGTGCCCGTCTGAACGGCAAGCCCTATACCCGCTCCTACATCATGTACGCCGACATCGTGCGCGGCGGTACCCTCGAGTTCCAGATGGGGCCGCAGCCTTCCGATTTCGGAACCCGAAAGGAAGACAGGCCGTCGGCACAGCCCGCCGTTGCCCAGGAATCCAGACGCCCCGCAGCTGACGACAGGCTGTTCAGTTCAGACATCATCGAGAAGAAGATACAGGAGGTGAAGCGGCAGCTCGACAAGAACCCGCGGCTGGCGTGGATGTTCGAGAACTGTTTCCCCAACACCTTGGAGACCACCGTCCACTATCGCGCCATCGACGGCGATGACGACACCTTCGTCTATACCGGCGACATCCATGCCATGTGGCTGCGCGACTCGGGCGCACAGGTGTGGCCTTACGTGCAGTTTGCCAACCAGGATCCCAAACTCCAGAAGATGCTCCGAGGCGTTATCCTACGCCAATGGAAATGCATCAACATCGACCCCTACGCCAACGCCTTCAATGACGGCCCGACGGGTGGCGAATGGCAGTCAGACCGGACGGACATGAAACCCGAACTGCACGAACGGAAATACGAGATCGACTCCGAGTGCTACCCCATCCGCCTGGCCTACGAATACTGGAAGGTGACGGGCGACGATACCGTCTTCGGTGAGCAATGGCTGCAGGCCATCGACCGCATCCTGCAGACCTTCCGCCAACAGCAGCGCAAGGAGGGCCACGGCCCCTACAGGTTCCTGCGTGTCACCGACCGCGCCTTCGACACCGTCGGCTGGGATGGCTACGGTGCCCCCGTGCGTCCCGTAGGACTCATCGCCTCGGTGTTCCGCCCCAGTGACGATGCCACCATCCTGCCCTTCCTCATCCCCTCCAACTTCATGGCCGTCAGCTCGCTGCGCAAAGCCGCTGAGATACTGGCCAAGGTGAACCGGCGCGATGACCTGGCACAATCCTGCACGACGCTGGCCGACGAGGTGGAGCAGGCCCTGCGCCAGTATGCCGTGGTAGAGCATCCGAAGTACGGCAAGATCTACGCCTACGAGGTCGACGGCTTCGGCAACCATCTGTTGATGGACGATGCCAACGTGCCCTCGCTGCTGGCGATGGGCTATCTGGGCGACGTGCCCATGGACGACCCCATATACCAGAACACCCGACGCTTCGTGTGGAGCGACGACAACCCCTGCTTCTTCCGCGGCAAGGCCGGTGAGGGCATCGGCGGCCCGCACATCGGCTACGACATGGTGTGGCCTATGAGCATCATGATGAAGTGCTTCACAGCACAAGACGACGAGGAAATCCGCCATTGCATGCGCATGCTGATGACAATCGACGCCGGCACCGGCTTCATGCACGAGTCCTTCCATAAGGACGATGCCACGCGCTACACCCGCCCCTGGTTCGCCTGGCAGAACACCCTCTTCGGCGAACTCGTCCTGAAGCTCCTCGCCGACGGCAAGGCCGACCTGCTCAACAACATTTAGAGGCTCCTTTTAAAAGAAAAGAGCCTATATATCATAAAAAAACGCCTTGCACCTGACGCACCTAATGCACCCAAATAGGTGCGTCAGGTGCATTAGGTGCACCCCGTTTTTGTTAGCCATATAGTCGCGCATTTGCTTGCAACATTTCTTGAATATGGTATTTATTCATTGTCACCTGGATATGTTATTCTGGCATGGGCAGTTCGAAGTACAAGTCTATCGGACAGAACAGGTTGGGCCATTGGCGGTTGAGACGTAGCCAACGGCTCCAGCCTACAGCACGGTCGAAGGCCAGCTGCTCGTAGGTGTCGGCCAGCGTGGAGCCCCAGGGAACGGGATCGCCGTCGATTTCCCTGCGGTAGTACTGCGGATCATCCGTAGGGATCAGGTTGAAAGCATATACTTCGCCGTCGTCGGTAAAGACGTTTTCAGCATTTGGAATCGTGGGGAGGCCATTCTCGCCTATTTCCCAGAATGTAGTGGAGTAAGCACCTTCAGCACCGAGCAATACGCTGTAGTCCACCATATAGTTGTGGTTAGTAAGGTACTTGCTGAAGTTCTGCGCAACAATGCAGTTGTTGAAGGCTTCCTTCATCTGATTGTAAAAGTCGTCACCATAGATTTCGGGCAGGGCATTGATAAGCGATCTCACGTATTTGACGGCATCATAGTTGGGACGGTTTATCTGCACCTTAATGGTTCTGGCTGTGCAGGAGTCAATGGCCTGCCGCTGTGCATCAGTACCATTAGTGTAGGTGTTGCAGAGGCGGTTGGTGAACTCGCGCAGCACTTCGCCCAAGTGTGCAATATTGGCAGTGCGGGTGACGGTCATGTCGGTGTAGAGTGGAAATTCCTCGGTGGCTCCTATAGCAGCGTAGGCCTTGTCCCAGCTCTCCACGTCAGCCTTGCAATAAGCGGCTAATGCCTGTTCGATGTCCACTGAAGGCTGACTGAGCAGTTCGGACAGCATGTTTAAGACACCGCCAGTAGCCGGCATGGAATAGGTGGAAGCGATGACATAGTCGCAGAGATTCTGCAGCTCGAACTGATACTCCAGAGTGTTCATCAGGCAGGCCAAAAAATAGATGGTTTCAAAGCGGACGTTTGCGGCAGCGATGGCACGATGGATACTCTTTGCGGAGAAATGCTTGTTGCTGTAGCCATCATCGTAAATCACCCCGCGGGTGTTAACGGAAGCGGCCTCCGGCAAATCATCATCAGGTCGGTAGCCGCCGTGGGAATTCATGATGAGCATGTACTTCTTGGCGGGATAGGCCTTGGCGGCCCAGTTGATGAAGTTGGTCAGCGAGTCGGGGCAGGTGCAGTCGGCATTGCCGGCATCGTAGAGGTTATCAGTATCGGACAACTGCTTAAACACATCCTTATCGGGATCAACAAGCCAACGGTAAGTCTTGCAGCCATACCATTCAGCGTCTTCTTCAGACCAATGCTTCTGTTCCAACATGTTCTCTGTTTTGGAGAACTTGTACTGCATCACCACGTTCACTCTCTTAAAAGCATCGGGACTGGCTTTGTAAAGTTCATTGATCATCGTCAGGAAGATATAGTCTAAATTTTCACCGCCGTGGCCGTAATATATGATGGTGTACTCGGCTGTTGGCTCCGGTTCGGGCGGAGTCACAGGATAGTCGCTAATGTCACTGGTGCACGATGTCATCGTGACCATCATTATCATACAGCAGTAGGCCGCTGCCGCCATTAGTATCTTTTTCATTGTCATTATGTTTTTTATTCGGGCATGGGCAGTTCGAAGTACAGGTCTTTCGGACAGAACAGGTTGGGCCATTGGCTGTTCAGACGGAGCCAACGGCTCCAGCCCACAGCACGGTCGAAGGCCAGCTGCTCGTAGGTGTCGGCCAGCGTGGAACCCCAGGATTTAGGGTTGTCCTCGACTTCCATACGGTAGTACTGCGAATCGTCCGTTGGAAGTAGTTTGAAGTTGTATCTCTCGCCGTCATCAGCATAGAGATATCCAGATTCTGGTATCTTGGGGAGGCCATTCTCGTCTGTTTCCCAGAAGACATAGGAGTAAGTTCCTGCGGTGCCGAGCAGCACGCTGTAGTCCACCATATAGTTGTGGACGGTGAGGTAGCGGCTGAAGTACTGTCCCACGATGCAGTTATTGAAGGCTTCCTTCATCCGGTTGTAGAAGTCGTCGCCATAGACTTCGGGCAGGGCATTGATGAGTGCTTTTACGTATTTGATGGCATCATAGTTGGGCTGGTTTATCTGCACCTTTATGGCACTGGCCGTACAGTTGTCGATAGCCTGCCGCTGGGTTTCGGTGCCGTTGGTGTAAGTATCGCACAGGCGGTCGGTGAACTCACGTAGCACCTCGCCCAAGTGTGGGATGTTGGCGGTGCGGGTGACGGTCATGTCGGTATATGCAGGGTTGGTCTCGTCGATACCCAAGGCCTCGTCCCAACTTGCTACACAAGCCTTACAGTAGTTGTCCAGTGCCTGTTCGATGTTCCCTGATGCCAGGGCGAGCTGTTCGGGCAGCACGCGATAGGCACCGTCAATTGAGGGCTTGCTGTAGGTGGGGGCAATGACATAGTCACAGATGTCCTGCAGCTCGAACTGATATTCCAGGTTGTTCATCAGGCAAGCATCCATGAAGATGGTCTCAAGGCGCACGTTGGCGGCGGCGATGGCACGGTGGAAGCTCTTTGCGGTGAAATGCTTGCTGTTGTTGCCGTCGTCGTAAATCATGCCTCGGGTGTTGGCGGGGCTGGTCTCCGGCAACTCATCAACGGGCAGATAGCCACCGCCGTGGTCGTGTACGATGAGCATATACTTCTCGGCGGGATAGGCCTTGGCAGCCCAGTTGATAAAACTGGTCAGCGAGTCGGGGCAGGTAAGGTCAGCATTGTCTTCGCCATAGAGGTTAGCCGTTGTGAGTTGTCCGCCAGCTCCAATTTCAGGGTCAATGGCCCAGCGGAGCGTCGTGCTGCCAAAGATTTCGCTAGTTTTATCATCGAAGCCTATGTTTTTCATATTCTCGGCAGTGGAGAACTTGAACTGCACCACCACGTTCACCTTCTCGAAAGCAGAGGGATCGGCGTTGTAGAAATCGCAAATCTTATCCAGGTAAAAGTTATCCCTATTGCTGCCGCCATGGCCGTAATACATAAGGGTGTACTCGGCCAGTTGCTCCGGTTTGGACGGAGTCACAGGATAGTCGTCGTTGGAGGTGCAGGCTGTCAACACCAGCATGGCCATCGCCATCAGAAAGAATAGCTTTTTCATAATCGTAATGAATTAATAATATTTACAAAATTCAGCAATTTATTCCCACTTACTGGCAGTGCCTTTCCCGTTGCTGTCGAATTGGTAAAGGATGTCCAGGATACGACCATGCTCTTTGAGGGCATCTTCAAACTCGCCCTTTTTATTACGGGAACTAATGTATTTAGACATAGGTCCGTAACTGCTGATAACCTTGTCAGAAGATGTTTTTGACATAATGAAAATGTTATAGCCTCTGGCGAAGATATGCTGCCCTTCAGGGTCAATGCCATCCTTTGGCTTCATCTCAAAAAGTACACCGAGTTTAGCGGGCAGTTTGGCTTTTACTTTCTTTGTCCAGGTCCTTAGCCCCTGACTATCCAACTTCTCATCCCATGCCACCTTCTCACTTTGAACCTGACCGTTGTCATCATAGTATTTAACGAAGAAGTCGAACGAGGCGAGTGACTCGTCGCTGGTGTACAGCGTACATTCCATCTCACCAGTTACTGTAGCGTCCTGTCCGGACGTCTTATTGTTGTCATCATCATCACTGCTACATGCGGTGAATACTATTGTTGTCATTGCGCAGCAAAGGACGGCTGCGAGCGTCATAATAATCTTTTTCATATTTCGCAAATTATTATTGGTTTATACTATTCCTGCTCCCTTCATCCTCTCGCGCAGCTCCTCGTTCTGATGGATGAAGCTTAACTTAAAAGAGACGGCAAAGTTGCCTTCCCTGATTACCTGACCTTTGAATAGTCAACGTTGTCATCAAGGGGATAATGCATCTCCACAGGACTGTTAGTGCATGGCACCTGTTTGTTCAGCTTCAGCCAGCGGCTCCAGCCTGTTGCCTTGTCGAATGCCAGTTTCTCGTAGGTGTCAGCCAGCGTGGAAGGCCATGTTCTGATGGTCGTAGGCTCTGTTTCACCAGGCTTGTATGACTCCAGCTTACCGTCGGCATAGTAAATATCGTAGCTCAACAGTTTAGAGGGATCTTTGCTGTCATAGTTGTAATTATAGTAGTTGCCTTCTACGGCCAGCATGATGCTGCAATCTACCGACCAGCCTTTCTCCATCAGGAAGTCGCTGCAATATTGACTTACCAAGCAGCTGTTGAACGCATAGCCCACCTCGTTGGAGAAGGTAGTGTCGAACACGTCGGGCAGTGCGTCGCAGATGCCTTTGGCATAATCCACCAGGTCGTAGCTCGGACGTGAGTTGTTCACCTTGAAAGTGTATTTGGTTTTTTCGTCAATCTTGGCCTTATTGCCCTCGTCGGCGTATGCAGCAATCAGCTTGTCGACAAAGAGCCTGAACTTCACGCCAAAAGCATCGAGGTTCCTGGTGCGGGTGACGGTCATGTCGTGATAGTCCCACTTGGAATCTTCATCTCCTGCAGCGTATGCTGCCGCTGCGTCTCTGTCCCATCTGTCAACGCTGGCCTTGTTGAAGTTCTTCAGAGCGGTCTCGATGTCGTCACCATTCTTGGCCAGTTCGTCAATCATTACCGAATAGAAGCCACCGGCCCCAGGCACCACGAATGACGACAGGATATAGTAGTCGGCAAGTTCCTTCAGTTCGAACTGATATTCGATGGTGTTCATCAGGCAGGCATCCAGATAAATAACGTCCATGTGGGCATTGGCGCGGCTAAGGGCATACCTCAGTGCAGAAGCGCTGAAACTGACAATAGGATCGTTTGCCGTATCATAGAGTACACCACTGGTTTGTGCCGGAGCTTGGAATGTAAGTTCGTCGTGTGGCCGATAGCCGCCGCCGTGGTCGCTCACGATGAGGATGTAATGCTTGGCCGGGCAGGCTTTAATGCCCCAGTTGATGAAGTTGGTCAGGGAATACGGGATTGTCGTCATTGTCCGTACATGCGGTGAACACCGTTGTTGTCATTGCGCAGCAGAGGACGGCTGCGAGCGTCATCAAAATCTATTTCATCATGTTGGTTTTTATGTTATTGTTCCTTCTTCATATATTTCAGTTGCAAAAATAAGCATTAATCCTGAAACATCCAAATATTTCAGGCAGATTTTTCAAAATACATCAAAACCGGACAGACTCCAAATCTATGGACAGTCCCACGCTGAAGGATATTCCTGTGGTGAGCGGAGAAGAATAGTAATACGACTTAGGCTTGTAATTGAAGAGGTTGTCGATGGCGGTATTGAGACGGACGCTGCGCCAGAGGTGGTGCTGAAGCATCAGCTTCCAGATGGTATAGCCCTGATCGACATCGGTACGGCCTGACTGGGGTTTGCCGAAGCTGCGCCCTGAGAGGGCTGCGTCGAGGGCATAGTGGCGCGAGAAGCGATGGTCGTAGCCTATGCGCCAGGTCATGGAATGGGTGCGTGGCTGATTGAACTGTGAGAACCAGACATTGCCCGTCTCGTGCATCCAGGAATAGTTCAACCTGAATGACACGCCGCAATCCCAGACGTGGCCCAGACTGGCATCGATGCCCCAAACCGTCACACCGTCTTCATTCCAATAAAGCGCACTCTCCATACCATTGTATTCAGGGCCGTCGATGGTGGTGATGCGCTTGTCGAAGATGTTACAATAGCCCACAAGAGTGAAGTTATAGCGCCCGTCGAGGAAGCTACTGTTGCGGATGCGGTTCGTTCGCTCGATGGCGACGTTGAAGTTGTGGCTCTTCTCGGGCATCAGGTCGGGATTCCCGAGAATCATATAGCCCATATTGCCCATGTCGAAACACATATACATCTCTTTGAGGGTGGGTGCACGAAAGCCACTGGCGTAATTGGTACGGAAGGTCATCCAAGGAAACTTATACACGATGGCGAGACGCCCGGTAATGGCATTTTGGGAGGAGGCTGAGAAATAATCGTAGCGGACACTACCCACCACGTTGAGCTGATCGGTGATGTTCCAGTCGAACTGGGCATAGCTGTCGATATTGTCCTGCGCGTGGCTGGTGTTGTCGATAAACTGATAGGTGGAGAGATAGTCGTGCATATAATCAGCACCAAGGATCAGGTTGTTCTTGCCAAAGGGATGATGGTAGAGCGCGTGGACCACGTGTTGCTGATTGCTGTAGTCATGGTCGTGGGTGCGTGTGCCATCAGGGAGGAAATTAGCCTTGTCGTACTGATCGTAGGCGTAGGAGAGTTCGAGATGGTGAGCGTTGTTCCATGCGTAGCGGCCTTTCAGTCCGGCGCTGTAGGCATTGAAATGGTAGTCGTAAGTGTCGCGTTCGCTGGTTCGGAAGAAATAGCTCCCTCGCCCTACCAACGTCAGACGGTCAGAAGCACGCCACGTCAGCCGCTCCTTCACGTTGTAGGTCTTCTGTCCGTAGAGACGGCTCAGATTAGAATCATCGTTCAGTACAGACTCATCATAGGGCTGGCCTTGCGCTTTCTTCATCAGTTCGATGGCGATTTCCTCGGAAGTGTGTGCCTTAGGCAGATCAATCGGGTCGATCATAGTATGCTGAAAACTGGTCTGGGAGTTCCATTTCTCCGTATTGAATGAGAAACTGGCACCATTGCGCCATTCATGCCCGAAAGTGTTATAGCGTGAGTTGACATTGGCCGTCCAGGGTTCCTGATTCTCTCGGCTAATAATGTTGACCACGCCGCCTACAGCATTCGAACCGTAGAGGGCCGACGAAGCGCCTTTCACAATCTCGATGCGCCCCACGTTGTCGAGATTCATGCGGTTGTAATCTACATTGTCCATCGTCTCACCCGCCATGCGCTCGCCATCGACGAGGAAGAGGACGGCATTGCCGCCAAAGCCGCTCATGTTGAGCGAGGTTTCCTGAGTCATGGCAAAGCCGAACTCCAAGCCGGGAATCTCCTGCGTGAGCATGTCCTGGATATTGGTGGCATCTGTGATCTTGATGTCGTGGAGCGTGATGAGGCGGGTGACCACAGGGGCTTCCTTCAACGCCTTTGGCGTATGGGAGGCCGTGATCACGACAGGTTCCAACTCGACGGAATCGCGGAAGGACTGCGCAGAGAGACTGATAGCAGGCATGAGTACAGCCATGCCTGCCAAAAGTGATTGTGAGATCCTGTTCGCCAAATACGCTGTCACCACTTACTTCCTGGTACCTGTAAACTGACCTTCAAAGGCAAATGGCATGTTGCCGTACTTCTGTGTAAACGTCACGACGACAGTCTTGTCGCTGAAGATGACGGTGACATCACTAACTGTATAAGCCTTCTCCGACCCGTCGGTAGTTTTCACAGTACCTTCGTACTTGGCGAGTCTGCCGGTAATGGTATTGCCGCTCTTGGTCAGCATAATACCTTTCACCGGAAGTGCAGGGACCGTCATCATTCCCTCACCGTATTTGGGAAGAGTCACGTCAACAGACACGTCTGAAGCTTTGGTAAACTCGAATGTCTCAGTACTTTCATCAGCCTCTCCCATCACTGTGAGGACCTCAGTACCTGTATATGAACCTAGTACCTGATCAGCGACAGCCACCTCAGGCGTATCGTCATCCTTACTACACGAACTCATACTCACCACTAAGGCCATAACAGCCAGCGTCATTGTCAGAATCTTTTTCATACTTTTTACCTTTTAAGTTTTACTTTTTTAATTGTTGTGTTGTATAATCATATTCGGAGCCGTAAGCACTGTGAGGTATGCTGAAGATAGCGACCATCAGCAGCACGGCCAGGGCGACCGCCCATCGGTTGTACTTCCACTTCAGCGTAGCAAGGGCTGCCACAAAGAACAGGAAGGAGATGAGCGTCTTATTGTCAGTAAGATCTGTGCCGTAAGGGAATCCTGCCCACCAGGGACCGAACGCCACATGCTGCACGAGCGGACCCAGGATGAACCCGCCGACGAACAAGGTTCCCACCGTGATCCACAGCCACTTTCTGTATGCCTTGCGGGTGACCGCCAGCAGGAAGGTATAGACGGCAAACAGCATGGCGCCGAACATCAGCAGGATGTGAGGTATCAGGATATAGGCAGGCACATCGTTGCGGAAACGGATCACAACAGGCTCATTAGCCTGATAGTCCTTACCATCAACGGTGATATAATACTGCAGTTTCCCAGCGACGGGTTGTACTGGCAATGCTGCCTGCCACACGCTATCGTTCCAAGTGAAATCCACGGTGGTATAGTCATTCGTCGTTGGATAGCGACGGTAGTGGAGTTGGGACTTAACACCTGATGGCACGCCTTTCAGTTTGACAATCTCATCGTGCTGCACACCACTTCGAGGCAGTTTGACCTTATAACTTTCCCCATTCAGTTCGATAGTCACCCGTTGGGGATAGGTAGGCCCCGTCATGCGCTGGTAAATACTCAATACCAACGTGATGACAATCGCTAATATCCAATATACGTAATTCTTCATTTCTTTGCAGGTGGTACCAGGTGAACTTGGAATGTCAGGATCTCTTCGCCACGGAGCACTTTCACGGGAATGGTGGTATCAGGCTCCAACTCCGACAAGCGCTGCATATAGTCATCCATATTCTTGACTGGCTTACCGTCGATCTCCTGAATGATGTCGCCACTACGGATACCCGCCGTATGCGCAGGCTTTCCTGCCACCACGATATCGGCACGAAGCCCAGGGATGCGGCTGGCACCCATGACATCGGGCATGAGACCTAAGGTGACCTTGAACTTGGCATGTCTCATCGTATTGCTGGCCGGCACACTGATATAATCGGGTGTCTCTGGCATATCTGCCAGTTGGGCAATCAGCTGCTTAGAGAAATCCAGAGTCTGCTGCATACCATCATAGTTCAAGGTTGAAGGAACGTCATCTGGGGTGTGATACTCCATGTGACCGCCTGTGGTGAGGAAGAGCACAGGGATATCGGCTGCAACGAACGAGGCATGATCGCTGGGGCCATAGCCATCAGGCGTACAACTGATGTTCAGCCTGGTCTGTTCCGCAACCTGCTCTACCATCGTCTTGAATGTGCTGCTTGTACCTGTACCCGAAACACTCATGGCATGGTCGCGCATTCGTCCTACCATATCCAGATTCACCATGGCCACAATACCGTTTTTATCGGCGGGGAGGTTGATGCGCTTGTCATCCTTCTGCTTCATCCATTCCAAGAAAGCCTTCGAACCCACAAGTCCCTGCTCTTCTGCACCAAAGAAGGCGAAGATGATACTTCTTTTCGCGCGAACCTTATTAAAATACTTAGCCAGTTCAAGTACCACGGCATCGCCGCTGGCATTATCATCGGCACCAGGGTGTACCCCCAAAGTGTCTGGCCGACGTGAACCGGAATCCTTGCCTCCCAAACCAAGATGGTCGTAATGGGAACCGACCACGATGTATTCATGTTTGAGGCGCTTGTCTTTTCCTGGAAGTACTGCGATGATGTTATGGGTAGTCCGTTCCACATCCTTCCCGTATGTGAAGTCGTGAAAGAAACGTGTTTTCTTTTTACCCTTGACAATGGGTTTGACTTTCAGGCTACGGAGTTTGCCAACTATGAATTCAGAGGCGAGGGTGTCACCAATAGTAGCGGGATATCTGCCTCCAAGTTCCTGCGAAGCCAGGTATTCCACCGCTTGCCTCATGTCATCCTGCCTTTGGGCACATAGCGGCAAAACAAGTGCGAATGCCAAGGATATTATCAGTAGTTTTTTCGTCATGAATCTTGCTTTCCTTTGATTTCGGGTGCAAAGGTACGACTTTTTCATGATTTCTGCAATCCCTATTTATAGTGATTTTTGCAGGGAAAGGCGGTATAATGCGAAAACAAAGTAGGCTAAAAGCAACGGGTAGCCGATATAATATAAGGTAGTGACGCTGAAGACAACATAATCGACGGCGCAGACAGCAGCCAGACCACAGAGATATAGCAGCGTATCGCCCAACGATGACAGATGGTGGCGCACATCATCGACGGTGGCAATGGCCACAATCACAATGGCCCAAACGGCGGTGATGAATAGGCCGAGGTGCCAGGGAAGTGCATAGGGATTGAGCGACGGGTGATAGTAGAAATGCCGCCACATCTCAGGAGCGAAGAGCTGGATGGAACTATAGAGCACAGCCGAGGAGGCGATAAGCAGACAAAGTGTTGTCGGATAGAACGATGGGATATCGTTAAAGTGGACGATCTTCGCGCCCTTCCTCAGCAGCCGGCGCACGCCGTAGGCTCCACCCACGATGACACAGAAGCCCAAGAATATCAGCAGATGGGTATTGGAAAAGAAGTCAATGAACTGGCTGATAGGGTCATCGGGCGAGACAGCCTTCAGCAGCTCACTCTCACGGAGCCAGCCTTGTGTCAGCTGGTCGCGAGCCACTTTCACCCAGACGGAGTCTATGGTATCTGTCGGTACCGTACGGATATCCGCCACCACCAGATGGTCATGTTTACGGAGCGTCAGGGAATCAACCATCGAGAGCATGGGCATCGTCAGGTCGCCAGCCGTTATCTCAGAGGTCAGGATGTCGGGCACAGGCATCATCTCGGCCTGCTGTTCGAGGATAGGCAAAGAATCAGCCGACACCACGAAATTATAGCCCTGCGTATAGTGGTGGGTGGTATAGAAAGAGATGGAGTCGAGCTGGCGCTCGGTCAGATTCCACGCATCCGAGGTGATCGGCCCCTGATTGTAGCAGGAGCATAGCATGAGGAGGAGGATGGCGTAAAGGCTATGACGCATAGACGTTCATCTGACAGTTCTTACAATCAAACTCAAGACGGAAGCGGCGACCATCGCCTAATACCAAAGAGAGGGGTTCACGCCACGAAGGACGCTGTCCACCGTGCTTCACACAATAGCCCAAAGCATAGCGGATGCAATGACGGCATTGCATGATGGGGCCAGAGCCGCCCTTCAGTTCGTAGGCTGTCAGTTCCTTGGCGCCATAGAAATCGCGTGCAAGTCGATTCGAAATGTTATTGAGGTACTCAAACTGAGAGGTGAGAGGTGAGAACTGAGAGGTATGATTACTTCTATAGGCAGAGTCTGCGCATGTCTGGTAATCAGACCTCTCAGTTCTCAGTTCTAAGTTCTCTGTTTTCATTTTCTCCACCAGTTGGCGGCGCATCTCGGAGAGTACGCTGTTGGGGATGAAGTAGTTGAAGTCTGCAGGGATGTCAACTTCCTCGCAGGTGTAGATCGTATCACCCAGCTTCGACAGCTGAAGACGGATATTGTCGTGAGGCGGCTTTTGGGCTTGCTGATGCTCAAAAGTGAAATAAAGCGTAAAGGATAAAGCGTGAAGAATGGCACAGAGTTCGTAACCGTCTTCAACTGGCCGGAGAGCAAGACGGATGGGAATCTTCCGGGTGGCGCTGGGCTTGGAGAGCAGGCGCTCGAACTCCTGGTCGTTGTTGCGATAGAGGCGCGTACCAGGACGAAGGCCAGAGGGCATACGATAGGGATAAATGCGGTTACCCACTACCCTATTGGCCCGGAAACCCTCCAACTGGCGATCTTCATCATAGAAGCACAGGCCGTCGCCATTAGCAAAACTCGCCACACCAGCCACATTGAAGGAGTCGCTACGCAATTCCTTCACCGTGCCAACAAACTCACCGATGGCCTTCGGCGTATCGAAAGAGGCGATGTCTGGCTGACGTCCATGCAGGAAATAGGTGGTATAGCCACGGTTGAATGTACGGCGAAGGTCAGGCGTGAAGGTATAGGTACAACGTCCTGACGAGCTGCGGCAATACTGATCCGGATGACGACGTATGATTTCGTTCAGCCGCTGGCTGTAGGCGGCGGTAACATTCTTCACGTAGGAGACATCCTTCAGACGGCCTTCAATCTTAAACGACGTGGCACCAGCCTCGATCAACTCCTCCATATGGTCACTCTGGTTCAGATCCTTCAACGAAAGAAGATAGCGGTCGTGCTCCACTTCCCTACCCTCAGCATCCTGAAGCGAGAATTTCATCCGGCAGAACTGGGCGCACTCGCCACGATTGGCACTCCGCCCAAAGCAATGCTGCGAGGCATAGCACTGGCCGGAATAGCTGACACACAAGGCGCCATGCACGAAGACTTCAAGTTCTACATCAGGCACCTCATGATGAATCTCCGCAATCTCTTCCACGGAGAGTTCACGAGCCAAGACAACCCGTGAAAAGCCCAGGTCACGCAGCCAGCTCACCTTCTCAGGAGTACGGTTATCGGTCTGTGTGCTGGCATGGAGGGGCGGCAGAACCGAGCGGTCAATTGTCAATTGAAGAACAGCCATGTCTTGCACAAGGATGGCATCGACTCCTATCTCTGCCAACTCCTGAAGCAACTGGCGTACATTCTCAAGCTCATTATCGTAGAGGATGGTATTCACCGTGACATAGACCTTCGCACCGAAGGTATGGGCATAGTCACAGAGACGGTGGATGTCCTCAACTGTATTACCGACAGCAGCACGCGCTCCAAAACGGGTGGCACCTATATAGACAGCATCGGCACCGTGGTCAATGGCCGCAATGCCGCACTCGAGATTCTTTGCCGGGGCTAACAGTTCTAACGCTCTCAATTATCTGATGTCTTCGATGTTATAAGGGGTTTCCTGATAGACGTAGTAGTTCACCCAGTTGGTATAGAACAGGTTGGCATGTGACCGCCAAGTCACCATCGGGGGATTATTGGGATTATTATGACGATAGTAGTTCTGTGGCGGGGCCACATCCTTTCGGATGTCCCTGTCACGCTTGTACTCGTTGTCGAGTGTGTTGGGTGCATATTCCAGATGTCCCGTGATGAAGAACTCCCTACCGCCACGTGCCATCACGATGCTCACACCACATTCATCGGATTCCGCAATCAGGTTCAGTTCCGGACGGGCGAGGATGTCTTCACGATGAATTTCCGTATGACGGCTGTGGGGCATCATGAACTCGTCGTCGAAGCCACGGAAGATGGGCAGGCGCGGGTCGATGGGCTTCTGGGGGAAGATACCGAACATCTTCATGGGCAGGGGGTACTTGGGTACACCATAATGATAATAGAGTCCTGCCTGGGCCGCCCAACATATATATAAGGTACTCGTGACGTGCGTACGCGCCCATGTGAAGATTTCCGTGATCTCATCCCAATAGCTGACTTCCTCGAACTCCAGCTGCTCCACAGGGGCACCGGTGATAATCATGCCGTCGAACTTCTCAGGGCGCATCTCCGCAAAGTCGCGGTAGAACATCATCATGTGCTCTATCGGTGTGTTCTTGGGGGTATGGCTCTTCAGCTTCATGAAACTGATGTCGAGCTGCAACGGGGTATTGGAGAGCAGACGGATAAGGTCTGTCTCCGTCGTGATCTTCAACGGCATCAGGTTGAGGATGACAATTTTCAGGGGACGGATATCCTGCGAATGGGCACGGGTATTGTCCATGACGAAAATATTCTCCTGCTTCAGCAGGTCGATGGCAGGTAATCTGTCGGGAAGTCTTAATGGCATGTTAAGTTGTTATTTTGGATTTAACTTCAATGGTACAGACAGAGACATTATCGAAGCCGCCAGCCTGGATTGCCGCCTGACAAAGCATATCAGCATCAGCACCAGCCTTGAGCATCGTCTCTATCTCCTGGTCGCTGAGCATATCGGTCAAGCCATCGCTGCATAACAGGTAGATATCGCCAGGCTGCACATCCTTTGTCATCTGGACCATATCTACATAGGAATTTCTCGTTCCACCACCGATACAGTTTGTGATGACACTGGTACGCTTGCCTGTATCCAGCACATCCTTGAAGGTATGATCCGTCGTCAGTTGTGTCAGCCGTCCGTCGCAGAAGCGGTAGAGACGACTGTCGCCGCAGTTCATGGAATAGAAATGTCCTTCGTAATAAGCTAAGGCCACCAGGGTTGTGCCCATTCCCTTATACTTCTCATCGACACGTCCCTTGGAGTCGATGATGGCATTGATAGAGCCCAGCCATTCCACGATCATCTCGTTGAGCCTGCAGGCACTAAGACCTGAAGGGATGTCGCTGAAGAAAAACTGAAGATTGTGTAAAGTGTCACTACTGGCCACATCACCACTCCGATGACCTCCCATTCCGTCGGCCACGGCAATCAGCGTGCGTTTTGTGTCGTCGAGCGCAATCCTGGTCTTATGATCATCGTTACGGACAAAAGAAGTGCCCACGAGAATCATGTCTTCATTATTGCTTCGAACACAGCCAATTCTGCTGGCTGCTGTCACATATAATTCTGTCATTGTGTGTTATCTTACAATCACTTGAAGATTGATATTGGCAATCGTCAGGACATCTCCATTGTTGAGCAACATCTCGATATCCGGCTGAAGCGGACGCTGGTTCAGTTTAGTACCGTTTGACGAATGCTTGTCTATGATGCACCACCCTTTCGAGCCATATTTCAGCTGGGCATGGGTTCCCGATACGTAAGGATACTTCTCAAAGAACTGCACGTATGGTCCGTTACGCCGTCCAATGACAGCGCCGTTGATGCCTACGATACGGATATTCAAGCTGTCGTTGGCAAGGGTCAGTACGGGAACACCACCGTTTGAGTGCTTTGGCGTCACCATATTCTGTACAGACATATCACCGCCAATGGACGTGTTGGCGAAATTCTGCCTCAGACTTTCCGAAACACGCTGCTGGTTACCCTGCGGGGAAGCGTCAGGAGCAACCATCAGTCCGCCACAATGCGTACAGCGACGCCCAATGCCGACACTTCCGCAACGGTCACAGAACAATAATGCCTGTCCACATTGGTCACAGAAATGGGAATCATTGTCTATCTCTTCTTTGCAACTCGGACAAATAATCATATCTTCTTATATATCTTCTGGTAATATTATCTGATAAGTCTCTTTGGTCACCTGGTCTGGCGGCAGCTGAGAAACACGGAGTGAGAGTTTCTGGATGGTCGCATCAAGCAAGTTGCGCATCTCACGGGCATTACCCCAAGAGTCATCCTTGTTCACCACCATTCTGTAAATCATATCAAGTGCCTTGAACTCTGCCGTCGGCGACAGCGTGTAAGAGTCCTTCTGGGCCATCTGCTTGAAGATGGCGAGCAGCTCGTCTTCATTATAGTCGTCGATGTGCAACTTATGGGTAAAGCGGCTGGCCAGTCCTGGATTCATCATCAGGAACTCATCCATCTTGTCCTTATAGCCGGCAGCAATCACCACGAACTTGCCTCGGTCGTCTTCCATACGCTTCATCAGCGTATCGATGGCTTCCTTGCCATATTGGTCACCACCGTCACTTAGCGTGTAAGCCTCGTCGATAAAGAGGATGCCACCCATCGCCTTGTCACACATATTATTGACAATCTTAGGTGTCTCTCCCATATACTTTCCGACGAGCGTAGCCCTGCTGGCTTCCAGCACACGCGGAGTAGGCAGAATCTCCATCGACTGGAGAATCTCACCCATCTTACGGGCGATGGAGGTCTTACCCGTACCAGGATTACCAGTCAGGATAAAGTTCATGGCCATCTGCTGTACTTTTCCGGCTCCCATGGCGGCACGCTGTTTCATGAACATGCTTTGAACAGCCAGACGACGGATGGAGTTCTTCACCGTACGCATGCCGATGAACTCATCAAGCTCATTGAGCACCTCATCCAACGGACGGGCGGTCTCATTCTTAGCCATCGGCAGGTCATCCTGCGTCAGCTTATACATATCGTCCTCCTGGAAGCCCGGATCACTCATCAACTTCACCAGTCGCTGGCTCTGGCGCTCAACGGCGGCATCGAAGATACGACGGGCCTCGCGGGCATTACCGAAGTTCTTGTCACGACGCAGATAAAGCTGTTCGAACTCACGATGGATGGCAGACTGCGTGTCTTCATCGACGGTAAAGTTCTTGCCCTTAGCGAGATTGATGAATATCTGGGTCAGCTCATCCGGCGTGTAATCGTCGAAATGGATAGTCTGCGTGAAACGACTCTTCAGACCTGGGTTAGAATCAATGAAGTCGTGCATCTGGTCTGTATAGCCAGCCACGATACAGATGAACTTACCACGATCGTCTTCCAAACGCTTCAACAGGGTGTCGATAGCTTCAGCACCGAAAGAATCTCCGTCATTCGACTTCAGGGTATAGGCCTCATCGATGAACAGGACACCGCCCATCGCCTGATCAACCAACTGATTGGTCTTGATTGCCGTCTGTCCGGAATAGCCGGCAACCAGCTTCGCACGGTCTGCCTCCACTAACTGACCACGGGAAACGATTCCCAGCGTCTTGAAGACATCAGCCATGATACGGGCCACCGTTGTCTTACCGGTTCCGGGATTACCCGTAAATACATAATGCTTTCCCTGGAAGGTATTCGTCTCGCCACGTTTGATCTGCAGGTTAAGGAAGGCTGCAAGGTTGGAGATTTCCTTTTTCACACCTCCCAGACCGACAAGGCCGTCAAGCTTCTTCAGACATTCGGTATAATCAACAGTCTGCGGAGCCTCGTACGGGATATCCTGATCCTCGATGGTCATCAGTTCCTCGTTACTCATGGTCGAGATACTCTCACCCTGCAGGCGTTGTGCCTGCTTCTTACAGATCTGGTCGAACAGCGAGCGCATCGTACGGCCATTGGCGAAGTCCTTGTCACGGGAGTTATACATCTCCGTGATCATCTTCTTCGTCAGGGCTTCTGCCTGTTCCGAGAATATGTATTTCTTCTCCTTGGCGAATACGAGCATAATCTGATAGAGCTGTTCGGGTGTGTAGTCCTCAATGTTAAGGAAATAGTTGAATCGGCTGCGGAAGCCAGGATTGATACGGAAGAGGTTATCCATCTCCGTAAGATAGCCGGCCGCAATCACCACGAACTTGCCACGATCGTCCTCCATTCGCTTCATCAGCTTCTCTAAAGCCTGGGCGCCCTGATTATCGCGGTCACCAGTCTGACTGACGGGAGCCAACGTATAGGCCTCGTCCACGAAAAGGATGCCACCCATCGCCTTGTCACACAAACGGTCGACCACCTTGGGGGTCTCTCCTTGATAAGGACTGACCATCTTAGCACGGTCAACCTCCACCACATGTCCGCTGTCAAGATAGCCAATGGCAGCCAATATCTCACCTAACTTACGGGCAATGGTGGTCTTACCAGTACCAGGATTACCTGTCAGGATGATGTGCATCGACATCTTCTCCTGTTCACCCAGACCACGCTCCGCACGCTCCACACTATTCTTCACAGCATAGGCAATCTCACGGACAGCACTCTTCACCTCGTCCATTCCGATGTACTTGTCGAGGTCCTTGAGGATATCATCGACAGAACGCTCCTCAGGCACATAGCCCTTGATGTCACTCTTTTCAACGATGGTAGCTGTTGCGCCTCGACTGATAAACTGTGTAAAGATATCCTCAGCCGTTTTCATGGCGAGATGAGCATTGCCGAAAGTCTCATCCTTTATCTTGATCTGATACTTGAAGTAGCGCTTCAATTGATCATCGGCATCTGGGGCAAAATCGGCAATGCCGTAGCGGGTACGGAGACTCAGCTTACAAATGTCCGTCAGTTCCGTGAAGTTCGGTGTTGGCAGACGGAAGGTGTACTTAAAACGGTTTGCCACAGCAGGGTTGCTCTCTAAGAAATCATCAAGGCCCTTGGGAAGACCAGAGATCACGACAATCGGATTGTCATCCCACTTGTCCATCTCCACGAAGAGCTTATCGAGAGGATTCACCTGGTTGGAATACTTATCGGGCAACAGCTTTTGCACATTGTCAAAAAACAATATACCGTTTTTCGCCTTTTTGATATTATCATCCCACTTATCGACGAAACGCTGGTAGTCGACGGCATCGACCATCGTCAGCTTTGGCTTGTCGATAATCTTGTTCTGGTAGAAATAATCTCGGAGTATCTCGGCCAATGCGGTCTTACCCGTACCCGTCTCACCAATGACGATGGCATTGACGGAGATGCGGACCTGGGCTATATCCTTACGGGAACGCAGAAAGGCATAGGTATCAACGATGGTCTTCAACTGTTGTTTAACGTTGTCAAGACCCACCAGCCTGTCCAGCAGGTTCTGTATCACCAATGGCTTTCCGCACCACTTGCAGAACTTGGCAATACTCCGATTTTCCTTATGACAATGTTCGCAAATCATTATTCTACTTCTTTTTCAAATTGCTGAATCATTTCTGTAGGACTGAAGTGGAAGTTGTCAACATCAGGGTTACTGACGTTCAACAGACTCGGACTGTAAATGATGAAGTCAAGGACAAAGATCAGCGCCAGCAGACTCCACAGCACATAGTGCAGCACGCTCTCGCCACTGATGGAATGCACCTGATCTGTCACATCATCGAGCAGTCCGAACTTCGACCCCTTGAACCGATACGACTTTGTCTTGAAAGTGTAGAAGAGCGGCTCAAGCAGATTCGACTTTATATCATTGTCAAGCACCTCAGAAATCAGTCTGGTGTCTGCCTTCTGGTCTCCTCGGAAGTCGGTCAGATGGCACACAAGCATATAGACCAGCGTAATGGCTATCACCGTCAGGTTAAACAGACCGGGATGCGACTGGTTCATATATTTTAAAATAATAATAGGTATAAAAGCAGAGAAGGCACCCGCAAGTCCCCACAGGAATGAGAAGAACAGGTCATACCCTCTGAAATAGGCTCTGGTGGCAACGATGATACCCGTCATACCACCCAAGGGCAGACCGATGGATATGAACGAGTGTCCTAACAGGAACGTGCGGTCCTTCACGCCGATAATCAGCATGAGCAGAATAAAGAGGGCCGACAGTCCGTAGAAGGCCATTCGCCACATTTTCTCCTTGCCTTTGGCCCGCTGCCAACTGTCACGCACATTCTTGATCCTGGTCAAAGTTTCCTCACGGGCATTCAGGAAGCGTTTATAGTAGGTCTGAGAACTGTCGATCTTTCCGATGGCATTCAACCAGTCCTCCAAGGTGTGCTCGTAGGCATATTCCTCCGAGAAGTCGGCAAAGGGATCCTCATGATAGAACACGGAGAGCCACTGGGTGAAGGAGCCGTTACGCATCTCACTACGGATCTGCGCATAGTTACGGGTGTCGAGTTCCCTACCATCAGAGAGTTCCGTGCCGTCAGGCAACAGATAGACGGGTGTTACACCCAGGATACGGCAGAAACGATAGACGGCCGTCTTCGCATCGTAGGCTCCAAGACGTTCCCTGTTCTCTTCGCTGTTGAAGTCGAAGCAACGGTTTGCCTCACTAAGCACCTCAGACCACCCGTGCAACTGGGCGAAATAGGCGAAGCGCCCGTTCAGATCAATGAAATCAGACATTTCCTTCTCGAACTCCTCATCCGTCAGATGCTCAGCATTCTTCAACCGCTCACAAAGCAGCTCACCCACCCTTGCCGGCGTATTAGCTGTGCGAAGGTCGTAAGCCGCGTTACGGTCCAGGTTATACAGCACCTTATAGGCCAGAGCCTCAGAATAGGGCTGGTTCTTCGTCAGGATTCGCAGACTCTCACAGGCCATCTTGTCCTCGTGACTGTACATCCACGACAACAGACGACCGTCAGTCAGCGAGTGCCAGTCATCCTCCGTCAGCTTTTCCCTTCCGAAGGTCCTGACAATCTCCGACAATGATGAAGAGGGATACTGGCTCAGCAGCGAGATGTCCGGATCAATCTCAAATACTAACCTCAACACCGAGATATGAACGTCGTAGTTATCCGACGGTGCAAAATAGGAACGCAAACGGTTCACATTGCATTTCGTGTGCGATTCTAACCAAAGGAACAATGAATCGTTGGGATTCGTGAGAAGCACCCCATACTCATTCATGTAACTCAGCAGGGAGATGGCCACACTATGGACATCGTCGCAGAGAGCCCCCTTCACATCCTTGTACGGATAGGTCGGCTCCATAGAATAGACAGCGGCCATCAGTCCGGCATGTTGGTCAACAGGATACTTATTGACAACGAGATCCTTGACGATCGTACTCAGCTTCTCGTTACCGCATTGCTCCAACCACGAACTGATCTTTCCGTTATAGAGATAGCCGATAGCCAGTTTCTCATTGTCAAGCAGCATCGGCACCAACTCATGGATATTGTCGGCCACGAGATTCTTGTCAGGATCTACGATAAAGCTCTTATATTTCAGGAACGGCGAGCTCAAATCCACCTTCGGACTCTCTCCCTCAAACCATTTCTCCACCTCGTCATAGCCCCAGCGGTTCATCGGATTGACGACGGTCATTCCCTGCACAATCATCCTGACACGCTCAGGCAACTCATTCAGATGCGGCAGCCGTCCTTCGTTCTTCTGTCGCATCATCACCCGTTCATTCGAGCTCATCGGATTCTGTCCAAGCCAGAGAGCCATCAGCGTGATACCCAATGAATAGAAGTCGGCAGAAGGTGTGATCTCCACCACGCCGTCAATGACATCCGCATACATCTCAGGAGCCGCATAGATCGGCGTCCTCGCCTGGGTTGTACGATGCGACTTCCCGTCATTCTCCAGCATACTCGAAATACCGAAGTCGCCAAGAACGACCTCCGTATGTTCCTTGTCGCGGAAGAAGAAGTTGCTGGGCTTGATGTCCTTATGCAGGATATTGTTACTATGGATATAGGCAAGTGCTGCAGAAGCCTGCAAGGCGATACGACGGAATTTATCAAGATCACCGTTGAGCTTATACTCACTCATGTTGCCGCCCTGCATATACTCCATCAGCTCATAATAACGGCTCTTACCGTCCACATAGGTCTTTCCGTAGTCCAAGAGCGTCACGATCATCTCGAACTTGAAGTTATAGATGGTCTGCAACAGCTTCTTGTTCACGTTGAAGTTGGGATAGTAGATCTTCAGGACATAGTCCTCACCATCCCGCTCTACCAGATAGACCTGTGCCTCACCAGAACTCTCACTCAGACATTGCTTGTTTCTGTATCTGACACCCTTCAAAGTGAAATAATCCCCTGATGCATCTCCTATATCATGCGTGTCGTTCGTCACCATCGTGGCATCATCACTGGCGCCCACAGGATCGAGAACAGAGATATCATTGGCAGGGCGTAAGGTCGAGTCTGTAGCTGAATTCATCACATGGAGAGTTGAGTCCACGTTCAGATTCTCGTCAGCTGGTATATTATTGGGGGTTCTCAGCGTACTCATTTATTTATCGTCTTTAATTTCTTTACGTGAATTCTTCCCAAGTATAATCCATTTTCCACCGAGTTGTGGCTTGGCACAACCACAAGGACTGGAATGGAGGGCATGTTTGAAATTACATTCCCAAGCAAGGCGTACGCCCTGTGGCTTACAGGCCATCGCATAGTTGCGTACCTGGGCAGGTTTCGGGTTAGGCTTCTGAGCCATCTTTTCCAACAAGTCTGCCAACTGATTCAGGCGGTCCGCCTTCTTGGCATCCAGTTCCTTCTTGGCCATAGGCGCATCCCCTTTGTCTGGAATCACAGGATTCACTATCCCACGGTCGCGTGCCAATAACGTCAGCACCCGCTCACGCAGTTTGCGGTTCATCTGTTCACGCACCTCGTCACGTTCCGAGGAAATCGGTATCAGCATTTCCATCTGCTGGATTTCCTGCGACAACTTCTCCATCTCCTTGTATTCCGGTGTCATCTGCAGTTCAGTCATCAGCTGTCGGGCATCTTCTGTCAGGGGCGTGCCGCATTGCTTGCAGAAAGAGAAGTTGTTCAGCGTGTGACAAGTCGGACAGACGATACCTCCTTGCGGACTTCCACATTCAGGGCAGAAGGCTTCCTTGCCAGAAAGCTGAGCACCACAGAAGGAACAGACATCCTTCCGGATATAGTGATGACAGACTTCACAGAAGTCGGCATCAGGATCGATGTCCGCACCGCAATTCGGACAGGTGGAAACACCGATCGGCTTACCACAGGAGGCACAATACATTGCCTCGGGCTCATTCACAGTACCACAATAAGGACATTGAACGCCATTGGCTGCATGGGCATGCATCTGCTGACGGGATTCGCCCTCGGTCGGCTTCTCCCTGACAAGCTCCTTATACTGCAATTCCTGCATCCCCTGAGCGTCTTTTACAGGGTCAAGAGTAATATCATCGTTCATCATAACACGTGTTAAGCTTATAAGTTAGGTGCAAAGTTAACAAATTTTTCCAAACAAACAAAAAAAACCGCCGTAAATTTACATTTACGACGGCATTTTCTGTCCTAAAGGGGATTTTACCACAGCTGAAGACGCTCAGATTCGGGAATAAACATCTTGTCACCCTCCTTCACGCCGAAAGCTTCATACCACGCATTGATATGGGGTAAGGCACCGTTCACACGCCAACGACCTAATGAATGAGGGTCGCTCTTTGTACGGTTACGGATCTCCTCTTCTGTGATATTGCCTGCCCACACACCAGCATAGGCATGGAAGAAACGCTGATCAGCCGTCAGACCGTCTTTCTCGCCAAGCGGCGCACGCTTCGTGGCATTCTTATAGGCAGCCCAGGCCACCTGCAGGCCACCGTGGTCAGCCAGATTCTCACCAAGCGTCAGACGGCCGTTACCCTTCAGGTCGGGCAGCACATTGATAGCCGAGAAGAAGTCAGCATATTTGTCAGTACGCTCTGTAAAGTTCTTTCCATCAGCAGCCGTCCACCAGTCGTGCATGTTCCCTTCCTTGTCGAAACGACGGCCCTGATCATCGAATCCGTGTGTCATCTCATGGCCGATCACCACACCGATGGCACCATAGTTGAAGGCATCGTCAGCCTTCATGTCGAAGAACGGATACTGCAGGATACCGGCAGGGAAACAGATCTCATTGGTCGTGGGGTTATAGTAGGCGTTCACCGTCTGAGGCGTCATGTGCCAGTCATCACGGTCAACGGGCTTGCCGACGGTATGCTCGAGGCGCCAGGCATTCCAGAACTTGCCGCATTCCTGCATGTTCTCGTAGTACGACTTAGCAGGATCAATCTGAAGCTTCGAGATATCTGTCCATCTGTCAGGATAACCCACCTTTACATAGAAGGTGCTGAGTTTCAGCAGAGCATTAACTTTCGTGGAATCATCCATCCAGTCCTGGGCGGCGATACGTTCGCCAAGGGCAATCTGAAGGTTCTTCACCAGCGTGATCATACGCTGTTTGGCAGCCTCAGGGAAATACTTCTCTGAATAAATTTTACCCAGAGCCTCGCCCATCACGCGCCCCACCTGACTGGTACTGCGCTTCCAAAGCGGATGGTTCTCTTTACGGCCAGAACGAATACGTCCGTTGAAATCGAAACTCTCTGCAGCAGTTGCATCACTCAGGAAGTTAGCGGCGCCAGAGATGAAGCCCCACTCCATCACGTCACGATACTCGGCAGGCTTGATGCCAGCCACCAACTTATCTGCTCCCTCCAAGAAGGCAGGCTGTCCGACAACCATATCCTGCAGGTACTTCGTATCGACACCCTGGGCATTCATCACCTTTACAAGCGGCAGGTTGGGATACTTGGTCTCAAACTCTTTCAAAGTCATCTTGTTGTAGTTGGCCTCGGGGTCGCGAAGCTCTGTTCTCGACTTAGACACTTTAGCCAGAGCCGTCTCCACTTTCATGATGTTCTGCATCTTCTTCGTGGCCGCACCTTTACTGAAGCCAAACAGCTGGAACATATTGACTACGTGCTTCTTAAAGGCTTCGCGGATATTGGCTGTCGCCTTATCGTTGTCGAGGTAATATTCTTTCTGTCCGAGTGAGAGACCACCCTGATAGACGTTCAGGATATTCTGCGTGGCGTTCTTCTCGTCAGCCCCGAAGCCGCAGAAGAAGAACTCCTGTTCACCGTAAGGAGCCAGCTCCAACTGAATATCAAACAGCTGCTTGTTGGTCTTGGCAGCCTCCAGCTTCTTGATAAGCGGCATCAGAGGAGCCACACCTTCTTTATTACGACGCGTGGAGTCCATCGCCAACTTGTAGAGGTCGCTCAGTTTCTGTTCGATGGTTCCTTTCTCATAGCTGTTGTTCAGCAGTTCTGTCAGGATACCGTTGATACGCTTGTCGTTGTCCTCCTGCAGACGGTCGAAACTGCCATAGCGGGAATAGGCGGCAGGCAGCGGATTCTTCTTCATCCAACCACCACAGGCATACTCATAGAAGTCGTCACCAGGACGGACGTTCTTGTTGAAGTCAGTAACGTCGAGGCCAGAGCCTAAAGGATCCTGCGCCATTGTCATCAGTGAGATCGTTGTCATCACCATCATTGTTCCAATTTTTCTCATACTTTTCATTAATTATTGTAAGTTATTTCATCAAGTTGTTCACTAAGTTTCTCCCACCTTTCCACCTCCTCATCCATCGCTTTCTTGATAGAGGTGTACTCCGTGACGAGTTCCATATCCGAGGCATTCTTGGGAACCATCAGCAGGTCGTCGAGCTCTTTCAGGCGAGCCTCCATCTTCTCAATCTTCGCCTCCGACTCCTTCACGGCCTTCTCTGCACGGTTCTTACGCTTCTGCTGTTCCTTATGCTCGGCATAGCTGAGGGCTTTGGATAGTACTTCTGGGTTGTTACCTGCCTTGGAACTGTTTGTTTCCTTGCTGGAAACAGATTGTTTCTCAGTAGGAAACAGATTGTTTCCCAGAAGGGAACTACCCGTTTCCTTGCCAAGCTCGTTGAGTTCGCTTATTTGTTTCGTCCTAAGGAAGTCATAGATACCACCAAGATGTTCCCTGACGCGTCCGCCACCGAACTCATAGACCTTTGTCACCAAGCCGTCGAGGAACTCACGATCGTGGCTCACGATGATGGCTGTACCGTCGAACGCCTTGATGGCTTCCTTCAGCACATCCTTCGAAGGCATATCGAGGTGGTTCGTAGGCTCGTCGAGAATCAGCAGGTTGACAGGCTCCAACAGCAGACGGATCATTGCCAGACGGCTCCGCTCGCCACCACTCAGCACCTTCACCTTCTTGTCTGATTCCTCGCCGCCGAACATAAAGGCACCAAGGATATCATTGATGCGCAGGCGGATATCGCCCTTCGCCACGTAGTCGATGGTCTGGAACACGGTGAGACTCTCATCCAACAGCTGGGCCTGATTCTGCGCGAAATAGCCGATCTGGATATTGTGGCCGATTTTCAGTTCTCCCGTAAAGGGAATCTCGCCCATGATACATTTCACGAGCGTCGATTTTCCCTCACCGTTCTTGCCTACAAAGGCCACCTTCTCACCACGCTTGATGGTCAGCGTCACATGGTCGAACACGGTGTGGGCTCCATAGTCCTTCCGCACCTCGTCGCAGATGATGGGATAATCTCCGCTGCGCAGACAAGGCGGGAACTTCAGATGCATCGCCGAATTGTCCACCTCATCAATCTCGATGGGCACGATCTTCTCCAGTTGTTTGATCTTCTGCTGCACCTGTACAGCTTTCGTGGCCTTGTAGCGGAAGCGCTCGATGAAGTCCTTCATGTCAGCCACTTCCTTCTGCTGGTTCTCGTAGGCCCTCAACTGCTGCTCACGCCGTTCCTGTCGCAGAACGACATACTCATTGTATTTTACCTTATAGTCAATCACCCGTCCGCAGGAAATCTCTAACGTCCGGTTCGACACATTATTAATAAATGCACGGTCGTGACTCACCAGGACAACAGCACTCGACGATTGCGACAAGAATTGCTCTAACCACTGGATCGACTCGATATCAAGGTGGTTGGTAGGCTCGTCGAGTAGCAGCACGTCAGGCTTCTGTAACAGGATCTTCGCCAGTTCGATACGCATACGCCAGCCACCGGAGAACTCCGATGTTGGCCGCTCGAAGTCGGAACGAAGGAATCCCAAACCCATCAGCGTACGTTCTATCTCCGCCTCGTAGTTCTCGGCGCCCATCATCAGGTAACGCTCATGCTCAGTCGTATATTTCTCTATCAGAGCCAGATAGCTCTCGCTCTCATAGTCCGTACGCTCAGCGAGCTCCTGATTCATCCTGTCGATATGCTCCTTCATGCTGGTGATGTCGGCAAAAGCCTTCTGTGCCTCTTCACGTACCGTCGTGTCATCCTGCAGGATCATCACCTGTGGCAAGTAGCCGATACGGCAGTCGGTAGGCACGCTGACGTTACCAGCCGTCGGCCTTTGCTGTCCACAGAGGATCTTCAGCATCGTAGATTTGCCGGCACCGTTCTTGCCCACTAAGGCAATACGGTCTTTGTCGTTGATAACGAAACTTGCATCCACGAACAGGGGCTTCACCCCAAACTCCACTTTCAGTCCTTCTACCGATATCATCGCTTGTCAATAAACTTACAGTTCTTATATTTATCCACAGGGAATCGCAACATCTCGTCTGTAATACCACCCGACTTGAAGTTCGATATCTTGATGGTCGTCCAGATGAAGGCAATCTTGATGCGCACACTGATAGGTTCGTACGTCTGACGCTTCACTAAGGCGTGGATCTCCTTGATGCCTTTGGCACCCTTCTTGGCATGCAGCGTCAGCATCAGACCGTCCTGATGGTTGGCGATGCTGTAGGTGAAATTATCCGGCTCGAACTTGAACTTGCCGGAGTACTTGTCCGACTTGTTGTTCTTGGCATCATGAATCTCCACCACGTCCTTTTTCTTCGTCTTGATGGTATAGACCGTCTTGCCGTCGTTCCAGGAGCTC
>Ga0310786_10000907_pt1 | contig 47023 bp, 38 predicted proteins | sample AusTroGonzalo_MG_FD_203881 | JGI IMG/M metagenome (GOLD analysis project Ga0310786, IMG submission 203881) | Bovine rumen microbial communities from tropical cattle in Woodstock, Queensland, Australia - Gonzalo_03 (v2) (version 2) | ecosystem: Host-associated > Mammals > Digestive system >...
AAGACACCTTCTCCCACAGACCCGCCTGCTTCAGGCAGGTTTCCACCCGTTCGTGATCTACATTCAGCTCTTCCTCCTCCGCCACGATCTCCTCAATCGTGACCGGCAGCAGGGAGTAATCCTGGAATACCGCGCCGAAAAGGCGATAGTATTCCTCCCGGTTGTATTCCCGGATATCGGTTCCGTTATAGGTGACCGTTCCCTCCGTTGGTTCCGTCAGGCCGCAGAGCAGCTTCACCAGCGTGGTTTTGCCGGCACCGTTGAGGCCGACCACCGCCAGGTGCTCTCCCGGCTCCAGCGCCAGGCTGAAGTTACGGATCACATTTTCCCCTTCCGCGTCATAGCGGAAGCTGACGTTCCTCAGCTCAATTTTCTCCGGAGAAGCCAGGTCCTCAACCTGTCTGCCTCCTTGCCGCCGGTAGGTCTCCGGGTATTCCAGGTAGGAGCGGAAGCGGTTCATGGCCTGGTTCAGCCGTTGCAGGTCCGTGACCTGGCCCAGCAGGCTGCCCAGCCAGGCAGAGAAGCCCGCCACCACATTGAAATACAGCACAAACTCCGCTACGGATATTTTCCCCTCCAACGCCAGGTACAGCAGGAAGGCGTATGTGACGGCCTCCCGGAGGAAACCCAGCGCGCTGTCCGCCGCGGACACGCCAAAGAGCCTGGCCGTATAATTCCGGTACCAGCCCAACAGGCCCTTCAGGTTTTTATCATAGATGCCGTTCAGCCAGTCCACCATCCGGTAAAGCCGGATATCCTTTGCGGCCCGGAGGTCATCTGACGCTTCCGTAACGTACCGCAGCCGCTGCTCATAACCGGACTTTTCGCCCACCGTTCCCTCGATCCATTTGTTGATCCGCCGGTTCAGGAAAAAGCTGACCAGCGTGGTCAGGCAGAGGAAAAGGATCAGCAGGGGATGCAGGGTAAACAGGATGCCGGCAAACGCCAGGAAGCCCAGCAGGTTGGAAAAGAACAGCACGACGGCGTCGTAGGTCTGGGCGTAATAGGAAAAGTTGCCGTTGCAGCTGCCGAAGCTTTCACTCTGCAGCTTCCGGAAATACTCGTTTTCCTGGTTCCTGTAGTCCGTGGTCAGCCCTTTGCGGGTGATCAGCCGCAGGAAGAAGGTGTTCATTGTGAACTTGTTCCAGTAGATCAGCTGGTCCATGTACTTCTGCAGGCCGCCCAGCAGGGCCAGCGCGCCGGTCAGGCAGGCTGTGACAAGAAGCAGCTGCCGCAGCGGCTTTCCGTCCGTGATCTGTTCTATCACCACCTTCGGCAGGAAGGCGGTGACCACCGGCACCAGGCAGTTGACCAGGATGACCAGCAAGCAGAAAAACAGCAGCTTCGGACAGCCCTGCCTGGTGGACCGAACGCAGTAGGCCAGGTTCTGATGGAATGAATACTTCTTTTCCTGTTCCATGGGAATCCTTTCCTTGTTATACAGCAGCTGCCTTCCTGGCAGTCTCCATCAATTCACGCTCAATGGTAATATCATTGGGATTCGGATATGTGCGGGCGGCTTTTTCAAATGCTTCCATGACTGTCTGTGCCTTCTCCGGATCTTTTTCCGCCAGCAGGGCATAAGCATACTCCGTGCGGAGCACAGAGGGATACTTTTTCATGGACTTCATGAACTTTAACTGGTCCTTCGTCCGCAGGCCCTCCAGCGCTTCAGGCCTGTTTCCCCGGATCAGTTCCACATAGATCCGGTCGCATACCAGCATCTTCCGGAGCACGCCCGGAATGCCGTTAGGCTGGGAAAGCAGGCGCTCCATCAGGGCGTCAGCCTCCTCAAACCTGCCCTGTTCCATCAGGCGGCTGCAGGCAACAGCGCCAAGGGAAGAAGTGATTCCGTTCTTCATCCCCTCTTCATCGGGAACTGCAAACCACTCCTCCGGCATATCCCTGAGGCAGACACCCCGGGCTGAAAGCTCATTCATTTTCATCGTCGTCCAGAAGGCCTGTACAGCCTCCGGGCTCCGGGCAAGATCCCATGCGTTGCGGCCGTCATTGTTCGCCAGGCTCATCCTGAGCGGCAGGCCGTTCATCAGCGCGTAAGCAATGCCCGTCACCAGCATCATCAGCAGGAACGGCCGAAAGAGCGAACCGGCCGGACACAGCAGGGACAGTCCTCCTGATATCGCCGAAGCAATCAGGTTCATGATAGCTCCGCCATAGTTGTACAGCTGCACGGGCATTTTCCCGTCTTTCAGGTCCGGAGGCGCCATCAGGCACTGTCCGCCGGTTCCGGCAATGGACATCCGCTTGAACCGGATCCGGTCGTTGTCCTTCATCCACATAAAACTGTAAACGCGGAAGGAGATAAACCTGTATCCGGTCAGCAGGCCGAACACCAGATGCCCCGCCTCATGGATAATAATCTGCAGGATCAGCGCCGCGCACATGGAAACGAGCGCCACCAGGATTGTCAGGATCTTCCCCCCGCCCGATGTTCCTGCCGTTTCCGGCCTGTCCAGGTATTTCATAAACAGGATGCCGCATACAGCGCCAATCAGCACAAAGCATATCGGGATCAGGATCTGCCCTATATTTCTTTTCTTCGTTTCTTTCTGATTCTTCATGCATCTTTTCCCTTTGCAGTGAATTGTTCCAATATTGCCTTATCCGGGCAAGTATACCATACATTGCCGGAAAGCTGAACAAAGGGAAGAAAAGAATTTGTAAAAACCGCAAATATGTATTTTCATCTGTTTTGTTCTATTTTATAATATCCCCGTCGGCATTCTTTTTCTGAACTGAATACGGAGGTGATTGATTTGAAAAGAACCTTTTTGTTTTTCCTGATCCTGGTGCTGTGCGTGACATGCGCTGTTCTCTCCTCTTCCGCGGAAAACAGGACGATCCTGCCCCCGGGCGGATATCCCACCGCACTGGACGAGGAAGGCGCGGACACGTATAACGGCGCCCTGGATCATACGGACTCCCGCTATTACACCATCGTGGATTATTTCTGGCTGGAGCCGGAGGATGACCTGCGGATCCTGCCGCAGTTCCGAACCTACCAGCAGACCACGGAATACACCTGCGGCGCCGCTTCCGCCCTGATGGTCCTGTACCGTTTCGGCGAAGAAACCTATGACGAAATGGCGCTGGCTGAGGCCATGAAAACCGACCCGGAAAAAGGCACCACCGTGGAGGGCATGGTGGAGTTCTTTACCGGCCTCGGCTGGGACGTGGATTATCACGCGGACACGGAATACCGCTTTGAGGATATCGAAACCTGGCGGGCCTACCTGACAGGGCAGCTGGATGCCGGGATCCCGGTCATGGTGGACTGGGAGGACTGGGCCGGCCACTGGCAGGTCATCGTCGGCCTGGACGGCTGCGGCACGGAAGACCCCTATGACGACGTGCTGATCCTGGCGGATCCCTACGACATCACCGACCACTGCCAGGACGGCTTCTATATCTTCTCCTTCGGCCGTTTCTTTGACATGTGGCGGGAAGGCCCCTGCGCTGCCAAGGAGGAACCCTACGTCCAGCCCTTCGTCGTGGCGAAGCCCGCTGCCTGAGGCAGCCTGCCTGGTGTATCCTTCCGCCGGGCTTTCCCGGCGGAGTTTTCTTTATCCGTAGCTTATTGAATTCTTCTTTCATAACCGGTTCAAAAAACTTTTCAATTTTTTTCCGAAGCAATCCGAAAAAAACCGGACGTCTTTCCGTCCAATATGGTGAAAGGGGTGAGCAGCAGATGCAGGGGATCAAGGCGCCTGATCCTGTCCTGGAACAGACATTCACGGAACTGGTCAATGCCCATCAGACATCCCTGCTGCGCATGTGCTACCTGAACCTTCACGATTCGGGACTGGCAGAGGACGCAGTACAGGAGACCTTTGTGAAAGCCTACCGGGCATTACCGTCATTCCGCGGAGACAGCGATCCCAAAACCTGGCTGATGCGGATCGCCATCAACACCTGCAGGGATATGCAGCGGGGTTCCTGGCTGAAGCATATCAGCCGCACGGTCACGCTGGACCAGCTGGCGGAACCTTCCGAAAGCTTTTCGGAGGACGCGGTGGCCGTGAATATGGAGATTGCCCGCCTGCCCGTGAAACTCCGGGAAGCCGTGCTGCTTTACTATTATCAGAACATGAAGATCGAAGAGGTCGCCGACGCCCTGGGAATCGGAATCTCTTCGGCCTCGGAAAGATTGAAAAGAGCAAAAGAGAAGCTGCGTACCGCGCTGAAGGAGGTGTATTTCAATGAGTGAGCAGAGAGATAAAGCATTCGTGCAGCATTCCATTGATACCGGCCTTGAATCCATGCAGGGCAATCCCTTCCTGGCGCAGCGGATCATGAACCAGGAAAGGACGGAACAACCGGTTATGAAAAAGAAAATATCCTTCGCGTTTATCCTCGCGATGATCCTGCTGATCGTCAGCATCGCCACCGCCGTAGCGGGAGCAATCAATGAAGACTTTAACGCCTGGCTGTACCGGATCTGGCCGGAAGCTGCACTGAAGCTGATGCCGGTGGACCTGAGCTGTGAAGACCAGGGTATCCGGATGTCACTGATCAGCGCCGTGGCAGAAAATAATGAGGTATATCTCACTTTCTCCATGGAAGACCTGGAAGGCGACAGGATCGGTTGGGGTTCCCATACCTACATGGATTTTAAAACCACCATTTCCGACGCAACCGATTCCGAATGGTCAAATGAATATGGAATGTATAACCCTGATACCAAGCAGCTTATCTACGGAGAACACCTTGTTCTCCATTCAATTGATTCAATACCGGAGAATAATGCGATCGCCGCAATTGTTCCCTGGATCGGGAATGACGGGGAAAGCACCTACATTGATCTGACGCCGATGCTGGAAAAGTACGAAGACCAGCCCGCAGTGACCAATGCCCCCTCCAGTGCGGAATGCACTTACGATGACTCATGGCATACACTCGGTGACCTATCCGGCAGCACCTATGTCCTCGACTGGAACAAAAGCACAGAGATCCCCCTGAACGAAAACATCTCCGTCTCCGGTATCGGTATGGTGGATGGCTTGCTGCACGTCCAGGTCCATAATGTGAATTATCAGGAAATTATATACAAAATCAAAAATTCTTTTCCCTATGATTATCATCCTGAAAATGCTTATATAACCCTGTATGATGCAGATGAGGAATATGGTTATGACTCCCGAGAAAAGTATGAGTATACCCAGGGTATCAACTATATCACATGGAAAAACCCGCTTAATGAATCCGAACAATGGCAGGAATTCATCTTCAAGGTCGATTCCGGGCTGACGGAAAAGCAGGTTCTCACAGCTGAAATTCACCATCCTGAACCGCCGATCATAGGGAACTGGCGTGTCACCATTCCCGTCCGGCTGATCCGGAAAAAGTAAACCGAACCGTAAAGCCCGGCGCCGAATCATCAGCGCCGGGCTGTTTTTATGCTTGTGTCATGTCATCAGAACCGTATGTCAGTCGCCATCCGGACCGCACTCATTCTTAGCGCTGCCGTCCCGGTAAGTCTTCTCATACGGATCGGGCCATTCTCCCTCTTCGGGATCCGGAGGAATCACGTCCGTATATTCCTTCGCCAGCTGATCTCTCTTCAGTTCACTCACGGTCAACAGCCTCCTTTCTTCTATGAATGCTCCGACGGTTTCGCCGTCCTGACACATACTTTTTCTCTCTCTGGAATCAGTATACCACATTTCTGGCAAACCGTCTCTGTTAATGATATAATTTCTGTTAACCAATGACCGCGGAACAATATGAAGGAGACCGGACGACAGATGGAAAAGGGACGTATCCTCTTTTTAAACGGCGTGACCAGCTCGGGGAAAACCTCCATTGTGGAAGCGCTGCAGGCCCGGAAGGACGTATTCTTCTATGTGGTAGCCAACGATCTGTTCCAGGAAATGATCGGAGAAGACTATCTCCGGGAGAATTACTGGAAATATCTCGGCGAAGTGATCATTATGATGTACCATACGGCGAAGCTGTTTTCGGATATGGGCAAGAATGTGCTGATCGACGGTATCCTGGTGGAGCGGGAAGGCGTCGCGCCGCATTATGAACGGCTGCTCAGCATCCTGAAGGACAATCCCCTGGATGTGGTGGAAGTCTACTGCCCGCCGGAAATCTGCCGGGAGCGCAACATTGCCCGGGGAGACCGGTATGAAAGCCAGTCCGACGAGCAGGCCGCGCTGATGGCGCCGGATATCCGGTACAGCCTGCGCGTGGATACCAGCATTCATTCCCCAGAGGAATGCGCGGAACAAATCATCCGGAACCTGTTCTGAGCAGGCCTTCCATCAAAGCCTTGAACGAAAAGAGGACGGTATCATGATCAGGATCCTGTCTGTGGAGAACATGCGGAAAAGCGACGCGGCAACCATCGCCGCCGGAACCCCGGGCCGGGAGCTGATGCTCCGGGCCGGCCGGGCCATCTTTGACAGCGTGAACTGGAAACCGCCGGTGGCCATCCTCTGCGGCAGCGGCAACAACGCGGGAGACGGATACGTCATCGCGAAACTGCTGCATGACGCAGGGATTGCCTGCGGCCTGATCCTGCTTTCCGAAAAGTTTTCCGAGGACGGCGCGTATTATTACAGCCTGTGTGAAGAAGCCGGCATCCCTTCCCTGTCCTGGGACGCTTCCCTGGATCTGTCAGAATACGGCACCATCGTGGACTGCCTCTTCGGCACCGGCTTCCGGGGCGAAGTCCGGGGACCCGCCCGGGAGGCCATCGACGCCGTCAACCGGAGCGGCGCCTGTGTGATCGCGGTGGATATCAACAGCGGGCTGAACGGCGACAGCGGCATGGCGGAAACCTGTGTCCGTTCCGACCTGACGGTTTCCGTCGGCAGTTTCCAGCCCGGCCATTTCCTGAACATGGCCAAGGACGTCATGAAGGCGAAAATCAACTGCGATATCGGGATCGAACCTGTGGACCGGACTTACGCGCTGATCGAATCTTCCGACCTGGCGGAGCTTTTCCAGCCCCGGAAGAATCATTCCAACAAGGGCACCTACGGCTACAGCGCCCTGATCGGCGGATCCAAACGTTACAGCGGCGCCATCCGGCTGGCCGGCATGGCCAATGCCGCCATGCGGGCCGGAGCGGGCGTAGTAAAGCTGGCTGTACCGGACGTGATCTTTTCCACGGTGGCTCCCGCGGTGCTGGAAAGCACCCTGTTCCCGCTGAGTGATGACGGAAATGAAATGGTCTTCGCGGAAAAAGAAATCGCGGAGCTGGTTTCCAATGTGAAAACCGTTGCCTTCGGCATGGGCATCGGCACCGGAACAGGCGCCGGGAAAGCGCTGGAATACCTGCTGGAGCACTATACCGGCCGGCTGATTGTGGATGCGGACGGGCTGACCCTGCTGTCCCGGATGGACAAGGACAGGATCCGGAACGCCGCCTGTACCCTGATCCTGACGCCCCATATTAAGGAATTCTCCCGGCTGACAGGGCTTTCCACGGAGGAAATCCTGAACAGTCCCATTGCCGTGGCGGAAAAATACGCGAAAGAAAACAAGGTCATCCTGCTGCTGAAAGGCCCCGCCACCGTCATCACGGACGGGGAAACCACATACCTCACGGATACCGGGTGTGCGGGCATGGCCACAGCCGGCAGCGGCGACGTGCTGAGCGGCATCCTGGCAGCCATCCTGGGCTACGCGGCAGATCCCCTCCTCGGCACTGCAGCCGCCGCATGGATCAATGGCAAAGCGGGAGAAGCAGCACAGAGGAAATATGGCTCTATAAGTATGACAGCAGGGGATACAGTCGCTTCCATTGCGGAAGCGATCCAAAGTATTTCCGCAATGGAATGAAATATTTGCCTTCGGCAAATGTGAAATATCGGCCTTGGGCCGATGTGAAATGCTGACTTCGTCAGCGTGAAATGTTTGCTCCGCAAACGTGATATTAACTTCATCTCTCGTTTATAAACCAGTTTCAGTTCCTTTCATATCCGGGCATTCAGCCCGGATATTTCACATTTGACGAAGTCAAATATTTCACAAATCCGCGTGAGCGGATTTATTTCACATTGGCCGCAGGCCAATATTTCATTGACTCGCCAGAGTCTTTCCATACTGTCAGTATAAAAATATTTCTTCCGCCAGTATCGCCAGTATCTTCACATTTGGTAGAAACTTCTTTATACTGTCAGTGTGAAATGAGAAGGAGGGAACACGCCCATGAAACTGACGCTGTCAGAAAACATCCGTTCTTTCCGGAAAGAGCGAAAAATGACCCAGGAACAGCTGGCCACTGTGCTTGGGGTGACAGTCGGCGCCGTATATAAATGGGAATCCGGACTGTCTGTGCCGGAGCTGGACCTGATTGTGGAAATGGCGGACTTCTTCGATACCTCAGTGGACGTACTGCTGGGCTACCGGATCAATGACAACCGCCTGGACTCCATCGTCAGCCGCCTGTACGGGTACAGCAGGGCGCTGGATCCGTCAGGCATCTCGGAAGCGGAAAAAGCGCTGGCAAAATACCCGCATTCCTTTAAGGTTGTATTTGCCTGCGCCGATCTTTTCCTGGCATATGGTACCAACAACAAGGAGCCCCGATTCATCCGCCGCGCGCTTGAACTGGATGAACAGGCCATGGTGCTGCTTCCCCAGAATGACAATCCCCGCATCAGCGAAGCCAATATCATCCACAATATGTCCATCGCCTATTACGAGCTCGATGAAAAGGCAAAAGGGGTGGAACTCCTGAAGCAGCACAACGTGCTGAGCCATTTCAGCTATGAGATCGGCTCCACGATGGCGGTATTCATGAACCAGACGGAAGAAGCGGTTCAGTATCTGTCGGAAGCGCTTATACTCGGTATGTCGCACATGCTTTGCGCGACAATCGGTTTTGTTTTTGTTTACTGCTCCCGCGGAGACTGGGATTCCGCGCTGAACATCGTCACCTGCTGCAATAATCTTATATCCGAACTGAGAGTGGATGATCAGCCGGGCTACATGACCAAAACCCATGCCGAGGTGCTGCTCCTCCTGGCTTATGTCAGCTGGAAGAAGGGACTGATGGAAGATGCCAGGGACGCCCTGCGGGAAGCCGCGAAGCTGACGAACCTTTTCGATTCCGCTCCCGAATACAGCCTCAAATCCATGCGGTTCATTGAACATGCGGAATACACCAACGCTTTTGATACACTGGGGCCCACGGCAGCCGGAAGCATTGAATACATGCTGAACCTGCTGGACGATCCGTTCTTTACACAGCAATGGAAGGAGATCCTGAACCTTGAACACTGACACCGCGAAAAAAGATAATGTGTTTTTTAACCGGAATTTCCGGCTGGTTTTCTTCGGCGAGCTGGTCTCAGAGCTGGGCGCGCTGATTTACAGTTTCGCCGTCGGCTTTTACATCCTGCAGATCAGCAATAACAACGCCTTCCTGCAGGGCCTGTACCTGGCGCTGATCGGCGTCGCCCTGCTCGTCTTCACCCCCGTGGGCGGCGTGCTGGGCGACCGTTTCAACATCGCAAAGATTATGTATGTCTGCGATTTCCTGAAGGGCGGCATCATCATCTTCGCTACCGCGCTGATGCTCCTCTTCCCGGAAGCAAGCACGCATATCGTGATCCTGTTTGTGCTGGGTATCCTGGGCAATATCATCAGCGGTATCTTCACCCCGGCGGCCGGCGTGCTGCTGCCCCACATCGTGGAGGAGGGGAAACTGCAGCAGGCCAACTCCTACTTTTCCATCAAACGCTCCCTGAACAGCATTGCAGGCATTATGCTGGCCGGCATCCTGTATGCCGCCCTGCCGATCCATACCCTCTTCTTCCTGATCGGCGCCTGTTTCGTGGCATCCGGTATTTCCGAAACCCTGATCCGCTATGAGCACACTCCTTCCAAAGAGCAGCTGACGCTCCGGGTTGCCTTCAATGATATGCGGGACGGCATGAACTATCTGAAGGCTAAAAAATCCATCCTGGTACTGATCGGCACCTTGCTGTTCATCAACTTCTTCTTTTCCCCGCTGGGAAGCAACTTCATCCCCTACTTTATCCGGACTGACGTAGCCGGAGCCGGATCCTATCTGCTGGATAATATACTGACGCCCGAACTCTGGTCCTCCGTGATTAACGTATGCATCGGTATCGGTACACTGGCCGGAGCCGCTATTCTCAGCTCCCGGAAGCCGGCGGACAAATGCGGTCATACCGTTGCGGTCTGCCTCTGTGTGATCGCGGCGCTTATGCTCTCCTCCGCACTGATTTACTGGCTGACGGTCGACCGTGGTAATGCCGTCAACCCGTTCCTGATCGCCTTCAGCGCAGGCTGCCTGGTGCTGGGAGTAATGATTGCCTGGATCAACATTCCTATCTCAACCACCATGATGCGTATTGTGGACCGGGACAAGCTGAGCAAAGTCAACAGTATCATGAGCATGGGATCCCAGGGCATGATTCCGCTCGCTTCCGTACTGGCCGGCGCCGTCCTGCAGGGACTCGGTTCCTCCGTACTGCTGCTCATATGCTCCCTCGGCTTTACCGTGACTGCCCTTCTGGCCCTGAAGAGCCGGTCAATGAAGGAAATTTGAGAATCATTCAATATATCGGAGCGGCAGGAAATGTTTTCTCTGCCGCTCTTGCTATTCCCACCAAAAAGGCTTATGATGTGCGCGTGAGGTGTTGCTTATGGAAACCCGGGTGGCTGTGCTGAGCATCATTGTGGAGAACGAGGATGCCGTCGGCGAACTGAACGAGCTGCTCCACCGTTTCGGAAAGTTTATTATCGGACGGATGGGCCTCCCCTACCGGCAGAAAAACGTAAACATCATCTGCATCGCCATCGACGCGCCCAATGACGAAATCAACGCCCTGACCGGGGCGCTGGGCCGCATCCGGGGCATCACGGCCAAGGCCACATACTCCAAGGTCTGATCCCCAAAGCAGGAACAAGACAAAAGAACCGTCCCCTTGTCCTGTTGTTAACTGAATACTGTCCCACATCCCCTGACGCCGAAACTGACACTTGAGGCGAAAGACAAGATGGACCAGCCATAAAGGCACGCTTTTTGTGTACCGCTGTACCCTTGTCTGAGGGACAGCGGTTTTTTCATTGAAGAGGAGGAAGCATGAACCTGAACGAAACGCCGTCCGGCGAACGGACACACATCGGCTTTTTCGGCGTGCGCAACGCCGGAAAATCCAGCCTGGTCAACGCAGTGACCGGGCAGGAACTCGCTGTGGTCTCGGACGTGAAGGGCACCACCACGGACCCTGTCCGCAAGGCCATGGAGCTGCTGCCCCTGGGTCCTGTGGTAATCATCGATACCCCGGGCTTTGACGACGAGGGCAGCCTGGGTCTGGAGCGGGTAAAGAAAACCCGGGAGATCCTGCGGACCTGCGACATTGCCGTGCTGGTGGTGGACGCGGGCGCCGGGCTGTCCCAAACAGACCGGGAACTGCTGGACCTGATCCGGGAACGGGAGATCCCATCCCTCACAGTCTGGAATAAGACGGACCTGGCCACGGCGCAGCCTGCCCCGGAAGGGGCGGCGGAAGCCAGCAGCCTGACAGGCGCCGGCATCACCGAACTGAAGGAACGGCTGGCCAGGCTGATCCCGGAAAAGGAAGACCGGAAGCTGGCCGGGGACCTGGTTTCCCCGGGAGACCTGTGCGTACTGGTCTGTCCCATTGACGAGTCCGCACCGAAGGGGCGGCTGATCCTGCCCCAGCAGCAGACCATCCGTGACCTGATGGACCGGGGCGCCATCCCCGTCGTCTGCCGGGACACAGAGCTGGAAGCAGTGCTGAAAAAGCCCGGGCTTGATCCGGCGCTGGTGATCACCGACAGCCAGGCCTTCCGGACCGTCAGCGCCATCGTGCCGGACGAGCTTCCCCTGACCTCCTTCTCCATCCTGATGGCCCGGTACAAGGGCTTCCTGGAAACCGCGGTAAAGGGCATCAGCGCGGCAAAGAACCTGCGGGACGGTGACCGGGTACTGCTGGCGGAAGGCTGCACCCACCACCGGCAGTGCAACGACATCGGCACGGTGAAGATTCCCCGGTGGCTCAAGCAGTATACGGGCAAAGAGCTCACAGTGGACACCTGTTCCGGCCGGGAGTTTCCGGAGGACCTGACGCCTTACCGGCTGGTGATCCACTGCGGCGGCTGTATGCTGACGGCGAACGCGGTGCTGGCCCGGATGAACCAGGCAATCCGCCAGGGCGTCCCCTTCACCAACTACGGCATCGCCATCGCCTTCATGACCGGCGCGCTGGAGCGGAGCCTGCGGCTGTTCCCCGCCCTGCACAGCCTGCTGACGGGAGGCGGATCATGACAGAAAGAATCAAAGAACTGATTGTCCGCCTGGAAAAGGAGCACAGCCTTTCCGAAACGGAATACGCGGAGCTCATTACCGGCCGGGATGAAGAATCCGCCGCCCTGCTGGCCCGGAAAGCGGCGGAAAAGCAGAAGGTCGTCTTCGGCGACGCGGTTTATACCCGCGGGCTGATCGAGATCAGCAGCATCTGCAAAAACAACTGCCTGTACTGCGGCATCCGCCGGGATAACCCGAAGGCGGAGCGCTACCGGCTGACGCCGGAGGAGATCCTCTCCTGCGCGGATGAAGGCTATGAGCTGGGCTTCCGCACCTTTGTGCTGCAGGGCGGCGAGGATCCCGCCTTCACGGACGCCGTGCTGTGCGGTATTGTGCGGGCACTGAAACAGCGCCATCCGGACTGCGCAGTAACCCTGTCCCTGGGCGAGCGAAGCCGTGAAAGCTACCAGGCGTTGTATGACGCGGGTGCGGACCGGTACCTACTGCGGCACGAAACCGCGGACGCCGGTCACTACGCGAAGCTGCACCCGAAGGAAATGTCCTTTGAAAACCGGATGCGGTGCCTGCGGGACCTGAAGGAGATCGGCTACCAGGTGGGCTGCGGCTTCATGGTGGGTTCTCCCTTCCAGACGCCGGAAACGCTGGCAAAGGACCTGAAATTCATCGAAACCTTCCGGCCCGCCATGTGCGGCATCGGGCCCTTCATTCCCCACCGGAACACCCCGTTCCGGAACGAGCCGGCAGGAATGCTGGAGCTGACCCTGTTCCTGCTTTCCGTGATCCGGCTGATCCTGCCGGAGGTATTGCTGCCCGCCACCACGGCGCTGGGGACCATCCATCCCCGAGGCCGGGAAATGGGCATCCAGGCCGGCGCCAACGTGGTGATGCCCAATCTGTCCCCCGTAGGCGTGCGGAAGAAATATGAACTGTATGACAACAAGATCTGCACCGGAGAAGAATCGGCGCAGTGCCGGGGATGCCTGGAAGCCCGTATGCGGTCCGTCGGATATCATCTGGCCGTGGACCGGGGCGACGCACCCGGATGGACGAAAAAGTAAGAAAGAAGAGGTAAGGAATCATGGCAGTGTACAATCCCAAATCCCTGAAGGCGGAAGAGTTCATCAACGACGAGGAAATCCGCGCCACCCTGGCTTATGCGGAAGAGAACAAGAACAACGTGGAACTGATTGACCAGATCCTGGAGAAGGCCCGGCCGGTCAAGAACGGCAACGGCTGCACCTGCCGGGGACTGACTCACCGGGAAGCCTCCGTGCTGCTGGCCTGCGAAATTCCGGAAAAGATCCAGAAGATGTATGAAATCGCGGAAGAAATCAAGCTGGCCTTCTACGGCAACCGCATCGTCCTCTTCGCGCCCCTGTATCTGTCCAACTACTGCGTGAACGGCTGTGTGTACTGTCCCTATCACATGAAGAACAAGCACATTGCCCGGAAAAAGCTGACCCAGGAGGAAGTCCGGGCGGAAGTCATCGCCCTGCAGGATATGGGCCACAAGCGGCTGGCCATTGAAGCCGGCGAGGATCCGGTGAACAATCCCATTGAGTACATCCTGGACTGCATCCATACGATTTACAGCGTGCACCACAAGAACGGCGACATCCGCCGGGTGAACGTGAACATCGCTGCCACCACCGTGGAAAACTACCGGAAGCTGAAGGAAGCCGGCATCGGCACCTACATCCTGTTCCAGGAAACCTACCACAAGAAGAGCTACCTGGAGCTGCATCCCACCGGCCCCAAGCATGACTATGACTACCATACGGAAGCCATGGACCGGGCCATGGAAGGCGGCATCGACGACGTAGGCCTCGGCGTCCTGTTCGGCCTGGAGCTGTACAAGTATGAGTTTGCCGGACTGATCATGCACGCGGAACACCTGGAGGCGGTACACGGCGTGGGTCCCCACACCATCAGCGTACCCCGGGTCAAGCGGGCGGACGATATCGATCCGGATATGTTCGACAACGGCATTGACGATGAGACCTTCATCAAGATCGCGGCCTGCATCCGGCTGGCTGTTCCCTACACCGGCATGATCGTTTCCACCCGGGAATCGGAAGACGTGCGCAGGCGGATGCTGCGGGTCGGCATCTCCCAGGTCAGCGGCGCTTCCCGCACCTCCGTGGGCGGCTACACGGAAGAAGAACGTCCCCACGACACGGAGCAGTTCGACGTATCCGACCAGCGGACCCTGGACGAAGTGGTGCACTGGCTGATGCAGACCGGGCATATTCCGTCCTTCTGTACCGCCTGCTACCGGGAAGGCCGCACCGGCGACCGCTTCATGAGCCTGTGCAAGAACGGCCAGATCCTGAACTGCTGCCATCCCAACGCCCTGATGACCCTGGCGGAATACCTGGAGGACTATGCCTCTCCGGAAACCAAAGAAACCGGTTATAAGATGATTGAGGAAGAGCTGAAGCGGATCCCGAAGGACAAGGTCCGGGAAATCGCGGAGAAGAACATTCAGGATATCCGTTCCTCCAACCGGCGGGACTTTAGGTTCTAAGAATGAAATATTCGGCTTCACCGAATATGAAATATGCTCTTCGGGCATTTGAAATACAGGGGCAGCAATACAAATTGCTGCCCCTGTGTGAAATATTCAGCTGAAGCTGAATGTGTGATAATGACCTGTTTTCGTAGCCGGAAAGCCTGAAACTTGACAGCTGTGATAGAATACGGACAGAAAGGAGGGGAAGGAACCGTGAACGCACGCAAACGCGGAAACGCTCTGCTGCTCTGTATCAGTCTTGTGCTGGTACTGCTTGTTTCTTCTGCCTTTCTGATCCAGGAAGCGGATCATGACTGCTGCGGCGAAGACTGCCCGATCTGCCGAACGATCGCGATGACGACCGCCCTGATGCGGGCACTCTGTATGATCGCTGCCGCACAGCTGATATGGTCTGTTCTGGCCGTTTCCCGGTCCGCTTTCCATATTCCGGGATCCGTCCGCCTTCATGCCGAAGGTACGCCGGTCAGCCGGAAAACCCGGATCAACGATTAACTGAATCAAAGACAGGAATTTCAAAGGGAGCCGTATGCCCTCAGGGCATCCGCGGCGTTTTGGGGTTCCTGTTTTTTCATACCCAAAAACAGAGTTAATCGTATTGAAACCGGAGGAAATAACACAATGAAAAAGATTCTCGCGTTTATGCTTTCCCTGATGCTGCTGATCGGCCTTGTCCCCTGCACGGGCGTTGCCGAAAGCAAGCCCGTGACCGTCGTCACCACCATCTTCCCCATCTATGACTGGGCCCGCCAGATTATCGGCGAAAATGAGAACACCAACCTGGTGCTGCTGCTGGACAACGGCGTGGACCTGCACTCCTATCAGCCCTCCGCCCAGGACATTATGACCATCTCCACCGCGGATCTGTTCATCTACGTCGGCGGCGAAAGCGACGAGTGGGTGGAGGACGTACTCGAATCCGCCATGAATCCCGACCTGGTCTCCATCAGCCTGACCGAAGCCATGGGCGAAGACCTGAAGCTGGAAGAGATCGTGGAAGGCATGGAGCATGAGCACGATCACGACCATGACCACGACCATGAGGAAGATGAAGAGCACGACCATGATCATGACGAAGACGAAGACCATGACCATGAGGAAGAAGAGCATGATCACGATGAAGAGCACGATCATGAGGAAGAGCATGACGAGGATCATGACCACGATGAAGAACATGATCACGACGAGGAACATGATCACGACCATGAACACGAAGAAGAATATGACGAGCATGTGTGGCTGAGCCTGCGCAATGCGCGGAAACTGACTGCCGCCATCGCCAAAGCCCTTGCCGGCATTGACGCCGCCAACGCGGATGCTGTCCTGGCCAACGCCGCCGACTATGACGCCAAACTGCAGGAACTGGATGCCAGGTATGCCGAGGTTGTTGAAAACGCTTCCCTGAAGACCGTACTGTTCGCCGACCGTTTCCCCTTCCGCTACCTGACGGATGATTACGGCCTGACCTACTTCGCCGCCTTCACCGGCTGCTCTGCGGAATCCGAAGCCAGCTTCGCAACCATCGCTTTCCTGGCCGGCAAGGCTGACGAACTGAACCTGCCTGCCGTGCTGACCATCGAAGGCGGCAACCATAAGATTGCCGACACCGTCATCGCCACCGCCAAAAAGGCGGACCGCAAGGTGCTGACCATGAACTCCATGCAGTCCGTCACCGCGGAAGACGTGGAGAACGGCATGACCTATCTTTCCATGATGGAAGAAAACCTGACCGCGCTGAAAGAAGCGCTGAACTGACGGAGGAATCAGGATGGCTCAACTGACCTGTGAACATCTTTGGCTCGGATACGAGGGACGGCCCGTACTGGAGGACCTGTCTTTTTCGGTGCAGGCCGGCGATTACCTGTGTATCGTCGGGGAGAACGGCTCCGGAAAAACCACCCTGATGCGGACAATCCTCGGGCTGCAGAAACCGCTTCGGGGAAGCATCCGCTTCGGCGACGGCCTGCGGGAAGGCGGAATCGGTTACCTGCCCCAGCAGACCAACATGCAGAAGGATTTTCCCGCCACGGTCAGGGAAGTTGTCCTGTCCGGATGTCAGGCCCGGCTGAAAAACCGGCCTTTCTATTCCCGCGCGGACAAACAGCGCGCGGAAGAAAACATGCACAAAATGGGAATCAGCGCTTTCGCAAAGCGCTGCTTCCGTGAACTGTCCGGAGGCCAGCAGCAGCGCGTGCTGCTGGCCCGGGCCCTTTGCGCGACGGAGAAACTCCTGTTCCTGGACGAACCGGTTTCGGGACTGGATCCGAACGTCACTGCGGAAATGTACGCCCTGATCCAGTCGCTGAACCGGGAGGGCGTCACCATCCTGATGATTTCCCATGACCTTGCGTCCGCCGTTCGGGACGCATCCCATATCCTCACTGTCGGGGAATCCGTATTCTTCGGCACGAAGGAAGAATGGCTGGCGGAGAAAGGCGGTGAGCTGCTGTGATCGATACCCTCATGACTTACCTGCAGTTTCCCTACGTCCGGTACGCGCTGATTGTCGGCGTACTGATCGCGCTCTGCTCTTCCCTGCTGGGCGTAACACTGGTGCTGAAACGCTTTTCCTATATCGGGGACGGGCTTTCCCACGTAGCCTTCGGCGCAATGGCCGTAGCCGGCGTCCTGCACCTGAGCAACAATATGCTCCTCGTGCTACCCGTAACCATGATCTGCGCCATCCTGCTCCTCCGTCCCGGCCGGAACGCACGGATCAAGGGAGACGCGGCCATTGCCATGATCTCCGTCGGCGCGCTGGCGGTAGGCTATCTGCTGCTGAACATTTTCAAATCTTCCGGCAACCTGGCCGGGGACGTGTGCACCACGCTCTTCGGCTCCATGTCCATCCTGACGCTGCGGCCTGCCGAGGTCTGGCTGTGCTTTGGACTTTCCATTGCGGTAATCATCCTGTTCCTGTTTTTCTACAACCGGATTTTTGCCGTCACCTTTGACGAGGACTTTGCCCGCGCGACCGGTACAAAGGCGGACGCCTACAACCTGCTGATCGCCACGGTGATCGCCGTGATCATCGTGCTGGCAATGAATCTGGTGGGATCCCTGCTGATCTCCGCCCTGATTATTTTCCCCGCCATGTCCGCCATGCGGGTTTTCAAAAGCTTTCGTTCCGTCACGGTCTGCTCCGCGGTGCTTTCAGTGTGCTGCGCCCTGGCAGGCCTGCTGATCTCCATCCTGGCGGGAACGCCGACGGGATCAACCATCGTGGCGGCTGATATCGCGGCATTCCTGGTATGCTGCGGCATTGCGAAACTGCAAAGGAGGACTGTTTCATGAAAAAACGGCTTGCTGTACTGCTGGCGCTGTTCCTGGCGCTGGCCTCCCTGTCCGCGTCTTTCGCGGAAACCGCTTCCGAACCGCTCCAGGTGGATCTGGACCTTTCGAAGATGAGCGGAACCATCGTCTACGCGGAAATCTATAATCTCCAGTATGATCCCGGCGCCTACCTCGGCAAGGTAATCCGTGTCCGGGGCTATTACAGTTTCTTCCGGGAACCCTCCAACGGCCATATCTATTATGCCTGCGTCATTCCGGACGCGACCGCCTGCTGCATGCAGGGCATGGAGTTTGTTCCCTTCACCGAGCCGGAAGATCCGGATCACTTCATGGAAGACAACGCGGACATCACCGTAACCGGCCGGCTGGAAATCTATGTGGAAGACGGATCATCCTATCTGCACCTGGTGGACGCAAGCGTTGAACAGAATTCAGAAGACTGAATTCTGCCCAACGCAATGCACAATGCATAATGAATAATGCATAATTAACTTCGACAGAAATAATCCCTGATATAAGGAATGGGATATGATGATAAACAGAAAGATGCGTAAAGGACTGGCTGGCCTCATCATATTGATGATGCTGTTCACTGCTGTGGTTCCTTTGTCCGCCGGCGGGGAAGAAAAGCTGGACAGCATGGCCGCCAAAGTATCCACGGAAAAGGGCGCGCTGAAGCTGCGGAAAACCGCCGGCCCGAAGGGAAAAGTGATCGGCGAAATTCCCAACGGCACCTGCATCCTGGTGACCAAAGAGGCGGAAGACTGGTGCGAAGTCAGCTGGAACGGACAGACCGGCTACTGCAAAACAGAGTTCCTGATCCTTTACCGGGGAGCCGACCTGTCCCTGCTGGATTACCGTGTGCTGCGCGACGGCGACAAGGGCGACGACGTCATTGCCCTGAAAAAACGCCTGCAGGAGCTGGGCTATATCCGCAGCGGCGCCACCCTGACCAACCGCTATACGCAGGAAACCGCGCAGCGCGTGATCCTCTTCCAGCGCCAGGCAGGTATGACAGAAGACGGTGTTGCCTGGCAGGAACTGCAGGCTTACCTGTTTTCCGACAAGGCGCCGGCCTGCAGCCAGACCCTGCCCCGCATCCGGACCAAAGTGGCGGACAAAGGCAGCCGCATGATCTGCGGCTGCTGTATGGGCGACGGCTGTGAATGCTGCAACTTTACAGGATACGTATATAATTGATGAATCATGAATAAATACTTCAAATGATGAAGGCGTATTTCACAAAAGAGAGGGAGTCTGCACAGACTCCCTCTCTTCTGTTTCATTATTTCCTGCTCTTTTGTTCCCGTTTGTTCTCATACATGAGGCTGTCCGCGCGGCGCACCACATCCTCTATGCTCTGGTCCTGCTTTGGATCATAGACCGCCATGCCGCGGGCCACATGGATCCTTTCCCAGGGTTCCTTGCTGACCGCGCACAGGTCATAGCAGCATTGGTCAAACTGTTCCACCAGTTCATCCCTGCGCTCATACTCCCGGTTCCGGAGGATTGCGGCGAATTCATCCCCGCCGATCCGGAAAACGGGGCTGTGGGAGAAGACCTGGCAGATGAGGGCACAGGCGCCCTTCAGGTAAAGGTCGCCCTTGTCATGACCGTATTTGTCGTTGATCACCTTCAGGTCATTACAGTCAAAGAAGCATACGGCAAAGGGCGGAAGCTCCTGTCCCTCCCCTGTGTCCTTCTTCAGGTCCTCCAGGAAGAGGTTGAACGCGCCCAGGTTGCGCACTGCTGTCAGCGCGTCTCCGTACGCCAGGTCGTTCAGGTTGCGGATATAGCCTTTCAGGTGGGTAATCAGCTTATTGAACGCGCCGGTCAGGATACCCACCTCGTCATTAGTCCGGTTTTCCAGGATCACGTCATAGTTGCCGGCGTTCACTTCCCCGGCGGCCTTGGTCAGCTGCCGGAGCGGCCGGGTCAGGTGACCGGAAAGAAGCGACGCAGCCAGGACCACAAAAACCAGCAGTACAGCCAGAACAATCACAATCTCCTGAATCCACCTGAGCCAGTCCTCATTGATTTCCGATACGGGTACAGTCACGTTCAGGCGCATGCCGTTGCTCAGCGGCAGCCAGGACGCCTGCTTCGCCACCCCGTTAAAAGTGTAGTGAATAATGGCGCTTTCATCCAGCATACCATAGGGCGTTTCCTTTTTATTTTCGCTTTCCAGTTCCTCCCGGGTCATCTGAGGATGGTAAATAATGATTCCTTCAGAATCATTGATAAAGGCATAACCGCTGGTGTAGGGCCGGATATTGTCCACCAGCCCCGCCATGGTGGAATAATCAATCTCGATGCCGATCACACCCACAAAGGTGCCCTGCCAGTAGACCGGCACGTTATAGGAAAGCACAAGCACGTCCAGGTTGTCTGTCACATAGGGCGGCAGCCAGATGGCCCTGCCCGTGGCCTTCGGCACGGTAAACCACACCAGGGCTGAAGTGTCCTCTGTATCATAAAGGGTAATATCCGTAACCTGATGTTCCGTAAATCCTTCCCCGTCCAGGTTGGTATACCAGAAGCCTTTCACGGTATCCGACACAGCCGGATCAATACGGTAGTAATATGTCAGGACGCCGTTTGTCCGGTTCGCGGCCCTGGCAAAAATATCCCGCGTCCTGTCCACATGCGCCTGAAGCGCGCTTTCCTCCAGGCCCTTCAGGTCTCCGTCCGCAAAGGAGGAAACCGTTTCAACAGACTGCTCAATACTGTCAAAGTAGGCATCCAGGTTTTTTTGTCCCGTTTCGCAAAGCAAGCGGAGCGTTCGCTCCGCATTGCTGTTTGCCATACTTCTGATGGCCAGTGTTCCGAGGAGTGCCGCCACAATAACTGCGATTACTACCGCGCTTGCGGTCAGGATGGTAATCTTGGATCTGATGGATTTCACGGGGTTTCTTCCTTCTTCTTGGGCATATATTTGAGGGTATATTCCTCGAGGTAGTCCTCATAATGATGGGGATGGCCTTCATGCATGGACTCGGTCAGCTCGTGCACGTCCAGGGAGTCGCTGATCAGGTCCACAATCACGATGGCGATATTGGAGCAGTGATCGCTGACGCGCTCAAAGTCGGCAATCAGGTCATTGAACACATAACCCTGGCTGATGGTGCATTTGCCCTTCTGCAGCCGGGCGGTGTGTTTTTCCTTCATCTTGCGGCACAGCTTGTCGATGATCTGCTCCAGCGGTTCCACCCGGTAGGCTTCCTCCACATCGTCGTTCAGGAAGCTTTCAAAGGTGATATTCATGATCTCGCTGATGGCCGCGGTCAGGTTATTCATCTCCCTGGCTCCCTTGTCGGAGAAGGAGATGTTCTTTTCCTTCAGTTCCTGCGCCCGTTCCGCGATGTTCATGGCATGGTCGCTGATGCGTTCCAGGTCCGTGATGGCGCGCAGGTACTGGCTGACAGCCTTGTTCTGGGTCTCCGTCATTTCACGTCCGGTCAGCTTCATCAGGTAGCTGCCGATCTTATCTTCATAGCGGTCCACAATGCCTTCCAGGCTTTCCACTTCCGCAAAGCCCTTCTCGGAATAATCATCCAGCAGGTTGATGGCGACCACCATGGATTTCCGGGTCAGCTCCGCCATCTTATTGATGGTCAAACGGGTCTGCTCAACAGCCAGGGTCGGATACGCAAGGAAGCGTTCCTCCAGCCGGTCCATATCCCGGGTATTTTCTTCATCCGCGGGATTGCCGGGTACCAGGAGGATCATCAGCTTCTCAATCAGCGGAATGAACAGGGCCAGCACAATCACGGTAGACACCCGGAACAGGGTATTGACGAGCGCGATGGAGAACATATCCATCACTTTATTCATAAAGGAGAAATGCAGGATCGCGTTCAGGATATAGAACACGGCTGCAAACAGGATTACCCGCAGGATTTCAATCACCAGGTAGGACATCGCTGTCCGCCGGCCGTCCCGGGGAGAACCCATACCGGAAAGCAATACCGGCACCGATCCGCCGATCGCGATACCCAGGATAATCGGCAGCGCCACATCCAGCGTGATCAGGCCCGTGGCGGACAGCGCCTGCAGGATACCGACAGCCGCGGAAGCACTCTGGAGTACGGCGGTAAACAGAACGCCGATCAGGATGCCCAGGAACGGATTGGAAAAGTTCGTCAGGAAGGAAATGAAGCCGGGATCCTCCTTCAGCACCGACACAGAGCCGCTCATGGTCTTCATGCCGAACATCAGCACCGCAAAACCCATCAGGATATCCGCCGCGTGGCTGACGCTGCGCTTTTTGGAGATATGCTTCATCAGGATCGCGGCGATGGCCGTCAGGGCCGCCAGCGCTTCCGTGCTCAGCAGCTGCAGGAAGGGAGAGGTTCCGCCGCCGGACATGCCGGACAAGCAGATAATCCAGCCGGTGATGCTGGTACCGATCACCGCGCCCATGATAATCGCGATGGCCTGGCGAAGCTTCATCATGGCCGAGTTCACAAAACCGACCACCATAACGCTGGTGGCAGAAGACGACTGGATCACCGCGGTGACCCCCGTACCAAGCAAAATGCCCTTGAGCGGGGTGGATGAAAGACGGTAAAGAATCAGTTCCAGCTTGTTGCCGGCTACCTTTTTCAATCCGTCACCCATCAGCGACATACCGTAAAGGAACATCGCCACACCGCCCAGGAGCATTACAAAATCCAGAATATCCATTATGATCCTCCATCTGCGTGCTGTCTGAATAACGCACCCCTTGTGCGTCCGCGCAGTTCTCTATTCCCCTTCGTTACGGTGCGATTGTACCACAATAATCCGTTATTTCGCAAGGCCGTGAGGGTTTTCGGCTGTTTTTTTCTCCTTCCTTTTTATGGGAGTGTATGGTAAGATGAAACAAAGACGGCATTACGCCGTCCATGCCGCCGTATCTTGTAAAAACGGAAAAGCCAAAGGAATGAAGCGTTTATGTCATCCAGGGAGAAAAAGAACAAGCACACCGGACAAACGTCTCCGGACAATATTTATGTCAACCGGGAGCTGAGCTGGCTGGAATTTAACCGGCGGGTGCTGCTGGAGGCCGCCGATCCGCAGGTTCCCCTGCTGGAGCGGCTGAAATTCCTGATGATCTACCAGTCCAACCTGGAGGAATTCTACCGGGTCCGCATCGGCATCCTGACCCACCGGGCTATGCTGACACCGGACAGCGGGGATCCGGTTTCCGGCATGCTGCCGGAAGCCCAGATTACAGCTGCCCTGCAGATTACCCGGGAGCAGCAGACCCTGATGGAAAATATCTGGAAGGGCATCCGGGATGAACTGCACGAAAACAAGATCGACGTGCTGGACTTCCGGAAGATCAGCAAAGTGGATGAGCTGATGAGCAAAAAGCTCTTCGGCGATATCCGGGACCTGCTTTTCCCGAAAATTATCCCGGCGGACCAGCCCCTGCCCTTCCTGTGGAACGGCGAAGGCAATGTAGTGGCCTTCCTCGGCCGCGGCGCGGAACAGAAAATCTGCATCATCCCGCTTCACCGGATTCCTGCCTACCAGAGCTTTGAAATAGACGGCTGCCAGAAAATCGTGCTGACCGCCCAGCTGGTACGCCATTTCCTGCCGCTGCTGCTGAAAAAGGAAACCATCGTCCAGTCCGCCATCGTGGACGTGACCCGGAACGCGGACGTCTTCTTCTCCAGCATGGAGGACCGGGCGGACGATAATTTCCGGGACAAGGTATCCGGCATGCTGAGCAAGCGGAAACGGGAAATGCCCGTGCGCGTCCGGATATTCGGCAAGCTGACAGATCCCGCCCGGGCGCTGCTGATCCGGAAGCTGCGGGTGCCGGAAGACCGGGTGTTCACCCAGTCCGTTCCCTTTGACCTGTCCTTCCGCTCCTGCATCAGCGGTCCCGCTTCCTTCCGCTATCCGGACCGGAAGCCTTCCCGGGATATCGGCCTGAAGAAGGGAGAATACTTCTCCTATATCGAGAAGCATGACCTGCTGCTGAGCTTCCCCTTCCAGAGCATGATGTCCTTTGTGGACCTGATCTACGAAGCCGCGGACGACCCCGAGGTCCTGTCCATCAAGATTACGCTGTACCGGATGAGCGGCAGCAGCAAAATTGCCGCAGCGCTGGCCTATGCTGCCGATAGGGGCAAGGACGTGCTGTGCCTGCTGGAGCTGCGGGCCCGCTTTGACGAACAGAACAATATCGACTATTCCGAAATGCTGGAGGACGCGGGCTGCCGCGTCATCTACGGCCTGCCGGACCAGAAAGTGCACAGCAAACTGTGCGTGATCACCCGTCAGAAGGGCATGATCCTTAACCGCATCACCCAGGTCGGCACCGGCAATTATAATGAAGTAACCGGTGAGCAGTATACCGACCTGTCCCTGATCACCGCCCGGGAAGAGGTGGGCCGGGAAGCCGAAGCCGCCTTTACCGCGCTGGAAAACGGCGAGATTCCGCCGGAAGCCAGCGCCCTGTGGATCGCCCCGCTGAGCTTCAAGCCCCGGGTGCTGGAGATGCTGGACCGGGAAATTGAAAAGGGCGAAAACGGTCGCGTGGCCATCAAGATCAACTCCCTGAACAACCGGGAAGTTATGGAAAAGCTGATTGAATGCTCCCAGGCCGGCGTCAAGGTGGAGCTGTTCATCCGCGGCATCTGTTCCCTCCGTCCCGGCGTGCCGGGCCTGACGGACAACCTTACCGTAACCGGCGTTATCGGCCGGTGGCTGGAACATTCCCGGATCTACAGCTTCGGCGAGGGCGAGGACCAGCGGCTGTTCATCGGTTCAGGCGACCTGCTGAACCGGAACCTGGAGCGGCGGGTGGAAGCCTTCATTGAAGCAGTCACCCCGGATACCCGGGAGCAGCTGAATGAGATCCTGGACGCCCTGCGGAACGACAAGGAAAAGTCCTGGGTCATGCAGCCGGACGGCACCTATATCCGGGAAGAGGGCGGCGAAGGCACTTCCTCCCAGGAGGCGCTGTACCGCTACTTCAGCACTCGGAAAGTTTCCCTGACGGAGGAAGCACCCGAAAAAGAAGAAAAAACCGGAAGAGCAGCGGAAGAACCGGCGGAAAAGAGCCGCGACGGATTCTTCGGATGGCTTAAACAAATCATCCGGAAAGGATGATTTGTAATTCATAATTCACAATTCATAATTCATAATTATGAATGTTTTCCAATCCTTTTCCCGTAAGAATAACAGCCTCCTGAAACAGTAACCCGATTGCACAGGATAAATCCATCAATTGGATATTCACACTATATAATTCTGAATTCTGAATTCTTAATTCTGAATTTGTAAGACTGGAGGAAGAGCTTATGTCTGAAAAGTACAATATCTGCCTGGACGTCGGCGGTACCAAGGTACTCGGCGCGATCTTTGACGAGAAGGACAAGATCATGTATCGCCTGAAAAAGCGCTCCAAGAGCGGCGGTTCCGCCTCTGCCGATGTGGAAAAAGTCATCATCGACGTAGTGGAAGAGATGATCAAGGAATCCGGCATCGACCGGAAAAAGCTGAATGCCGTAGCTTCCTGCGCTCCCGGCGTCATCGACCAGGACAACGGTATCGTGCTCTTCACGCCAAATCTTCCCTGGCGGGATTATGACATGGCCGACGCCATGCGCAAGCAGTTCGGCGTACCCTTCTATGTGGGCAACGACGTAAACCTGGGCGTGCTGGGTGAATATCACTTCGGCGCTGCCCGCGGATATAAAAACATCGTTGGCTTCTTTGTTGGCACCGGCCTGGGCGGCGGCCTGATCCTGAACGGATCCCTCTTCACAGGGAATCAGTTCAAGGCTGCCGAATACGGCCATATGATCCTGGATCCGGAAGGCCCGCTGTGTAACTGCGGACAGCGCGGCTGCCTGGAAGCCTTCTCCAGCAAACAGGGCATGAGCTCCTACATCCGCCAGCAGATCAGCCGCGGCCGGGAAACCCTGATGGCCGACGCGGTACAGGACGGCGTGTTCCGCTCCAAGAAGCTGGTCAAGGCACTGGAAGCCGGGGATAAGGTGGCCATGGAAGCCGTGGACCGTGCCTGTCACTGGCTGGCAGTGGCCACCGGCAACATGATCAACACCATTTCTCCGGACCTGATCCTTTACGGCGGCGGCGTCATCGAAGCCCTGGGTGATCTGTTCCTGGAGAAGATCCTGGCTGAAGTGGACCGTTACTGCATGCCCCAGATCCGCTCCACCGTGGAAATCAAAAACGCGTCGCTGGGCGATGATTCCATCCTCTACGGCGACCTGGCCATGATCAAAGGCCTGTAATTCTCTTTTTCAGCACAACACCGGCACCGGAAGGTGCCGGTTCCTTCTTTCTTTCTCGCTTTCCGGCCCCTCCCAAGGGCTTGTTACAAAGTTTACAGTTTTGTTACACCACATTATTCCCAATGATGGTACAATATGCATGCAATATGGAAGCAAAGGGGCTTTACTGGTTATGGAAACGATCTTTCTGGTAGAAGATGAAATGAACATCCGGCGGCTGACAGGCATGCATCTGCAGCTGGCAGGCTATAACGTGAAGGAGCTGGAAGACGCGGCAGCCGCACGGGATGCACTGCGGGAAGGCAAGCCCGCCCTGGTCCTGCTGGACATCATGATGCCCGGAGAAGACGGATTCTCCCTGGGAGAAGACCTGATCAAATCCGGCATTCCCGTCATCTTCCTGACGGCGAAGACCGCCGTACCGGACCGGGTACGCGGCCTCCGCATGGGCGCCCATGACTATATTCTCAAGCCCTTTGAACCGGCAGAGCTGCTGGCCCGCGTGGAAAACGTGCTGAAGCGTTCCACACCGGCACAGTCTGACTACATCAGCGGTGACCTCCGGGTGAACTTCGAAACCCGGGAAGTCTGGAAGGACAACACTCCCATTCCCCTGACCACGCTGGAGTTCAACCTGCTGAAGACCCTGATCGAGTCCGGCAGGACTGCCATGAGCCGGGAGGAGCTGCTCCGCGCCGTATGGGGCTATCACTACACCGGTGAAACCCGGACCGTGGACGTGCATGTGCAGCGCCTGCGCGGCAAGATCGGCACAGACCGGATTGAAACCATCGTCAGGTTCGGTTACCGCTTCCGGGAGGATGTATGAGAAAACAGATCGTCACCGGTATGATTCTGCTGATCCTGCTGATCCTGCCCCTGCTGCTGTATCTGCAGATCAACCAGAACTTCCAGGTGTCTGTAAACAACGCCCGGGAAAGTGCCGATCATGAAGAAACGTTTATGGCCAGGCTTCTCTCGTCCGAAATCCTGAGAAACCGGTCAACCTCCAACGCGGAGATCCGAAACACCGTCCAGAACATCGGAAAACAGTACGGCTATGAACAGATGCAGATCCTGTTTTACAAAGACCGTATTCCGCTGAGCGGCGTGTTGTCAGAAGAGAATGCGTTCCTGCTGGATAAAAAAGACCGCACCTCTTTCCTCTCCGACTCGGAAGAAGCCCTGTACATTGTTCACCCGCTGGATGAACACTATACACTGATAACCCGGTCGGATTTCAGCGTTTTTTACCAGATGCTCCGGGAACAGACTGCCGCCGGTATCCGAATCTGTCTTGGCGGCCTGGTCATTGCTGCCGTACTTTCCCTGCTGATTTCCGGCAGGATTACCCGGAGGCTGAAGATCCTTTCCCGCTCCGCGGACGCGGTCCGCAGCGGCAGCGCCATCCACCTGGAGCCCTCCGGAAAAAAGGATGAAATCGGAAGGCTGACCAATACCTTTATCGCGATGAGCGACGCGATTGTCCAGAGAGAAGAAAACCTCCGGGAAGACGCACGCCAGCGGCAGGCGCTGATCGATGCCCTGGCACATGAAATGCGTACTCCCCTGACCTCCATCGTCAGCGCTGCCCGGCTGATCCAGAAGGGCGGCGACATGGTCCAGATGCGGGAGGAGATGTGCGACCTGATCGTGAAGGAATCCCAGCGCCTGGCTGAAATGGATGAAAACCTGATGAAGCTGACGCGGATGAACAGCGCTGAGCTGAAAACCGAAACCTTCTCCCTGCTGGAGATGGCACAGGAAGCCCTGGCTGTTACCCCGGACGCAGTGCTGACCGGAGAGGACTCCACCGTCACCGCCGACCGGGACCTGATCATCCACCTGATGCGCAACCTGGTTAACAACGCCGCAAAGAGCGGCACCCAGACCCCTGTGCGGGTCACGCTCCATCCCCGGGGCTTCTCCGTTTCGGATGAAGGCCGCGGCATGACGCCCGAGGAAGTCAGCCGGTGTACAGAAGCATTCTGGAAAGCCGATCCGGCCAGGACCCGGGCATCCGGCGGCGCCGGCCTGGGCCTTACCCTCTGCCAGAACATTGCCCGGCTGCACGGAACCGACCTGGTCATCCGGAGCACGCCCGGAAAGGGAACCACCGTCGAATTTACACTGCCGTTACATCCCGTTGAAGACTCTGAAACACAAGAGCCGGTATTATGAGATTAAGAAAGGAGGTTATCGTATGTTTGTCTTCAGACAATCAAGGCGTCCGGGAATCATCCTGCTGACTGCCCTGCTCATACTGACACTGCTCCCGCTTGCATCCTATGCCGATACCTCCACCATAATTTATTCTCCTTATGCTCCAGAAATCACCCGATGGCCGGAACGTCATCCGGTTGAAAACACAAACATTCAGCAAGACCCCGAAGTCTATGACAGGGACGGTTATTCCTATCCCTGGCTGACAGACCTGGAGCTGGTCAAATTCCGCGAATACCAGGCTGCCCTGAAGGATGGGGAAATCGGCTATGCGGGAGAATCCATTATCAATCCCTCCACAGTCACCAGTGATGACGTGGCAGTTTTCTCCCTGGACCCGGATGAGTTCTGCGGAGAAAGCTATTACGTCTTCCTGCCGGACTCCAGTTCCGTAACAGACACACAACTGGTGGCACTGGCAGCCGCCTTTGAGGATCTGGGGATCAATTTTGATCCCGATTCCCTGAACGACCGAAACTGCTGCCGCCATTGCAATGTGCTGGAAACCCGGATCCTCACCGATGAGGAAAACAGCCGCATGGAGGAAATCAAAAACCGGATCCGGCGCGGCCAGCTGACAAAGGAAGACATCCCGGAAGGCACCCAGATCCTGACCGTGGAAAAAAGAACCCTGAGAACATGGGGGCTGGACAGAAAAACCTTCCTTTTCTATCCCTACCGGCGGATGACAGATGATGAACTCGCCCTGTTTGCCCTGGAGGATGAAGAAGTCTGGGACGTGAATCCGGATGAGCTGAAGGCAGCAGCCCTGAAAGACGCGGGAGAACTGATTAACCTCCCGAGGAGCGTACACGAATATGAGCCCTGTACCAGCCGTGAACTGATGCAGATCAAGGGCGAGCCATATCTCCCCCGAAGCAGCGCGGTATACCAATATACCAGCCAGTTCTATTTTGAGGGGTATGATGGTTTCTACGACCGGATACACTGCAACATGGACGTTGTGCAGATGCAGGAAATCGGTTCCGCCGCCGAAACTGTCGGCATCCATCTGTGGTACGGCTATTATTCAACCTTCTCAGACAGTGATTATCCTGAAAGCCATGAAGCAGAGTGGCTGGCTGCCGCGCAGAACTGGGCCGGACAGGTCCTGCGGCTTCCTGAGGACATCCTGCAGGACGGCTGGACCGTTTCATACCAGATGGAGAACTATGGTTCAAATCTTGTTCAGCTCAAGCTTGTGACAGAAGAATATGAAATCTGCGTCTGGGTATACCAGAACAGCGCCAAGGTCAGCGACTGCCTGATCTATAACCGGAACTGGTATGATGATTCACTGAAATTCCTCTACCTCTGATATTCCGTAAAAACCCGGACATGACGGTACCCGCAAGGGTGCCGTTTTTTGTTCCGGGCACAGTATGGTCTTATTTACAGTGTTGTTACACCGTGTTGAATACTTTGAAACACGTCCTGCCGTATCCTGTTACTGAAAGGAGTGATTCGATGATGATCGGACACAAAAAACAATATCGTTTATGGCTTACCCTGCTTGCAGCTTTGCTGACGCTGACATTCATCCCATTCTCCGCCCTTGCGCAGACGGGCAGCACAAATGAAGAACCCCGCGAAATCCTCTGGTCTTCCGAATATCCTTATCAGCCCTATCCCCGGACGTTCCCGGAGCGGGGAACCACACCGGAAGACACACAATACAGACTGCCCAGGCTCTCGGACGCTGAACTGGAAAGAATGCGTGAACTGATTGTTCTCTCCAGGAATGTGGAAGAGATCCTGATCGGTATCCGTTCCTGCGCCAACCTGGCGGAAGATGTGAGTATCGGCGTATATCCCCTTGATCCCAATGATTTTGACGGGGAAACCTTCTACGTCATCCTGCCTGACAGCATGCTGACTGACGAACAGATGCTGTCCCTGATTGCCGGTTTCAAAGAGCTCGGCATTCCCTTCAATCCGGATTCCCTGAACGAACGGAACTGTATTCGCCTGTCCTATTGGGGAGGAACCAGGGGTCTGTCTCCTGAAGAACAGGAACGGCTGACTGCACAGAAAGCGAAGATTGTCCGCGGCCAGCTGAAACGGAAGGATATCAAGCCGGAATCCGCCTGTCTCACCGTAAAGACCCTTGCTGATATCAATAACGTTTTCTGCTTCTATCCGTACAGAAGCCTTTCGGACGATGAACTGGCCGCTTTCGCCATGAGTGATCTGTCTGCATGGGAAACCAGCGCCGATCTGATTGAAGAAACCGCGCTGAACAACGCCCGCGGCGTCCTTCCGCTTCCGGAAAAAATGCCGGTCAAAGACGTAAAAATGACAGAAGTCACCAACTGCTGGGATACATTCGACAGCGAAAAACTGAATGAATATGAAATTTTCTTCGATCATCCCACTTCCTACACAAGCGGGAAAAACAGCGGCGGAAAAGTTGCGGACGTATTGGTCTGGCTGTATGAAGAACCCGGAAAACCGCTGGAAACCGAAGGTATGTGTATAAGGTACTTCCTTTCCGGAGACAGCGGTACCGGCCGCAGTGAAAGCGACTGGATCGCCTCGGCCGAAAAATGGACAAAGGAAAACCTGAACCTGCCGGAAGACAAGAAACCTTCCAACTGGACCGTACATCATGTGGCAAACGGCACCGTCTACCTGGATGCTGAAACCGAAGACTGGGATTTCCGCCTTTGGATGCAGCAGAACAATGCCCAGGTAAGCGTCTGCTACATCTGGTCCATGATGTTCAGATAAGCATCAACGCACCGCTTTATCATCAGAATTCCCGGCACCCGAAAGGGCGCCGGGTTTTTCGTGTCCGCGGCAAAAAAACTCCCCCGGTGATCGGCCGGGGGAGAAAGGAGGTTACCACAGGCCGGCTCTCGCCGGTCCAGGGGGGGCGTAAATCAGTTGCTGTGGGTCGCGGTATAGTTCCTCTGGTAGATTTCCATATAGGTGGCCAGGCCGATATCGTTCAGATGGGCAACATAATCGTCCCATTCGGCCTCAACGCCGCCGCTGGAAAGCCACTTGGCGCGCATTTCCTCAGCATAGTTGATGATGTCGGTCTTGATCAGGTTCAGCTCGTCCGTATCCTCTTCACTCAGGATCATGCTGGGCAGATATACGCTGGTAGCATACTTGCGGTAGTAGTTCTCGTTGCGGTCAAACTTTGCCTGGTGACCGGCGGAACGCGGGATCTTGCTGCCGAAGAAATCGCTGGTCAGCGCGATCGGGCCGTCAGAAGCGAAGGCTTCCTTATAGCGGAACTCATCGTAGCTCATGCCTTCGGGAGTATCGATATAGTCATAGGTTCCGTCGCCGTTGTCCTTGATATTGATGCCGATGGGGCCCAGGTCGCACTGCATGGACTGGATCGGATCATAGAAGGTGTCCACCCACTTCATCAGCAGGGCAGGATCCTTGCACACGTTGGTAATGGAGAAGCCATTGGCGGACATGGTGGAGTCGGGAGAAGTTCCCCAGGAAGTGGTGCCGTCCGGTCCGAGGAGGGGGCTCATGGGTTCATACTCATCCTCGTGCACGGTACCCAGGTCGAAGGAGTTCCAGCACATGAACACGCCGATATTGGCGATTTCACCTTGGTTCTGGGAATTGTAGGTCTTCTTGTCCATGGTGAAGCCTTCCTGATCGATCAGGCCCTTGGCAAAGAAGTGCTCATACAGGTATTTGCAGCCTTCCTTGTATCCTTCGGTCACCGGTACGAAGACCAGCTGGCCGTCTTCACCCACCACGATGTGGGTATTGCCGGCAGCCAGGGTATCCGCATAACCGAACGCGCCGAAGAAGCCGCCGATATCACGCTGGGAACCCAGGAACTTGAAGGTCATGGGGATTTCATCATTCGGGTCTCCGTTGCCGTTGGCATCCTGTTCTTTGAAAGCCGTCAGCACAGCTTCCAGCTCTTCCAGGGTGGTGGGTTTTTCCAGTCCCAGCCGTTCCAGCCAGGTCTTGTTGATCATGATGTTGGAAGCAATCGTGCCGTCTTCGCCTTCCTGTACGTAGGGCGTGGAGTAGATGTTTCCGTCGGGAGCGGTGATCATGGACTTGATGTCCGGGCGGCGCTCCAGCAGCGCCTTCAGGTTGGGAGCATACTGGTCAATCAGGTCATTCAGCGGGATCAGGATTCCCTGGGAACCGTAAACAACCAGGTCAGAGGAGCTCAGGGAGAATTTGCCGAAGAAGCCGTCCGGCAGGTCCTTGTTGGCAGCCAGCAGCAGGTTCTTCTTCTCGTCATACTCCGCCTGCTGGATCTTCTGCCAGTTGATATGTACGCCGGTAAGTTCTTCCAGGTTCTTGAAGAACACCATTTCATCCGGATCACCGTGCAGCGGACGCACACGGATGATCAGGTTGAATTCCGCGGGGGAATCCACGAGGGGGTAGCTTTCCGCCAGGGCTGCCGCGCAGGACAGCACCATAGCCAGGGCCAGGATGATAGCCAGGATCCGTTTCATGTTCTTGCCTCCTTGATAAAAGTGTTTTATTGCAGGGCATTTCGCGCCCTAAGGAACATAAGTTAATGAATACTGAAAACTTAAAACTTAAAAATGAATAATGGGAGTTACCAAGTGATCAGTGAAGAGTGATGAGTGAAAAGTGAAGAGTGAAGAGTTGATGATTGGACGGTTTATGGGCTTTAGCCCTTAACCGCTCCAATCATCACCCCCTGAATGAAGTATCTTTGCAGGAAGGGATAGAGGATCATCAGGGGGAGGGAACTGGCGATGATGATACCGTATTTGATCAGGTCTCCGAGTCTCTGCTGGGCCGCCAGGTTGGAAGCATCCTCCACCATGTCGCCCATCGTATTTTCAAAGAGGATACTCCGCAGCACCAGCTGCAGCGGACGCTTGTCATCACTGATGATATAGTACAAAGCATTGGAATAGGTGTTCCAGTGACCGACCGCATAGAAGAGAACCAATACCGCCAGGATGGATTTACTCAGCGGCAGTACAATCTGCACAAAGAACTGCGCGTTTGTCGCTCCGTCCAGCTGTGCCGCCTCCAGCAGGTCATCCGGGATACTCTGCTGGAAGAAGGTACGGGCCACAATCAGGTTCCAGGTGCTGACTGCCCCGGGCAGGATCAGTGCCCACATCGTGTCAATCAGTCCCAGGTCCCGGATATGCAGGTAAGTCGGAATCAGGCCGGCGGAAAAGATCATCGTGAAAGCAATCATCATCATGAAGACGTTGCGCCCCACCAGATCCTTCCGGGACAGGGCATAAGCAGCCGGAACCGTCAGCAGCATGTTTACCAGCGTACCTACCCCTGTATAAACCAGCGTATTGCGATAACCGGTAAAGAAGGACTTATACTCCAGAATCCGCCTGTATCCGTCCATCGTCATCCTGACGGGATACAGGATCACCCGGCCGGCATTCACGTCCACCGGGTCCGAAATGGAGGCGATCACAACAAAATACAGCGGATAAGCCACTACCAGGAAGCAAATCGTCAGAACCACGTAATTCATGATATCGAACGTTTTGTCCATCCGGGTCTGGCCCACTTTCAGCCCGCGTTTTTTCGCCGCCAGTTCGGTCTGCAGCATACAGTTTCCTCCTTTCCGTGAATATGATCAGAAGAGCGAAGAGTTGGTAACCTTCTTTGATAAAAAGTTCACTGTAGTAATCATTACCAGGTTCACCACGGATTCAAACAGGCCCACCGCGGTGGAGAAATCAAACTGACTCTGCTGCAGGCCCCGCTTATAAACGTAAGTAGCGATAATTTCCGAAGCGGAAATATTCAAGGAAGTCTGCATCAGGAAGGCTTTTTCAAAGCCAACCGACATCACCTTCCCGGCGCTGAGGATAAACATCACGACTACGGTAGGGAGGATACCGGGCAAGTCAATATGCCAGACCCGCTGATACTTATTGGCTCCGTCCATGATGGCCGCCTCATGCAGCTCCGGGTTGATGCCTGACAGTGCCGCCAGGTAGATGATGCTGCCCCAGCCGGCGTTTTGCCAGATGTCCGATCCGATATACAGCGGCCTGAACCAGCCAGGCTCCGCCGTGAAGTGAATCCGCGTTCCCCCCAGGGAAGCAATGAGATGATTGATAATGCCGGCGCGGGGAGAGGTAAACAGGAAGATAATGCCCACCAGCACCACGGTGGAGATGAAATGCGGCGCATAGATCGTGGTCTGCACCAGCTTCTTGTACCGCTTGGACGGCAGCTGGTTCAGCAGCAGCGCCAGCAGGATCGGTACCGGGAAGGAAATCAGCAGCGTTTCCACACTGACCGCCAGGGTATTGGTAATCAGCCGTTTAAAATCAGGGGTTTTGAAAAAGTGTTCAAAGTTCCTGAATCCGACCCACGGGCTGCCCCAGATTCCCGGAACGGCTTTGAATTTTTTGAATGCAATCTGGACGCCCAGCATCGGGTAATACCGGAAAAGCAGGAAATACGCCAGCGCCGGAAGCAGGAACAGATACAGCTGCCAATTGCACAGAATCCTGTTCAGCTTTCTCCGTGCCGGAGTCAGCCGCAGATCCCTGCCCGGATCCCTCGCCAGCGTTGTCATGCGTTCCACCGCACCTTTCCGTCTGCATTTGTACCATCCTGCATCAGCAGGTTCTTTTGATGTCAAAATCGTATTTGTTTTGTGCCAGATAGTCAATCTCCACTTTTTGAAATGATATTCATTTCTTGAAATTGACCCCTTTCCCGGCATTCAATATGCATTTTTTGAATCGTCAATTTTGACAATTCATCGCCGCTTTCCCTACCCCGCCATTGTCCCGGAAGGCTCCGAAATGATATAATGCCCCCATCAGAACACGTTCTGAAAAGTTTAAGCAACACAAAAAGGCGGCCGGGCAGATGAAAAGCAAAAGTATCACCTTCTATCGCTATATTCTTTCCTATGCGCTCGTGCTTTTTCTGCCGATCGTCCTTCTTTTTACGCTCTTCCATTCTTTTCTCCTGGACCGCTATAAGCAGGATATCTCCGACAACAGCACCCGTCTGCTGACCCAGATCCAGGAAAACATGGATACCCAGCTGGAGCAGCTGGTCAATATTTCCTTCATGATCCAGAACAACGCCGTGGTTAACCTCCGGACCAATGAAGGCGACGTGGTGGCCGCCAGGAAAGCGGTGGATACCCTGAACGTCCTGCATTCCGTTTCTTCCCTGCCGGACTACCTGATCACCTACCGTTCCGGTACGGAGTACTGTTTCACCTCTTCCTCCCGGATCCGTCCGGAAAAGCTTTTCTCCGACCAGCTGGTATATGCCGCGCACACACTGGAAGACTTCTACGCCACGGTAGACCAGCCGGAAAACATCGTCACCTGGCCGGCGGATATCGTGCGACAGTACGGCGGACAGGAAGCAGAGTATATCACCCTCTTCATCTCCGTCTCCGGCAATGTGAAAACCCCCAAGCTGCGCACAGCCTACCTGATTCCTTCTTCCCGGATCCGCAGCAACGTCGGCCGGGTCACGGAAGAATACGGCGGAAGCGTCCAGATCACCGATTCTGACGGCACGCTGCTGCTGGGCATCGGGCCGGTATCCCGGGAGGAATACCTCCAGGCCGGAGATCCTGCCGCCGACGGATCAATCCGCGCCGGCGGAGAAAAGTACCTTCTCTCCACCGCCCACTCCTCCCTGGTTGGATGGGACTACACCGTGCTGATCCCCGCCCGGGTCATTGAAGCGCCGATGAACAATATGCAGCGGGTCATGATCCTGCTGCTGGTCGCCGTTTCCATCCTGGGAGCCACTACCGTCTATTTCCTTTCCAACCTGCATTACAAGCCCCTGAAACGCCTGACTGAAAAAGCCCTGAGCAGCCGCAGCCCGCAGCCCGGCGATACCCGAACCGGCCCCACGGATGAGATGCGCCAGGTGGAAGCCGTGCTGGATGCCCTGGCCCAGGAAAGCCGATCCAGCCGCCTCGCGCTGGAAGAAAGCCGCGGCGTTCTGCTGCAAAGCAGCCTGCGCAGGCTGCTTTCCGGTGAGAACAGCCCCCGCCTGAAGGAGGACCTTGCCCGCAACGGCCTGACCCTTTCCGACGGCGATCAATACCGGGTAGCCGTGCTGGACTGCGACAGGAGCCGCCTGGCCGCCCTGCGGGAGGAAGCAGGTGTATTCATCGCTTCCCTGTCCTTCGGACGCCAGGACGCGGTACTCTGCTCCAGCCTGCCGGGAGAAGGCAGTTTCGCCATTCTCTTCCCCGGAGCCGCAGAGGATGACAGGGCCGAGGACAGCCTTTACAGCCTGAAAGGCCGGCTGGAGGACGTTTGCGGCGTTCCCGTTTCCGTCGGTCTCAGCCTTCCCTGCCCCGTGCAGGGCATCGGCACAGCCTATACCCAGGCCGTCCGCGCGCTGCAGTTCCGCCTGGTCCGGGGCAGCGGCTGCCTGGTAACATACTCCTCCGACCTGGATACCGCCTCCTCCCTGCAGAACTATCCCCGGGAGCAGCTGGAACAGCTGCAATGGTACCTGCTCCAGCGGGATCCGGAAAATGTATCCCGCCTGCTGCACCGCCTGCTGGACAACCTGCAGAAAGGTCCCGTTTCCTTCAACTTCGTCCGGATGGTCTGCTTCGATGTAGTGAACACCACCGTAAGCACCCTCTATACCGGAAAGCAGGGCGTCCCCGCTCCCACCGTACAGCCCGAAATGCTGGAACAGCTGATCTCCTTCGACACGGTACCGGAGCTGGTGGAACTGCTGGAACAGTTTGTGGATGAAACCTGCGCCTCCATGAAAACCCTGCAGCCGGACACCGGCGAGGACCGCCTGCAGGAAATGAAAGCCTACATTGAAGAAAACTGTTTTGACGAAATCTTCTCCCTGCAGGCCATGGCGGACCGCTTCAGCCTGACGCCTTCCAACCTGTCTCACTATTTCAAGAGCTGCGCGGGGCAGGGCGTTCTGGAATATGTGCAGGCGCAGCGCAAAAAAGAAGCCTGCCGACTCCTGTCGCAGACCGATGAACCCGTGCAGATCGTGGGCGCCCGGGTGGGCATGCCCAACGTATCTTCCTTCATCCGCTTCTTCAAGCAGCAGACCGGGATTACTCCCGGCCAGTACCGGAAACAGACACGCACTTCCGCTCCGGAAGAATAAAATGATCCGCAAATCACAAACGCGGCGTTCCCTGACGCCGCGTTTTTTCTTTACTGTTCTTCTGTCCGGTAATCCCCCAGATCATCCAGCCGGAGCCGCAGATCGGCAGGAGCCGATTTGGCCAGGCACAGTCGGACATTGGGCATATCACTGAAATCCACAAACCGGACCGCGGCATCCTCCGCCACGCCGGTATGGAGCTTCCGGTCAATCAGCCGGTTCCGCAGGAGTTCCTCTCCCGCGCTGACGGACACCGTGTAATCCGCATACGCGGCCAGGTCTCGCCAGCCGTCCTCATCCAGGAGCAGGTAATTGCCCTCCAGCAGCACTATCTCTCCGTCCACCGTCAGGGCATCCTCCACCGGGTTGTGAAGCAGCCGGTCATAGACCGGCCAGCCGCAGACTTCCCCGGCCGCAACCCTCCGCACGGCGGAGAGCAGCTTCTCCAGGTCAAAAGTCACGGGAGCCCCCTTGATCTCCACCATACGGATCGTTTTCCCGTCCCGCTCCGTCGTGTGGCTCAGCAGGTATTCCTGCCGCCTGTGGAACCCGTCCATGCCGACAGCCTGCACGGGGCACAGTCCGGCGCGTTCCCGGGACAGCCGTTCCAGGAAGCTCGCCAGGGTACTCTTTCCCGCTCCGGGCGGTGCCGCGAGGAGCACCAGAATCCGTCGTCCCGCCGCGCGCTGCATGGCTGTCAGCTTTTCCAGCAGCGGCACGAAGATCTCATTCACCGCCCGATCGCTGTAACGGGCAGCCACCTCTATACCGTTGATCAGGATATGATGCTCAGTCACCGCTGTTTACCCCGTAAATCTTCTGGTATTCCAGCACCCGGGCGTAAAGGGCGTCGTCAATATACACCTTTCCGCCGATTTCCCGGTTGTGCAGGTAAGCAACCACTTCCCGGATGGTAACGATGGGGTAAACCTTCACGCCGAACTCCTGTTCCAGCTCCGCCAGCGCGGATTGCTCTCCCCTGCCCTTTTCCATCCGGTCCACGGCGATGATAATCGACTCCACCCTGCCCATGTCCAGATTCTTCAGCAGTTCCATGGTCTCCCGGATGGCAGTTCCGGCGGTAATCACATCCTCCACGATGACAATCCGGTCATCCTTTCCCGGGATCTCTCCGACAATGGCGCCGCCTTCCCCGTGGTCTTTCTTTTCCTTACGGTTAAAGCAGACGGGCACCCGTACGCCGTACTGGCTGTACAGCGCTGCCGCCGTCACCGCCACCAGGGTAATCCCCTTATAGGCCGGACCGAACAGCAGGAGGCTTTCCCTGCCGATGTTTTCCACATAAGTCTGCGCGTACATTTTCCCGACCAGGTCTAACTGGTCCCCGTACGTCAGCTTTCCGGTATTGATGAAATAGGGCGTTTTCCTGCCGCTTTTCGCCGTGAAGTCGCCGAACTGAACCGCGCCGGACTCCGCCAGGAGCTCAATAAACCGTTTCCTGTCCTCGTTCATTTTTGATTCCTCCCCCTGCGTGCGGATTCATTATACAGAAACAGCAGGCCTCGGGCAATTCAGGACCGGAAAAAGGACAAAAGAAACCGGCGCCGGAGCATTTCACGACGCCGGATATATCAACTTTTCAGCCGGTTCCGATATTACGGCTGTTCCTTATCCATCCTTCCGGATGAATCCGTAGGCCAGGGCCGCGACCGCAATCAGAATGAAAAGTCCGCTTGCTCTTGAGACGCAGTACAGCAGTCCGCGGGCACCTCTTGCCGCCAGGAGAACCAGTGCGGCAACGCCGATGATCAGGCCTACACTTCTGTTCTTATCCATGCCGAACATTCTCAATGCCCTCCTTCCGTACATATCGGTGATTCCTTCACCGTGAGGAAAGCATATCATACGGCCTTTTGATAAAACAGGACAGGAACCGACAAATAAGGCCTCTTATTTTTCCGCCGCGGGCAGATTTCAGTGTTCCAGGAAGAACACCGTTTCCTGTGCCAGGGCATCCTGCTTGGAGGCGCCTGTGAAGCCGTGTCCCTGACCCGGATATACGATCAGCCGGGCATCCGCATAGGTCTCCTTCGCTTTCTCCGAATAGCGGAGCGGAACAATGGGATCTTTATCCCCGTGAAGGATCAGCACCGGACCGGTATAGGCGGGCAGCAGGTCATACAGGTCAAAGGAGGTGGCATCCTCGTCATACTTCCGGCTGATCTTTGCCCCCATGATGCTGCTGACCTCCGGGAAAGTTCCGTCCGGCAGCCGTCGCTTCTCCGAATCATCCTGGAGTACGATGGCCGGGAACTCCAGCACCACCGCCCTGATGTCCTGCGGACGCTGGGAGGAGACATAAGCGGAAACAAAACCACCCTGGCTGGCACCCCACAGGTAAATATCCGAAATTCTCCCGTCATTCCGGAAATGATCGATGACCGCGTTCAGATCCGCCGCTTCCGTCAGCACGGACATATCCAGCATGGTTCCGCTACTCTTCGAATTAAACCCGCCGCCGCAGAAGTCCAGGTTATAGGTCGCGAAGCCGGCCGAAACAAAATGGGCAGCGCTGTCCAGATCCAGGGTATGATTTCCCCCGAAGCCATGGGAAAGGATAATCAGCGGAGCCGGGGTCTTCCCTTCCGGCAGCTGAAGCACACCGAATACGTCTCCGTTGGGACTCTGGATAATAATCTCTTCCATAGGCACCTCCGCAAATACATTACAAGTAAGGAGAAGGAGAACCAATATTATCGAGCACAACTTTTTTCTCACCAGATCACTTCCCCTGAATTATACTACAAACAGTATACCAAAAAATTAATACTGAAAACTTAAAACTTAAAAATGAATAATGATAGTTACTTTTGCTCATTTTATTCGCAGGAAAGAAAAAAGAGGGCTGAGCCCTCTTTGATTTTGAGATTATTTGGCGGAGTCGTCCTTCTTATCGGAGTCAACCACGAGTGTGGCGGAGCCGTAAGCCTTCAGCGGATGGCCGGTCTCGTCAAACTCGGTGGTATATCTCACATGGAAGGGAATGCGGCCGACCGTCAGCGGGATGATCGCTTCCAGCTCTCCGACGCCGTCCTCCAGCTTTCTGTGCCATTCACGGTACATATCCGCGTAATCCGGCGGGAACAGGCCGCTTTCGATCACGGGTTCCGGATAATTCTTTACAACAGGCGGCAGGCCCAGATCCCGCATGCAGCGGAAGCAGGGACGCATTTCATGGGTGTCAATGCTGTACTCCCAGGCATATATGTTTGCCTGTTCGAAAGCGGCACGGAGACGTTTATCGCTGTCCACCATTTCCTGGATGTTCTTCTTCTCTTCTGTGATGTTCTGGACGATGGCATAGATGATCGACTGATCACCGCCCCTGCCAATCACACGCAGGCCGCTGCGGACACAGACCCGCTCCACACCGCAGCACTTGGATTGATAAGTGCGCCAGGTTTCGCAGGTTTCTTCCATGCCGGTCTGGATAGCCTTGCGGATGGTCTTTTCGTAAATCTCCCGGTTTTCCGGAGAGAAGGGTTCCCAGAAATCAGCAGACAGGATATCCTGTTCTGTCATGTTCATGCCGGATTCCTTGACGTACTTGGAGTTTACCCGCAGCATATCCACCTGGCCCTTTTCATAGGAGAAAATGGCGGCGGCGCCAACGTAGTTGTTGAAGATCAGGGTTTCCAGGGAATCCGGATCCCAGAAGCGTTCCGCTTCCATCGCCTTGATCAGCAGCAGGGAGGGCTTCGTAGGTTCAATATCATGCGCCAGCAGCAGCATCATGAAATCTTCCTTGGAAATCGGCTTGGAGTACAGGTAACCCTGTACGTAATTACAGCCGATGCTCTTGAGGAAGTCAGCCTGTTCAATGGTTTCCACGCCTTCCGCCAGTGTCGGGGTGTTCAGCCACTTGGCCATCTGAACCACCGCGTTGACGATCACGCCGCCGCGGCCGCCCAGGCCTTCCCCGGCCAGGAAGCGCAGATCCAGCTTCAGGAAATCCACAGGCAGGTTCTTGAGGATGCTCAGGGAAGAATACCCGCTGCCAAAGTCATCCATCTCCACCAGGTAACCCTTTTCGTGGAACTGCTTCACGGCATTGGAAATCAGGTCAAAACCACCTATGGCGGAAGACTCTGTAATTTCCGCACGGAAATAATGCACGGGTACGTCGTACCTTCTGCGGATCGCTTCAATCTCATTCACATAGTCGTGGCCGAAAAGGTCATGACGGGAGATGTTGAAGGAAATGGGCAGCATATAATTCGGGCAGCTGTTATGGAAACGGCAGATTTCTTCAAAGGCAAACAAATCAGCCCGATGGATGAGTCCGTAATTCTCCATAATCGGGATGAAATCGTCCGGGAGCTGTTCCCCGAGTTCCGGATGCCGCCAGCGCATGAGAGCTTCCGCTCCGATCAGACGGCCCGTTGAATGATTGTATTTAGGCTGATAAACCAGATAAATCTGGCCATTCGTAATTGCCTCATCAAACGAACTGATGATTTCCTGTTCTGTCATCTTACGGTGCATGAAACGGTCCCCTTCCAGGACGAAAATGTAAAGCATACTCCCACATGGGGATAGGTATGCATGATTATTATATTGTAAAATCCCCTAAATGGCAAATAGAAAAAATGGCAGGACAACTATGAAAATAACACAATTTCATAAGTTGAAATTCCATATACCCGGTTTCATGTAACCGATCACAACCGCTGAAATGTATGGAAAACAGCAGACTTTAGACTTTAAGCGACATACATAAAAAATTCTTTACAAGCCATGTAACTTATGCTATATTTGTCCGGTCAAATCAAGTGCTCTACGTGATAAAATCACAGATTGACGCAAACCCGGTAAAATATGTTTTTACAATTCGCGCAGAAAGGTCCCCCTGTGGGGAAAGGACAGCAACCAAAAAAATGAACTACAGCTTCACCGTTCCAAGCATGTTGATCCTGCTGGTCATCATGGGGTACTACTTCTTCCGTCCAAGGCTGCCGATCCGGCTGAACCGTGCATTCCTGGCCATTCTGGTCATTGATATCTGCACGGAAATCCTTGAAGTTGCCTCCTTCCGCCTGAACGAGACCTGGCCGGAGCACGCGTCCGAACTGCTCTGGGTCGTCAATGTGCTGTATTTCATTTTTGTATATGTCCGTTCCTATATGTTCTTTGTCTTCACCGTGAGCGTGCTGGACTCCAAGTCACTGATCTGGTCACGCCTGCGTGTCTTTGCTCCAATTGTATATATTCCCTGCGTGCTGATTGCGCTGACTTCACCATGGACCCACTGGCTGTTCCGGATCGAAGACGGCTTCCACCAGGGACCGCTGTACTGGACGATTTTCGCCTGCGACTGCTGCTACCTGACCTTCGCCACCATCGGTATTCTCCGGCACCTGAAGGAACTGAGCGCTCACGAAATCATCAGCCTGCTGGCCATCCAGGTTATCCTGAAAGCCGGTATTGTCGCCCGTTTCCTGCTGCCGAATATTGTAGTCATGAACACCTTCTGCCTGATGGCCATCGTGGTGATCTTCATTTCCTTCCTGAACCCGGATCTTTATCTCTCCGAGCGTGGATATGTCTATAACCTTCCGGCTTTCCACGCACTGCTGGGTGAGTGCTGGCAGCGGAAAAAATCCTGCCGGGTGCTTGGTTTCACCATCCAGAATTATAATGAACACCGGGAAATCTTCGGTGGAAAGCAGATGGACGACGCCCTGATCGGCATCAACAAATACCTGCTGGATAATTATCCCCATCTGAGCAGTTTCTATCTGCGGGGCGGCTCCTACGCCATGGTGGGGCAGAACGAACCCGATCTGGCGGAGTTGCGCCAGAAGCTCAGCGAGCGCTTTACCGGCCCCTGGAAAACCGGTGCCGGCGAACTGCGGCTGGGCATTTCCTTTGTGGAAGCGGATATGGACCTGATGAACTGTCCCTCCGACCGGCTGGTCAACACCCTGATGATTTCCCTGGACGAGCTCAGCCGCGTCGCCGAACCGGATACCAGCCGTTCTCTGATGGATTCCATTGATGAAATCAACCAGAAGCTGGAGATCCGCCGGTGCCTGGAAAAGTCCCTGGACCGGGATGAACTGGAAGTGTTCCTCCAGCCGCTGATGGACAGCAAGACCGGAAAGCGGATCGCGGCGGAAGCCCTGGTCCGGCTGCGGGACGACAACGGAAACCTGATCCGGCCCGATCTGTTCATCTCCATGGCGGAACAGGAAGGCTATATCGTACGGCTGGGCGAGCAGGTGCTTGCCAAGGTCTGCCGGTTTATCCGCGACCATGACATGGAAGCCATGGGCATCCAGTGGATCAACGTCAACCTGAGCCCGGTGCAGTTCATGAGCCGTGACGTTCCTTCCCGCTTTGCGGAAATCCTGAAGGAATATCATGTGGATGAAAAGATGATCCACCTGGAGATCACGGAACAGAGCATGATTGACTTCTCGCTCCTGCGGGACCAGATCACCGGCCTGCACAACAACGGTTTTGAGTTCTCCCTGGACGATTACGGAAGCGGCTACTCCAACCTTTCCCGGGTTCGCCAGTATCCCTTCACCAACATCAAGATCGACATGGAAGTCGTGTGGAACTACTGCAAGGAAAAAGACATGCTGCTTCCCGCCCTGGTGGAAGGCTTCAAGCGGATGAACCTGAGCATTACCGCCGAAGGCATCGAAACAGAAGAAATGGCCGGCGCCATGAAGGATATCAGCTGCGACTACCTGCAGGGATATTACTTCTCCCAGCCCGTGCCGATGGATGAATTTGTGGAACAGACCATGCAGATGAACAAAGCCTGCTGAAACGCATAAATAAAAGGACCGGTCCGAATGGACCGGTCCTTTTCCGTTTCTGTTCCGGGGATTACAGCAGGTTGCGCTGGATTTTGCCGGAGATCGTCTTGGGCAGTTCGTCCCGGAAGACAATCTTGCGGGGATACTTGTAAGGCGCGGTATGCTCTTTGACATACTGCTGGATTTCTTTCTTGAGCTCTTCAGTACCTTCAGTGCCCTTGGTCAGGACAATGGAAGCCTTGACGATCTGGCCGCGGACTTCATCCGGCTCGGCGGAAACGCCGCATTCCAGCACGTAGGGCAGTTCCATGATGACGGATTCGATCTCGAACGGTCCGATCCGGTAACCGGAGGATTTGATGACGTCGTCGATCCGGGAAACATACCAGAAGTAGCCGTCCTCATCCCGCCAGGCCGTGTCGCCGGTGTGATACATGCCATCGTGCCAGGCTTCCTTCGTCTTTTCCTCGTCCAGGTAATACTCCCGGTAGAGGCCGCAGGGAACATTCTTGTCGGTATGGACAACGATCTCGCCCACTTCACCGCTGGCAACGGAGTTGCCGTCCGGATCCACGATATCCACGTCGTACTGGGGATTGGCCTTGCCCATGGAGCCGATCTTCGGCACGGTACCGGCCAGGTTGCCGATGGTCAGCGTGGTTTCCGTCTGGCCGAAGCCTTCCATGATCTGCAGGCCCGTGGCCTTTTCGAACTGGCGGTAGACCTCGGGGTTGAGGGCTTCGCCGGCGGTGGTCATATGGTGGATGGAGCTGAGGTCGTAGTTGGCCAGGTCCACCTTGATGAACATCCGCAGCATGGTGGGCGGCGCGCAGAAGGTCGTGATGTTGTATCTCTTGAACATGGGCAGGATGTCCGCCGCGTCGAACTTGTCGAAGTCATAGACAAAAACGGCGCCCTCGCACAGCCACTGGCCGTAGAGCTTGCCCCAGAGGGACTTGCCCCAGCCGGTGTCGGAGATGGTGAAATGGAGGCCGTCCCGCTCGCAGCAGTGCCAGTACTTCGCCGTGACGTAGTGTCCCAGGGCGTAGGTGTGCCGGTGCTGGGCCATCTTCGGATTGCCGGTGGTGCCGGAGGTGAAGAACATAAGCGCCGGCTCGTTGCCGCAGGAGGCATCCTCCGGACGGCGGTAGCGGCGGGTGAAGAGCGGATATTCCGCGTTCAGGTCATGCCAGCCCTCCCGGGAGCCGTTGACCATGATCAGGGTTTCCACGCTGGGGCATTTGGCGGCAGCCTTCTCGGCAATTTCAGCGGTATCTCCGTCCGCGGTGCAGATCAGGGCTTTGACGCCGGCAGCGTTGAAGCGGTATTCGAAGTCATGCTCCTTCAGCTGGTTGGTTGCGGGGATCGCGATGGCGCCCAGCTTGTGCAGAGCCACCATGGAGAACCAGAACTGATAGTGCCGCTTGAGCACCAGCATGACCCGGTCGCCCCGCTTGATGCCCAGGGAGGTGAAATAGTTGGCGCACTGGTTGGAGGCATCCTTGATATCCTTGAAGGTGAAGCGGCGTTCCTCGTGATGCTTGTCCACATAGAGCATGGCCAGCTTATCCGGATACTTGCGGGCGATTTCGTCCACGATATCGAAACCGAAGTTGAAGGTTTCCTGATTCGGGAAGCTGATGGAAGTGAGCCTTCCCTGCTCATCTTCCTTCGCGTCGATGAACTTCTCGGCAACCAGGTGGCCTTCATACCGGGCGGCCTTGGGCACAGCCGCAAAATCAGCTCCGGCCTGCTGTCCTTCAACAGGCAGGATCATCGCCAGGAAGACGCAGTCCTTGCCGTTCACGGCGATCATGCCGTGGGGCAGGGAGGAATTGTAATAGATGCTGTCGCCTTCCTCCAGGATCTCGGTATGGTCGCCGACCTGAACCTTCAGGCTGCCGGAAAGCACCAGGTCAAATTCCTGTCCCTTATGGGTGGTGGTATGGATCGGCTCGTTCTGCTGCTTTTCGGAATACTCGTAGCGAACCCAGTAGGGTTCAGCCACCTTATCCCGGAATTTCGGGGCCAGGTTCGAAATGGCAATACCCTCTTCCTTCGCGGTGGTCTCGCCCTTGCCGCGGCGGGTGACCGTGTAGGTGGACAGGAAAGCGTTGTGGCCTTCCAGCAGTTCCGTCAGCTCCATGTTGAAAGCCTGGGCGGACTTATAGATGAAAGTAAAGGGCATGTCGGTCTGGCCGGCTTCATAATCGAGGTATTCCGCAGGGGTTACCTCAGTCTTTTCCGCCATTTCCTCAGGGGTCCAGCCCATGATTTCCCGCATTTCACGGATACGGGAAGCAACCGCATTCAATTGGCTCAGGTCAGTCCGGGTTGTCATCTGGAAACGCTCCTCTCTTAACAATGCAAAGTATATATCCGGGTCTTTCATACAGCAGAATGCCTCAATCGGATGGCCGGGGAAAAATAAATGGCCCGTCTCATCTTTTGAGACGGGCCATGTTGGCTCGCGGTACCACTCAAATTGTGCGCCTTTGCACACCACTTCAGACACTATCATGTCCTATGCCTT
>Ga0310786_10000909_pt1 | contig 47019 bp, 80 predicted proteins | sample AusTroGonzalo_MG_FD_203881 | JGI IMG/M metagenome (GOLD analysis project Ga0310786, IMG submission 203881) | Bovine rumen microbial communities from tropical cattle in Woodstock, Queensland, Australia - Gonzalo_03 (v2) (version 2) | ecosystem: Host-associated > Mammals > Digestive system >...
TATGAGATATAAAGAAGAAGAACCGGATACGGCAGACTTGTTCTATAATCTTTCTGTCGAAGAATTGAATCATATGAGCAAGCTGCACGAAGAAGTTACACAACTTATTGACGAATATCGGAAAGAAAATGGAGAACCTCCAAAGGATATGATGACATTGTACAATTACCTGCATCAGAAACACATTGGCCTTGCTACACAGATTAAGGTCAAACAGGGGATGTACAAAGCATAAACCATAGAAAAACAATAGTTTTGCATACTATGGTTTCGTGAAACGTAGGAAAATCAACGGCCACAGAAGATAGTTGTTTTGACTACGAATCAAAAGGTCGTGGGTTCGAATCCCGCCGGGCTCACTCCGGAAAAGCCTTGTGAATCAACGTTCACAGGGTTTTTCTTTATGCTTTTTTAAGTGTAAATAGTGACCTTTAAGGTCATATAATGCCATCCAAAACCATAGAAAAACCATAAGTCGATTTCAAAAAAAATAGAGGTTACTTATTCATAGCGTTGATTGCTTTCTTTTCCCGTTTTTCAGAAGTATGGTCATAGATTGCCAAGATCATTCGTTCCGAAGTATGTCCACACCATTCCATGCAAATATGAATATCTATATTTTTATCCCTGCATGAAGTAACAAATGTGTGACGGAGATCATGCGGACGGAAATCAATTTTATGACCTGCTTTCACAGAAAGGGTGTGCATATATGATGACCATGCACGTTGAAATGCTGTTTCTGAACATAGTTCGCCATTAGCGTCCGGAAGTATATATTTTTCTATATCATCAATAAACGGCTTTAAAGGGGCAAATAACGGCACAGAACGAATGGACGATTCATTCTTCGTTTCATCTATTTCCGGGCGGTTATTGACGAATCTAACGGCTTTAGAGATATATATACGTTCATTATGGATATCAGACTTTTCTAATGCGAGTATTTCACCACGGCGTAAACCTGCTTTCAACATAAACATTGCTGCTGTCTGTACCCTATGTGGCACTGATTCAATTAGAGAAATTTCTTCTTTCGTCAGTATCCGGTGAGTTCCTTTGCTGCCTTTATGCGGTTTTGCTGAATCAGACAGGACAGGATTAAAACGGCAATGACCATTCTCCATTGCATATTGAAAAAAAGATTTATAAAGGAATGATGCTTTGTTGATATATGATTGTGACTTTCCGGTGTATGAAACCCATATTTTCTTTATGTCACCAGGCGTAACGGCAGAAACATACTTATCACCAATAATGGAGGTCATCTTTTCCATTATGGTAGCATACTGATTGTATGTTGTTTTCGCTGCTCCGGCCTTTGCAACAGGAAGCCATTTTTCGCACAGTTCAAATACAGTTATCGGCTCAACCTGTTCAATGCCGTGTTCACACTCATATTTATAATCGTCACGCTTTTTCTTGGCTTCCGGTTCTGTTTTGCCGAGAAATTGCTTGCCTTTATACCAAGCGCAATAGTATCCATCAGGTCTTTGTTTTAACTTTGCCATTACGTTTTCCCTTCTTTACGTAAAGCTGCATCAGTTCTTCCGCACGTTCCATCAGTTTTTGCTTTCCATCCATTGGTAATGCCCGGAACATGGCAATCAGATCATCTTCTGGTGTGGTCTGATTCTGTTTCTCTGTCAGTGCGGATTGTTTTATGCCGAAGAAACGGCACAGTTTTTCCATTGCTTCTGCCCGTGGATATCCTCTGCCACAAACCCAGGAAGAAACCGTCTGATAACTGACTTCTGCGTATTTAGCAATGTCTTTCTGTTTTACCTTCGATGTGTTTATTAAATCTGACAGGTTGCTTTTGAAAATCTCACGGTCTGTCATAATTATCCCTCCACATATCCATCCATATATGATCCAAAGTCTGCAATTGCAGAGTTATCCTTTAGTTGAGCATACTTCTGAAATTCAAGAAGGTTATTTACGTATGATGCAAACTGTTCCTTTACTTTCCGGTTTAACTCTGCCGGAACAACAACAGACGGTTGCTGCCGAATACATGATAGGCAATGGTCATAAAATCCGGTTATGTTTCCAACGGTTTCAACTGTCATTCTGATTCCTTCTTCAATAAGAGAACTAATTAAAGCTCTTGGACAAAGAAGGTGATGTGCAAAACACTTTGCTTCTTCATTGCGTACATCTTCCGGCTTTGTTCCATCATGACCGAGAATGATATGACCAAGTTCTCTTGCTAATGCTCTGTCAACAATCCTGGAAGCAAGTAATTTGTTGTAGGTTACTACATAATGAAGGTTGTCACCTTTAACATATACCGTTGTTACTGCGTCCTGATTCTCGCAACCGAACATATTAAGCAGTTCTTTTCTTCCGACATTAGTTTTATTGGACATTTCCTCAAATGTCATTACAAGAACGCCTGGAATCTTTTTGAGAATACATAAAGGATCTACGGGGGCAGTATTGATTCCGCATTTAATCAATGTTTCAGTGTCCTTGATTGCAGCTTTTTGATAATCAGGTGTCATTGTTTATCTGTCCCTTCTTCAAATAATCCCGGATAAAGACCTGCCATCATATTTAAAATAGCTTTCCTCTGTTCTTCCGGCATTCTATCAATGCCTTTAACAAGCAATCGTGCTTCCGGTGTTTTAGGTTCATTGGAAAATTCTTCAAATCCATCTTCAATGCCAAGCAATTCATCTAACGTTGTACCAAGAGCTTCAGCGAATTTGTTAGCCATTCCGATTTTTGGAGAACGCTTTCCAAGTTCGTACATAGAAACCATCTGTTTAGATGTTCCAACTTTTTCTGCTATATCATCTTGCGTAAGATTTAATTCTTTTCTTCTGTTATATAATGCTTTCGCAAATAATTCTCTTATATCTTCCATATATATCCTCCTTTCTTCACTGTTTCCTCCAATAAAAATATAAACGAAAATGCCACAGATTTCAACACAATATATAGAAATTATATTTTTTGTAAACATATGCTTGACAGAGATGTACGTACTATGCTATATTACTCATGTAATCATTCGCATGACAAACCAACTTGAAAAAGGAGGTGAATATATGAGTAAAAAAGTGATGGAATTAAACGGTCTGATCTACGGTAAATTTCCCTCTATGGCAGCATTTTCAAAGCATATAGGCATCAGCAAGCAGATTGTTTGCAATATCGTGAACGGTAAAAAGCAGCCTACTCTTTTTGAAGTGCAAACCATTGCAGAAGGATTATCTGTTCCGTTTATCTCAATCGCAAATATTTTTTTGCATCAGAAGTAAACAAATATATGACTATCTAATAGAAGGGGTTCAAAGTGGATACGGTTACGAAGAAAATCCGGAACAAATGGTGTGGAATACTTCAAAGATGCACAAATCCCAACTCTCATAGTTACAGATGGTATGGAGCTAAAGGGATAACTATTTGTGATGAATGGAGACATTTTAAAGCATTCAAAGCATGGGCGTTGGCTTCCGGTTTTAAACCTGGCTTATCAATAGAACGAATTGATAACAGCAAAGGTTACTGTCCGGAAAACTGCAAGTGGATTCCTTTAAATAATCAAGGCAAGAACAGGTCAAACAACCACTACATTACATTCAATGGTGAGACAAAAACATTATCCGATTGGTCGAGACACTTGAATATCAAAAAGACAACATTAAGTCACAGATTGATTCGTGGATGGGATGAAAAAAGAACATTAAGCCAACCGACAGCTAAAAGGCAATATAGACAGGAGAGAAAGGAAACATGAAAAAGAGCGAGTACGATTTTAAGAAAGAAAGCCGAATCTTCGCCCTGGTGATGCTTCTTATCGTTGTTCTGATTATAACAGCAGGAATCCTTGATATCTGCGGAGTGTTCGATAAACCGGAAGAACCGATATGGAAACCTTCTGTTATCTATCCGATGGCAAATGCACATATCAGTTGGCTTCCTACATATCATCCAGGCGCAATGGAAACCAACTGAACAATATGACGGTATTCACCAGATGAAGGGTGGGTGAAAGAGTGGACAAGTTAGAGAAGGTTAAAAAAGGCTTGCATTGCCATGTGAGGAAAGGAAACTGCACAGATTGTCCTTACACTGATGCTTTTCTTGATTATTCATGCACAAACATATTGATGAATGATGCGCTTGATCTATTAGAAGAAAAGGCAAGAGTGATTCACTTTGATGAATTGAAAGAATATGTAAATTTGCCTGTGTGGTTTGAAGAAAAAGAAGGAGATCTTTACTGCGTTTTAATTGATACAGTTGATGAATTTGACACACGGGTAATAAACAATGAAAAAAAGTACAGAAGCTATTTTCTTGATTGGCTTAACGATTATTACTTTGTGGATTGGAGATGCTGGATATTCAAGCCGACAGATGAACAGCGGAAAGCTCTTGGATGGAAGGACGGTGAGCAGGAATGATCATTAACGTAAACGTCCAAACGGAAGATCAGCAGTATGTAATACCAATTTCAGTATATCCGTGTAAGTGCGGAAAAGATCCTGTTATTCATACGCAATGGGGGCAAAAATATAGAGATCCAACGACGGAAATACCTATCGCATATTACATCAACTGCTATTTCTGTGACATTAACACAAAAATAAGGTCTTGCAGAAAAGCAAAAACACCAAGAGAAAGATTAGATATTCTTGAACAAGTGGTAAAAGAATGGAACGAGTTAGTTAAAACAACTGCTCACGAATAGGCAGATATTGTGAAGCAGAAAGGGCGGTGGAAAACACGGTTTACCTTACACCTGATGATGTTGCTGCAAGGCTGAAGGTCAGCAGAAAGACAGCAAAATCACTGATGATGGAAATGAATCCTATATCCATTACAGGCACGACAAGAAAACGGTACAGAGTAACAGAAGAAAACCTGGAAGCATGGATGGCAAAGAAGCAGAAAGTCAAAAGTGTACGGTATTTCAATCAAGGAAGCAAAAGAAGGTTGGAAAGGAAGTGAAAAAGGATGGCTAAACCGCTTCTTAACATACATGGGAAAACAGAACCGTTCTGTGAATATCCAACGGAATTGAAAATTCCTATGGATGATGGAACGATACAGACTTACATCCTTCAGAACAAGACAGACTATCAGTTTGAAAACGTGCTGAAGTGTGTAAGGAAAATGAGAACCGGATATCAGTACATGGGTAAGCATAAAAAAGCCGTGTCACAGGTGTAAGCTGCGAACACGGCAAATGACAAGATACTTAAATCATAATCATTATAACGGAAAGAGAAAGGAAAAGCAAATGAAGGTAAATGTTTCTGAACAATCATTCAGCCTAACACTTGCTGAAGTTGTGGAAATTGTAAATGGCAGACTTGACCATGTACATATGGAGAATCCGAAAAACAATCCGCTTGTTACTTCATATAACGATGGTGCAGACATGATGGCTAAATACATCAAAGATTACTTTATGAATGAGTTTGACAGTGCTGCTTTCCGTGAGATTAGAGAAGGGGGAAATGAAAATGGGTAAGGTGTGTTTGATCCTGGGGGAGAGTGGCAGCGGTAAGAGTGCTTCCCTTCGGAATTTTGAACCGAATGAAGTTGCCATTTTCAATGTATCGGAAAAACCGCTTCCGTTCCGGAAGAAGCTGCCGATTGTGAACACATCTGACATGAGAGCAATTGCAGCAGAAATCAAACGGAATGTTCGGAATTGCTATGTTGTGGATGATGCAGGATTGGCAATGACATTCTATCTGTTCGCCAGGGTGCAGGACAAGGGGTATGAGAAGTTCACAAATCTTGCGAAGCAGTTTTACGACCTTGTACAAACCGCCATCCGTGATACATCGGACGATACGATTACATATTTCGTGATGCACACGGAAAGATCCGATGATGGAAGCAGAATCAAGGCAAAGACAACGGGGAAAATGATTGATTCGCAGCTTACATTGGAAAGCTTGTTCAGCATTGTCCTGTACTGCGTAACGGATGGAAAACGGCATTACTTCATTACGCAGAGTGACGGAGTAACAACGGCAAAAAGTCCGATGGATATGTTTGACCTGGAAATTGACAATGATCTGAAATTCGTTGATACCGCAATCCGTGAATACTACGGCCTTGCAGCAAACGGAACGCCTGTTCAGAAGAAAGAGAATCCTGCTGCACAGGTTGAGAAAACGGATAAGCTTCCGGGGTGATGACGGTGGCTAAATACGACAGATCAACGCTCCGTTATGTATCAGCCGAATACACGATGACCGTCAATTTCCCGGCAGATAAGGTTATCTGTGACTTCTGCCCGTTCTGTAAGGCAGAGAATGCCGGAACAAGATTCCGGTGTATGGAGACAGGTGAAATCCTGTTTTACCACAATGTTGACTTCGGACTTAAATGCCCGTTGCCTATACCACAAAAAAAGATTGAAAGTGAGGAAGAAGAATGAAACCTACCTACAAGAATTTTGAAGCGAAAGAGAACAGTTTTCTCACGTTGCCCCCTGCCGGAGTTTACGTTGGAACGATCCTGCAAGTCCGTGTTGTGGACGCTGACGGTCAGAAGGTGTTGCGTGACACCATTGAAGTAATGGTGGAGATTACGGAAGGTGAATACAAAGGAAGGTTCACTGATGTTTACAAAGATCAGGAAAAGCGTTTAGGCAAGGACAAGGCATATTACAAGGGCATTTTCAAACTGATCCCTCCGATTGACGATGACGAAGATTGGCGGTTCAGAGCATTTGAGGGAAATATCTGGTGTGTGGAAGAAAGCAATCCTGGTTATAAGTTCCGGAAGCCTGATGGTTCGTGGGATGAACAAGGTCTTGCAGGAAAGGCCATCGGTATCAACATCCGCAACCGGATATACAACTACACAGCATCGGATGGTTCTATCAAAGATGGTAATGCCATTGAGATTGCCCGGTTTGAAACCGTTGAGAATGTTCGCAGCGGTAAGGCAAAACCTGCGAGGGACAGGGATACACGGGAGAACAAGATTGAAAATGTACCGAATGGATACACGCAGGTTGACACAAATACATTGCCTTTCAATTGGGCGTAAATGAAACAACGGGACACGGCAGCGACCTAAAAGGTCAGTGTAACATCCTCCTTCATGAACGCACGTAAGCTTGTCAAACATCCGGATTGGGGCAACGGATGAACAGGATTGAAAGTTTACTATGCCGTGTCCCTTCTCCAAGGGGGTGAATATATGAGTGGAAAACCGATACATGGAATGAGCCATACTCGCATATATCGTATATGGATGAATATGAGAGGAAGATGTTATTACCCTAAAATGCGTTTTTATGAAATATATGGTGGTAGGGGAATAAAAGTATGCGATGAATGGATGAAATTCATTCCTTTCTATGAATGGGCAATAGCAAATGGGTATTCTGACAATTTGACAATAGATAGGATTAACAATGATGGGGATTATGAACCATCAAATTGCAGATGGGTGACACAACAGGAGCAAAGCATGAACAAACGTCATGCTCCATCTAAAACGGGTTATGTTGGTGTAAGAAGGAGAAAAGGTTGTGGTGAACATTATTTTGTAGCAGAAGTTACCCGTAATATGAAGTATTACTATATCGGACATTTCCATTCAGCAGAAGAAGCAAGTAAGGCGAGGGAGGAATTTATAAGGAGAAACAATCTATGATCCTTTATGAAGATTCCAGACAGCAAGAGGGCAAGCATCGTAACATTCATTATTATTGCCAACGAAACGGTATAGAGATAGTAAAGCAATGCTTGAATGTTGGGGATTATATGCTTGATCCTATCAACGGTAAAGTATCAGTTGATACAAAGTTTTCGATCATGGAACTTGCGAAGGATATCATGAGCAGAGATCATGAAAGATTCCGGAAAGAATGTATCCGAGCGCAGGAAGCAGGGATTCAGCTTGTGATACTGATTGAGGAAGTTCCCCCTTGCGGAAGGTTGCCCCTATGGAAAGTTCCAACATGGGAAACATCTGACAGATACCACAGGAAAGGTGATCCCATGACGAAGATAGATCCACAGGCATTAACAAAGGCAATGGTGACAATGTGGAAAAAGTACGGTGTGTGGTTTGAATTTTGTACACGCAGACAATCACCTGCCAGGGTAATAAGAATACTGAAAGGAGATTTGCGCTAATGCTTCATATTGAGAAATCAAGCAGCGACAGGTGTTATAACACGTTCATTGTCGAAGGGTTGTCCGTTGATGAAATGAACAAGATCCTCAATGCAAGAGATAACGGTGTTGATGAACGTGACGCTCTTGTTGAGGCTATGAGTAGGCATGATAACGATTCATCCTACGGAAAGAACATTGCAGAAGGTTGGAGGAATGGATACGGCATTTACGGAATCCGGCATTTCGGAGGACACCTTATCGTTACCGTTGGAAACAGTTGCGATTAAGGGCGGTGAAGATATGATCTACAAAGATATATCACACAACCCTGACCGGATTATGTCAGACGATGGTAACGGATGGGAAATGATAGTTGCTGCAATCATTGAACGTGCTGTGAAGGATTACAAGGTTGCGTTCTTTGCGAATAATTCAAGGCAAATGAAAGAGATTGAAAGGTTCATTCTTTCAAAGTATTTCAACACGATCAGCCTTATTGAACCTCATGATTTTATCAAAAAGCTGCGTGAGAAGTTCGCAGCAGAGAAGAAAGCGAAGGAACGCAAGAAAAAGCAGGTGTCGAAAGGGACGAAGCATGATAAATGATATTGAACAGGGTAAGAACTGTCATGCGTACTGTCAATACGGTAAACAATGCCGATTCCGTGACGGTGAGATTGGGTTAGATCCGGATGATTGCAGTATGTATTACAAGCTTGACGATCTGACGAATGATGAAAGGAACGAAGAAAAGGAACAGGCTTTTGAAGATACGGAGGATTGGTAAAACAGATGGGAACGATCATAACTTTCGTCCTGGGATGGATTGCAGGTGTTATAGGTTGTTTATGGTACGGTATGAGACAGCTACGTAAGCATAACGGAAAATAATCTATTACTGAATGTATAACAGCGCATATTTGCGAGAAAAGAGGTTGATAATTGCATGAGAATTGAAGAAAGTCTGCTAGTTGATGGTTGCAAAACGTGTAATCGGTTTGTTTTGAATGTCAAAAGGCAGACTTATCTTTATCCATGCGGAACAGAACAGGTTATTAAGGTGACTTGTAAGCACGAAAGAGAATGTATAAAAGAACTACAAAAACAAATAGAAATGGAGAGAAAAGAAACATGAGAGCAGATACTATCATTGAAAACAACAAATCCCTGGTTAAGAAGCACAACGGATTAAAGACAGAAAAAGATATCGGCCTTGCGATTCTTGATGTAATGACAGATATCAGCGAAACAATGGCAGCAGAACTTGATTTTATGAGTTTCATCTTTAACAGGAGCGTAATTTTCCCCGGTGATGATCCGCAAATGCAGAATGGAGGAAAAAAGAATGGATAAGAACACACAGATTAAACGCATATGGAAGTATCTTGAAAACCATCCGGAAGGAATTACCACTATGGAAGCATCTGACAGGCTGCGGATCACGAATGTTCCGAGAAGGATCAGTGACATGATTTCAAGCGGTTATCCGATCAGCAAAGAATGGGAAACACGGGTGAATGAACACGGTGTTACAGAGAGGTACATGAGATATAAGAGGGTGGCGTGATGGCTTCCACAGGCGGGTACATTCAGCTTCACCGAAAGATAGTTGAATGGGAATGGTACAAAAATCTGAATACGTTCAGAGTGTTTTTGCATTGTCTGCTGATGGCTAACTATACCGATGGACGGTTTGAAGGGAAGGACATCAAAAGGGGGCAGTTCGTTACTTCCCTTCAAAGCCTGTCGGTTCAAACCTCGTTGTCAGTTCGTCAAGTGCGTGTAGCATTAGACCACCTAATCTTGACAGGCGAGTTGACAAGCGAATCGTACTCTAAATTCCGCATAATTACTGTGGTTAAGTACGATGTGTATCAACAGATTGACAAGCAGATTGACAATCAAATGACAAGCAAGCGACAAGCAGATGACAAGCAAGTGACAAGCAAAGGGCAACAATATAATAAAGATAATAAAGAAATAAATAAAAAAGGGAATAATAATATCTCTTGCTTGTTCGATGAATTTTGGAAAGCTTACCCACGGAAAGAAAGTAAACCGAATGCAAAGAAAGCCTTTGAGAAGATTAAGCCTGATGAAGAACTGCTTCAGAAGATGCTGACCGCAATTGATAAGTGGAAAGCAACGGATCAGTGGCAGGAAGATGGTGGAAGGTATATACCACACCCGTCAACATGGCTGAATCAGAGAAGGTGGGAAGATGAACCGATGGCTGCGAAGCAGACAACGGGGAAGCAGCAGAGGGTTCTTCCGTTCCAGGACTTTAAACAAAGGGATTACACAGGGGTTGACGATGAATTGAAAGCAACATTGTCAGCGGAAATGGCAGAGTTTAAAGCGACAGGAAAGGTGAGTGTGTGATGATAATTTACATTGGTAATGACAAAACACAACGTAAAGAAATGGTTGGCTATGTACATACAAAAATAAGAGTTGCCGAAAAATTTGGCAGATGCAGTTCTGTGATTCGTCTTGATTGGATGAAAAAGATTGAAGCGGTCATGAAACGGCAAGAGGAAATCATCGAAGAACAGGAAGAACGGATTGCCATTATGGAAGAAGGTGGATGGATTCCTGTCACAAAGAGATTGCCACAAGACGATGAAGATGTTCTTGTATGGGTTAACGGAACACATCGTGATATGGCATATCGTGATGAAGGTGTATGGTATGACGAAGAACATAATCATCTGAAAAATATTACACATTGGATGCCGTTACCGAAACCGCCGAAAGAGGGTGAGTGAATGAAAACCGCAGGTAAAATCCTGGTATACATCGGATTGATTATCGGTTGTGTGCTTCTTGGAATGGCAATTGCTGAATGGATATGGTCATGGGATATTCCGGAATGGATGAAAGTATGGCTGATAAGTCAGTAAGGATGGTGATGATATGGAACAGATTGCGGATCATGCAGAGCTGAAAATGCTTAAAGCAACGATAAACAGGATAAACAAAAGAGATGAACAAGCTGTTGAAATATTGGAATCATGCCTTAATGATTGGCCACACGCAGCGACAATGGTTTGTTCGATAATGTCCAGGTTAGAAAAAGCGTATGAAATGATGACGGGTAACAAATGGAAACGTAATTGGTGACAGTGAATATGACGGTATTCATCCCATAGAAAGAAGGTGAAAAGGTGGAAAAGTTAGACGATGTTATCAAAGAGATGCAATGGTGGATGCGAATTAAATCGGATCTTCCGTCCGTTTGTGGGAGAGCAATCGAAGCAATGAATGAAGCGAAAGAGTTGATTATTAAAAAGCAACATGATGTGGACAGGATGTGCCGTGAATACGATGAACAGAGACACCGAATAAACGATTCTGCTATTGCACAACTGCTAACAACTAAAGAAATCAACGCTTTAAGTGAAGGACAATTTGTGTGGATACAGTTTAAAGACGGTCTTTACTGTATGCAAATCATTGGGGTTATCCATGACATAAACGGAAACGTTGATTTTATCCAACTAAACACATTTTATACATTTATGGAAATAAGGATTCGTGATGGTGGGTTTGTGCTTTGGTCAGGACAACCAACGGAAGAACAAATGGAAGCTATGAAGTGGGACGGTGAGCAGGAATGAACGATAACAACAAATACGGTGAATGCCAATTATGCCATCAAAACAGAATGCTCACATGGGTTCTTGGTCAGGTAAAAGGATCTGACAGGTTATTCAGTGGGTATATCTGCCATGAGTGCTATAAGAAAACGAATGGACAAAATACAAACCGTTATAAGGAGAAAAGAACATGACGGAATTACAAGAATTGCAAATGCAAAAAAAAGAGATCGAAAGAAAGATAAAAAATCTGACAGGATCTATGCAAGGAATATATATAAAACATGGAAATGTTAGGTTTGGTAAGGCACATAAAGGGAAACGTTATGATGATGAACCGATTGGGTTAGCACTTTTCAACAATGAAGCGAAAAATTATAGAACATTTGTTTGGTATAAAAATCTTAATGAAGCAAAACGTGATATTAGGACATTCATTAGTGATTTGGAAAGTGTTTATCAAATGTTAGATGATGGGACATATGAAAGGATGTTAAAAAATGAGTGATAACAGGTGCGTATGCTGCGGAGCGCAGATACCGGAAGGTTCTATGGTATGTGTAAACTGCCAGAAATCAGCAGGTGTTCACAAAGAAACAACGGAAGAAAAGGTTGAAAGAGTTTTAAATGATTGGATAGCACCACTTGGTATCCTGGCACTTATTGTTGTCCTATACTTCCTTCTGATTGCGAGGAACTAACATGAGCGAAAAAGGAACGGTTGTTATTAGAAAATGTAAATGCGGTGCTGCTCATAGAATCAGGTACAGAGAACCGTATTTATGGATTGAGTGCAAGAAAAAGTGTGGTATGCAGACAGGCTTTATCCGGTGCGGTGGCCTGGAAGATACTGACGCTATGATGAAGTGCGTTGATGAATGGAATAAGAAGGTTGGAAGCGTAACATGATGATTAAGGGCAAAAATCGGCTCATTTACCCATGTCTTGTATGCTGATAGTATTATTTATCATATGAACTATTTAAACAGGTTTTTGAGCCGTTTTTGACCAATTTAAAAAGAGGTACGAAAAATGGGTGCGAATAGAGCATTAAGACGAAAACAGGAACGTGAACAGATCCGTGAATGGAAGAAGCAAGGAAGGTACGAACAGGTACGGAGCTTGCAGCGCAACGGTATCACGGAAAAAGACCTGGATAAGTCCTATGAAAACGGATACAAAGACGGGTACGATAAAGCAGGTACGAGTTTCTTTCGGCAGATGTATGCTGCCATTGCCAAAGAATTGCACGAAGCAGGGAATAACCCGGAAGAAATTGTTTCCTTCCTTCATGGTGTAGATCATCGGTTCGCTGTTATGTTTGATGCGGATGAAGAAATCGAAGATGTTTTCAATCTAATAGGGGTACGGATCAATGTTTGTAACAATAACTCAATCGACAGAATTAGTGAGGTAATTGCAGAATGAATGTAAATAAGGTACGGAGAATTAAAAAAAGGTGCTATTACTCTGATTATGTTAATCACGCAATCCGGTTTTATCTTTCAACGCCGGAATCATTGCAGACAGCAGGGAAGAAAACTGCTGATGTGAAGAATTGGATGGCAGTACAGGCCGTGTTCTATACTCTCAATGAGAATGACAAGAAGGTGCTGACAGATGTATACAAAACACATTACCGCCTTGCTGAAGCTGTCAGGATCTATTGTGAGAAAACAGGTACGGATTCTGATAATCTGTGGGTGCTGATTGCTAAAGTAGGTGCTGCGATAGCAAAGAGAAGGGGATTGATATAATGACAGGTGCGGAATTGAAAAAATGGATTGAGGATAATCATGCAGAGGATCTAAACATATACGCTTGCGATGATGGGTGCGGTCTGTATCCTGTTGGTGCGATTGATATAGTTACAAACGATCATAGCAAGTATCCAAAGGAAGAAACGTATGTAGTATTAGATGAATGTGTACATAAATGGTCATAAAAAAAGGCATAAAAAAAAGACCGGTGCGGAAAGCATCGGTCAATTTTTATTTTGGGTGCGGATATCAAAAGCTTACGTTAATATACTTGCCGGTCTGACAATCCCATTTAACCCTGGACAGGATCTGTCCGGAATGGGTACGGATGGTGATAGACTCATTGCCTGTCCAACTGCCGTACTTCTTTGCAGCTTCCATAGCTGAACGGCTTGTAACGGTATATATCTTTTGATCGGTGCTATCATTGTCCACATAGCATAAATAGGTACGGGATGACATATCATTTTACCTCGCTTTCTTTATCAGGTACGGATTTGCTGCCGATATCCTTCCGGATGAGATCCTTAATGTACCCTTGCATAGAGGGTACGGATGCGAGTTTATCAATGATGTCCTTGTCCAGTTCATTGTGCAGACGGAAACCATACACTCTACGGTGTTCTTTATCGTACTTTGCTTGTGCAACGGTATGCTTGGTAGCCATATGTACTTACCTCCAATACGTTATAATAGAATGATAGCAGAATAGGTGCGGAGTGTCAAAAGAGGTACGGATTAAAACCGTACCCCCGTGACATACTCAATATCCTTTATCAAACTGACAACATCGTCATATTCATTGATATAAAAGTCGGAATAGCAGTTTCGGTCATAAAGTGAATCATAGTTAGGCATAATACAGGTAATGAGTTTATACACAATCTTGGTTCGTTCAAAACCCTCATCGTCAACTTCCCCTGACAGCACTGATTCCCATATGGGAAGGTACGATATACTGCCGACAGACTTTGACTTGAGTTGCACTCCCCATTGGAACGGTACGGTGGCAATGTCTATGCACATAAATGACGAGCAATCGATAAAAGATCCGCTGCAAAGGACTTGAGTATTTATGTCCGGATGATCAGAAAAAGGTGCGGATTTGTACCGTAGGATATACCACTTGTTCTCACTGTCGGAGTGGCAAACGGTGACACGTTCATCCTCACAAACTGAATAATCAGGCAGGATAGGTGTGGTAATAAGGTCATCAGGGATACTGACAACGGTCTGCACGTAATCATTGTGGTCAAAAGTATATTCAATAGCCTTAAACATGAAAACAACCTCCAATCAAATAATCAGATTAGGTACTGAAAACAGGTACGGAAAAAGGGTACGGATTACCAATCAACGCTTGTTCTTGGCGAAATTCGTTTAGCTTTTGCAGTTATATCCTCAATTCCTTTGTCTACAATGATACCAGAGACAATCCTAAACCATACGGTATAGTAATGCTCTGATGCTGTTCCAATTTTATAACAGAGGGTTAAATTTTTGTCGCTGTTGCCGGTACAAGGCCAACTATATTTTTGACAAGTGAAATCCCAATGCCGTGATGATTTTATGCAGCGTATCAGGTTTTTAAATTCAGATGATTGAAAAATTTCGCCGGTTTCCAGGCAGGCAACCGATGCAATCATATTTTCTTCTCTTGCCATTTCAGACAATCTCTTAAAAGTGATCATTTTTATATACCTCCAATCAAAATAGGTGCGGACGGTGAAAAAGGGTGCGAGTCGGTTAATTTGGGTACAGATCGCACAATTCATTCCAATAGATAGCGAGAATGGGTGCAAGTGAAACAGGGGGAACATAGTCCCCCTCGCACTTGTCGTGACTCCAATATGTGAGATTGACAATCATGTCTGTGACGGTTATTTTCTGCCCCCAATCATCAGAGCAATGATATACATCCGCTATGTATTGTTTTGCTTTTTCAAGTTCTGAAGGATTACGCATGAGAAACCCTCCCTTTTAACAATCCAAGTTCAAGTAGCTTGTCTTCAAGGTTGTCTTCAAGTTCTGCATAGTTATAGCCGTAAATGACCTCTGCATCTTTGATGTCGGCATACATCTCGTCATCGTCATCACAAGGCACTTTTATATCTCTTACCCGCAAAAAGTCCTCAAAAACTTTTATAATTTGTTGCAAGGTGTCCTCACGCTTTAGCCGTGTATCCGTTGTTGTTTCCTGCATTGCATCCGTTGAACTGTGAAATATGTCGGCAGAAGAGTCCCAACGGTCTGGAGATGCCCTAAAGCTAAAATATTTACCGGCAAGATCCAAACCAATAACACCGGAGTGATTTTTGTTTTCGTACAAGATGCGATCCAAGTATGCATCTTTTTCGCCTTGCCAATCACAACGGGACTTGAACTCTTGAAAAGTCATTTCCGCAACCGTTTCAATGGCAACTTCTACTGCATCTTTCAAATTGAGTCCATAAAGAGACAACGTAAAATGCGTATACTTCCCGTGTCTGCCGTGCGATATCTTTTCCATAACTTCCACACGATATTGATTAAGTTTGCGATTTCTCATTGATTACACCTCCATAATTAACTTGTTGTACAGGTTGAACACTTCAGAACTTGTAAGGCCGACTATTTCCAGATCGTTTCTACCTCTTAATGTGGCATCAATAATATCAAATAATTCACGCTTGAATGTGTTTGCATGGTTGGCAGGATCTGCCGTTTTAAGTGTCTGCCACTCTTGGAACAAGTCCAAGAGGGTATATACTTTATCGTCGCATAAATCCCTAAATTTCACGCTTTACACCCCCATATAACAGTTAGTCGGCAGAGTATAAACAACCGTGTATTTGCCGTCATAAAATGCCACGGCAACAGACTTTTTATACCGTTGCACGTTGCACGGTTTACAGTTCTGCACATCCTCATAAAAACGGGGGAGAACTTCACCCCTCCCCCGTATATCATGACTAAATCTTCCGTATTTATAAACTCTTGCAATGTATCTCATATCAAAATTCACTCCATGTTATATAGTCTTCGTTTTCAACGTATCCGTAATCAATGATATCGTGAAGTCTTGCCACATATGCCCCGTGATAGGTAAAGACCTCTTTTTCATCGGTCGTTTTCCAATAAATAACCCATTTTGTAAAAATGGAGTTGTACATCTTTGTTCCCTCCGATCAATGCTTTTTGAGTCCTACAATGTCGCCTGTGGTAGCTTTCCAACACCCTAAACCAACGCATGAACACTCTGCACAATTACCGCCACATGAAAGCCAACCCTCCGGAAGTTCACCAACATAAATACGGCTCTCCGGTAAACCGTGTGGATTGTTCGGAAGCATATCAAACCAACCGGAGAAGAGAATATGCAGATTGTCCGGAAGTCTGCCGTGTTCCGTAATGTACCGGTTTACGATTTCATAGCATTTTGTAAAACCTTGCATTTCACAATGCGGATTGTCTGCCAATACTTTGCAGAGGTTATCAAAATATCCGTTAATGATCATGTCTCCGGATGTAAACAAGCGCATAAAGCGACAAGTCCGCATCTTTTTTGATACTTCCTCCCAATACTGTGACGGGCGGTAGATTGCCAATACGGTATTTTCGGCATAATTCCGCATCACAACGGGGAAACGGTTAGCAATAGCGCAAGCATAACAAATCGGCAACGCTTTGCCGTTTTCGATCTTTCCGCACGTTTCACGGCATCTCCCGTGACAAGTGAAGAGGGGCAGAAGGTCTACGGAGGGCATATTGGTTTTGGAGTTTCCCTCACTGAAATGAACGTGCATTTCCTCACCGGCGAAAAGCCTTGTCTTGGCTTCCTCAAAAGCCTTGCGAATTTTTTCGTTAACTGTACACATTTGGGAATACCTTCTTTCATAAAAATATTTTGTGGAACAAGCCACAATTAAAAGGGGCGAGTGTTTCGCCCCCTCTGTATCATGGTTTGCTGTTTACAGTTTCGGTCTGATGCATGACCACTCAATCTGATTGCCAAGTGCTATTTTCATGCCCTGTTGGACTTCTTTAGCTTCTTCTTTCGTGTTGTAGGTGTAAACAACCGTTTCACGGGGGAAAGTGTAAATAATTACAAGTTCAAACATTGTTTTCTACCTCCATTATTTTAGTAAAAATGATGTGGTTAAAAGGTTCGGACTTTAGCCTGTTTTCTGCTTGTTTTGCTTCTTCATAGCTGTTGAAATACATTGCCGTGTCGCTTGCATCGGAATAGCTTGCTTTGACAATGATTAGCTTGAACTTTTTCATTTGATTTTACCTCCATACGGCATTGTAATATATGGTGTTTCCTCGTCGTGATACCTTGCAGTGATTATTGTTTTTCCTGATTGACCTTGAGTTGTTGCAAACTCTGCTTCGTCACGGTGATAAAACCAAGAAGTATATTCAATTATCTTTTTATTACAATCATAATACCGGTTAACACCGTAAACTGGCACGGTTTCTTCATATTCTTTTTTTCTGTCGGTTTCTTCTTTCATTTCACCCGCAAGTTCACCTTGCATTACTTGTAAGTAGCGCATTAGTGATTGAATGTCCTGCAAAAACCATTGATCGGTTGGTTTCGTTTCTGCAAGCATCACATAAAGCCTTGCAATTTCATTACGTGCGGACTCTCTTGCTTCATTAGTGAGATACAACATTTTCAAACCCTCCATTTTCTAATTTAATTAGTGGTCATATGCCACAATAAAAGGAAACCAACAAAAGCCGGTTTCCTTTGATCATGGTATATAATGAAAGAATGTTTCTGTTGCCGGTTTTAGTCCGTATCGTTACCTTCTACAATACGTGTGGAGTTGCACCACAGCCCCGTTCAACCGTTCACCACATCGTGTATCGCTACGCTATGAATGTTCGGGAGGTTTCGCCTGTAATCGGGGCAACCGTTGTTAGCGGTCACGGCTCAAAACGTGTGCCTTGGATACTGCCAAGTTACTTTTCAGTGCTGTTTGGTTCGGTTGCAAACCGCTTGAGAACTGCCAACCGTGGCGAGTCCTTCCCGTGTCCGGATGTTACGACACTACGGCATCCCGTAGGCTTGTTGACGGAGGTTCACTCCGGAAGCCGTTTGTGGCTTCGCCACAAGCTTAACAGAACGTTATAACGGATAACAATGTAAAATCCACTTGTTAGAAAATGTTAATAATTTCACTAATTAAAATAGATTTGTGATATATGGTATGGCTGCAAGCATTGATTTATCTACATATACGTTAAAACGTATAGAGATATGCGCTGGATCAATATTACAGAATTGTTAAATATGTGATATTTGGTCTACACCATATTACACAAATAGGCTGCGCGAAAACTCTGCAAGCGTTGAAAACATTGAATTCCTGGCAATAGCTTTCCTGGCATTATACGTTATTACGTATCCAAGAAGTACATTGCTTATTTGGTATTTTTCGCTGATTGATGGCGGAATTGGTCTAACCCCTGTCTCATCGTTAGAACGTATATTTGGTCATCCGATCATGAGAAGTGGCTAAAATCGTCTAAAAATGCCCTTAAAATGCATGGTAGGTATTTTTATTTGATTAAATAATTATTTTTAATATAATTAAATTGGTCAATGTGACTATAAATAAACCTTATACACGTTGATATTAAAGGGGGTTGCGCTATTATGGCAGGGAAAGAAAAAAATAATAAATTAATTCAAAAAAATAATTTAATTATTCCAGAGGGTGAACAAACTGTCCGGAAACGTGGCAGACCGAAAGGATCTAAAAACGCTACTATTCGCCGTGATCATGATATACATACTGAAGAGGGCGACAACCGCAAATTCTTATCGCATGATATGAAATTATTTCGTTTACCTTCCATAGACCTTGAAAATAGTGAAGCTGTCCAAGAACGTATCAATCTTTATTTTGATATTTGTGCTGAAGATGATGTTAAACCCTCTATTGCTTCTCTTGCATTGGCTTTTAATGTTTCACGTTTTATCTTGTATAATTGGATATCTGATAGAACTGAATATATTAAAAACAAACAATCGATACTCGCTATAAAAAATGCCTATAACTTAATCAATAGCTATTATGAACATATGATGAATACAGGTAAGATTAACCCTGTAGCCGGTATATTCCTCATGAAAAATAATATGGGTTATAAAGATAATACAGAACATGTCATATCTGTTAACCAAGACAACAATGTAACTGATAATGATATATATAATCGTGCTGCATTATATGATTAACTAACAACTATTCGTAAAATCATGGTTTAACGAATAGTTTATATACTATATGTTGTATGTATGTATATATATCTATACAACATAATTTATTTTGTATATTTATATCACATTATACATATATATACACATATTTATACATGATTTATACATTGCATAATGATTATATCTGTTTTATGGATCTGAATATATACCCTGATATCATGTAACGATGATATATACCGTACGGGGATATATGATAATCAATTAGAGAACGGGGTAGTCTTAAAAATATTTTCAAAAATAAAAAGGTTATATTATATAATACCCACCCTATGATGTGTAAAAAGAAAATGAATATAAAACACATAATGGTGAATACAGAAAAGAAATAAAAAGGGGGATAAATTATATGGCATAAATTATATATTATAAAAATGCCTATAAAGCGTTATATATCAATGGTTATAATAAATAAATTATATATAAAATAAATATCTTTCTTTCTTTTCTTTGATACTTTCTTTTCTTTCTTTCTACGAAGTACATAAATTATATAAATAATAAATAATAATATGGGGGTGATAGGATGGCAGCAGATGTGAATAAGCTCATAAAGTGCTATAACATTTTCATGGGGAAGTCAGAATACGAAAACGTATATGATTGCCTACGGGTAATGTGGCGTGAATGCGATCATAAAATCGTCTATCCGTATGTTAAAGAGTTTAGGTCTGTGCTGAAATACATAAATGGCATGGGAAACCTGCTGAAAAAGACATACCTGATAACTGCCAGGGATATTTTTGACGATTTCATGATCTACATCGAGTGGAATCGGCCTGTTGCGGATCAATTTTGGCTACCGAGAAGGAAAAAGCTAAAGCCTGTGGCAGATGCGTTACAGGAACTTGAGGATGATGTAATTGACGAACTGATTTTGTCGATGCCACCGAGAGTTGGCAAGGCATTGGCGAATGATACACCGATTTTGACAAGAAACGGATGGAAAAATCATGGTGATCTTGTTGTTGGTGACGAAGTAATTGGCATGGATGGCAATTTTAAGAAAGTCATTTACGTTCATCCAAAGTGTATGCTTGATCGTATGGTTACGTTCTCTAACGGCGAAAAGATTATTTGTCATGAACGGCATGAATGGATGTACTATGATAGGGCAAGTAGCAAAACAAAAATTTCTGAAACGGGCGAAATCGAAAAAAGGCATTTAAATAACGGTGGAACGGAGAAAAAAAGAGGGCATAGGTATACATTGCAGCTTCCTCACCGTGATTATGTTGTTGGTGAAATAAAAGAATTGCCGTTAGATCCGTATACTTTCGGTGTATGGCTTGGTGATGGAGCAAATAAAAATCCAACAGTTTGTTGCGATAAAAGCGACAAATGTATTATTGACCGTATTATTGCAAATGGTTTTCCTGCAAAGTGGAATACAGTTCATAAAACAACGGATGTATTGTATTTTGGTTTTGGGTTTAGGGAAAATCTGCAAAAAATGGGTATGTGCCACAGCAGAAAGACAGTTCCGAAAAGAATACCGGAAGAATATTTGACAGCATCCATTGAGCAAAGACTTAATTTGCTTGCAGGACTTTTAGACACTGATGGTTGCCTTGCTGAAAACAGGTATCAGTTTACAACGGCAGAAGAAAGTTTGCGTGATTCATTCTGTGATTTGATCTCAACGTTTGGGTGGAGAACATCAATAACCGTTAAACAACCAAAGGTATCTTCTTCCGGAATATGTGCAAGGAAACCGCATTATGTTATTAGTTTTTCACCGGATTGTGAGATCCCATGTGAAGTAAAGCGAAAGCGTAATAAGGCTGTTAAAAGCCGTTCAATTGGTTTTGTAAGCATTGAAAAGCTTCCCGTTCCCGTTGAAGGGAACTGCATTACCGTTGAAGGTGATGGTATGTATCTTGCAGGACGAAAAATGATTCCTACGCACAATACAACAATTATTCTGTTTTTTGTACTTTGGATTATACTACGTGATAGTGAAAGGTCTAACTTGTATTGTTCTTATACGGATTCCGTTGTTGATGTATTTTACAAGGGATTATTGGAGATTCTTAACGATCCTCTTACGTACCTGTGGAAAGATGTTTTCCCGGAATGCTGCGTTGCGAGTACGAATGCGAAGGACAAACTGCTGAATATTGACCGTGAGAAGCGGTATGCGAGTTTTACAGGTCGCTCTTTGTACGGCACATTGAACGGTGCTTGCGATTGCCGGGGATATGAGATTGCCGATGACTTGATTTCCGGTATCGAAGAAGCAATGAACAAGGATCGGCTTGCTTCTGCGTGGTCGAAGGTCGAAAATAACTACCTTCCCCGTGGTGTGGGTGACAAAATCAAGCATCTGTGGATCGGAACACGGTGGTCTTTGGTCGATCCTACGGGATTACGCATTGATCTGCTGACAAACGAACCTGATTTTGCAAATATCCGGTGGAAATTGATAAATGTTCCTGCCCTGGATGAAAACGATGAATCCAATTTTGACTATGCGTTTGGGCGTGGGTTCACCACAGAGGACTATCATCAGCGCAGAACGAGCTTTGAGCGTAATAACGATATGGCTTCCTGGTCTGCACAATATCAGGGTGAACCGATTGAGCGTGACGGTGCGGTTTTCTCGCCTGATGATATGCGGTTTTATAACGGTGTGCTGCCGGAAGGTGATCCTGACCGTATTTTCATGGCGGTTGATCCGGCCTGGGGTGGCGGTGACTTTGTTGCAAGTCCTGTTTGCATCCGTTTTGACAAGACAATCTTTGTTCCGGATGTGGTTTACAATAACGGAGACAAAAAGGTTACACAACCGGAGATCGTTGACAAGGCAATACGTTACAATGTCGCTGCAATGCGGATTGAAGCTACAAAAATGACAGCAGAATACGCTGACGGTATTGACGAAGAACTGAAAAAGCGAGATCATAGGGTAAACGTTGAGAAATCCACGAAACATTACACAGGGAACGGCAAGGCACAGCGTATTTTTGACAAAGCACCTGATATCAGGGAACATTTTGTGTTCCTTGAACCGGGAAAACGGTCAAAAGAGTACGAAATGTTTATGCAGAACGTGTATTCATTCTCCATCAATGGCAAAAACAAGAATGATGATGCTCCGGACAGCCTTGCAATGGCTGCTGATTATGGCCTTGGCGGTGGAAATACCATGACAGTTATGCAAAGATTGTTCTGAAAGGGGGAAGCCATGTGAACAGATTCATGAGATCACAAATTGATACTGCTTTGCTTTCGCTGAAAACGCTATACAAATCCATCGAAATTGCAGCCGAAACGGATGATGGTGTGGTTTCAAGGCAGGAAAAGAAAGAAATTAAGACGATTCGTAAGGCGGTTGAACGTTTTGAACGAAAAATGCAGAAGATCCGGAAGTAAATGCGAATATTTGAGCAAAATCAACGGTGTATTATTCGTTTGCACTGTATAAAACTAATAAAAATAGTGCATAAATATTAAAAAACTATTGACTTTGTTTTTTCTTTGTGCATAATCCGAAAGTGAAGGGAACTTTTTCTATGTTTCTTTCTCTCCGGCATAGGGCAAGTGGCGGTTCGCATGATCTCTTGCCCTGTGTCGAGGGGGAATAGCAGCGCATTATTGCGAGATTATTCGTGATAGTGCGCTTTTTTGGTGAACGGGGGTGAAATTATGGGCGAAAATGCTGAACAGGTGGCATTGGTAAAGGATTTACCTGCTTCCGTACAGGCGAAGCTTGCACGAAGGACAATGTTCGGCAGAACCATGATTACCACTTCTGCCGAGAAGATTACCAGGGCAAACGTGATTGATGTTGTTACAAAAGCTTATGCGGTTCACGAAAAGAACGCTGCCGATATCAAATACCTGTTTAATTACTACAAAGGGGATCAGCCTGTTCTGAATCGTACAAGGGAACTACGTGACGAACTGACACAGCACATCGTTGAAAATAGGGCGAATGAGATTGTCGCTTTCAAGGTTGGGTATGTGGCAGGTGAGCCGATTCAGTATATTTCAGCGAGAAGCAACGCAAACGCTTCTAAAAGCATCGAAAAGCTGAATGATGTGATGCGGTTGAACGCAAAGCACACAAAGGACAAGGAACTTATCAAATGGCTTTACATTTGTGGTCTTGGCTATCGGCTGATTGAACAGAACCGTTTCCCGTACAAGAAAGTTCCGTTTGACCTGTTTACGCTTGATCCGCAGCAGACCTTTGTGATCCATTCAAGCGACCACACGAAAAGGTCACTTGCAGGTGTGCATTACGTGGTGAATGACGATAATGAGAAAATCTTCACGATTGTCACGCCGGAGAAGTTCTTCACCTGGAAGTATGGCACGAAAGAGATCACCGAAGCGAAAAACAACTTTGGAATGATCCCAATTATCGAATACCAGGCGAACATGGAACGGCAAGGCTGCTTTGAAATCGTGCTTCCGTTGCTTGATGCAATCAATGACTTTGACAGTGACCGTCTGGAAGCCGTTGAACAGTTCGTTCAGAGTTTGCTTGTTCTGTATAACTGCCAGGTTGAAGAAGGAATAACGGCAGATTCCATCCGTAAGGCAGGTATGATCCTGCTGAAATCCGTTGGTGATAACAAGGCCGATGTGAAGAACCTGTCAGAACAGCTTGACCAAAGCCAGAATCAGGCGTTGAAAGAAGATCTGTACAGGGCGGTTCTTGAAATCGTTGGTATGCCGAGCCAGGGCAACGGAAATACGGGTGATAGTAGCAACAACGGTGCGGTCATTCTGAAAAACGGTTGGCAGGGCGCAGAGACACGGGCAAAAGACCTTGAAGCAGAGTTTAAGCAGCCGGAAATGGAAATGATGTGGCTGTTGAGCCATATTGCAGGGAAAAGACTTAAAAAGAACGGTGGATTTGTTTTTGATCCTGCGGATGTGGATATCAAATTCAGCAGACACAACTACGAAAACCTGTTGTCGAAGTCGCAGACGCTTACCACCATGCTTGGATGTGACAAGATTGATCCGAAGTACGCATACGAAGCATCCGGATTGTTCATGGATGTTGAGGAAGCTTACCGGGCAGGTATGAAGTGGTACAAGGAAATGCTTGGCCTTGCCGAAAAGCTGAAAGAAGCAAAGGAAGAACGTGACGCAGCGAAGGGGAACACCGAAGAAGCAAAGGTGACAACCGATGCCGAGTAATGTTTTCCGGTGGGACGAACTTGAAATCATCCGTAAGGATGCGGAAATCCTGTTCTCCGGACAGAAACCGGAAAAGAAGCAGATTGAGCAGTTCTGTGATTACCTTGAGTTCGTGCTTTGCCTTGTATATGCCTATGGATGGCATGATGCGGAAGAAATAGTTGGTATCGTACCTTTCCCGGAAGGTGATGACATAAAGACCGTAAACCGGGAAATTGACGATAAAACCTTCCGTGACAGGATCACGGAGGACAGCAGTTATGAAGAAGTCTTACGGATCATCGACACTGAATCACACTTTGATTACAACGCTGCGGTATATGACGCAGCAAAGGGAAGCGGTCAGAACATCCGTAAGATGTGGAATACGATGTTGGATGATAAGGTTCGTGACCAGCATCGTTTCCTGGAAGGACTTGAAATCGGATTGGATGATCTGTTTTACACCGATGATGGTGATTCAGCACTTTATCCGGGCGGTTTCAGTGATCCGTCACTTAATATCAATTGCCGTTGTTATGTGACATTAACAAGGCAACCGTGACCGATGATAAGGAGAGATTTTTACGGGGAATCTTGATTTAATCATCACCCACTACAAAGAACCGTGGAAGGTTGGCAAAGGATTGTTTGACAGCATAGCGATGCAGAGAGCAATCAACTTCGATGATGTGGGTGTAATCCTGGTCAATGACGGGGAAGGAAACGAGATACCAAGTGAATGCTTTAGGGAATACCCGTTTGAGGTAAACCAGATAAGTATTCCGAAGGGCGGTGTTTCAAGGGCGAGAAATGCAGGACTTGACGCAAGCAATGCTGATTGGGTTATGTTCTGTGACTTCGATGATGGTTTTTCCTCTGTGTTCGGCCTTTACATGATCTTCAGTGTTATCAACGAGGACAAGAGTGATACCCTGTGGAGCAGTTTCACGGAAGAAACAAAGGACAAAGACGGGAAGCCTGTCCTGATATCACATGATCGTGATTGGGTATATGTCCACGGTAAGGCGCACAGACGGAAATACCTGATTGATAACGAGATCCGGTTCAATGAATCGTTGATGATCCATGAGGATGTTTACTTTACGGTTCTGACACAGACATTCGCTGAACCTGACCGGATTGCTGCTATCAAAGTTCCAATCTACGTGTGGAAATGGAACGATAACAGCATCACAAGGAGGAACATAAATGAGGATTTCACCTTCGCTACCTACGATCATGTAATACGGCAAAGGATTGCGCTGACCGAAGAATTTATCCGCAGGAAACGGGCAGACCTGGCAATCACCATTGTTGTTAAGACCATTGTTGATGCTTACTACGATAGCCAACAGTTCACATGGCGAAATCCGGAGAATGCTGAACTGCTGCACAAGGCCGAGAAATGTATATCCGCTTATGTGACACAGTATGCAGGATATTACTCAATGGCAAGTCCGGAACTGATAAGGCAGTTAATGTCAGCAAGCAGAAACAACACGGTTGAGAAGGGAACATTCCTGATGGAACAGGAAACGCTGAAGGAATGGTTTGAACGAATCCTGACAGTATCCGAACAAGGTGTTTGAGCCGAATACGGCTTTTACATAGTGCAGAGAAGCACTTAAAAATCGCAATCGTGCAGAGAAGCACGTAAAAATCGCAAAAAAAGGAGAGAAATAAAATGGCTAATGAACCGAATCCTAACAACAACGAAACGAACAATACTCCGGATACGGCTGCGCTTGAAGCGAGAATCAAGGAACTTGAAAACGAAAATGGAAAGCTGCGTAAGACCAATACTGAAGCTTCCGCAGACGCTTCCAAGTGGAAAAAGCAGTTCCTTGAAACGGACGAAAAGCTGAAAGCAAAAATGTCTGACGAAGAAAAGGCCAAAGTTTCACAGGCTGAAGCACAAGCTGCCATGCAACAGCGTATTGATGAACTTGAAGCCAAGGAACGAACAGCAACGCTTGTGAGTATCGGTTTTGACAACGAAACGGCTGAAGCGTTTGCGAATGCGTTTAAAGAGAGTAACTTTGATGGACTTGCTGAAGGGATTCGTAAGTTCATAGATTTGCATGACAAGGCATTGAATGATAGCCAGATGCAGAATAATCCCACGATCAACAGTAACGGAAAGACAACCGTAACCATGACACGGGATGAAATCCTGGCAATCAAAGATCCTGTCCTGCGACAGCAAAAAATGGCTGAAAACATTGAATTATTTACATGAAAGGGTGAATTGTAATGCCTGCTAAATCCAATTTGACGAAGGCTGCAAACATCAGCACTTCTATCCGTGAAATCGACTTTGTTACCCGGTTTGCGAGGAATTGGGATGCACTGATGGCCTTGTTTGGCATTATGCGTCCTATCCAGAAAACTCCTGGTACGAAACTTGTTTCTACTGCTGCTTCTGTAACACTTCAGAGTGGTTCTGTGGGTGAAGGTGAGGAAATTCCTTACTCCCTGGCTACCGTGACCGATGTTGCCTACGGTGATATCTCCATTGAGAAGTATTGTAAGGCTGTTTCCATTGAAGCGGTTGCGAAGTATGGTGCGGTAAATGCTGTGAACAAGACCGACGAAGCGTTCCTTAACGAACTTCAGGGCAATGTTCTGACCACCTTCTATACCTTCCTCAAGACGGGTATCCTGACGGGTGCGTTCTCCACATTCCAGATGTCCCTTGCTATGGCTAAAGGTATGGTTCTGGACAAGTTCAAGAAGATGCGGAGAACCGTTTCCGAAGTGGTCGGTTTCTGCAACGTTCTGGATGCTTATAAGTACATTGGCGGTGCTTCCGTCACTATTCAGACACAGTTTGGTATGACCTATATTGAAAACTTCCTGGGATACCGTGTGCTGTTCCTCATGAGTGATCCGGATATTCCGAGGGGTAAGGTTATTGCTCTGCCCGTGGAAAACATTGATCTGTATTACATCAATCCCGGTGATTCCGACTTTGCCAAGCTTGGCCTGGAATACACTGTTGACGGTGTAACTCCACTGATCGGTTTCCATGCGATGGGTAACTACTCCACCGCTGTTGGCGAGTGTTACGCCCTGATGGGTATGGCACTGTGGGCAGAATATCTTGATGGTATTGCCGTTATTGATATCGGTTCTGAATCCTTCAGTTCCGTTGGCGAACCTTCCGGTAATCCTCTTACCAAGAATTACTATGAGAAGGATGCCAATAACAACTACTTCCACAGCGTAGATACTACCGTGGATGTTTCCAAGACCTATTATACCCGTACCGTAACCCCTGCTGCGTAATCAGTAGGATAAACAATGAATTACAAGGTAACACATTCGTTTGCGGATTCGCTTGATGATGGGTTTGTGTATCGGACGGGGGATACATACCCAAGGGACGGTTATGAACCGACACCTGACAGAATCATTGAGTTGATCGGTACGGCAAACGGCAGAGGATATCCGGTAATTGAAGAAGTTGTAGCAGAAGAACCTGCTATCGAACCGGAAATCGAAGAAGAAATTCCGTTCTCTGAACCGCCTGTTTCTGAAGAAATTGAAGAAGCAGCGGAAGAAGCGGTTGAAGCAGAAGAACCTGCTGAAGAACCTGTTGAAGCTCCGGTAGAACAGCCGAGAGCAAGACGGAGAACGGTAAACAAAACTCCGAAAGCTCCTGCCAAAAAGGAAGGAAGCAAACGGAACGCAACAAAGTAAAGGGGTGAACCGCTATGGATAATGCTGCGAAGATCGCAATGGTTAGAGTTTTTGTTCAGAACGATCCGGACGCAACGGACGCAACCATAGCGGTTTATCTCAATCTTGCCCTTGGAATTATGTTAAAGCGGTTGTATCCGTATGATAAAACCAAAACGGAGATACCTGCTTGTTATGAAACAGATCAGTGTGAATTGGCAGCACGTAAATTCCTCCGCAGAGGGGGAGAGGGCGAGATAAACCATGAGGAAAACGGTGTGAACCGTCAGTACGATTCTGTGGATGACGCTGACATTCTGGAAAGACTTACTCCATTTGCGAAAGTGGGTGGATAAGATGCGTGTTCTTGCGAGAAACAAGCAGGATATATGGTTTGCAAACAGGACGGGCGAAAGTTATGTGACAGACGCTAACGGTCTGAAAACAAGCGAAAAAACACAATCTTACGGAAATCCTGTAAAGGCCAGAATGTCAATGGCTATTTCATCCGGCGCAAACAACCTGGGATCACAGGGTATGGTTACGCTTGATCCTTACGGCATTACCACCGCTTACACACACAAGGCCATTACCGAGGATATGACCTGTACGATGGGTGAAGAAAGCCGTGTATGGTACGGGATCTCTCCGACAAGGACAGAGCAACGAACCGTAACGGTAAATGGTGAATCAATTGTACAGGAAGTTGAAGTGCCTGTACCTCATAACTTCAAGGTTGTGCGTAAGGCGAAGTCACTGAATCATTTGATCTTCTATCTGAAAGAAGTTGATGTTTCGTGAAGCTCAATGTTGTTCTTTCAACGGAAAGCATCAACGCAGCAATCCACAGGCTTCGTGAAGCGAAGGACAACCTTCGGTGGGGATTGGATGAAACACTTGGCATACTTGCCAAGGATGGCGCAATGATCGCACAGGAAGCGGATGGAAGCATGGCAACGGTATCAAGTTACCGCCCTGATGAAAATTCCGCAGTTATCGTTGCGACAGGGGATGCTCCCGTGATTGCAGAGTTTGGTGCAGGTGATGCAACAATGCCCGTGATGTTTGAAAATTATCCTGGCGTTGATGTTTACCCTGGTTCGTATTCTGAACAGGTTGGCTCTCATGAATACGCAGAAACCGGAAAGTGGCACTTCGGCGGTAAGACATACCAGGCAATTGAGCCAAGGGGCGGTATGCTGAATGCGAAAGTATACATCCAGGATAACGCTGCTGAAATAGCAAAGGAAGTGATTAGGCTGTGATAGATATTGAAAACCTTGTGTTTGACACAGTTTATAATGCACTTCATGCGCTTTATCCGAATGCGAATATCACAGGTGGGTATGACGAAGAAAAGGCCATTTATCCTTCAGTAATTGTCAGGCAGACAAACAATGTACCGCTTCAGAGCATGAACACGGACGCTTCTGCGGAGAATTACACCCGGATCACTTATGAAATTGAAGTGGTTTCAAACCGTGAGAACACGGCAAGAAGTGAGTGTAAGGAAATACTGATTGCTGCTGACAGTATTATGCAAAATATGAAATTCCGCAGGATACATATGAATCGGCCTGTAAACACTGACAGAACAGTATACCGTCAATACGCACGATATGAAGTGATTGCAGGAAAGCCATATGAAAAAGACGGAAACACAGTTTTTCCTATGTATCGGAGGTAACAATGATGAAATGTCCGTATTGCGATAAAGAGACAGACGAACAGGTGAAGATCTGTCCGAATTGTAAGGCTGCTATTCCTGATAAGAAACAGGATGTTGAAGAACCTTCAACGGGCAACAATAGACGCAACAAAAAGGAGAGTGAATAAAAATGGCACTTGAACTGAATACCATTGGAATCAAACTGAAGTATTGCGTGGAAACCACAGCAGGTACACGGCCTACTTCCGGTTATACCGAGATTCCGGATATCAAGGATACGCCTGACTTCGACTTCAACCCTTCCAAGCAGCAGGTTACTAACCTGTCCGATAGCGTTCACCGCTATAAGGAAGGTGTGCAGGATGTTGGTGACAGCTATGATTACCTGTGCAACCTGACCGCTGATCTGAAAACGAAGTGGGCGACGCTTGTTTCCGCTGCAAAGACTGCTCTTGCGAGTGGCAAGGCCACCTGGTTTGAAACCTATGTTCCGACTTTAGGCAGTTTCTACTTTGCAGGTATGCCTAACCAGCTTGGTATGAACAAGGCTACCGTGGATGGCATTCTGGAAACCACGCTGCATATCGTTCCGAATCAGATCGTTGGTTTCGCTGAATCTTCCACCACCTAACGAACCGTTGTTAAGAGGGAGGACAGAGGTTGATCCTTTGCCGATACCCGTAATATTGGCTAACTCCCCTTAACATATTTATATATAACCTATTACTAAACGACAAAAAAGGAGAGAAAAAACATGGCAACTGAAAGAGTAAAACCTATCATTATCCGTGATGCGGAGAACAACGAAGAATATACCCTTGAATTTAACCGTGAAACTATTCTGTTTGCGGAAAGCAGGAAGTTTGACATTGACGATGTTGGCAGGTATCCCATGACGAAGATCCCGGAACTGTTCTGGTATGCCTTTAGGATGCACCATAAGAGCATGAGCAAACAGCAGACCGATAAGATTTTCTTTGAAAAGCTTGGCGGTTTTGAGGGTGTTCCGGATGGCTTCGCTACGAGACTTGGCGAACTGTATAATGCTCCCTTTACTGCTTTCTTTGATGGAGAACCGACAAAAAACCCCAACGTGACGGTGGAACTGTAATAGAAGAAAACTTTATTGCAGAGAATACACCGTCAGAGCAGGTATCATATACAGAGAAATTCAGAGAATTGTTCCCAAAGTTTTTAGTGTATGGTATGACATACGAACAATATTGGTATGATGATCCATACTTGGTAAGGGCATATGCCCAGGCTTTCTTGATGAAGCGGAAGATAGAGAATGAAAATATGTGGATACAGGGCGCATATATCGCAAACGCTGTGACAACCTCTATCGCAAATGCTTTCGGAAAGAGACACATTGATTATTTGAAACAACCTCTTGATATTTTCCCAAAGACAGAAGCAGAGAAACAGGAAGAAATCAGGGAAAAGCGCAAGAAGATTGTTGAACGTTTGTTGAGAGTACAAGCCAATTTCAACAAAAAGAAGGTAAAGACGGGGGTGGATCAGAATGGCGAACCTTGAAACGCTTGAACTGACTATAAACGGTAGTGCGGAGAGAGCAGGGCAGGGGATCGACACTCTGATCTCCCGTCTTTCTGCGTTATCTGATGCTATCACGAAGCCTTATAGTGATCTTCGTGATTTCAATAGCGCATTAAGAGAAACAGCGAAGTTAGCAAAAGGCGTAAGCTTTAAAAATATAGGTAAAAGCGTTGGTGCTTCCGTTACAAAGGCAAAGGCAGCAAACGGTGAATATGATCCTCTTACGAATAATAATCGTGTTGCTGTTAATAGGGGAGATCCTTCAGCGAAACCTGAAGTAAAATGGAGACAGGAATACGATGCAAACGTAAGGCAATCCATTGCGGATCATCAGCAGCGGATAAAGCTTACACAGGAATACAGAAATAGTCTGAAGAATCAGATTGAGTTGGAAAAACAGGCTGCTGCACAGAGGGGTAAACAGGCCGTTGCTGCGCTTACAGAATCCTCCAATTTGGATTTGATGCACCAGAAACTTGCTGCAATGACCAATGAATACCTGCAAAACGTACAAGCAGGGAAACTGACAGAAAAACAAACAGCAAGTCAGGCTTTGCAGATCAAAGCATATGCAGATCAGATTGAAAAGCTGAAGAACGAAACCAACACAAGCGCAAAGAGTGTTGCCAAAAATGTCAGCGGAATCGGAAAGTCTGCTTCTAATCTGTTTTCTTCTATTACCAGGATCTTTAAAACGATGCTTATTCGTCAGGCCATTCGTGCTTTGCTGAAGGGCGCAAAGGAAGGTCTGGACAATTATTATCAGTATTCCAAGAAAATCAATAATGCTTTTGCAGCGTCAATGGATAAAACCTATAAGGGATGGGGGCAGATGAAGAATCAGATTGGTGCTGCGCTTGGATCTGCTCTCAATGCTGTTTTGCCGATTCTGAATGCCGTTTCGTCTGCTGCATTGGTAGCGTTGAATGCAATTACGGCATTGTTTGCGCTGCTTGGTGGTCAGACAACCTATTCCCAGGCAACAGAAGGAATGAATGATTATGCTTCTGCTATCAATAAGGGTGGTGGAGCAGCGAAAAAGTGGATTGCTACATTCGATGAACTTAATGTTATGACGCAAGGTGGCGGTGGTGGCGGTGGCGGTTCTGCTGCCAACTTTGCGAATATGTTTAAGGAAATGGAACTTCCTCAATGGATGATTGAGTGGAAGCCTATTATTGAAGCACTTCTTGCAGGTACGCTTGGTGCGATCATTCTTCCGGCAATCTTTTCCAAAATAAAGGATATCATTGACCTGTTCACGGGCGGTGGCGCAAGCAACCTTCTTACGTTCCTTAAATACCTGTTTAATCCGGATGGTGGCACGAATAATCCTGTTTCACTTCCGGACATACCGAAAGATTATAAAGATTTTCAATTCCCACAACAGCCGAATTATAGTCCGTTCCCTATTCAGCCGAGTTATCAGCCTTTCCCTGCTGCGCCTGATTACGCTGCTGCTGCTTCTGAAATGGGTTTGCTTGCTGCCGGGGCGGTTGCTGCTGCTCCTGCTGTCGAAAAGATTGTTGAAACACTTGGAAAGTTAAAAACAGGGATTAACGTGTTCGAAGTATTGACAACACTTCTTACAACGCTTGTCGGAAACTTCTTGGATGGGTTGACTATCAAGGTTGATGTAAACAAAGAGAAATTCAAGGAATTTAAAGAAGAATACGAAGAATGGTCAAAGGATAAGAGTATCAGTATTTCCTTTAATACAGAAGATTATCTGAACTATGTAAAACAGAGAGCAGCAATCCAAGGATGGGTTGATACTGTCGAAAATAAAAAGATCGGCCTGGTTATTGATACAAATGATTATATTCTGTTCAGCAATCAGAAAACACTTATCAATACATGGACAGATGTTCCGGCGAATAAAGTTATTGGTGCAGTTATCAATACAAATGATTATATCCTGTTGTCTAACCAGATGACGATGATTAACACCTGGATTAACCTGGCAGCATCAAAGACAATTGGTCTTGCACTGCGTACAGATGACTATATGCTTTATCTTAATCAGACAAGGCTGATTGATCTGTGGGTTGCTGCCGAAAGCGCAAAGACGATTGGTATTGCGCTTAATCTTGCTGATTATCTTCAGTTTAATCTTACTACTGCTGCAATTGACCTGTGGATTATGAACAATGCAAGCAAACGGGTTGGCATTTCAATTAACGATGATGAATACGCAGCGTTTTTACTGCAAATGGCTATTGTCAATGAATGGGCGAGAGAAGTTGCAGTAAAGATTGTCAATATCAATGTTGAAAATGATTATGATAGTATGCGTCTGATGATGGATTGGACAGACCATGCTGATACAAAGGTTATCAGGGTTGATGTTGATGATATGTCTAAAATCAACCTTATCCGTGATTGGGTTAAGACAGTTGATGAAAAGGTTATCAAAGTTAAGGTTGAAACTGAAGAAATTACTCTGAATTTTAACAGCGGTGGGAATAATACAACAAATAATAATACTTTCTGGGATGACTTCTTTGGAACACTTTCACTGAACACAAATCAGATCATCAACAAATTGATAGGGACAAATCTTCCGGAAAATGGGATTATTCCTGATCTGATTAACAAACTGTTCCCAAAGAGTAATAAGTCTACCATAAATGTAAGTGAAATGGTTGAAATAAAAAATGATCCGAAGTTTAAGACAGCCGTTGATCTTATTCTTACAACAACAATGAATGAAGTTTTGTCTGCCGGGAATATTGCAGCATTGAAGAAACAATTCCCTGGACTTAAAGCATCTGATATTGTTGCTATCACTGACTTTGGGAAGCTTTCTGACACGGCAAGGAAAGACTTTGTTACCGCCCTTGTCAGTGCATTTGGCACATCTGAAGCCATTGCTGCGATAAAAAAACTTATTCCGAATATTTCAGCAGGTGGGTTGATCTCGCTGACAAATTGGAAGTCTTTCAGCAAAGAGCAGCAGTTGTCTTTCATTACTGCCATTAAGGATGCGTTTGGGGCAGAAGCAGCAAAGACAGCAGCCAAGAATGCAGGTATCAATATTGGTGATCTTGTGAAAAACGGAATGAACAGCAAGAATGCCGATATCAAAAAACAGGCTGAAAGTTGGAGTGGTCTGATTGATACAGGCGTGAAAAAGACTACTCCTACTGTAACCCCTGTGCTGAAGAAGGGCGTTGAAGGAATACTTTCAACTACGCTGAAGAACGGGTTGGAAAAAACGGCTGCTACCATAAGCAACGTTACCGCAAAATTCAAACCAGGCAATCCCGGCAATCTGAAAACACAGGTTGAGAAAGATGTTAAACCGAGTGTTAGTGTGACAGCAACAACGGTTAAGGGATTGTTTGAAAAGCTGAAAAAGAGCATCCAAGAAAATACACAACCGAGTGTTACTGTTAATGGAACTGTCAAAAGTGGGTTATATAACACACTTAAATCCGCTATTGAGAAGAATACTTCTCCCAACTTACAGGCCGGATGCTCTGTGAAAGCCGGAACATACGAGACTTTAAAGAAAGCATTTGTTACGTATGCTTCTCCCAATCTGCAAGCAGGATGTTCTGTCAGACAAGGCGTGTATGACAATCTGAAGAAAGCATTGGTAGCATATGCTTCTCCGAACCTGCAAGCAGGATGTTCCATTGCTCCTGGTGTGTATGACAATGTAAGGAAAAACATTGAAGCAAAGGTAAAGCCTGACATTAAAGCAAACATATCCTTTGAGAATGTCAGAAGTTCGTTCCTTAGTTCGCTTGGTTCGTTTTCTTCTTATCTTGGAAATTTGTTTACAGGCAAATTGACATTTAAAGCAATGGGTGGATTTGTTGACAGCGGTGATCTGTTCGTTGCGAACGAAAACGGTGTGCCGGAAATGATTGGTCGGTTTGGTAATCAGACAGCCGTTGCGAACACGGATCAGATTGTTGCAGGTATCAGCCAGGGTGTTGCTGATGCAAACGCAGAACAGAATGCCCTGCTGCGTGAACAGAACAGTTTGCTCCGTAGCATTCTCGCAAAGGAAAGCACTGTAAACCTTGGTGCAAGCAGCGGTCTTGGCAGAACTGTAAAGCAAAGTCTTGATATGTATGCTGCGCTGACAGGAGGTTGATTGTATGGCATTCAACGGAAAACTGATTGAACTGAAAACGGGGAACAACTATGTTGAGTTCCCCCTTCAGTACATTAAACATGACAGTTATAAACCCACTCCGGATCAGCGTATGGAAGCAGATGCGAACAGAGCAACATCCGGTTTGCTTGTGAGGAATACGGTTGAGCATACGGCAACAAAGATTGAGTTTGAAACACCGCCGATTACAAATCTTGAACTTTCAAGTATTATGACACTTCTGAACAATGCTATGACAAACGCATTGCAGCGAAATGTTACTTTACGGTATTACGACACCGTTACAGACAGCTATAAATTGGGGAATTTCTATGTGCCTGATATCGAAACACCTATCTATCGTATTGAGTTGAATCCCCCTCTTGTCCATTATAACAGTATCCGGATTGCTTTCATTGAGTATTAAGGTGGTGGTGATAGAATGCTTACACCAACGGGCGTAACGGCAGCGACTTACAGGAATGCTATATTAGCCGGGGCAGCGAAACACGCAAGGCTTGTTTTCCCTGTCCAGAATGTCACGCTGACGGATGATAATATTTCTGCAAGTGGAGGATTAAGCCTTTCTACAATCATGAATCCGGATATTGATCTTGTGATGGGTAAAGCCATCATGAGTGAAGTTGTTGTTTATCTTCTTAACAGTGATACATTCAACGGATTTGATTGGACAGAAGAATTTAGGCTTGACTTTGGCGTTGAGATCAACGGAAGCACATATTGGGTTACTGTCGGATATTTTAAAGGGAAAAAGCCGAAAAGAACAATCAGGACACAGACAATTGAATTTATAGCGCATGACCGGATGCAGAAGTTTGATGTGATTGCAGATGAATTTATTGATTCAATTGCATCAGGAACGTTTTCTATCAGAACGATATTCAGAAATCTTTGTACATATGTTGGACTTTCATACAGTGAAACAAATTCCATTTCCGATGCGATGACAGCAACGTTTACCTCTGCTGTCTGGAAAAGTATTCTTCCCAGGGGGATTACTTGCAGGGCGTTGCTTGCGATGATTGCGGAAGTGAACTGCTGTTATGCCAGGATTACCGCAAATGGTGGTGTTGATCTTGTATGGTTTACGGATAATACAAGCTATTCACTGACAGAGAATGATTACTTTAGCGGTAGTAATATCGCAGAGGATACCGTTTCTGTTCCTTCGTATGTGAGGGTTGCAAGCACAGATGAAAACATCAGCGGTTATGTATATCCTGTGAACACATCCGGCGAGAAATATACGATCCTGGATAATCCTATCATGCTGAACATGGCGGTTTCCCAAAGTCAATCAGTGATAACTACCATGCTTTCACGGTTTGCTGCCGTTGGTGCATATTTCCCTTCTACAATTTCTGCGGTTGGATGTTGGCTGTTTGAAACGGGGGATATCATCAACGTTGTCTATAATACAGATCAGACAATGAGTATGCCTATTTTCAATAGGTCGCTGTTCTATAACGGCAGTTTCCGTGATGCGTATGAATGCACAGGCAATACTGAACGGACAGAAATGACGGAATCTGTCAAGGAACAGTATAAACGCAGCGGTGAATTGTCGAATAAATACTCAATTGTCACAGGCGTTGATATAACGGATGACGGTATTGATATTTCCGGCGCAAAGTATCTGAAACTAAAGGCCGGAGCATCCATTGAAATGGTTTCCAATGGCGTGTTTGATTTAAGAAGTGAGAACCTTATTATCAGAAGTGCTACGGGAACAATTCAATCATGGCGTGTCAATCAAAGTAATATACCGCAAATTGTTAATATTGGCAGCACATTAGGATCTTCTGCAAGATGCTATATAATGAACATGACAATAGGTGGTATTTCATATATTGATAATTATGCCACTGATGAAGATCTTGAAGCAAGTTGTGGATTAAGCCTGACATATTTACAATACACTGATAATGCGACATTGCAAAGTGTCAGAGAACCTACTGTTCGTGGCAGTTGTCGAATTGTAGATAATACAAATAATCAATATAATGAAATTTACAGATCACAATATGGCAATCTTGTTTTTTCAAAAGCTTATTTTGAAGATGGTCTTTATGCCGGGTATTATCGGCATCGAATATTAAGGAATCAAGTAAATTATGCTGATGAAATTGGATATGATTTAAATAACCTTCTTGCCAGGATGGAAGCTTTTTCCTCTCAATTTGTACACCTCAAAACCACATCAGCATTTGATGGATTCACAATTGATACACGTTATTATGGTACGCTTTTCAAAGGTGCATCAGATTCTTTAGCACAGGTCTACTTATATGATACAAACGGTTCACGCTTTGAAGGACATAAATCAGGCGGTGATTGGGTTATTAAAAAAGAATTTACGGATTATGGTGGTTATATTCCGAACGGAACAGACCTTAATACCGTTATTCTGCCTGGTTATTACGGATTGGCTTCAACTTCAACATATGTAAATTATCCTGCAAGTACATACGGGTTGCTTGTCCGGAAAATGTCTGCAACATCAACGGGCGTATTACAGATTGCAATAGGAACACAGAAGCTATATATCCGGTTCAGAACAAATGCAACGAATTGGAGCAGTTGGGTTTCTATTGATAATTATGGTGGCGGTTGGCTTCCTTCCGGAACAAATATTGATAATATTGTTCAGCCTGGTTCTTATGGCATATCTTCCAATAACAATTATAGTGGTACACTTCCGGCAGGTGTTACAAGTGGTGTTCTTGAAGTTATTGCTCCTGGAACATCAACAACATATATAATTCAAAGGATTACACAGGTTGGCTTTATGTGTGAAAGATATAAGTCTGCTTCAAGTGGCGAAGCATGGGGTAGTTGGTATAAATACACAGGGACTTTAGCGCAATAAAGAAAGGATGAATGAAAATGCGTATGATCTATTATGCTTACAAACAAGCAGTAAAGGACGGTAAGGTTACTGTCACAAACAAGTCGAGCGAGAAAAAAGATGATATGGAATATCAATATTGCCTATTCAGAGCAAATTCCGTAAAGAACGAAGATGATAATGATATGAGTGTTTGCGAGTGGGGCAGTATCACGGGCGGTATGTATGAGCGCAAAATTTATCAGAAAGAACAGGAAACCGTTGAACAGTAAACTTTTAATTGCTATTTAAATTAGTTTTGTGTATATTAAAAACGAAAGGAAATAGACAATATAAGGGGGTGATTAAGTGAACAGCGCACAATATGTAAGTGATCTGATTGCAAAGTTAAAGACACAGGGAAATGCTTTAACTGATGTTGCATGGCAAGCTGCCCTTGCCTGTGTCGGTTGGGCGTATGTGTATGGTGCGAGAGGGCAGTATTGCACACCTGCAAACCGCAGGGCGAGATATTCAGACGATCATCCCACTATCAAAACAGCTTGTCAGAATTTCAACGGAAGTGATTCTGTCGGATGTGAAGGATGTAAATGGTATCCGAATGATAAGTATACAAGGATTTTTGATTGCAGAGGTTTCACCTATTGGATTCTTAAACAGGTCTATGGATGGGAACTGCAAGGTGGCGGTTGTACATCCCAATGGAACGATGAAAAGAATTGGAAAGCCAAGGGTGAAGTATCTGACGGGATACCGCAGAATACGCTTGTATGCCTGTTCTATTACAAAAAGGACAGCAAAGGAAACCGTACAAAGACGCTTCAGCATACAGGATTTTATCTTAATGGTGAAACGATTGAATGTTCAAGCGGTGTTCAGCATTTTAAGACGATCAATAAAAAATGGGAGGTTTGGGGAATCCCGGCCTGTGTAGAAAGTGAAGTGGTGCAAATGCCGAACAAACCGAATGAACCGATTGAACAGAACAAACCGAAAGAACCGGAGAAGGAAGATAACTTGCCTACTCTCCGCAAGGGAAGCAAAGGAAAGTATGTGACATTGCTTCAGACAAAACTTGCGAATCTTGGATATAACCTGGGTAAGAGTGGGGTTGACGGTGATTTTGGAAGCGCAACCTTGGCAGCGGTTAAGGCTTTTCAGAAAGACCGTGGATTAGTCGTAGACGGTGTGGTAGGCAAAAAAACGTGGGAAGCCTTAATGAACACGGCTGAACCACAGAAGCTATACACCGTAACAATCAAAGGACTTACAAAGACCGTTGCTGATGAAATAGTCAGTAAATACGGTGGGACTATGACCGCTGAATGAAAGGGGTAAACGAAAATGAATGCTGAAACCATTAAGTATCTTGAGGGTGGCAAAATTTTATATGATTTTTATGGCCTGTCTTTTGAAGATAAGCCTGTACTGCCGAATATGGCAATGGGTTGCTCTTTTACTTGCGTTGATACTATGGATGTGTCTTTCTTTGACAACATTACGAACACCTGGCATCCGGTAAATTCCAATGCTACCTCAATTTCCGGAGCGACAGTAACGCTTGGATCTGCTGTTTCCTATGATGGAACTGAAAAGACACAGGCTGTTTCTTCCGTTGTTGTTGGTAGCACCACACTGACCGCTGATACCGATTATGTTGTGAAGAACAATAAGGCTACTCTGCCTGGTGAATATACTCTTTACATCATTGGTATTGGTAATTACAAGGGTGTTGTTACAAAGACCTTCACCGTTGGTAAAGGAACGGGTTCTGTTACTGCTGATCCTGATTCTCTGTCCCTTACTGTGGATGGAGAAAATGGCGAAAGCGAACTGACCGTTGTTGGTGATGGTGCGCTGACCATTGAAAGCAGCGCAGAAGCAGTTGCTACGGCTGAAATTGTTGATGGTGATGTTATTGTTACACCTGTTGCTGAAGGTAGCGCAACGATTACCATTACGCTTGCCAACAGTGATTTGTATAACGGAACTACCGAAACGATCAGCGTAACGGTTGCGGAGGAATCCACAGACGATGATGACGATACAGAAGATGACAATAACGATGATAACCAAGAACCGGAAAACAATGGATAAGGGGTGATTATCATGAGTGATACAAGCAAGATTGTATCGTTAGTCAAGTCTATCTTTGGGAAACAGATTGAGGATGTAAAGAACGATATTGCTGGTCAACCGTCTGTAAAACATTCAAGTGGCGAATCTGCTCTTGATGTAACTGATAAAAACGGAAATGTTGCTTTCAGATTAAAGAAAAACGGTCATATTCAATCCAGTGCTTTTGACAGTGAAAATGTAAACAGAGCAGTAAGCACAAACGCTGATTCTGATATGGACTTTATAGATGAACAATGCAATGTAATCATGCGTTTGGTCAACGGTGGAATCAAAACAAAGAAATTTGATTCTGCTGATTATATAGGCATCAAATATAGGCTGAAAGATCAGATAGACGGTATATATGCTGCTTGCCGTTGGCATCAGCGGTACGCAACGGATAAGCAGTTCTGCCTGTTGGTGGCAGGAGATTGTCATACGGACTATGTAAGACCATTGAGTATTATTGAGTTTCTCAATTCTATTGATGCATTTGATGCAGGTATCATGCTTGGAGATATGGCAGGATCGAATTTTGAAAGCTCAATAGATCATTATGCAGAAGCTATTGTCCATACTCAAAAACCATTTTTGACGGTTCTTGGAAACCATGACATAGGAAACGCTCCGAGTGATGAAGCAATTTATCAGAAGTTCGGCGGTTTTATTCAGTATGCAGACCTTGCAGAAGGTGAAGCGGTAAGCGGTAAATGCTATTATCATAAAGACTTTGCTGATCAAAAAATCAGAATCATTGTGCTTGATCAGTATGAAATTAAGCATGATGGATATATCTGTTATACACAGGATCAGATTGATTGGTTTGTTGATGTTCTTGCAGATACTCCGTCTGATTATGGTGTGATTATTGCAGAGCATACAAACCCATGCTACACAATGACATACAATCTTGATTTATCGGTCACATCTTCCACATGGAAGCAGAGCGAAAAAGCAAACACTTACATGAGTGGAGATATTATACCGGACATTGTAAACGCATGGATTAACGGAACATCTCTGACACAGACATATTCATACACTTTTGATGATCCACCGACTGCCGTATCCGTTGATGCAGATTTTACAGAGCGTGGAGAAGGTGAATTTATCACATACATGGGTGGTCATTGGCATATGAATATGCTTGGTTATCCGACCAACTACTCTGACCAGCCTGATTTCCATGTTCCTGCTTGCGGACTTACTGCTGCTGTGCAAGGTGATATGCCAAGAAGGGAAGGGACGGTATCAGAGGATTCATTCTGTGCCTTTGCTGTTGACAGGGACAATAAGACAGTAAAGGTATTTCAGCTTGGAGCGCATTACACAAAGGATGCGATAAACAGGCAGTATTTCAAGTATGAATATGGGACTTAATGGAAGGGAGATGTAAATAATGGGTAAAGCATTGGTTTTAAAAGGAGTAAATTTTGAAACAAACAAAATTGAAACGGTAATTATTGGTGATATTGTGCCATGCACAGGGCTGTCATTATCAACAGACACAATAGCATTTACTGCGCTTAACGACACTCTGCAACTGATTGCCACAAAAACACCATCAAACACAACGGACGAGCTTGAATGGCACTCTTCCAACGAAGATTGCGTTACAGTGGTTGATGGCCTTGTTACCTGTGTTGGTGTAGGATCTGCAACAATTACAGCAACTTGCGGAGAAGAAACAGCAACCTGTGCAGTAACGGCAATTGTTACGGTACAGGCGAATAGCAGCTATGACAAGATTGACGGATTCGGTATATCGTCAACAAGTTTGACAACAGGGAAAGATTATTGCGGTATTTCAGCTTCTGAAAGATCAAGAATATATGCTTTACTGACAGATCAGCTTGACAGCACATATCCTGCATTTTCTTCTAATACAGATGTAGGAGAACATACAGCAAACGAATACTATCCGATACCTGTACCGAAGGGGACAACAAAGATTGTTTTCTCTAAACCGGATAATTTAACACTGTTCTATGTTGAACTGATGAACTCTAAACTGAAAACAACTTCTACTTCTCCTTCTTCTGCCGTGAGAAATGCAAGGGCAATGACAGAAAGGGTTGCATTAAGTACAGAAACACAGGAACATACTTACGAATGGGATATTTCAACATACAGTGATTATAACGGTTTGGTGTTCTCTGTGTTGCTTGCATCAGGTTATGCTCCGAGTGGAGATACACCGAGCGTAACTATCACATTCAAGTGATGATTTGCTCACCAATAGGCAAAATAAAAAACCGGATTGCTCCGGTTTGGAAGGATGATTCGTTTATGGTTTGATATGAAACGCATTGCATTTACCATCAGGATCAAGTGTTACATATGCGTATTCTGATTGAGTGCATCCAATAGGTGCATCGGTGGAATGTAAGCATATAGAACATTTTTCATCATGTGTAAGGCTTGATAAAAGGATATGAGTAATCATGTTTGATACTGAACGGTTTTCAACGTTGGCACGATTTGAGAGGACAGAAAGTAAATTTTCATCAATGCGTAAAGAAATGATTTTTGTTGACATTTGTAACACCTTCCTTTCGGAAACATAATACAATGTATTACAAAGTATGTCAACCATAAATCAACAATAGCATCTGGTGAATAGGACGCTATTGCACCCATAGACGGGACGAAATGATGATCCAGGGCGAAAATATGGGGTTCAGTTATAGAAAAAAACTTTACCCCCTACAATTGCCCGGAAAACATCCCCAACCATAAAAGACAAAATGGCCTTGAGAATAGGCAGGGAAAGGGCATGAAAAATGACCGTGAAAACCGCTGACCGAAAATAGTCCTAAATTCATCCCCAAGGCTGAAACCGTTGAAAAATAAGGGATTGACGGTTGCGGAATGATGTGTTTATCCTATTGTTGTCCGGACGAAATAAAACAAATGGAGGGCAACATGAATAGGATTACATTAGGTCAGTTGGTTCAATATCTGAATGATGCACAGGCAATGATTCAGATTGTTATGCCAGGGCATGAATGGGACGATATTGACGAAATCTACGCAGGAAGCGAATTACTTGATCCGTTTTACGATTACTGCATATCGTACATGGGTTGCGAGATATCCTGTATAAGCGGTGATCCGGTAATACGTGCACAAATTGAAGTGGATAATGTTTCAGAATTACGAAAGGTGGGATAAAGAAGTGCGGTATTAGGATGGTTATAAAGGCGGTGATGGTTTAGGACGGTAAAGGGGTGATGGATTATGCCGGAAATCGTAAGTTCTGAATGGATTAGAGATCAGATTATGAAGATTACTGCTTTGTGCGAAAGAATTGTTACAAAGCAGGAAGAACAAGACAAGCGAATCAACAAGATTGAAGAAAAAGTTGATGAATTGCGTGACAAACCTGGTAAAAGATGGGATACGGTTGTTACTGCGATTCTTACCGGAATTGTTGGTGCGCTAATTGTTGCATACTTTACAATACCGAAAACATGAAAGGAGAATCAATTATGTTCAAAATGAGTAACAAGACCTATGATGTACTGAAATACATTGCACAGATCCTTATTCCTGCGCTTGGTGTATTTTATGCTGCACTTTCTAAAATTTGGGGATTCCCCTATGCGGTAGAAATTGTCGGTACTCTTGCTGCGGTTGATACGTTCCTTGGTGCTTTGCTGAAGATTAGCACCGATCAGTATAACAAGGATAACGAAATTCAACCTCCGGACGAAGAATAACAACATATAATCGGAGAGAAAGGAAAAGCCAATGGACGAAAACAAATGCAATAACTGTGATGAAAAGTGTGCTTGCATCCCGTTTTTCATCCATGAAAACGCCATGATGCACAAGGATGCTGACAATGAACGGATGGCAAAGATCATTAAGGGGCAACGCATTGCAAACATTCTTCAAAGCGTCTTTATTTTGCTGATCGTGTTCATTTTTGTATGGTTCTATACTTCCAGGGCGCAGATATGGAGCAATACGATTACAGAAATGAAACAAGCAATCGTGGAGGTATCCCATGCCAAAGACAACGGAATACCCTGATTACGAAAATCAGCAAATAACAAGGCTAATCAAGGAATACATTCACAGTAAGGTTGATCGTAAGATTCTTTACCTTCGGTTTGTTGATGGTCTATCGTTAAGCGAAATCGGATCGGTTGTCGGCATGGACAAATCTACGGTATGGGATCACATTCAAAAGCAGGAAAAAGTTCTTTTCGCTCACATGGAATACAAAGAAGTGGACGGTGAATAACCGCCCACTTTTTATTTCCCAACAAACGCCAACAAACACCAACGAATTGCCAACGAATCACTATCGTTGGTTTTTTTCGTTTTTGGAATAATGAAATCGAAGGGAAGTGAGTTTATGAGAAATTGGGTTGACCGATTGATAAAGTGTGGAATCCCGGAAAAACAGGCCAAGACTATCATAGATTATTTCTTTAAACGCAGAAGAACAATTGAATTGATTGCCTATGTCCGCATGACAGAGGAAGCGACAGGGAACGGAGGTTAATTTATGAACACATTTCAAAACCCTTATCTGAATCCGTATGGTTTCATGCAGCAGCAATTTCAACCGCAGCCTGTTCAACCTACACAGGTTGTAAGAGTGAATGGTGAGAACGGAGCGAAAACGTATGCCATTGGTGCAAACAGCAGCGCATTACTGCTTGATGAATCAGGAACTATGGTATGGCTTGTCACAAGTGATGGCGCAGGATACAAAAGCGTTTCTGCATATGACATTGTTCCGCATAAGGCCGAACCTGTTCCGGACTATGGAAACCTTGAAGAAAGAATCAGAAGATTGGAGGAAGCGGTAAATGGCAATTCCAAAAATAATGCTACAACTCGCAAAGTCAAATCCGATGATTCAGCAGATTAAAAACATGATGAACACTGTGAAGATGGCACAGAATCCACAAGCTGCATTGAATCAAATGATTATGAATAATCCACAGATGAAGCAGGTAATGGAGATAGTCAATCAGTATGGTGGTGATCCTAATAAAGCTTTAAATAGTCTTGCTGAACAATATGGGATCAGTCCACAAGACATATTTGATATGTTCAATTAAGTATCAAGTTAGTCACAAGTTAGTATCAAGTTAGTATTAAGTTGGAAAAAACAGGCCATTTTTTCCAAGATAATGTATAAAACGAACACTATTATTGAAAAAAACGCAGATTTTTTACAAATAACAAAACAATAATGCTGATTCTTTTCGGTTGAGTGTACATAGACCGATTAAGGATAAATAAAATCGAAAGGAATCAAAAACAATGGATAGTACAGGTATTACTCCCGTGATGAACATGGGAAATGACGGTGGTTTCGGCATGAATGGTATGGGCGGTATCTTCGCCCTGCTGATCTTGCTCGGACTTTTCAGCGGTGGTTTCGGTGGATTCGGTGGCAATGGGAACACTAATGCTCTTTCTGCCGATATGCAGCGTGGTTTTGACAATCAGAACACTATGGCACAGACCAGGGATATCCTGGCAGCGGTTACGAATGGAACTGCACAGACGATTGCTGCTTCTACGGCAAATGCTTCCAATGCCATTAACGCTATCAAAGATGGCAATGCTTCTTTGATTAGAGAGTTTGGCACGGTTGAAACTGCTCTTACTGCCCTTGGTGGCGCAATGCAGAATTGTTGCTGCGAAACCAAGCAGATGATTATGCAGAACAACTATGACGGTGCTATGAGGGATGCAGCTACCAATGCCAACTTCACCGCACAGATTCAGAGTGTGAAGGATCTGATTCAGCAGAACAAAATTGAATCTCTCCAGGCGCAGGTAAGTGCGCTTCAGCTTCAGGCAGCTACCTCTAATGTCCTGCGTTTTCCGAATGCGTGGACTTATGCAGGTGGCGTGTTCCCTCCGACACAGGCTACTACTGCTGCTTGATGTAGGGGGTATCCTACATGGAAATTATCAAATGTCTTTCTGAATTGATTGATGAAGAAATATCCGATTCTAACAAGTATATTGATTTAGCTATGAGATATAAAGAAGAAGAACCGGATACGGCAGACTTGTTCTATAATCTTTCTGTCGAAGAATTGAATCATATGAGCAAGCTGCACGAAGAAGTTACACAACTTATTGACGAATATCGGAAAGAA
>Ga0310786_10000910_pt1 | contig 47010 bp, 38 predicted proteins | sample AusTroGonzalo_MG_FD_203881 | JGI IMG/M metagenome (GOLD analysis project Ga0310786, IMG submission 203881) | Bovine rumen microbial communities from tropical cattle in Woodstock, Queensland, Australia - Gonzalo_03 (v2) (version 2) | ecosystem: Host-associated > Mammals > Digestive system >...
AGTTCGCATTCTGCTTCGTGCCTGTCCTTTACATCCTTCTTTTAATCCCGATGGAACGTCGTGGCGCTGGCTTTATGCAAGACCGTCAGGGCCCGAACCGCTCCTACATCAAGATCCCGTACTTCGGAAAGCTCCGCGCTTTCGGTTACGTGCAGAACATGTGCGACGGTACGAAGCTCTTCTTCAAGGAAATGTTCGCTCCCGCTGGCGTGAACAAGCTCTTGTACTTTGTGGCGCCTGCAATCCCGTTCGCTATCGTGTTCCTCTCCCCGTGCGTGATCCCGTGGTTTGGACCGATGATTTTCGAATGGGGTGACGAAACTGTCCGCATCGCAGGTTCCATCATCGATTCCGATGTGGGCGTGCTCTTGCTGTTCGGCTTCTCTTCGATTTCCGCTTACGGTGCCATGCTTGCTGGTTGGGCTTCCAAGTCCAAGTACAGCTTCCTTGGCGCTCTCCGTACAAGCTCCATGACCATCAGCTACGAAGTCTGCCTCGGACTTTCGCTTATGGGCATTTTGCTCCTCGCAGGTTCCTTCAACCTCACGGATATCGTGCAGTGGCAGGAACACCACGTTTGGGGTATCGTTGCCCAGCCGGTCGCTTTCTTCTGCTTCCTCATTGCAAGCATTGCTGAAACGGGCCGCGCTCCGTTCGACGTTGCCGAAGGTGAACCTGAACTCGTTGCTGGTTACCACACTGAATATGGTGCTATGCAGTTCGGTCTCTTCTACATGGGCGAATACTCGCACATCTGCATCAACAGCTTCCTCATTGCGACGCTGTTCCTCGGCGGTTATGCAGTTCCGTTCGTGACGACCGAAACATTGCAGGAACACATGGGTGGCTCTCTTGCCATTCTTTGCGGCGTGCTCGCCTTTATCGCTCTTGCTTTCCTCCACATGATTTACCGCTATTCCCGCAAACTCAAGGCGACAAGGCTTACGCACCGCTTTGAAATCCTTCAGGAATACAAGCTTTACAAGATTGTGGCTTGGGTCGCAACGGCCGTGTTTATCGCTCTCGGCGTTTGCGCTTGGTTCTTCTTCAATCCCGAAACCCTCGTCGTAAACGGCATGGCTGTGGGCAGCTTTGCAACGGCGGTCGGTACGGCACTCATCCACTTGCTCGTGCTTGTGGCGAAGAGCCTCATTTTCTGCTGGGTCTGGATTTGGGTCCGCTGGACGCTCCCGCGCTTCCGTTATGACCACGTGATGCACCTCGGCTGGAAGATTATCTTGAATATCGCCCTCATCAACCTCGTGGTGACTGCGGTCATCGCAAAACTCTTAGGGGGTAACTAATGCGCGTTATTAAGCAAAAACCGATGACCGTTGTCGAACGCCTTTACATCTTCGAGGCGATTCGCGGTCTGTGGACGACTCTTAAGCATGCGGCTCGCGGCTTGTTCCGCTACGAACAGCTTCCGACGATTTCTTACCCGGAAGGTCAGCCTGAAGTCCGCAACACTTACCGCGCCAAGCACCGCTTGATGCTTCGCCCGGACGGTACGCCTCGTTGCGTCGCTTGCGGCATGTGCGCTGCGGCTTGCCCTGCTCACTGCATCTTCATCGAAGCAACGCAGAGCGACGACCCGCGTATCGAAAAGCGCGTGATGCGTTTCGACATCGACCACTTGACTTGCGTGTTCTGCGGCCTTTGCGCCGAAGCTTGCCCGGTCGATGCCCTCCGCATGGATACAAAGCAAATCATTTTCGAACACCGTTCCCGCGAAGATTTCGTGGCTCACCTTTACGATCTCACCAACTGGGATCCGAAGGACTACCCGAATGACGAACAGAGCCAGATGGCTCCGGGCGGTACAAAGAATGCCGAGGCCCGCAAGGTCTGGGGCATGGAGGTAAAATAATGCTCGCATTGATTTATTTCATTGTCCTCTCGATTATCGCTGTCGGCAGTGCCGTTTGCGTGCTCCTGTCTAGGCATCCGCTCTATGGCGCCCTTTCGCTGGTCGCTTCGATGGTGTCGCTTGCCGGTATCTACGGCCTTCTCGGAAGCCCGTTCCTCGGCGTGGTCCAGATTATGGTTTATGCCGGCGCTATCATGATGCTCCTCACGTTTGTGATTATGGTCTTGAACGGTGCTCGCGATTCCCATACGCCGATGTTCGACAAGGTTTCGATTTTTGTGATTCCTGCCGTCATCGTGCTTGCCGGTCTCGTGGGTTTTGCCCTCGTCCGCGCTCCGATTGCTTTCGATGCTGCGACGGTTCGCGGTTCCGTGGCAATCACTTCCAAGACTCTCTTTGATGTAGCTCAGACAGGCCCGGGTTACTTCGTGTTGTTCGAAGTCCTCGGCGTTCTTCTGCTTTCTGCCATGGGTGCTGCAGTGCTTCTCGCCAAGAAGCGCCTCGGTTCCGTGGATTCCGAAAAGGAGGATAAACACTAATGGAACTCCAAGCTATATATGTTCAGATTCTGGCCTTGGTCATCTTTGCCATCGGCCTTATCGTCGCGGTTTCCCGCCGCAATGTGTTCTTTGTGCTGATGGGTGTTGAACTTGCCCTGAACGCTGTGAACCTCTCGTTTGTGGGCTTTTCGAAGACTTTGCCCAACGACTTGAGCATTGTGGGGCAGGTTGTGCCGCTGTTCACCATCGCTATTGCCGCCGCCGAAGCTTGCGTCGGTCTTGCCATGGTCATCCTCATTTTCCGCAACCGTGAAAGCGTCGATGCCGACACGTATTCTAACATGAAGGGGTAATAAGCAATGATTTCTCTTGGATTAATACCTCTCTTCCCGCTGTTGGGATGCATTATTCTCGGTGCGATTGCCGTTATTTCTTCGGGCAGCAAGAAAGGCCCCGCAGAAGGTTTCGTTGGAACGCTTGCGGTGATGTTCCCGGCGCTTTCGTTTGCCGGTGTCGCTCTCTTGGCTTTGAACATGCCGGAAGGTGGCATTCGCGAAACGCTCTGCACGTGGATTGACATCCCGATGTTCCGTGCCGAAATCGGATTCCTGTTCGATGGGCTTTCCCGCATTATGCTTTTGTTCGTGACGGGCATTGGCTCTCTCATCGCTCTCTACTCGATTGGTTACATGCACGGCGACCGCGGCTTTGCACGCTACTTCGCCTACATCAACCTCTTCTTGTTCAGCATGATCGTGCTCGTGCTTTCGGACAACTTGCTTCTCACGTTCCTCGGTTGGGAAGGTGTCGGCCTCTGCTCTTACCTCCTCATCGGTTTCTGGAACAAGGACCTCAACAACTGCAAGGCTGCTAATAAGGCCTTCATCGTGAACCGCGTGGGCGATATCGGTTTCATTCTCGGTATGCTCTGCCTCGTGACGATCGGTGGCGCCGCCATCCTCAATTACGATGTCCTCGCAAACTTCATCAGCATGGTCATCAACGGCAATCATGTAGAATTGGTTGTTCCTTTCCTTTCTGTCGCTGGTCTTTTGTTCTTCATCGGGTGCACGGGTAAGTCCGCTCAGATTCCGCTCCTCACATGGCTCCCGGATGCCATGGCGGGTCCGACTCCGGTTTCTGCTTTGATCCATGCTGCAACGATGGTGACTTCTGGCGTTTATTTGCTCGCTCGTCTCGGCAGCATGTTCGCGATTCTCCCGGTTGTGCTCGACATTATCGTGGTTATCGGTATGCTCACCGCTTTCTGGGCCGCTGTCGCAGGTCTTTTCCAGAACGACATCAAGAAGGTACTTGCTTATTCGACCATCAGCCAGCTCGGTTACATGTTCATGGCTTCGGGCGTTTGCGCCTTTGACGCTTCTATCTTCCACGTGTTTACGCACGCCTTCTTCAAGGCGGCTCTCTTCCTTGGCGCTGGTGCTGTGATTCACGCTCTCGCCGGTGAACAGGACATGCGCAAGATGGGTGGCCTCCTCAAGAAGACTCCGGTCACGGCTTGCGTGATGATTTTCGCGTTCCTCGCGATTGTCGGTTTCCCGGGCTTTGCCGGTTTCTGGTCCAAGGACTTGATTCTCGAAAAGATTTTCACGAACTGCTCGATGGCAATTCCGGGCTTCACCCTTTTCGGTGCTGAAATCCCGACGATTCCGCTGAACGGTGTCATTTATACAGTGGGCCTTGCTACGGCTGTGATTACCGCAGTTTATATGGGCCGTTTGATTATCCTCACGTTCTTCGGTAGCTATCGCGGTTCCAAGGAAAGTGAAGAACATATCCACGAAGCTCCGGCTGTCATGCTCATTCCGATGGTGATTCTCGCTTTCGGTGCCGTGTTTGCCGGTTATCTTTGGGCTGATTCTATCGGTATCAAGTTCTTTGCCGAAACGCTCGCTCCGGTCGTCGGTGCTGCTCAGGCATACAACACTCCGGCTGTCACCGCTCACTTGAACCCGGTATTCTTTGCTCTCCTCGGTACGATTGCCGCTTTGCTCGGTATGTACATCGCTTACAAGATTTACGCTAACGCTCGCATCCCGGCTGCCAAGGGTAGCTCCGCTCCCGAAGGTGGCAAGGCCACGTGGACGTTCCTGTTCGATTCTCTCCACAAGTACGTGGGAATTATCCCGGTCAACGTTCTCGCATGGATTTGCGATGTGGTCGTCGATAAGATTCTCGCTGCAATCCAGTGGACGGTTGGCGCTATCGCGATGATTCTCGGTGACGGTGCCACTTCGTTCCAGGTGCGCAAGGTGCGTCTTCAGGTTGCGTTTAGCATTTTGGGCCTGATTGCACTTTTGGCAATTGTTCTTTTGACTGGAGGTACTCTCTAATGCTGTTACATCTCCTCGTCCTCGCTCCGTTTGTTGCCGCCATTCTCATGGTGATGACATCCAAGGAAGATTCCAAGTCTTCTTCCCGCCTTGCAATTTTGATGGGCATCGCCTTTACGGCAATGTCTGTCGCTCTCATTGCTGGCGGAAACGTTGCAACGGAAGCTATTGAATGGTTCCAGATTCCTGGTTGCAAGGGTCCCGTTTTCTACTACCTGTATAGCCACGGACTTGCCTCCTGGATGGTGTTCCTCTCTTGCGGACTTTCTCTCGTGGCGTTGATTTCTGCACGTGGAATTACTTGCAGGAGCTATCGCAACTTAGCTATCGGCATCTTCTCGTTGATGGGCGCCATGAACGGCACCTTCCTTGCTGCGGATGCCGTGCTCTTCTTCTTCTTCTTCGAAGCCATGGTGATTCCGGCTGCAATTTTGATTGCCGGTTTCGGTGGCAAGGACAGGATGAAGGCCGCGATGACGTTTGCAATTTATACGCTGGTCGGTTCTGCTCCGATGATGGTCGCTTTGTGGTACCTCTTGACGATTGCGGATAACTCCATGCTGTATTCGCTTGCGATTGCAGTCCAGAGCCTCCCGGAAGGTACGCAGACGACGATTCTCGTTTGCTTCCTCTTGGCGTTCCTCGTGAAGACTCCGATTTTCCCGTTCCACGGCTGGCAGGCGATTACGTATGCCGAAGCTCCTGCTCCGCTCTCTGCAATCCTCACGGGTGCTATGAGTAAGGCTGGCGTGTTTGGCTTTATCGTCTGGGTGCTTCCGATTTTCCCGCTTTCTCTGAGCACAAGCTCTTGCCTGATGTGGCTTGGGCTTTTCACGGCGGTTTACGGCGCTCTCATGGCTCTCCGCGCGACGGATGGCAAGAAGCTCCTCGCTTTCAGCTCCATGGGCCATTTGGGCCTCGCTGTGGCGGGTGTCTTTAGCGGTTCCGAAGCGATGTTCCCGGCGGTTCTTGTATTGCTCGTCGCTCATGGTATTTCTGCCGGTGCACAGTTCTTCTTGATGGGCATTGCCGAACGCATGACAGGCACTCGCGAACTTGATGAACTTGGCGGTCTTTCTTCCAAGAATCCGGTGTTCTCGACGCTCTTTGGCTTTGCCGGCGTCATGGCTCTTGCGGTTCCTGGTACGGCGGGCTTCGTCGGTGAATTCTCCGTGCTCCTCTCTCTCTGGGATATGGGGCCGCTCCCGGCTCTCGTGGCTGGCTTCACGCTGATTCTCTCTGCCGCTTACATGCTCCGCTTTATCCAGAAGGTCATCTTCGGCAAGCAGGCTCGCGAATACGTAGAAGGTGAACGCACGATGCCGCTCGAAGGTTTCTCGATTGGCGTTATGCTTTCGCTCCTCCTCGTGTTCGGTTTCCATCCGGCTTTTGTGACGGATTCGCTGAACCAGGCCGAAGAAATTGAAGATCCGGCTGCGGCTCAGGTGCTGCAAGATGCCTCCATCAATCAGGGCAATGCCCCGATGACCGAAGAGGAAATTCACCAGTTGGATTCGACTCTTGCGGCTGCCGGTTTCAAGGATGACGAACGTGCTTCCATCATCGCCCAAATGAGAACCGAAAATGGTTCCGAGGCGAATGCGAACTCTGAAAATACTGTGAAGGAGGCTTCCGATGATAAATAACATTATCTATCTCTTGCCGGTTATCTGCGTTGTGTTGGGCGGTATGGTTGCTCTTGCTGCCGAACCGTTCTTGGACAACGAAAACAAGCACAAGGTGCTTCCGTGGGTTTCTGCTTTCTTTATCGCTCTGGGTGCTGCTACTTTGTACTACGCCAAGACTGAAATGCTCTTGAACCTCTACGCGATGGATCCGGTCCGCCGTGTGCTTTGCATGGCTATCCTCCTGTGCGCATTGCTTGGCATTTCCGGCTTGCAGTGGACGCTTGGTCGTGAAAAGTTCAAGGGTGGTGAAGCTTATGGCCTCATGATGCTTGCGACAAGCGGTGCTATGCTCATGACGCAGGCTATTGATTATGTCGCCCTCTTCATCGCTATGGAACTTACGAGCTTCCCGATTTACGCGCTCGTGGGTCTCCGCCGTAAAGACGTTAATGCAAACGAAGGCGTGTTCAAGTACTTTGTTTCGGGTGCTATTTTCAGTGCTATCTTCCTTTACGGTGTTTCGCTGATTTACGGTGCAACGGGTTCTACGCACTTCTGCGGAAATCTGCTCGATGGCCGTAGGGTGATTTACGATGTGGGTACGCTCTTTGTGGTTGCCGGACTCTTCTTCAAGGCGGGTGCCGCTCCGATGCATTTCTGGGTGGCTGATGTCTATACGGGTGCTTCTGTTGCCGTGACGGGCTTCATGGCTGCTGTCGTGAAGGTCGGTGCTCTTGCCGCTCTCGGTACGGTATGGCTTGGACTGCTCGTGACTCGTTCCGGCTCCGAAGCTGTGTGGAATCTCGCGGAAAAGGTAACGATTATGAATCCGTCGTTCCCGCTGTTCTACGTGATTATCGTAGTGGCAATCCTCTCCATGGCGATTGGTGCATTTAGCGGCCTTGCTCAAAAGTCCGTGCGTCGCATTATGGCGTTCTCTGCCGTGATGAACGCTGGCTTTATCGTGATTGGCCTCTTGCTCCCGAATTATTACGACAATGGCGAAATCCAGATGGGCCCGATGTTCTACTTCCTTGTCACTTACGCGATTGCATCCGCAGGCGCTTTGACAGGTATTGCTTACATGTCCGGCAAGGAAGATCACAAGGAAAATCTCGAAGACCTTCAGGGTGCTGGCCGTCGCCGCCCGTTCGTGGCTCTTGGCGTAGCCGTGTGCTTGGCATCGCTCGCTGGCCTTCCGCCGGTTGCAGGGTTCCTCGCGAAGTTCACGCTGTTCACCGAAGCGTTCAATGCTGGCCTCGGCTGGCTTGCCGCTGTGGGCTTTGGCCTTTCGCTCGTGGCTGCTGTCTATTACCTCCGCATTGCCTACGTGCTGTTCGCCCCGAAGAAGGACGATGGCGAAGTCAAGTGCTGTTGCGGTGAAGGCAAGTGCTGTGGCAAGTTCGAAGCGACTTACGTCTATCTGCTCCGCTTTGCTGTGGCTGCCGCCGCCATCGCACTCCTCGTGATCAGCATCTATCCGTCATTGGCGTTGATTGGATAGAGGTTGAGGTCGCCGCTTGTAAGGGGGCAAGCCTCTGAGGTTGGATTGCTTTACATGTCATCCCGGCCTTGTGCCGGGATCGGTATTTGTGAAGACGTCCTGGCTTACAGCCGGGATGTTTTTTTGTACATTGGGGCAATCATTTTAGTAAAAAAATTTGGAATTTAGAAAGTAAAGTCTTTTTGAATTTTTAGTTTTATAAAGAATTTTAATAATATCTGCTAAAAGTACGAGTGATGTTTAGCGAATGATAAAAAAATATATTAAGTAGCAATTGTTGAAAAAAGGTGTTTATGCAATGAAAGAAGAAACCAAAAATGCTGTGCGGAAAATTCTTAAAGAATGTGTCGATAATGCGATTACTCGTGTAAAGAAATATTCGACACACCGCCCATTTCATGAGGCTTTGTTGAGTAAGGATTTGCTGATTGCTTCTGCATTTGAACGCTCTTTTTCGACATCTTTGGGACAAAGGGGTGTTGAAAAAATTTCACAAAGAATAGCTATTGATAATGGTTGTGAATGCGTTCGCCAAAAAGAAACGCAAGTGAATGTTTATAAAGGTGCTGTAGATGAAATCACCAGAATTTTAGACGATTTACGTGAGGGAATTAAAAAGCCTGATTGGAATACGGAGTTAAAGAAAATTTGTGCATTCCAAAAAGGAGATACTGTTGTGGTAAGAGTTATTTCGGATCTTTGGATAAAGAATGGGGATCATGAAACATTTATTTCTATCAAAACGGTAAAACCGAATTTAGACCAAACTGAACGTGCTAAAAGAGATTTGTTTTTGCTAAAAGCAGATGATCCCAAAAGAAATGTATTCTTTGGCTTGTTCTACAACCCTGGTGGAGAAAACAGGACTGATTACAATTGGACTGTTCCCAATAAGATTTTTAACATGCTTGAAGACAACTGTGTTTTGATTGGAGCTGATTATTGGAATTATATTGGCGGAAAAGGTACTTATTCCGACCTATTGGATATTTTCTCGGAAATTGGAGAAAATACTAGAGCCCAGCTGCAAAAACTGTAGTTGTTAAGAGTTCCAGTCAAGGTTGCTTGTCCCCTTGTATCTGGAATATTTAAAACCTTCAATATTTTTTACAGGTTCTTTGTTTAATAAGGCTACTACCAGTTTTCCAATGGCTTTTGCCAAACTAACAGGAACAGCGTTTCCTATTTGTTTGTATTGTTCAAGTAAGCTGCCTTCGATTTGCCAGTCATCTGGAAATTCCTGTATTTTTTTGTATTCTTGAACGCTTAGTGGTCTGTTTTCTACGGGATGAGCCAAATCTGTTGCTGGCATGGCTGGGTGTGTGACCAGTGTTGGCGATGGCTCGTCCCAAGCGAGCCTTCGTAAGAAACCGGATTTTCCGCCTCCTGAATTGAATGCTCCGCCAAGAGCTTTTTTCTGAAGTTCAAGAGGCAACGCTTTCCAGTTTTGCCCTGCTTTGAGCATTCTATAATAGAAAAGTCTTTTTTCTGGAAATGGAACAAATTTGTGATCGCATTTCAGATTTCCAATGACTTCTCGTAAAGTTTTCCATTTAGGCAGATTGAACGAGCCGTCTTCAGAATTTGTAGGAACTAAATAGGGCGGGATTTTCCCGTCGCGGGAACAAATGAATACGACACGTTCCCTTTTTTGCGGACTTCCAAAATTTGCCGCATTGTATAAATTAAATGAAACTGCGTATCCAGCGTCTTTCAAGACTCCTAAAATGTATTTTAAAACACCGCCTGCTTTTTCTTCTTCTGATAAAGTTTCTCCATTTTTTTCTGATTTTGGTATATGTTTTAAAGGGGCGGATAATAATCCACGAACATTTTCTATGATAGCGTATTTGGGACGAATTTCTTTGATGATTTCAAGATACTTTAAAAAAACATTGCCTCGTTCATCTTCTAGTCCGAGACGTTTGCCTGCGGTACTGAATGCTTGGCAGGGAGGGCCTCCAACAACGATGTCCACGTCTTCTTTTTTTACGCCGGCGGCATCAAGGATTTCTTTTGCGGTATAATTTCTTATATCGCCAATTAGAGCTACATCGGGACGATTTTTTTTGATTGTTTTGCGACAAGCTGAGTCGATTTCACTGCATAATACAGTTTGTATTCCGGCTTGCTCAAGGCCTATGTCTAGTCCCATAGCTCCACTAAAAAAGCTGAGAGCAATGGGCTTATCTTTTGGTGGTGCAATTTTTCTGGTGCAATCAGCTTCATTCCCTACGCTACTTGAACTTTTAATTTTTTTTATGCTGTCGGGATCGACTAGCCATATTTTTCCAACTTTTTGTGCGGAAACTTTTCCATCGCGACAAAGACTTCTTATTTGTTGTGTTGTTAAACCGCAGGTTTCTGCTGCATCTTCTACTGAAATTGGTCTAAATACTCTTTCCATAACGAAAGAAAATATAGTCCATAGGTTTTGCATTGTCAACAGAGTTGAGATTGTGAATTGTAGTTTTTGGGTTCAGGATGCATTACGTCATGGACTCTAGAACGCGAAGCGTGCGTCTAGCATGAGTGCTCCGTTAAAATGCTTTGATGATGGCAAAATGAACAGACCGTCGATACCGAAATGTTTGCCAAAATCATAGTTCACGCCTATTGGAAACTGGAACTCCTGAGCGTCTTCATCGCTCCCTCCTCTTATTGTTGCACCTGTAATGAAATGCAAACTGTTTCCACCGACGTAAAACATAAGCGGCAAATACACATAATCTTCACCACGGAACGATACCCATCTTAAGTCCGCTGTCATGTAAGTTCTGTTCTCTTGTCCTAAACGAATTTTAAAACCTAGACCTGCTGTAAGGTAACCCCCATGCAAGAAAAATGCCATTCCCCGCCAAGTCGTTGTTTCTGCTTGGGTATTTGACGCAGGCGAATTCTCTGTTGCATTAGGAGTGGGGGGGGATTCTACAGCTGTGTTGATACCGTTATTTGAATTGTTTGATTGAACGGTGGATGTCGCATTTTTTGCCAAGTCGTTTTTTACGCTACGGAAAAAATCGGGCGATTTCTGTATGATGAGCGTGAGTAATGAACTCTGGTTGGGGCCTAGTCCGTTGAAACTTGCGATGAGCTTGTTCCCTGCGGTTTCGTAGAGTTCTGCCGAGAGCGTCAGGGAACCGTTGAAATTGCTGACCCGTGCCTGGCAAACGTAGTCGGCGGCGATGTTTTTGCCTGTTTCGGCAAGGCAGTTCCCTTCGCAGTCTTCGATGGATTTTCCCGGCGGAAGCATTGCCATGATGTTTTCGCGGGTCATGATGGTGTAGTTCTGCGATGCGGGAAGTTCTTTGACGGCTTGCTCTCGCAGTACGTTTGTGAGGTACTGGCGGTCGGCGAGTGTAACCTTGTCTTTTACAAGTGGGTCTGCAACGGTTTCCAGAACGGCGACGAAAGCCGCCTGCAATGATGCAGCAAGGACAAGCAAAAGACAAATACTAATCTTAAAGATTCTCATGCAAGAAAGATAATTTATTATAATCAAATTAAGTACATTCTAATAAAAAATGCCCCGGCACTTGCCGGGGGACTAATACGTTTTATAAGAAAATCAAATTTTTTAGATTACGAAGCGGAAATCGAGAGTGAGTGATATGTCTCGCGATGACGAAGATGGTGCAAAAAATAATCCATCGATACCGAAATGCCTACCTATATCAACGTTTATCCCTATAGGAATTTGGTAATTATCAGAACTGTCGTTGCTAGACCAAGCCAATATAGACATACCTGTAATAAAATGCACATGGTTTCCGCCTAAGTAAAACATTAGTGGAACATGCATAAAACTTTTATTGCTGAAGGACAGCCATCTTGCATCGGCGGTTATATAAACTCCATTTTGACGGCTCAAGCGGAGCTTTAAACCTAGACCGGCATCGAGCAATCCTGCGTGTATAAAGAAACTTGCCCTTGACCACGGTTCGTCGGCTTTGCTTTTGGCAGTGGGTGCATAGTATTCATACCCTGCATTAGGGTTTATGTTCCTTGGGGTAGTGTTCGTTGGGGCTACTGTAACAGTATTTTGGGGTTCGTTATTGGAATAGCTAGGCTGCGGCTGGGCGACGGTTTTAGGAGCATTTTTTTCCATGTCCTTTTTAACACTGCGGAAAAAATCGGGAGACTTCTGTATAATGAGCGTGAGCAAGGTGCTCAAGTTGGGGCCAAGGCCGTTGAAACTTGCGATGAGCTTGTTCCCTGCGGTTTCGTAAAGTTCCGCCGAGAGCGTCAGCGAGCCGTTGAAGCTACTGACTCGTGCCTGACAGATGTAATCGGCTGCGATGTTTTTTCCGGTCTCGACGATGCAGCTGCCTTCGCAGTCTTCGATTGACTTGTCCGGCGGAAGCATTTCCGTGATGTTTTCGCGGGTCATGATGGTGTAGTTCTGCGTCGCGGGAAGTTCTTTGACCGCTTGTTCGCGCAATACGTTTGTAAGGTATTGGCGGTCGGTGAGAGATACTTTATTTTTTACACCGGCATCTGCAACTGTTTCAAGAACGGCGACATGAACCGCTTGCGAAGCCGCAATAAGGGTCAGTAAAAGTAAAAAGGTATTTTTTAAAATGCTCATAGTGGAAAAATAACATTTTATCTAAATTATAGGTGAATTAAAAGAGGATTTATTATGGAAAAAGTTTATCGTTCAGGAATTGGTTTTGACGTTCATAAGTTAGTGGAAGGTCGCAAGTGCATTATCGGCGGTGTGGATATCCCGTATGAAAAGGGTTTGCTTGGCCACAGCGATGCCGATGTGCTGTTGCATGCGATTAGCGATGCTTTGCTCGGGGCGGCGGGTCTCGGCGACATCGGCACGTACTTCCCGGATACCGACCCGGCGTTCAAAGGTGCTGACAGTTTGGAACTTTTGCGTAAGGTGGGCGAGGAAGTCAAAAAGGCTGGCTTTGAAATTGTGAACATCGACAGTATCGTGATGTGCGAACGCCCGAAGGTGAACCCGCATAAGGAACAAATGAAGGCGAACATCGCCCGTGTGCTTGGCCTCGACGTGAAGCAGATTGGCATCAAGGGGACGACCACCGAGAAGCTCGGTTTCACGGGTCGTGGGGAAGGTATTGCTAGTCAAGCCGTCGCGATGGTGCGCAGCGTAGGGGAGTGAGGTCGCTTCGCTTTGAGCGCTGAGCCGTGAGGACTAGGCCGCGGGTTCTGTCACTCTGGAGGGTGTGAAACACCCGATAGAGTCCATTATTTTTATGGATCCTATCGGCTTCGCCTCCAGGATGACCATGCTCATGAAACCCCTATCGTCTTTCGAAATCTCTAACCACTAACCACTGTTTACTAACTTCTCGTCTAATCTTTTTTATTATTGTTATAACTTGTGGGAGGGATTATGCCTAGAAAGTTTTATACTGTAGTAGCCCTGCTGGTTGCTATCTTGGCTCAGTATTCTTTGGCTGCATGGGATGGCACGAAGAAAATTCCAAAGACGGTTACGCGAAATGATTCGCTCTTTTACGAAATTACCTCACCGGAAGAATTTGTCGGTTATTTTGATGAAGTCCTTTTGACGGAACCCGTTTCCGGTGTTCATGCTTATTTGAAAAATGATATCGTGTTCGGTGCTGATTCGTCCAAGTTGAGCGATAAAGTGCTGAATTTCAAAAGAAAATCTTTTCACTATTTTAATAGCGTATTTGACGGTTGTGGGCACTTCATTTATGGATTGAGATCGGTTCATTCGTTGTTCCCGGATTTGAGGGGCAAGGTGATAAACCTCAATATAGCGAATAGCTCTTTTGGTGGCGATACCGTATCAAGAGCGGCTGCCGTGGCCGAAGTTCATCAAGGCTTAATTCAAAATGTGCATCTCTACAATACCAATGTCCGGGCCGCCAATGTAGCTGGTGGTATCGTGGCCAACGCTGAAACGGATAGAGTCTATCTTAGTGTCGATAGGATTATCCTCAATAGCAGTGTGAATGGGGGACGGGTCGAGGCTGCATGGCAGGTGGGGGGCATTGCGGCCAATTCGACTATATCGATTATGGAGTGCTATAATTCTGCTACAATACGTTATGCGAAATCAAAAATTGTAGATAAAAGTCTTGATTCTACGGTCTATATGGGCGGCATCGTGGGCTTTTTCGGAGGAACCATGAGAGGGGCCGGTATTGTCAATTGCGTCAATCGAGGTCTCATAGATTTGGATGCTTCTGTGGGAACATCGTATGCAGGAGGCATTGTCGGCTCGGCTGTAGGCAATCTTGAAAATCTCCAGAATGAAGGACGTGTATGGGCGAGTGTTTTGTATGAAAAAGGTGTGGATAGTGCGTATGCCAGCGTCGGTGGAATTGCTGGAATGCTAGGGAGAGCGGGTTCTCGTTTTGTGGAAACTCGCGACTTTTTGAATAAGGGCGTTGTCAGTACGAACATGGACAAACGCCTTGCTGTAGGCAAAATCAACATAGGCGGCATTGCGGGATTGATGGACTCCATTGGAATTTGCAACGCCTTGAATTTGGATTCTGTCAAGGTTTCTGGCCTCGCATTAAAACAAGACGTCAATGCTGGCGGCGTTGTGGGCTTTGCGGACTATCGTTCTTCGGATTTTTCAAGGCTTAAAAATCGTGGCGTGGTTTATGCGAAAAGTGCGTACAGCGTCTATGCTGGCGGTGTTGTCGGCTGGCTGGAAAGCCGGTTGAAAGTTGGGCCTAGTTTACGTCAGGCTTTTAATTACGGTCATGTGTCTGGCGTGATTGCGGATTCGTCGGAAAATGCAGAAACTCTTGCTGTGGGTGGTGTTGCTGGTGGTGTGAATAACGTAATGATTCGCGATGTCTATAATCGCGGAAAGCTTTCGGCAAATGGAAAGCTCGTTTCCGGGGCGGGTAATGTCGGCGGAATTGTCGGGTTCTATAGCAGTCCGGCGACCTATGTCAAGAATGCTTATAGCGATGCTTTCGTTTTGAAGGGAGATTCAATTGATGGCGTTGTCGGTGGTATTGTCGGTTACTTGCAAAATGGGGGAGTTCCTGTCAATGCGTATTTTGATGGCTCGGCTGGAAATATTGAATGTCTCGGAAAAAGCAATGTCGATGGGGGCCGTGATGATTGTCTAATGAATAAGGCTTTTTTGCTGAGCGAGGAGATGCTTGATGCTTTGAACACTGAAAATGGAACTGTCGATAATCGTCGTCTTTGGGTGAATCGCGGAGGGTATTCCATTCTTTCTTTTGATAGTTTGTATAAAAATGATTCCATGTTTTTTGATTTTGACCGTTTTGAAATTCCTCCGAGCAAAGCCGACTGGGATACTGTTGTTTATACGATTTCTACGCCGAAGCAGATGGAATTTTTCTTGGAAATGGCAGCGTTTTTCAATAACAACGATAAAATCAAGGTCGTGCTTGCGAATGATATCGTTATGGGGATAGATTCCACGCATCTTTCTAAGCGTAAGCTATCTACGGATTTTTCGTACAGTGTTCAGATGAATTTTGATGGTAACGGCCATACGATTTATGGACTCAATATGTCGAGGGCCATGTTTTACCAACTTTACAAACCGTCTATTATTCAAAACTTGACTATAGCGAACAGCCGATTCGAAAATGAATTGGGGTTGTCCGCTGCTGCCGTTGTCCTCGAAAACGGGGCTACTATAAAGAATGTGACGGTTCGCAACTGTCTTGTGCGTGGGGGCGATGTTGTAGGTGGTGTTGCCGCCTTGAATGCTGATTACTCCTATATGGAAAACGTAAGGAACGAGAATACCTCGGTTTATTCGTCGAACAAGGCTGGCGGTATTGTTGGCGAAGATAGACAAAGCGATTTCAACGGTGTCAGCAATTCGGGCAAGGTTTTTGGTCGGATGGCTGGGGGCATTACAGGGTATTCATATATTTACAGCGGAAATTTTACTGGGGGTTCTAATTCCGGGACAGTTCTTGCTTCGGGGAAGGATTCTGTTTTTGCAGGCGGTATTGCCGGCTATTCACGCGGCATGAAATATGGGAACTGCTTGAATACGGGACTCGTCGAGGCGTCGTCTGACGCTGGGGTCGTTTTTGCGGGAGGCATTGCTGGCAAGGTGGATTCCGCCTCTCATATTAGTGGGTTTGGAAATTGGGGCCGTGTTCATATAAAGTCTGGAAAAAATGGTTATGCGGGAGGCCTTTTTGGAATGATGCGGGGGCGTGCCGGCGGATTTTCTGATGGTGATAGCGTTGCTATGATGTACCTGTATGATGCGTTCAATTACGGCCCTGTGGTTGTTCGATCTGTAAAAGAAAATTCGATTGCCGGAGGTCTTGTTGGATATCTCAGCTGGACTATATTCCCAAGAGGTTATAATAGGGGAATTGTGAAGAATGAAGGGCCTTCGTCGAAAAAATGGACCGGCGGGATGGTTTCGATAGCAGTGGGTTCTTCAATGAAAGAAGGCTACTGTGTTACCGATACCCTGACAGGCGATGGCGTTGGCGTGTATGCGTATGATTTGCAAAAATACTATGGGTTGGATAGTTTCTATTACGTCAAAAATTTGGTGGATATTCCGCTTGTTGTCAAAAAATCGGATGATACATCGAGTACTATCGCGAATTATGTAGTTAAAACTTTTGAAGAAATGAAAACGGATTCTCTTGCATTTCTGCAAGGGGATGAATGGATTCGGGGAAATTGCTTGCCGAGGATAAAACTCGATACGACTTCGACATGCGCATTGCATGTGGTGAAGGACTATTTTGATACGAGCTTTACGGACCATGTGGGGTTCCTTGAGGATGTTGTTTATGCGGATTCTGCTGATGTCGGTGGTAGTCATGGTAGCGGGGACATTACTTCTGTTACGACGAAGCTGGTGGCTCCTTCGATGCAAGTTGAGGTCTCCGCTCGGAATATCGCTGTTTCGGGACTCACTGGAAATCGTGCCGTATATGTGTTCGATTTGCAAGGCCGTCTGGTGTCATCGGCTCAATCTTATGGGACTGTCGTGAATTTAGCGGTTCCTAGGGCTGGTCGCTATGTCGTGCGCAGCGGCTCGCAGACCCGACTTGTGATGGTGTATTAGACGAAAGAACGGCTCTACGAGCCTATAGACGATAGACGAAAGAGTGCTCGCAGGCTTTTGGCGGTGAGTCGCTCGGAGGGGCGTATGACCCCTCTTCAAGACCTCACTCCTCAAAGCAACCCTTAAGGGTTGCAACCCCATAGCTCAAATCCCTAAACGTTGTTTTTTGTTCAACGCGACTGGGGTTCTCTTTTATTAGATATTTAAAATTTACCTTGCTTTTTCTATATTTTACGCCAGCTTTATATACTTTACACTTGCTTTACAAAAACAATTCACCGCCATGAGCCCGAACTAGCTGAAAGGCAGCGACGATGATCCGGTAGTGGCGCTTCATAGGATGGTCCTATAGCTATGACTTGGATGGCTTTTAAAATGTTAGGATGTTTGGCATTGCTCATGTTCGGCATGAAGTCGATGAGTGAGGCCTTGCAAAAGATGGCTGGCCCGCAGTTGAGGCATGTCCTCGGCACGATGACCACCAACCGTTTTACGGGTATGCTCACCGGTATGTTTGTTACTGCCTCTGTACAGAGTTCGACCGCCACCACGTTGATGACGGTCTCTTTTGTTAATGCGGGGCTTTTAACGCTCATGCAGGCGATTTCGATTATCCTCGGTGCCCACATCGGAACGACGGTCACCGCATGGATTATGAGCCTTGGTTTCTCGTTCAACATAGCGAACTTCGTCTATCCGGCATTCTTCATCGGCATCATCCTTGTTTACATGAACAAGAAGCGTGTCGTCGGTGAATTCTTGTTCGGTGTCGGCTTCCTCTTCCTCGGCCTTACGACGCTCAAGGAAACGGGTTTCGCCGTCGTGCAGGATCCGAGCGCGAGCGAATCCATCAGTTCGTTCTTCGCTCACTTTAGCGACCCGAACTTCTTCAATTCGCTGTTCTTCCTCGTGATGGGTACGGTACTTACGCTTTGCGTGCAGTCTTCGGCGGCCATCATGGCCATCACGATGATTCTTTGCTCTACCGGCGTGCTTCACATTGACCAGGGCATTATGCTTGTGCTTGGCGAAAACATCGGTACGACGATTACGGCAAACATTGTAGCGCTTTCGGCCAATACGCAGGCACGTCGAGCCGCTCTCGCTCACTTTACCATCAACGTCATAGGTGTTTTCTGGGTGGTGCTTGTGCTCAAGTGGTTCCTTGCTGCCGTGTGCCACGTGGTGGGTTACGATTTGTCTATCGGCCCTGGTGATGCGGGCTATGCAGACAACCTTAAAAAGATTTCTGTGGTGCTAGCCACGTTCCATTCTGCGTTTAACGTATCGAACACGTTCTTGCAGATTTGGTTTGTCAAGTACATTGAAAAGTTTGTTTGCAAAATCATCAAGCCCAAGAACACCGAAGAAGAAGAAGACTCCCGCTTGCACTTTATTAGCGCCGGTCTCATGGGAACTCCGGAACTTTCGCTCCTCGAAGCCCGCAAGGAAATTAGCTTGTACGCTGTCCGCACGCAGAAAATGTTCCACTTTGTGCCGGATCTCCTTAAATTGAAGGACGAAAACGATTTTGTGAAGCTGTTCGCCCGCATCGAAAAGTACGAAGGTATCAGCGACAACATGGAAATCGAAATTGGCGATTATCTGAACAAGGTTGGCGAAGGCCGCTTGAGCCCCGAAAGTAAGACGGCTTTGCAGTGCATGCTCAAGGAGATTTCTGAAATCGAGAGCATGGGTGACGCTTGCTACAACATGGCGCGTGCCATCAACCGCAAGTTCAGAACCAAGGAAGATTTTACCGAAGATCAACTCCAGCATATTTCGCACATCATGCAATTATGCGACAACGCCATGGATCACATGATTGGAGTTCTTGAAGATGTTCCGCAGGTGGATGTGAACCGTACGTTGAACTTTGAAAACGAAATCAACGATTACCGCAAGCTCCTCAAAGAAAAGAATATTGTGGATATCGAATCGCAGAAGTACAGCTACCAGATGGGCGTACATTACATGGACGTGGTCAACGACTGCGAAAAGCTCGGCGACTACATCGTGAACGTCGTCGAAGCCCACGTGAACAGAAGGCTTTCTGTGTAGCGTTTTACATGTTGTCATTCTGGAGGTCCTTCGGACCGATAGGATCCATTGCGTATCTTTCACATGTCACCCCGGCTAATATGCCGGGGTCGGCTTTTTTATACTGTCCCCCCGGTCATTTGACTGGGGTTTCTTGATAGGAGCCTTTGGCGACCGAGCTCATCTCTCGTCTTTCGTCTCTCCTCTTTCGTCTCTCCTCTTTCGTCAAAAACAAAAACTCCCCGGAATTGCATCCGAGGAGTCTTTCGAGCCACCCAGCAGATTTGAACTGCCGACCTGCTGATTACGAATCAGCTGCTCTACCAGCTGAGCTAGAGTGGCGAACGCGGACAAATATAGTTAAACGGTATATCTTTGTCAAGATTTACTGACAACTTTTATTTTTTTTTCTAAAATTGTTCTACGAAAAATTTTAACATGGAAGCTCAATAATGGCTAACGAATCTAATAACAATAATTCTGAACTTAAGGCGTTCTTTGTCAAGCACGGTACAACTATCGTTGTGGCGTTCGTCGTTCTCGTTGCAATCATTGCGGGAATCATCCAGTTCAAGGAGGCTCGTAAGGCCGCCGCTGCTGAACAGAGCGAACTCATTGGCGTGGGTTTGACTTATCTCTATGCGGGCGAAAAGGACAGTGCCTTGGTCGAATTCGAATCTAAGATTGCTTCTGGCAAGCTCGAAGGTCTTGCTCTTGCCAAGGCTTCGCTCCTCGCTGGTAATATCAAGTACGAAAAGAAGGATTTGGATGGAGCTGCTATCCTTTTCCAGACAACGCTTGACAATGCTGGTTCTGTCGCTCTCGTGCGTTCGGCTGCCATGCACGGTCTTGCCGCTGTGAAGATGGAAAAGGGGGACTTCTCTGCCGCTGCGAATTTCCTCGAAAAGTACATTGCTGAATTTGGCAAGCGTACGGGCGACAAGGAAGACCGCTACCAGAAGGACGAACCGGCAGACGAGGTTCCGATGGTTGCCGATGCGATGTGGAAGCTCACGCTCGTGTATCAGCAGCTCGGTGCAAGCGACAAGGCTAAGACGACGGCAGAACGCCTTCTCAAGGCTTATGGCGACAACCGCGCTTATGCGGACAAGGCTAGAAAGTTTATCGCCGCTCTTTAATTAGTGGCGTCATCCTGAGCGAAAGGCGTAGCCTGTAGTCGAAGGATCCAGTGAAGTTCTATAGTAACTCGTAAAAATTTTTTTTGCTCGCTCCAGTCGGGGCGAGTTTTTTTTGCATGTTGTCACTCCGGTCTCAGTGCCGGGGTCGGCTTTTTTTATATTGCTTTTGTGGTTGTACAACGTAATGGAGAAGGATGATGAAAAAGCTTTTGATTTGTGTTATAGCCGTAGTGTCGTTCACGTTTGCTGCTAACGATGAATTGTTGGAAAAATTAGCAGACGAAAAACTGCATAATCTTCTTGCTTGTCCTCAAGTGGGGAATATTGATGAAAACTGTAAAAAACAGAAAGCTTTATTGTCTGAAAGTATGGCTAAATTGAGCGAGGATGATCAGGAAAAGGTTCGTAATCTTGCTACTGCAAAGTTTGTTTTGGAGATGGAAAAGGATGAAAATTTGAAAACATTATCGAACGAAGGTTTGCAATTTTTTCTTACCTGTCCTGATGTGGGGAAGGTTGATGAAAACTGTAAAAAACGTGAAGCATTGTTGGCTGAACGTATAGCTAAATTGAGCGAGGATGATCAGGAAAATGTTCTCAATCTTGCTGCAGCAAAGTTTGTTTTGGAAATGCGAAAGAATAAAAATTTGGAAAAATTATTTGTCGAAGCATTGCAGAATCTTTTTAAAGATAGATGAGGAGCGTGTAAAACTCCGAGAAGAACGTGCAAAAAATGCAAAGCCTATTTCACTTGATGATTCTAACGATGCTGTAAAAAAATTAGCTGATGAAATGTCTGATTTGTTTGTTAAATGTAAGAACAAACAGTTGGATGAAGGCGAATGCAAAAAACAGGAAAAATTGCTGTTGGAACGCGAGAAAGGATTGAGCGTGTCCGATCGGGGAAAACTTCAAGAACTCGTGATGCAAAAACTTATGGAAAAGTAAGAAATCACAAAAATAACCTTATAGCGGATTTTGTATCTTTCCGTACAATATAAAGGAGTAGGAAGATGAAAAAACTATTGTTTTGCGTTATCGCCTCAATGTTTTTTGCCTGTGCCGGCAACAGTGATTCAACGAAAAAAATTGCGGATGATGCACTCTATTTGAGTATTTTGTGTGAGCGAAGAGTCAATGAAGCCTGTGAAGAAGAAAGGGCTCTGTCGCAAAAAGTGGGTGAGGAAAAATATGATGAAGCTCGAGTGCTTGCGGCTGAGAAATTCTTTATGTTTATGGAAAAAATGGAAGCATTGGAAACTCGTAGAAAGGAAAATGACAAAACGGTTGGGGAAATGTTGCCTCCTATTTTACCGTCCGATTGTGGTGAATGTAGCGATTCGCTGAAAAAGTTTGTTGAGGACCGCAATGATTCAACGTGTGGTAAAAAACAGTTGCTAGAAAACCCGTCGATTGAAAGCGAATGCCTTAAGCGGTCTAAGCAAATGATGGAACGTTATGAGAAAATGAATTTGGAAGACAAAAAAATGCTTGAAAAAATTTTTTATAAAAAAATTATGGAATTGGAATAGACGAGAAATAGGCGTGAGAAGTATAATCTGCTTTAAAATGAAAATTTTATGATTTTTTTGTTACATTCAAGAAACAATAGATTATATTCTCTTTATAACCTTAACCCGGAGGGTGCTCCATGAAAAAAATTTTCTTGGTAACAGTTGTTGCCGCATTCACGTTTTCGCTGACAGCTTGCGGCGATTCGCCCGAAAAATTGTCCGATGACGCCATAGAGTTGATGATTAAGTGTAATGAAAAGAAGGAATTGAGCAAGGAAGAGTGCAAAAATCAGGAAAAATTGCTGGATGAACGCAAAGCCAAAATGAGCAAAGAAGATCAGAAAAAGGCTGAAGAAATGACGTTCGCCAAAATTCTGATTGAAATGAAAAAAGCAGAAGATGCGAAAAAAGCTAAAAAACAGAAAGAGAAAGAAGAACGCGAAAAAAATAAGTAAAGCAAGTAACGTTTGTTCCTTAATCTTAATGGAGGCTTTATGAAGAAAATATTCCTGATAGCTGTTGCTGCCGCATTCTCTTTTTCGTTGACTGCTTGCGGAGGGGATTCCGTTGATAAAGTGGTCGATGATTTAGTTGATACAGGCATTAAATGCTTTAAAAAGGAATACGATAAGAAAAAATGTGATGAACTGGATAAAGAAATCACTGCCCGTGCCGAAAAATTTAGTAAGGAAGAGCAGGACGAAATAAAACAAAAGGCCACTAAACGACTTGAGGCTGAAGCTGCGACGTTGTTGCAAGAATTGTGGAAGAAAAAATAATTTATCCAAAAATTAAAATGCTAATGACCAGCCGATGACGAACAAAACGTAGTAGGCGATGACCCAGAAAATGTCTATGATTGCAGTAGGCGCTCCCCAGCGGAGCGTTTTCTTTTTGGGGATGAATCCGCAGAATAGCCCGGCGATGAATCCGTAAAGGTGCCCGAGAATGTCTGCGTTTTCGCCAAGGCCTAAGAATACGGCGAGGGAGGCTGCACCGCAGAGCGGCGCAAAGCGGCGGAGCATGCCGTGCGTTTCGCGGGGCATGAGGCGGAATTCGATGACGGCGAGGCAACCGATGGTGGCGAATACGAATCCAGAAAAACCGAGCGAACGGAAGTTTGTCTGTACTGTGAGTGCGACGAAGAAATTCGCGATTGCGGCTCCTACGGCGAGGAATGGCACGAGTTTTGCAAGCGAAATGCGGTAATGGAGAAGGCTTAACGCGAGGAATCCAGAGACGAGGTTCCCGGCGAGATGGCGACCGTCTCCGTGAAGCGTCATGGCGGTGATGGTGCGCCACCATTCTCCGCGTAAGATTTTCCCGGCATCGGCGATGCCTGCGTTGTGCATTTGGATGAATGCGTCCGAGAAATCCAGTAACGTACAAACGATAGGGATGGCGAGCACCCATAGCGGCTGGAAGCTGAACTTTAGCGGAAGAGGCGGGTTTTCCGTTCTTGGCGGGTTTTCGTAATGGTAAAGGCGTATCTGGAATTGCGCTGCTCGGCGTTTGTCGGGCTCAACGAAAATTTGGAACGGTCCTTCTTCGGAACGCTCAATGCGGTGCGAGATTCCTTGCGATAGAAGAACGAGACTTTCGTCGCGAATTTGTTTGAAGGAGCCTTCGCTGATGCGGATATCTGGCGGCGGCAGCGGTTCTTCGAATGTCGCTGTTGTTGTCTGGTTTGGCAGTGCGGATTCTTGAGATAGCGTGGGGGCTGCTTCTGGATTTGCAGACGGGGGCACACGCGAATCTTCGGTGGATGGCCTGCGGCGAATCATTGGCGACATAAAGTGTGGCATGGCGATTTTCCTGATTTGGGTTTTCTAGTTAAAAGCAAACTGCGTGCCAAAAAAGGAAATTAACTTCAAATTTTTCCAAAATGTCATAATCAGCTCAAAAAATCAAATTTCAATAAAAACCAAAAACAATAGCCTCCTCACTTGTTCAAAAAATAACATGCAAGCGTTTCAAAAGCAATGGTTCAAAGCGTTTTTTTGAAACGCTGGTCGAGCAATTGTGCGGCGGACGTGAGTGCGAATTTGCCTGTTGCAGTTTCGCATTCTGCGCGGACATATGCGAAGTCGAACGTGGCGACCGGAATGTCGGCGTGGTCGGGGGCGGCGATGAGGCTTCCGATCAATACTTCTTCGTCGGGAGCGAGTTTTCCGTTGGAAAGCATGCGGCGACCGTAAATGCGGATGTAGCGGAATCCGCCGCCGGTTTCCCTGTTGCTGCGGGCGTGGAAGAGGATGTCCTTGCCGCTGCGTTCCCACCACAAGGCTGGGCCGTCGGTGATGTAGCAATTGTCGGCAGCGAAGGCCGCGTTAATGACATCGAGAGAGAGAGTATGCGTAAGGTGATCCCGGAACGGAGTCCGGGATGACATGGAGTGCGGGAGGGCAGAATCGTTATGTGGATCCCCTCCCGTTGGTCGAGGATGACGCATTAACGGAGATTCTTGCTTTGCGTCACTTCCTACTTCCAACTTCCTACTTCCTACTCTAATCACCGTGCGGACGTTTCCGAAAATATGCGCTCTTGTGTGCTTGAGCGAGATAAGCGGTAAGTCAACAGCGGTCATGCCGTTCAAATCGCCGTGTGCATCGTTTCCGCCGATGGGCAGCAAGTAATTGCCTTTGCCTAATTCATTTATCCAAAACTCTCGTCCGAGTTTGAAACCTTCATCGCGAATGCCGTTCCAAAACTGGATGCCGCGAATGCTGTGCTTTTTTTCGGCACTTTTGTTCGCAATATTTAAATCCTCGGGCTTCCAGTAACCTCTGCGGAAAACGAATTTTTCCAAGAGTCCCATTTGCTGAAACGGATGTGCCGCAAAGCAGTGTGCTTCGGTATCGTTCAGAATTTGCTTGATGCTACGCGTTGGCCTATTCTCTAGCCAGTAGCGGCCGCAGTCGCCAAGCCCCGGCAGGTAGCCGTCGGGAGCAAGAACGGTCATGTGAACGTTTTCGCCTTTGCTGTTGCCTGCGGAGACTTCTTCGCCTGCGAGCAGGAGCGGCATGATTTCGCCTTTTTCATTTTCGAGAGGAAGTGCTGCAATTTCTTCACGCAACTTCTGGAATCGCGGGACAGGAGATGCGGCTTCTTTCGTGTAATCTTCTTGCGTGAATGCGAAATCGTAGGCGTGGTCCGTGCAGCTCACAAAGTCAAGTCCGACCGCTTTGGCCGCCTGCTGCAAGACTGCGGGCGTGGCGCCGTATTCCACGTGGTCTGCGGAGTAGTGCGTGTGGCAATGCATTTCTCCTGTGACGTATCCGGGGGCCGTGGGCGGGAAATCGTTCAAGACTTTAAAGCGGAGCGGGGCTTGCTTTAAACGCGGCAAGTTCCAGCGTTCAAACGTTTGCGTCTTGCCTTCTCTTTCGACTGTTAATTTGCAATGCGCTTCGTAAGTGCCTGCCGGAATTTCGCCGAGCGGGAACGGAATAAATTGCATTTGTTCGTGAACGTCGATGTTCAGTTCTTTGCTAATTGAAATGTTCGGTTGCTGCGTGGTTCCTGCCGCATTATCAATGATATTTTTAAGGCTGATTTCTGCGGTCCTGAGCGTTGTCGGGAAACGGTCTGCGTCTCGCACGACTATCCACAGCGTGGGTTCGACTCCCGGCACGAATTGAAACGGGGCGTCAAAAATGATTTCGGGCCATGGCTTGAAAAGGAGCGACCAGGGTAGCTTGAACTTAAAATGCGTTTCTGCATAACGCAATTTTTCCCCTGGCCAAAAACTCATCAGTCCCCTTTGGATTTGACGTTTGCAGCAGGTGCGGCTGGCGTTTCTTTTTCTGTTGTCGCTTTTGCCGGTGCATTTTCTTCGGGCTGTTTTGCCTGCGTGGCAGGTGCTGCTGCGGGCGCAATTTTCATTACAGGCTCCGTTTTTGCTGTGGAATCTGCCGCGACGTTCTTGTTTTGCGAATCAGTGACATTCTTTACGGTGTCCTTGGCAGCACTTGCTTTTGACGAATCCACGGCGGTTTTTGAGGGATCCACTTTTGCAGAATCTATTTTCACAGAATCAACTTTCACGCTGTCATTTGCAGTTTTTACACTATCCAGCATTGTTGAATCCGCAACTGTCGAATCTTGCGCAATTTTTGCGGAATCCACTTTCGCTGTATCTTGAATCGCTGTTGAATCCACTCCCACGGAATCTTTTAAGGAATGCAATTTTTCCAACAGGGAACTCTTGCGGCGAGGCTTGTCGTCGTCATCATCATCGTCGTCGTCTTTGGGCTTTGGCTTGTTCCAGAATCCGAACGTCCCCCTGATTTGCATTTGGAGTCCGCCCAAGTTCCATTTTGCTTTTTCGTCTGGGCCTCCATCGACGATATCCGAGAATTTCTTGTTCGACTTTACCGAGATGGAGCTGAATCCTATATCCCCATATAATTTAAAGTTTTTCCAACTAGCAAAAAGGTAGCCCACGCTGACACCGAATCCTGCTCCGAAAAGGGGAGTCTCTGCGTCTAGTTTGCCCCAGGTCGTGTAAATTTCTGTTCCCGGCAGAACCCAGTACCACCGCACGGCAATGCTGAAAAGTCCTCCCGTGCTGAGCGTGATAAAATTCTTGGGGAGCGCAAAGCGGTATTCGAGAAACAGCGGAACCCCTTGGAGCGTGTATTCGTAACTGTGCGTGTTGCTTTTGCGATCTGTCAAAACGACCGATTCGTTGTCGTAGATGAACCCGATACCTGCACTGAGAAAATGGTCTTCGAGGAACTGCCACTGGATTCCGGCGGTAATCGGGAAGCAAAAATTCACTTTCTGAAAATCTTGTTTTGCGACGTTCAGGGATTCTGCATCGTTGACGGCTTCAGCTTTAAAGCCGTAATAAATGGAATCAATTGCATTCTGGAAATATTCGCGTTCTTCAAAGCTCAAAAACGAAATGGATGGTTGCACAAAGACGGACAAGATGGAATAGTCGTGGTCCAGCTTTTCTTCACTGGCGGCAAAGGCAACTGTAGAAATCAGCAGTGCCGCGACAAGCGAGAAAAATATATTTCTGGACTTGGACTTCATCCGATGCCTAGTTTACCATGTTCTTTTCTTCTTTCTGGAGACGCTTCTTTTCGGCTTCCTTTTTCAGGCGTGCTTCGTAGGTTTCTTCGGCTTTCGCAATTTTGTCTTCGGCCTTTTTGACTCGCTTCTGCAAGTCTGCATCATCGGTCGCTTCGTTCTTGGCGATGGCGAGGTATTCTCTAGCGGGTTCGAACTGGTCCAAATCCGTGTAGGCGTCCGAAATCATGAATAGCACTTCTTGGCGGCGTTTTGCCTTCGGGTATGTTTCCAAAAATTCCTTGAAGTAAATGACGGCGGCCTGCGGTTTTTCCATGCGCAAGTAGAGGCGTCCTGTCTGGAATTCCTTTTCGGCAACGCGATCTACGAGATTGTTGTAATAGTAATTCACGGAGTCACGCAACGGTGTGCTCGGATGGTTTGCCAAGTAGCGTTCGAAGTCCTTCATGGCGGTCGTAGTGTTCGATTCGTCGCGGTCAATCTTATAGTCCATGTTGTAAGACGAAACGGCTTTGCGGTATTCGGCAGTTTCTGCAAATGGGGAACCGGGGAAGTTCACGATAAAGCTTCCGTATTCGCCACGGGCTTCAATCCACTGCTCCAGGTTGAAGTGGCTTTCGGCAATGAGGAACTGCGCTTGTTCCATGTAGCCCGACCCTGCACAGGTTGCAAGAATTTCTTCTAGCTTATCGATGGTTCTGCCGTATTTTTTTGCCTTGTAAAGTTCCTCAGCGTATTCATAGCGTTTTTTGCACCATTCGGTGTGGGTCGTTTTTTCGGTCGAGGTCGAGGAACAACCCATCATAGTTGCCATATAAAGGAAAAGAGGAACGAACAGGGTACACTTGCAAATTTTTTTCATTTTTTTTCTTTGGTTAATTCTAACTTTCACGCTGTAAAGTAGAAAAAAACGACTCTAGAGAAAAATGATTTTAGTCCGCTATGTCTTGAAAGAGCTGATTGCCCCGTTTTTGGCGTCGCTCTTTGGCATTACTTTTTTGTTTGTTGTTGACTTTTTGGTCAAAATCTTGGACAATGTGTTGTCCAAGGGTTTGCCCGCATCCACAGTTGTCGAAATTTTTGTGCTGAACCTCGCATGGATGCTTTCGCTTTCCATCCCGATGGCGGTGCTTGTCGCAAGCCTCATGACGTTTGGCCGCATGTCCGGCGATCAGGAAATCACGGCAGTCAAGGCGGCTGGCATTTCGCCTTTGTCGCTCATGCGTCCGGTGCTTCTCGTCGCGCTTTTGCTTTCGGTCTTGATGGTCGTGTTCAACAACTGGGTGCTCCCGGAAGCGAACCACCGCTCTGTTGAATTGATGAACGCTGTTTCTCGCAAAAAACCGCACGTTTTTGTCGATGCTGGGCGCCTCATTACGCAGTTTCCGGGCGTACAGCTTTGGGTGAACCGCATCGATCCTGTCTCGGGAACGTTGTACGGAATCCAGATTTTTGAAATGGAAAAGAAGGGCGCTCCGCGAATCGTCTATGCAGACAGCGCTACGATGGACTATGTCGATAACGGGGCCACGCTCATGCTCCGCCTCCGCAGCGGCGAGACGCACCTCGTCGATCCCGACGACGAAGACAATTACTTCCGCATCCGGTTCTTCTCGCAGGACTTGGCCATGCAGAACGTCGATGACCGTTTGGAACGCCGCAGCCGCAGTTACCGCAGCGACCGCGAAATGCCCGTCGAGATGATGTGGGAAGTGGTGACGGACGCACGTGCCAAGTACGATACGGCAGCCGTACAAGCGAAGACTCGCCGCTTGCCGACATTGCTTCGCATTCGTGAACTCGTCGCTGGCGACACCGTTGTTCCTAAGGATGCCCAAGCGTCTTCGAAACTCGATTCCTTGCAATTTATCCAAGGCCTTCGCAAAATCCGCACACAGGAGAGCGCCTCGCTCCGCACCACGGAGCGCATCTGGGGCCGCATGGAAAGCGAGCTCAAACGTGAAGCTCAATACTTGGTTGAAATTCATAAAAAGTTCAGCACGGCGTTTGCTTGTTTCGTGTTCATCTTGATTGGCGCTCCGCTTGGAATCATGGCCCGCAAAGGCGGTATCGGCACAGGCATTCTCTACAGCCTCGCCTTCTTCGTCATTTACTGGATTTGCTTGATTGGTGGTGAAAATCTTGCAGACCGTCTTATCGTCTCTCCGGAACTTGCCATGTGGATTTCGAACGTCATCATCGGCGTGTTCGGCATTCTTCTCACGCGTGCGATGATTCGCGACCGCTTTTCGGGCGATTCCAAAATCTTCCGCTTTTTCAGGGCGATTGGGCACTTCTTTGTCTTTAGGGCTATTGGCCGGTTCTTCAAAAAAATCGCGGGGCTATTCTGATGAAATTTTCACGATACCTTATCTGGAATTTTTTGAAGATGTTCCTCATCGTGATTTGCGGTGCTGTACTCATCTTTGTTGTAATTGACTTTGTTGGTAATATCAAGACGTGGCTTGCTCGCGACATGAAGGCGGTGGGCGATTACTACTTGAGCTATCTTCCGTATATTTTGTACTTGATTACACCGGTGGCCTTGTTTATTGCAGTCTTGGCCTCGGTGGGGAACATGGCGCGACACCTCGAAATGAGTGCCATGCAAAGTTCTGGACAAAGTCCATTCAAGACGCTCCTCCCGATATTCTTCTTGGGAGTACTCATGTCCATTGGTTCTTACGAAATGAGCGAATATTGGCTCCCGGATGCAAACCACAAGCGTTTTGAAATCATGGAAACGAATGCCCAAAAACGTAAGAACCCGCGCATCAAGGAAAAACAGGACTTCACGTTTATCGATAGCGAAAAGAGCAGTTGGTTCTTCAAGTATTATTCGGGTACGAATAAATTAGGACGTGACGTTGTCCTGCTCATCCGCGATCATGGACGGCTAGTTGAACGTTACGATGTTCGTGCTATCCGTTGGGTCGAAAAAGATACTGTTTCCAAGGAAGGATTCTGGAGATTTGAAAACGGAGTCCATCGCGTTTTTAACAAGGACGGTTCCGTCAATGTTTTCCCTGTAAGGCATACGAGCATGAGAGGAAAGATTACGACGCATCCGAACGACTTGATTAACGAACGCCAACTTGCCGACGAAATGGATTCCAAGATGGTCAAGGCGCGTATAGATGTGTTGCGCCGTTCGGGCGAAGAAACTCGTGCGATGGAGACTGCTCTCCAGTTTAAATACTCGGCTCATTGGATGAACTTGATTGTGCTTTTAATCGGGGCGGCCCTTTGCCACCGGTATAGCCGTTCTGGGGGGCTTTCCCAGAAATTCGGTGTTGGCCTCTTGCTCGTATTTAGCTATTATATTCTGGAGAGGATTGGACTTAAAATGGGTGAAAACGGAGCTTTGTCGCCATTCTGGGCGGCGTGGAACAGTCACTTCATTTATGCCGGTCTCGCGTTTGTCATGTTATATCGGTCTTTCCGCTTGTAGAGGGTTGTATGTCCGTGTCTGAAATTTTGTTTGTTGTAGCCGGTGCTTTACTAGGTCTTGCGATTCAGGGGGGAATGTTCCTTTTCCTTATTCCGTTCGCAGTGGTCGCTTTTTTTCTTGCCATCATGAACCGCCCGAGTCTCCCGAGTGGCACGTCCGTTATTCCGGTTATCAAGAAGGGGGACAAGCGTTCGACAGCGCTTTCGCCGGTTGTCTCTCCAGACATTCGCAATGAATTTATGAACACGGCCAAGGTCGAATCGAACGAACCCAATTCGTCTCTCCGTGTGAATCAGGTTTGGGAGCGTGCTAACGCCGATGTCGATAAGGCTTTTGGCGATATTTTGCGTTGCCTCAAGATTCTGATGCCGCAGGCGAATACGCTTACCATATTCACTAACGGCGGGAGCGTGAACGAATTTCGTTTGAGAACATTCCAGAGCGATTTTCCGAACATCATCGACATGGGGGCGAAGATTACCGAGAATGTGGGAATTTTGAGCAAGTTGCTGCGCCCTGAAGTGAATCGCATTTTGGAAGGGGATTTGCTTGTTGGCAAGCGCCTTCCGTATTACATCGAAAATCGCATGATTCGTTCGTTGGTGGGTGTTCCGCTGTTGGACCGCGAAGGGCGAAGGCTTGGAGCGTTGTTGGTTGATTCGCTACACCCGAATGCGTTTACGGATGCTGAAGCCCATGCGTTGATGTACATTTCGCAGACGATGTACACGGTGAGCTTCAAGAGCTTTGTCTCGGCCCAGAATTACATTGAACAGCAGCAGTTTAGCACCCTTTACCGTTACCAGCGCAAGTTCTTCCAGACGATGACTGTGAAGGATATTTACAAACAGATGTTTGAATACGTCAAGGAAAACATGCCGTTCGACCGATTGACGATTCTTGCTCTCGACGACCTGAAGAAGGGAGTGGGGCATGTGGTTTACTGTGTCGGAATGGATGCTGAACAGTTTGTTAATAAGAAATTTACTTTGTCAGATAAAGGCCTTTTTGTGATGCCTTTGATGAACAAGCGCCCGATAATACGCGTATTCAATTCGGGATTCGCCGACTATGTGCCGCGCTTGAATGATTCTGAAAAACGCAATATGGAACTGCGTCAGTTGTTTGTAATGCCGGTGGCGTCGGAACCGGATTCCAAGGTGGCTGAACTTGCTATTTGCCTCGAAAGCCGTTATACCAACCGCTATCAGGATCACGAAAAGAAACTGCTTAAGGCGTTTGCCGGAGTGGCCGGGTTTGCGTACGCACGTGCATGCCAGTTCGAGAAGGGCAAGGATCTTGCGACACGTGATTCCTTGACTGGACTTATGAATCGTGGCGCTTTGCGTGAAGCGATGAGGACGGAGAAAATCCGTGCGGAACGTCAAAAGACGAATATCGGCGTTTTGATGATGGACATCGACCACTTTAAAAAGGTGAACGATACGTTCGGTCATCCTGTTGGCGACCAAGTCATCAAGGGCATCGCCAATGCGATTAGCGGAGAAATCCGCAAAGAAATTGATGTCGTCGGGCGCTACGGTGGTGAAGAGTTTGTCGTAGGACTTGTCGATACGACCCCGGAAGGCATGATTGAAACGGCTGAACGCATCCGCAAGGCGGTAAGCAAGCTTGAGTTTAACGTTCTTAAGCCAGACCCGCTTCGCGTGACAGTGAGCATTGGTGCGTACCTCGTGACTCCGGAATTTTCTGACATGAAGAAGGCCGTCAACAATGCTGATCAAGCGTTATACAAAGCGAAGGAGGGTGGCCGTAACCGAGTCGTGCAATTCGAAGAAGTTGATGGGCTGTCGGGCGTGAGCAGTGAGCTGTGAGCAATGAGTGATGAGTGTTTTTTTAGGCGGTAACGTTGAAAAAAAATTATGACTCATTGCAACGAAGTTGTGGGTTGAATGCTCAATGCTCAAAGAGGCGTAGCCCCGACCTCAGAGTGCCGCGCACGACCTCATACCTAACCTCTAATCCCTAACCACTGTTTACTAACCACCAACCACTTCCTACTAACTTTTAACCTCAAAGCCCGCCTTGGCGGGCGACCTCAAAACTCATACCTAACCACCAACCACTGTTTACTAACCACTAACCACTTCCTACTTCCTACTAACCTATGTTCACTGCTATTGATTGGATCGTTCTAGTTGCTTACTTGCTCGTGTCGCTGTTCATCGGGCTGTGGGTTTCGCGTGGTAACAAAAACCTCAAGGAATACATGTTCGGTGGCGGCTCCATGCCGTGGGTCGCTGTGGGCATTAGCCTTATCGCGACATCCGTGAGCGCGACGACGTTCTTGGGCGCTCCTGCCGATGTCTATGGCGACGACATGACGTTTTTGATGTTCCAGATTGGCGCCTTGCTCAGCATTTTTGTGGTGGGTTACGTCTTTATTCCGCGATTCCGCACGTCGGGCATTTCGAGCGCTTATGAACTTTTTGAAGTGCGCTTTGGAAGCAAGTCGGTGCGCCGCTTGGCCGCTATCTTTTACTGCTTGCATTTGCTTTTGCGCACGGGCATTCTCCTTTACGGGCCTTCGCTTGTGCTGGCGCAGATTTTGCACATCGACTTGAAACTCGCGATTATCGTCTCGGCGGCGGTCGCGATTTTCTACACGTGGTTTGGCGGTATCAAGGCGGTCATCTGGACGGACGTGATGCAGTTTATCGTGTTCTTTGGCGGTGGCGCGCTTGTGCTTTTGCTCATTGCGAATGCAGTGGGTGGCTTTGGTGAAATGGCGACACTCGCGAGCGAAGCGGGCAAGACGCGCTGGTGGAACGCTTCGATGGATGTTTCTAATGCGCGCACTTTGATTTCGGCAGGTTTTGCTTATGCGATTCTTGAAATTGCGATTCGCGGTTGCGACCAGCAGTTCGTACAACGTTACCTCAGCTGCAAGGACGTGAAGGCGGCGAATCGTTCAAGCATTCTTTCGATGGTGCTGGGTTGCGCCGTTTCGATTCTCTTTTATTGGGTGGGCGCGGCTCTTTACGTCTATTACAAAAAGGCTCAAGTGGCGGTGCTCCCCGAAGGCCTCAACCAAAACGATGTATTCCCATACTTTATCGTAAACGGACTCCCGGTCGGCGTGACAGGCTTGATTGTCGCTGCCATTTGCGCTGCCGCCATGAGCAGCCTTTCGGGCGCCATCAATTCGCTCAGCAATACTTCGGAACACGACTTCCTCGGTTGGGACGAATCTGCGGGAATGGGCGGTCTCAAGCGCGCTAAAATTTGGACGGTCGTTTGGGGCGTACTCGGCGTGTTCTTTGCGCTCTTTGCGGCGACACAGCAAGGGAGCCTCCTCAAGAACGCCCTCTTCTTTACAGGACTCTTTACCGGCCCGCTCCTTGGCATGTTCCTTCTCGCGTTCTTCGTGAAAGGGCTCAAAAGCTGGCAAGTGATTACTGCCGTGATTTGCGGCATGATAAGTCTTGTGCTTATCCAGGGAATCCCTGCGTTTGGCGTGCCTGCCGTTTTCGAAAAGGTTTTCAGCTGGCCGTGGATGCCGTTCATCAGCATGACCACGACGATTGTGGTGGCGGTTGTGTTGAAGGTTGTGTCGCCCCTTGTTTGCGCAAAACGCGGATGATAGTTCTTTATTTCTTGATCAGTATTCCTTTTATAGCGTTGTTTGTACTGCTTGTAAAGGCTCATGATTATGTCACGGATAAGAAATGGGATTTTGTATTGCTTCTTTTACGGCTATTGAGTAGTGTCGTTGTATTGGGATCTTTTGGTGGTCCCATTTTGGTCAGTATATATTTGACAAATCTGGTAGATCCAGATTTCGTCTATGGGGTGCGGTGGTATAGTTCTACTATAGTCTTTTTAGGGAATATGATATATACTTTTATTTATGTTTACAAGCATAATAGAGTTTTGTGGTGAACAAGGTTGGAAAAAAATACCAAAACTCGCTCTAATTAGCCACTTTTGGAAAAGATTTTTTAGAGATTGTCGATAGCGTCTTTGCCGTAAAATTTATTTTTCCGAATCGCGACTAAGAAATTAAGTAGTTTATCGTAGAATGAATTCCGCAGGGATTGTTCACCTGCGGTTTTGCATTTTTGTAATGGGACAATTTAAAAAAAGAGGAGAAATATATGCAAAACAAGGTCTCGTATGTCGTTATCATTGTGCTTGCGTTTGTGTGCCTGTTGCTTTCGATGAGGCTTTCGCACGAAGGGAATGCGGCAAAACAGGCAGAACCTGCCGGACTGGCAAAGGTTCCCGCAAGTGAACCCACAAAATCTAATGAAGGCTGGAATGTCATCTCGCTTTCGACGAATGAACAAGAAATGTTTGTTGCCGACGAGTACAAGATTTCGTTCAATATTGTTCAAAAGCATAAGGAAAAGAGCCGCGCTTTCAGCTTGCTGAACGAAAGCCGCGAAAAGGTCCTTTCGATGCTCAAGGAATTGAATGTCGATAAATCAAACTACGATTTCCGTTCGATGCGTATTTATAATGACATAGAACGTCGCAACAATGGCAAGAGAGTTAAGGTGGGCTATGAGGCCAAGCAGGGAATCGAGATAAAGCTTGCGAACAAGTCCCTTAGCGATGCGGTGGAACGTAAACTTGGAACTCTCGATTTTATTGATGATTTTGAAACGGTTGGTGGATTGAAAAATTCGGATTCGCTAGAGGTCGAAACGATAAAGCGTACATGTAAGAAAGTGCTAAAACAGGCCGATGTATATGCTAGAAGTGTCGGTGCCAAGGTGGGGAAGGTTCTTGCCGCAGAGGGTAATTCCAATGTTGATGAGAGCAATAGCTATTCTGATTCAGTTGGCGTCCGTGCTCATTTGAATGTGTCCGTGCAGATTCAGGGGCGAGATGAAGCTAAGCAATCTTTTGTTCAAGTGAGTCAGGAAGAATCGAAGAAATTCTTGGCGGACTTGTTTACTATTTCTGCTGGGGCGGTTGTTGATGGCGACGATAGGGAGAAAATTTACGGTCAGGTGGGGCGTGTGAAGGATTCCATTGTGGCTCTCGCTAGAAATTTGGGCGTCGCGGAATCTGAAATAGAAGTCCATACGGCAAGGATTGGAATTAGATCCCGATGGGATTTTACAAACAACGAGCCTAAGAAAAATCGTTTTAGGGCTCGCCAGTTTGTGACGGTCAATTTTACGTCTAAGCAGGATGCTGGAGCATTTTTGGCGGAAGTCGGTGGTGCCGAGAATGTGACTGTTGGTGATATTCATTCTGTATTGAAAAATCGCGATTCTCTTAAAGTTCTTGTGACTGAAATTGCCGGGAAAAAGGCCATGGCGCGTGCCCGTGCGATTGCCGAAGGCTTTGGCGGCAAGGTGGGCGATGTCGTATATGTGGGGAACAACACGTCTTACGATTACAATGTGGTCAACGAGATTTCTTATGAATCCAGTGCTAGAGGCAAGAGCGTGCTTGGAAACAGCCGAGGTTTTTCGGGAGGCTCTTATTTTGATGGTTTGGCCGGTCTTTTGGGCGGTGGCGATGCTTCGGGCATGATTGCGGATTCTGTTGAAGTCAGTTCTAGCGTGAATGTAATCGCAGAACTAAAATAAAGTGGTCTCGCAACGGAAAAATGACTATTTTAAATCCATAAAAACTGACCCCGGCACGGTGGCCGGGGTGACAATGAAAAAAGAGGGCAAAGCGATGATATCAAAAATGCTGAACATGGTCTATCTGATAGCGCTTCTTGTTTGCGTTATCTTCCTCATCCGCACCATCAAGGACGATCGCGCTGCGGTAGTTCCGACGGTCAATTCCAACGGTACGACGACAATCGAAATTCCGCGAATCGAGGTTTCTGCTTCTGAAACCAAGAAGTTTGCCGCCGACAAGTTCGAGATGGGCTTTAGCCTTGAAATCCGCGGCAAGGACAAGGAAGCCGTCTTTAAACGCATTTCGGAACGCCGCGCCGTAATTTTTGAAAACGTCAAGTCGCTTGATATTCCGCAGTCTGACGTGGAGCAGAACAGCGTGGATATCCGCAAGGAATGGACTTACCGCAACAACAAGCGAGAACTCGTGGGCTACGTGGCGACGCAGAACTTTGTGATTACCGTGAACCGTAAGATTGATGCTGCCGCACTCGTGCAGGCTCTTTCTCCAGAACCGGATGTTGAAATTCGTCGTACGTCGGCGGGGCTCAAGGACGAAAACGCCGTGCAGTCCAAGGTTATCAAGGCTGTAGGCGAGAAGGCGCGGAGCAAGGCCAAGGAATACGCCGAAGGTGTCGGTGCTAGCCTCGGTCGCGTGCTTCAAATCAATGGCGAAGGCGGTGGCGTCTATTACAGGCCTGTTCGTTACCGCACGAACGGTCTCATGATGGCGAAATCCGCAATGATGGACGGTGCTGCGGAGGCTGCAATGCCTGACGAAAGCGCAATTGCCGATTCCGTCGAGGTGAGTGCTTCCGTCCGCGTGACGTTTGAACTAAAGTAATTCTAACAAACTTTTTTCATACTCTTGGGCCGCCTTTTCGAGGGCGGCCTTTGGCATATCCGGGCTGCACCCGTAAAAACCGAGCGGCTTAAACCATTTCATGCCGGCGGCGTTCGCGGTCATTTCGAACGGGATGAGCATTTCTTCTGCCGTGAAACGGTTGAGGCCTTCGTGGGTGTAGTGTTCGGCGGCGGCGCCTGCGGTAAACACAACGCGCACGGGCATGCCCTTCAAGAAATTGTCCGCGCTATAGACGATGGGGCTCATGATTTGGTCTTGCCAGTCTCGCAAACTGGCGGGGGAGTTGTACCAATATATAGGGAACTGCCAGACAATTGCTTTTGATTCTCGAAGTAAATTTTTTTCAACATTTAAATCGAAGTAACCATTTTCCCTGTTTTTGTCAAGGTGGTGAAAGCAAAAATTTGGATTTTTCCTGTTGATATCCACTAAGTATTTGTTAAACATTGAGTTACAAATGTTAGGATGCGATAGAAGAATTGTGATTTGGTTGTTCATTATTTTTTTCTGTTGATAAGTTTATGATATATTATAAAAAAATTACATCTTTAATGAAAAAAATACTCCAAAATGGTTTAAGATTTATTATACTTGTAGTGTTGTTGACCTACATCTTGTGGGTGTGGTTCGACCTCGGACACAAGATATAGTAAATTTGACTATATTTGAGGAAAAGGGACTGAAGGTTTTTTTTAGATGATCTTTACTGTAAAGAAGCGTGACGGCCGCGAAATGCCGTTCAACATTGAAAAGATTGCGGACGCTGTTATCAAGGCTTTTAGAGCCTCCGGGGAATTGGACGAGCAAATTAAGGCCGCCCAGGCTCAGATGAATTTGCTTGGAAACGACGACCTTTTGACAAACGTTGCTCTAAAGGTTGCCGCCGAAGCCGTTGGCCACTTGGAAGCCGAAAACAAGACGAAGCCGGACATCGAAGAAATTCAGGATGCAGTGGAAAAGGCTTTGACCGAAGGTGGTTACGCCGATACCGCCAAGAGCTACATCTTGTACCGTGCCGAACGCACCCGCGTGCGCGAAGTCAATACGCGTCTTATGCATACGCTTCACGACATCACGTTCAGTTCTGCGAAGGAATCGGACCTCAAGCGTGAAAACGCAAACATCGACGGCGACACCGCCATGGGCACGATGCTCAAGTACGGTAGTGAATCCGCAAAGCATTTCTACACGATGATGATGCTCAAGCCGGAACATAGCCGTGCTCACATGGATGGCGACATTCACATCCATGATTTGGACTTCTATTCTCTCACGATGACTTGCTGCCAGATTGACCTTATTAAGTTGTTCAAGAATGGCTTCAATACGGGTCATGGTCATTTGCGCGAACCGAAGGATATCCGCAGTTACGCAGCCCTTGCTGCTATTGCGATTCAGAGTAACCAGAATGACCAGCATGGCGGCCAGTCCGTGCCGAATTTTGACTATGCCATGGCGAACGGCGTGCGTATCACGTACCGCAAGGCTTACCTTTCGAACATGGTAAAGGCGCTTATCCTTTATACTGAAAAGGAAGAAAGCGAAATTCTGCCGGTCGTGAAGAAGCTCCATTCCGAAATGGCGGAAATGGGCATGGTCGCAACGCTTGTTCCGAATGAAAAGTTCCGTGAAGTTGAAATCCGCGAACTTTCCAAGACGTTCGACGGTGAAATCGTGAAGAAGTCCCAGAAGTTTGCTGAACAGCAGGCTTACGAAGAAACGGACAAGGCCACGTTCCAGGCCATGGAAGCGTTTGTCCACAACTTGAATTCCATGCACAGCCGTGCCGGTGCGCAGACTCCGTTCTCTAGCATCAACTACGGCATGTGTACCGAACCCGAAGCCCGCATGGTCATGAAGAACTTGCTCCTCACGACTGAAGAAGGCCTCGGCGGTGGCGAAACGGCAATCTTCCCGATCCAGATTTTCCGCGTCAAAGATGGCATCAACCTGAATCCGGGCGATCCGAACTACGACTTGTTCAAGCTCGCTTGCCGCGTGAGCGCTAAGCGCTTGTTCCCGAACTTCAGCTTCCAGGACGCTCCGTACAACTTGCAGTACTACAAGCCTGGCCACCCGGAAACCGAAATTTCGTACATGGGCTGCCGTACCCGCGTGATTGGCAACAATTACGACCCGAGCCGCGAAATCAGCTTTGGCCGTGGCAACTTGAGCTTCACTTCGATCAACTTGCCGCGTATCGCTATCAAGATGAAGTCCATCGACTTGTTCTTCAAGGAACTCGACCGCATGCTTCAACTCGTGAGCGACCAGCTCATGGAACGCTTTGCCGTGCAGAGCCGCCGCAAAGTGAAGAACTTCCCGTTCCTCATGGGACAGGGCGTGTGGATTGATTCCGACAAGCTCGGCTGGGAAGATACCGTGGGCGAAGTTATCAAGCATGGTACGCTTTCGATTGGCTTTATCGGCCTTGCTGAAACGCTCGTGATGCTTACGGGCAAGCACCATGGTGAATCCGATGCCTCGCAGGAACTTGGCCTCAAGATTGTCCGCCACATGCGCGAATTCTGCGACAAGGAATCGAAGCGTCTTGGACTCAACTTCAGCTTGCTCGCAACGCCGGCTGAAGGCCTCTCGGGCCGCTTTGTGCGTATCGACAAGAAAAAGTTTGGCATCATCCCGGGCGTAACCGACCGCGATTACTACACGAACTCCTTCCACGTGCCGGTTTACTACAAGATTTCGGCATTCAAGAAGCTCTCGCTCGAAGCCCCGTACCATGCGCTTACGAACGCTGGCCACATCAGCTACGTGGAACTCGACGGTGACCCGACGCAGAACTTGGAAGCGTTCGAAAAGATCGTGCAGCACATGGCGAAGGTCGGAATCGGTTACGGATCCATCAACCACCCGGTCGATCGTGACCCGGTTTGCGGATTCGTAGGCGTGATTGGCGATGTCTGCCCGCGTTGCGGACGCAGCGAAGGTCATGCGATTTCGTGCGAAAAGCTCGCTGAACTTAGAAAGAAATTCCCCGGAATGCCCGCATTTAGAGGAATTAGATAATAGAGGTACGAGCTATGAGGTGTGAGGTCGCTTTGCTACGCAAAGCTTTGAGTTAAAGTTAGGCACCGAAGGTGCGATTATAATGCTCAAAGGGAGCCTTTGGCGACCGAGCCCATTCCTCAAAGCGAAGCGTGCTCAAACCTTTGAAAACACAAGGAGAAACAACAATGTCAGAAAAAGAAATGTCTCAGTATGGTGAAGGTGTCGGATTCGAACGCATCCGCCGCATTACGGGTTACCTCGTCGGTACAGTGGATCGTTTCAACAATGCAAAGCGTGCCGAAGTGAACGACCGCGTCAAGCACGGGGTGTAGTGGATTAAAGCCGTGAGCAATGAGCTTTGAGGTCGCTTTGCTACGCAAAGCTTTGAGCTTAAATTGGGCACCGAAGGTGCGATTAAAAAGCTCAAAGGGAGCCAAGCGACCGCGCTCACACCTCAAAGCCGCGAAGCGGCGACCTCAAACCTATCATGTCCGAATATCCTCCTTTAAAGATTGCAGGAATTGAGCCGGAATCGTTTGTTGACGGTCCCGGTATCCGTTTGACCGTTTTTACGCAGGGCTGCCACCACAATTGCCCGGGCTGCCAGAATCCGCAGACGCATGATTTTGCTGGCGGGCATTTTATCGAACGCGAAGCCATCATCACGATGATCAAGGAAAATCCGCTGTTGGACGGCGTGACGTTTAGCGGTGGCGATCCGATGGACCAGGCGGCGGCACTTGTTCCGCTTGCTCGCGAAATCAAGGAACGCGGACTCAACCTCGTGATTTTCACGGGCTATACGTATGAACAGCTGATAAAGCTGACTCCCGAAAAGCCGGAGCTTTTTGAACTCCTTTCGTTCGCGGATATTCTGATTGACGGCCCGTTCGTCATGGCGAAAAAATCGCTTGAACTCAAGTTCCGCGGTTCATGGAACCAGCGCATTATCGATGTGCAGAAGAGCCTCGTCGAAGGCCACGTGGTGATTCACCAAATTCAGCTCGACGAAATGGCGGAACATCCCGACAGGGAATACAATACTTCGAGCCTTGGGCGGTGAGCCATGAGATTTGAGCCGTGAGTGGTGAGCAATGAGTAATGGGGAAGGGTGCCGTGGGCATCCTTTTTTTACATACTTAATGGAGCGTTTAATGGTTTTAGTATGTAATTTGGAATTCTGAATTTTTTAGCCTTACATACTAAAATCGAATTTTGGGGGTGTTAGTATGTAATTTTTAGCCGAAAATTGCTGATATAAGCGATTTTTTTTGTGAATCGTATGCTTTGGGGGCGATTTCTTCTGTTTTTGTTCGTTTTGGAGGCAAATTTTACATACTATTTTTTGAATTTTGACTTTTAGTATGTATATGAATAAATTATACACGCTGAAAGGCATGAAAAATGTGTGTAAATGGTCGTTCTTGGTCATGTTGACCTTTGCAGTGACGTATAAGGCGGGAGCGGCAGATGCCGAAGCATGATCCGCCATCTAAAAGATTCCACCAAGTTGGTGGATCTTGTGCTTTTCATCGAATTTTTTGACACTATCCCATTCCCTACATTCCGTAACATTGTTATATTAGGCTCTAAGATCCTAAAAATTCTATCCGGGAGTGCGTTATGAGCGCAATAAGATATTCTTTCGTGGCTAGCGTTGTTGTTGTCGCGATGCTTACGGCATGCGGCGACGAAGTGACCAACGTGAATGCTTCTCTCGACATTGTCGAAAAATACAAGGAACTGCCGAAGTGTGAAGAGTCCGTTTACGGTTCATTGAATTACGTTGAGGATTCTTCGCAAGTATTCGCCTGCACTCCGGATGGCTGGGTGTCGCTCAAGGGTGAAAAGGGCGCCAAGGGTGACGAAGGCAAGGCCGGTGAAAACGGCAAGAACGGCGAGTCCTGCACGACAAAGGCCGTCGAGGGTGGAGTTGAGGTGAGCTGCCCGGGGTCTAAGCCGGTCGTAATCAAGAACGGCGACAAGGGCGCCGAAGGCAAGGCCGGTGAAAACGGCAAGAACGGGGAATCCTGCACGACAAAGGCCGTCGAGGGTGGGGTTGAGGTGAGCTGCCCGGGGTCTGAGCCGGTCGTAATCAAGAACGGCGCCAAGGGCGCCGAAGGCAAGGCCGGTGAAAACGGCAAGAACGGGGAATCCTGCACGACAAAGGCCGTCGAGGGTGGAGTTGAGGTGAGCTGCCCGGGGTCTGAGCCGGTCGTAATCAAGAACGGCGCCAAGGGCGCCGAAGGCAAGGCCGGTGAAAACGGCAAGAACGGCGAGTCCTGTACGACAAAGGCCGTCGAGGGTGGAGTTGAGGTGAGCTGCCCGGGGTCTGAGCCGGTCGTAATCAAGAACGGCGACAAGGGCGCCGAAGGCAAGGCCGGTGAAAACGGCAAGAACGGGGAATCCTGCACGACAAAGGCCGTCGAGGGTGGTGGGGTTGAGGTGAGCTGCCCGGGGTCTGAGCCGGTCGTAATCAAGAACGGAACGAACGGCGAGAACGGGACGAGTTGCAATATTGTAAGCGACAAGGACGGCGTCGTTACGATTCAATGTGGCGAAGGTGAAAATGCCAAGACCACTGAACTCTATAAGGCTATGTGCGGCACAAAACCGTTTGATCCAAAACATCAGATCTGCTTTGATAATGTAGTGTATAACCAGTGTGGTGACAAGGTTTACGACTCCTCCAAAGAATTCTGTTCTAATGAAGTAGTATATGACCTGTGTGGCGGTAATGTCTACGACCCAGAGCGTCAGTTCTGTGCCAAGTTCAATGACGATGCGAAAACGGAACAGATCTATAAAATGGTGACGATCGCTCCGGAAGGAACGGTTTACAGCGAGACCTGGATGGCAGAAAATCTGAACTACAAAACGGCGAATAGCTGGTGCTATGATGACAAGGATGAAAACTGCGCCAAGTACGGTCGCCTGTACACGTGGGCTGCGGCGGTCGGGAAGACCGAAACGGCGTGCGGTAATATACAAAAATGCTATCTGGGCACGGGCGATATCCGCGGAGTCTGCCCCGAAGGCTGGCACCTGCCAAGCCAAGAAGAATGGGAATACCTGCTTGAGGCTGTTGGCGGTCAATCGACGGCCGGAGCCAAGCTCAAGTCCAAGACTGGCTGGGAGTATAGCAGCATCAACAACGAGGATGCTTTCGGCTTTACCGCGTTGCCCGTCGGCAACAGGTTCAGCGATGGCAGTTACTATGTCGAAGGCTACATCGCGCACTTCTGGAGTTCTACTGAGAAAGAGTACGTCGGCAGCGCGTACTGCATGTATTTGGACTACTTCGACGAGGATGCGCTCCTGTACGAAGACATCAAGAACTACGGGTTTTCAGTTCGTTGTCTCAAGGACTAGGTTTCCAACCGCCAATGGCGGTAGGAAACGGGGCTAGCACGCGAGCGTGCAAGCCCCCCTCCCCAACGGGCCGGCGAAGCCGGCCCGAATTTTTTTTTTCGGCTCCACCTTTTTGTCATTTTGTGGCAGTCAAAATGTGAAAATAGCCCCTTGTAACTAGTAATTCTATTCTTCTGCTTGCTTTACGGGAGCGTTCCCCGATTTAACTCGCAAAATGAACAAGAAAAAGTCGAAAATTTCGAAAAAGACTCAAAAGGCAGCAGTAAGAAAGAATACTGCAAGAAAGAATGTTGCAAAAAAGGCGACTCGTCGCAAGCATGACCCTTTCTTCCGTTATATTTATGCACTCCCCGAAAATACGCGGACTCTCCTCCGGCTTGCGGAACACAAGAATATTGAACTTCGCCGCATGCTCTCGTCTGTTGACATGCAAAGTCTCGAACTGATTCCAGGTAGCTTCAGCAATGTCAAGGAATGGGGACAGTCCGACCTTGCTTTCAAGGCTAAGTTCAAGGATGGCTCCGAATTTTTCGTGGGCATTCTGCTGGAGCACAAGTCGTACTGCAAAAGCGACGTGCTTTCGCAGATTTACGAATATACGTTCGAAATCATGGTGAACAAGAATGCGACCGATTTTCGCTGGCTCCAGACAAAGGCGATTATCATTTACAACGGCCAAAGTGCATGGAACCCGATGGCTGAATTTCGCGAAAAGCACAAGGATTGTGCTGACGGTCAAGACCTTCCTTTCGAATGCATCCTCGTGAATTTGGCGGACATTCCCGACCGGTTGTGCCTTGCGGAGCCGAATGTCGTGGCTGCCGTCGGAGTCTTGGTGATGAAGCATGCGTTCGATCCCGACGGAATGAAAGGAATTGTGGGCAATCTCAATAAGATGCTCTCGAAATTGGAAAATAGGGCAAGGGCTACCTTGGTTGATAAAATTGTGTTATATTTAGGGGAGTACATCGACGAAGAAGTTGTAGAGGAGTTGCGAATGCTGCACGCGACAAGAAAATCGCCGAATTTCTTCGGGCAAATGGCGTGTCTCGTAAGTTGTTGACAGCAGCTCTTGCCATCAAGTAACAGCTTTCTCTACTTGACTTTTTGCGTCATGTTGAGCGGATGCGAAACATCCAGTGACTTTTTCTTTTTGCATTGTGTATATTTACTTCATGGTTATGAGAAAGTTTGGGAAGATTTTTTTGGCGGCTGTTGTTTCGGTGGCCGCTTCGGTTTCTGCCTTTGCGGCGGGCAAGGTGGCTTGCGTCGGCAACAGTATTACTTACGGTTACGGGATTGTGTCTTGGCCTGACCAGACGAGTTATCCGCACCATTTGCAGGAAATGTTGCGTGGCGATGCTCCGGGCGATACTGTCGAAAATTTTGGCGTGAGTAGTCTTACGGTCCGCAAGGATGATCAGGCTTCGTACTGGAAGGGCTACCGCTTTGCGCCTGCGATAGAATTCGCTGCCGATACGGTAATCATTGAACTGGGCACGAACGATTCCAAGGCTTACGCACCGTGGAATACTCCGGCACAGAATGCTGTGGTCGATTCTGCTATTACGGCAGATTTTGAAGCGTTGATTGACACGTTCCAAGTGAAGTCTAAACCGCATGTTTTCATTTGCTTGGCTCCTTATGTAAATAACGTAGATTGGAACATTATTGATACGACGGTCGTGAATCGCGTGAATCCTGCAATTTTGCGGGCTGGGCTCGAAAAAGGCGTGAACGTGATTGACTTGCATTTTTATTTTAGTGCGCTTGAAAAGCCGAGCTGGTATTTGGAAGATTTGGTGCATCCGTCTGTTGAGGGGGCAAAGCACTTGGCCGAAATTGTGTATGCCCATTTGCAAATGGATACGTTGCGTGTAACGCAGGATGGCTCGACGCTCAAGGCCCCGAAGGGCTTCTATGGTTTCCAGTGGTACAAGGATGGGAAACTTCTTGAAGGTGAAACTCTTGAAACGCTTGTGGTTACGGGCGAGGGCGAGTACAAGGTCTCTGTGAGGTTGTCCGCGAATGCACATTCAAGGATTGTGACTGCTCCGTTGAATGTTCAAGAAAAAACTTGGCTAAAACCGAATGTACGCGTAGGTGATTTGCACGAAAATAACCCCATGGAGCTTAAGTCTGAACATCATTTTGATGTTCGTGGTCGCGTTTTGAATGTTCAAAATAAATTCCAAAAGGTCTATTCAAAACGACAATATTAGAGTGAAACTTGTTTTTTATTATGGTTGATGCCAAATTTTTTCGGATCGGCAATGTTATCTGAATTATCGCAGGCGAGTAGAAACTGCCTTACAAGCGGGTATGGTGCAAACGGCTGAAACGTAGGATCCTTCCACCTGAAGAATATAAAAAGGAACCCTCGCGGGTTCCTTTCTGAAATTTTGCTCAAAGCAGCGTAGCTGCGACCTCATCGCTCAAAGCGACCGCAGGTCGCGAGCTCATACCTACTTGATGATGAGCATAGAATCATCCCAGGCTTCGTGCTTTTCGAGGCCGAGGAGGTTTGCCGTCGTTGCTGCGATGTTGGAAAGACCCCAGTCGCCTTCCTTGAGGCCGAGCTTGCCGCCAGTAACGTTATCGTAGAGGATGCAAGGAACCTTGTTGAGGGTGTGGCTGGTCTTGGCCTTGAAGGAACCGTCCTTGTTCACCTTCGGCATGCCGGTCTTCTTGTCGATTTCGTACATTTCGTCGGCGTTACCGTGGTCAGCCGTGATGATAGCAACACCACCGAGGGCGTCAATCACCGGGAGTAGTCGGGCGAGGCCGATGTCCACGGCTTCGATAGCCATGGTAGCAGCGCGGAAGGAGCCGGTGTGGCCCACCATGTCGCCGTTCGGGAAGTTGCAGCGGAGCGTCTGGTACTTGCCGCTCTTCAAAGCTTCGATCATGGCGTCGGTGATTTCGGCAGCCTTCATCCACGGGCGCTGTTCGAACGGAACAACGTCAGATTCGATTTCGAGGTAGGTTTCGCCGTCGAACTTGCTGGAACGGTTACCATTCCAGAAGTAAGTGACGTGGCCGTACTTCTGAGTTTCGGAGCAAGCGAACTGCTTGACGCCAGTTTCAGCGAGCCATTCGCCGCTGGTTTCCTTGATGGCCGGAGGCGGCACGAGGAAGCGGTTCGGGAGCTTGAGGTCGCCGTCGTACTGGAGCATGCCGGCGTAGCAGACGTGCGGGAAGCGCTTGCGGTCAAATTCATTGAAGGATTCTTCTTCGAAGGCGCGGGTGATTTCGATGGCGCGGTCGCCACGGAAGTTGAAGAACACCACGGAGTCGCCGTCGTTGATGGTACCGACCGGAGCGCCGTCCTTAGCAATCACGAACGGCGGGAGATCCTGGTCAATGGCCTTGGTTTCGCCACGGAGGGTTTCGATAGCCTGGGTAGCGTTGTCGAAGTAGCGGCCTTCACCGAGCACGTGGGTCTTCCAGCCGAGTTCCACCATTTTCCAGTTAGCGTTGTAACGGTCCATGGTGATCTGCATACGGCCACCGCCGCTAGCGATGCAAACGTCGAATTCCGGAGAGCGGAGTTCGTCGAGGAACTTTTCGAACGGGCCAACGTAATCGAGGGCAGAAGTTTCCGGAACGTCACGACCGTCGAGGAGAATGTGCACGCGGACCTTCTTGAGGCCTTCCTTCTTGGCCTGGGCGACCATGGCCTTGAGGTGAGAAATGTTGGAGTGAACGTTACCGTCGCTGAAAAGACCGATGAAGTGGAGGACGGTGTTCTTTTCGCGGGCGTTGCCTGCAATTTCCTTCCAAGCGTCGCGGCCGAAGATTTCGCCGGAGACGATGGAGTCCTGAACGAGGGCTGCACCCTGGTTGTAGACCTGGCCAGCACCGATAGCGTTGTGGCCGACTTCGGAGTTACCCATGTCTTCGTTGGTGGGCATACCGACAGCGCGACCGTGGGCCTTCAAGAGAACGTTCGGGTACATCTTGAAGAGGTTGTCGAGGGTCGGGGTGCGGGCGGCCTTGATGGCGTTGCCTTCGACCTTGTCAGTGATGCCGAAACCGTCCATCACGATCGTGACGACGGGTCCCTTGA
>Ga0310786_10000911_pt1 | contig 46991 bp, 33 predicted proteins | sample AusTroGonzalo_MG_FD_203881 | JGI IMG/M metagenome (GOLD analysis project Ga0310786, IMG submission 203881) | Bovine rumen microbial communities from tropical cattle in Woodstock, Queensland, Australia - Gonzalo_03 (v2) (version 2) | ecosystem: Host-associated > Mammals > Digestive system >...
TGACGATGCATGGCCAAGGTCTAAACCGAGGTTATTCCCCATAGATTCATGCCCGAACGCCGTACAACAAGTTCTTCATATGGCCTTCGGCCACACGAAGACCTCTTTAGTTTGTTTTGATGTACCTTTGCTGTCAAAAACAGCGATGATGCTCACGCTCGGCAGTTAGCAAACAAGCTTGCACTGCTCTCGCTAAATTGCATCATTGTCCCGCAGATTCACAAAAACGAAATTTGACTATGGAGGTTATATCAATAGAGCGCAGTACCTACGAGGAACTGCTGACGAGTTTTAACCCCAGTTGCGGGTCGATTTTTGGGTTACGATTTAGAAACCTAACTCCTTCACCAATCCTCCTAATTTTGCGTTATCCCCATTTTTGAACTTCCTCGTTCTTCCCCGTTTTGCCTTTATTTTAGGTCGAATTGCGTTAATCTTCCAAAATCCGTTGTTCTTTACAAGCTTTTTTCGTAACTTTGCACCCAGTTATGAAAAAGATTCTATGGATTTTCCTCGCTGCCATGCTCATTGCGTGTGGCGAGAACAAGCATCAGGAGGCTGAGCTGATGCTGAAACGGGCCAACACTCTGTTCGAGCAGCGGCAGTACGACCGCGCCCTCATTGTCATCGATTCGCTGCGTAAGGTCTACCCTAATGCCATCGAAATCCGCAAGCAGGCGCTGCGGCTCTATCAGGACATTGAGCTAAAACATGCCCAAGAGGAACTGGCGGTGACAGACAGTGCGCTGCAAGTCGTCAAACATGACTACGAGGAGCTGAAGCTGAAGGTGGAAAAGGCTAAGCAGGAACTGCGTGCCAAACCAGAGGAGCTAACCCTGCTGACAAAGACACGGGTGCGCCGCGACTCGCTGCAAACACAGTTCGACGTGCTTTGTGCCAAGATACAATATATCCACAAAAAGCAGAAAGAACAGGGTGAAATAGAAGAGTGAGAAGTGAAAAACTGAAGATTCTTGCCGTGCAGAAGCAATTTTTCCGCTTTTCGCTTTTTACTTTTCACTTTATTTTGTAACTTTGCACCCGAAATGGATAAGTTTGAACATACGAACCAGCAGTTTGAGCAGGCCATGACCGAATGTCGCGAGCTGTTCAGCATGAAGTTGCACGACTACCGTGCTTCGTGGCGCATCCTTCGTCCAACGTCGCTGACCGACCAGCTGTTCATCAAGGCCAAGCGCATACGTTCGCTGGAGCTGAAACAGGAGTCGAAGGTCGGCGAAGGCATACGCCCGGAGTTCATCGCACTCATCAACTACGGCATCGTCGGACTGATTCAGGTGAGCCGCGGCTTTGCCGACACGGTTGACATCACGAACGACGAGGCCATGCAGCTGTACGACCATTACGCCCACGAGGCACTGGAGCTGATGAAGAAGAAGAACCACGACTACGACGAGGCGTGGCGCAGCATGCGTGTCAGTTCGTACACAGACCTTATCCTGACCAAGATTGAGCGCATCAAGGAGATAGAAGACCTGGGCGGCGAGACACTCGTGTCGGAAGGCGTCGAGGGAAATTATATGGACATCGTGAACTATGCGGTGTTTGGAATGATAAAACTGAGTGAGCGGTGAAGAGGCTGCTGGTCAACATCTGTCGCATCCCGCTGGCCGTGGTCTTTATCCTGTCAGGATTTGTCAAGGCCGTAGACCCGTTGGGCACTCAGTATAAGATACAGGACTACCTGCAGGCTATGGACATGGGCAGTCTGCTGCCCGACATGGTGACACTGATTCTGTCGGTAGCGCAGTCGGCATTGGAGTTTTGCCTCGGCATATTCCTGCTGTTTGCCATTCAGCGGCGGCTGACATCACGGCTGATACTGCTTATCATGCTGGTTATGACACCCCTGACGCTGTGGTTGGCACTGACCAATCCTATCAGCGACTGCGGCTGCTTCGGCGACGCACTGGTGCTCACCAACTGGCAGACATTTTGGAAAAACGTGGCGCTGACCGCAGCTGCCGTGGTGGTAGCCCTCTGGCCACGTGAGATGTTCCGTTTCGTGAGCAAGACAAACCAGTGGATAGTCATCAACTACTCGGTGCTGTTCACCATCGGCGTCTCGGCATGGAGCCTCTACGACCTGCCGCTGTTCGACTTCCGGCCCTACCACATAGGTACCGATTTGCGTACACAGTGGCAACGGACTATGGAGGGTGCTGACTTGCCCTACGCAGACTTCTTCATCGAAAACGTCAGCGACGGAGAGGACATTACCGAGCAGGTTCTCAACGATTCGAGCTACGTGATGCTGCTCGTCTCGACACACTTGGAGAATGCCGACGACTCACGGCTCGACCTCATCAACGAGCTCTACGAGTACTGTCAGGAGCATGGCTACCCGTTCTACTGTCTGACAGCGAGCACAGAGAAGGCCATGACCCAGTGGCGCGACATGACGGGAGCTGAATATCCCTTCTGCATGACCGATGAAATCACGCTGAAGACCATCATCCGCTCAAATCCCGGACTGCTGCTGCTGAAGAACGGAACGGTCATTCGCAAGTGGAGCCACAACGCACTGCCCGCTATCGACGAACAGCAGGCATCGCAACCGTTAGAGCAGTTGGAGATAGGCAGTCTGCCCAACGATACGGTAAGCGGGAAGATTCTGCGCATACTGCTTTGGTTCGTGTTGCCGCTGGCACTGCTCACCATTGCCGACCGACTCTGGATGTGGACAAGATGGCTCCGCCGCAAACGTCCCGCCTCCGCCGCAAACGCCCCAGAAGCCCCAGAAGACTCAACAATAACCCATAATAAAAAAGAAAAGAAAAAATGAGAAAGAAAATTGTAGCAGGAAACTGGAAGATGAACATGAATCTCCAGGATGGTATCGCTCTTGCCAAGGAGCTGAACGAAACACTGAAGGCTGACAAGCCCAACTGCGGTGTGGTCATCTGCACACCGTTCATTCACCTTGCATCTATCGCACAGTTCCTCGACCAGTCGGTCATTGGCCTGGGTGCTGAGAACTGCGCCGACAAGGAGAAGGGTGCCTTTACGGGCGAGGTAAGCGCTGAGATGGTGAAGTCGACAGGTGCACAGTACGTCATCCTCGGCCACAGCGAGCGCCGTGAGTACTACAAGGAGACACCCGAGATTCTGAGGGAGAAGGTGCTGCTGGCACAGAAGAACGACCTGAAGGTCATCTTCTGCATCGGCGAAAGCTTGGAAGAGCGCGAGGCCGGCAAGCAGAACGAGGTGGTAAAGGCCGAGCTGGAAGGCTCAGTGTTCAACCTCTCGGAAGAGGATTTCCGCAAGATTGTCATCGCCTACGAACCCATCTGGGCCATCGGTACGGGTAAGACCGCTACCGCTGATCAGGCTGAGGAGATTCACGCCTACATCCGCAGCATCATCGCCGAGAAGTACGGTCAGGCTGTAGCCGACGACACAACCATCCTCTACGGTGGCTCGTGCAAGGCTTCGAACGCTCCTGAGCTGTTCGCCAAGCCCGACATCGACGGCGGACTCATCGGCGGCGCATCGCTGAAGGCTGCCGACTTCAAGGGCATCATTGAGGCTTTCGGCTAAGCGGCTAAGCGGCCTTCGGCCTAAATGATAAATGATAAATGAAAATTGACAAACTTAAGAAGCAATGAAAAGAAGAATCATGGAAACTAAGAGAAAATGGTGGCTGATAGGTTTATCATTTATCATTTGTCATTTGTCATTTAGCCCCGTAGGGGCGCAGACCTTTACACAGCGCATCCAGAAGAAAGGACAGGCGGGCGAAGGAACCCTCACCGTAACTCACGACCAAGCCATCGACAAGCTGGTAAACGGTCAGCAGACGGCTGTTCCCGTCCTGCCTAAGCAACATGCCGACGACAAGACCACTCCGACAACGACCGGCCAAAAGAAGGATGAGACGAAGCCCGATGCGAAAGCACCAGTGGCACCCCCTGACACAACCTACATGCCCGACGGCAGGAAGAAGGTGATGACCAACGCTGTCAAAGTCAACGGCTACCGTGTGCAGGCCTTTGCAGGTGGCAACCAGCGCAAGGACCGCCAACAGGCCGAACGAATAGGCAACACCATCAAGGCCAGCTATCCCGACGAGCCTGTATACGTTCACTTCTACTCCCCCCGCTGGATTTGTCGTGTGGGCAACTACCGCACTTACGAGGAGGCACATCAGATGCTGCTGAACATCCGTAAGCTCGGCATATCGGGTGCTTCCATCGTCAAGGGAAAGATTTCCGTACAATACTGACGGTGATTATCATAATTGGTAAATCGTAAATCCGCAAATCGCTAATCCGTAAATCATAAATCCGTAAATCGTAAATATACAAGGTGTATCCAGAGAACGAATTATTCCGCGAGGGACTTGACGAACTCGCTGAACACTACAAGGACATCATCACCCTGCTTGGTGAAGACCCTGAGCGCGAAGGACTGCTCAAGACGCCCTTGCGTGTAGCCAAAGCCATGCAGGTGTTGACACGCGGCTACGAGATGGACGCCCACAAGGTGCTGACCGACGCTCTGTTCAAGGAAGACTACAACCACATGGTCATTGTCAAGGACATCGACTTCTTCTCGCTCTGCGAACATCACATGCTGCCGTTCTACGGCAAGGTTCACGTGGCCTACATCCCCAACGGCTACATCACAGGCTTGTCGAAGATTGCCCGCGTGGTCGACATCTACAGCCACCGCCTTCAGGTGCAGGAGCGTATGACCATGCAGATACGCCAGTGCATCGACGAGACCCTTCACCCGTTAGGCGTCATGGTAGTGGTCGAGGCCAAGCACATGTGCATGCAGATGCGCGGCGTTGAGAAGCAGAACAGTGTCACCACTACCAGCGAGTTCAGCGGAGCCTTCAATCAGGCCAAGACCCGTCAGGAGTTCATGAACCTGATTTCTCACTGAACTGACACCACCGTCAACAATCATTTATTATTTTAGTTCAAATACAAAAGTTCCAAGAAAATGTACCAGTCAGACAGAGGAAACTACAAAACCAAAGATTCTGTGGGTCGAAGGTTAACTCACAGTTGTTTAGGACAGATTATCATCATTGCCGCCGTATGCTGCGTTTTGCTCATCCTCGCCGCAATAAGCGTACCCACTAAGGAAACCATGCTTATGGAGACGGTGGACAACATCTGCCAGTGCATACAGAGCAACGACAGCGTCCGAACTGACAAGGTTGACACCATGGTCGACAACGTCGGCTTCACCTTTACCCGCGTTGACTCCACGTTCGATGTAAAAGACCTGGAAACGTTCAACAAGTATAACCGCATAGAGCAGTACCAGCATACGTTCTACGCCACCACCTACGTCTTCAACAACGTCCACTCGGAAGGGAAAATGGCTGGTCTCGGCATCTTCGGCATGGTCTTCTCTACTGTCAACTACAAGGATTTGCTCATGTATGTTGACAAGATGCGCGGTGACTTCAACGAACGTATCTATAAGGACGCCTACAAAGATGATGACAACCTCGGCGATAATCCGGCCTTGAAGCCGTACCACTATCAGGGCGACCCCACACAGTAATCGGTTGCCGTCCTGACCCGTTGAACCAAAAGACACTGACCCTGGCGATTTGCGATATGGCAAAACGTACAGGGTCATTTGTCCTAAACAACTAACTTTCTTGGAATTATCCCTAAAACAAGTCAACAACAATGGAACAAGTATTCAGTTACATTATCAGCTTAGGTGCATCGGTGATGATGCCTATCCTCTTTACCATTATCGGCCTGTGCATCGGCATGAAGTTCGGCAAGTCGCTCAAGAGCGGACTCTACGTCGGCGTGGGTTTCGTGGGACTCGGCATCGTCACGGCTCTGTTGACGACCAACTTCAACACGCCTCTTGATGCCATTTCCAAGATATTCGAGCTCGACCTGAAGGTCTTCGACATGGGATGGCCTGCTGCTGCAGCTGTGGCTTACAACACTGCCGTGGGCGCCCTGATTATCCCTATCTGCCTGGGTATCAACTTCCTGTTGCTGATTACCAAGTGCACACGCACAGTGAATATCGACCTGTGGAACTACTGGCATTTCGCCTTCATCGGCGCTGTGGCCTATTTCGTCATGGATCAGTCGCTGCTGTGGGGCTATTTCACTGCTATCGCGTGCTATATAGTCACGCTGGTCATGGCCGACCTCACCGCTGAGCGCTTTCAGGGCTACTACGACAATATGGAGGGAATCTCCATTCCGCAGCCGTTCTGTCAGAGCTTTACGGCGTTCGCCATCGTCATCAACTGGCTGCTCGACAAGATTCCTGGCTTCTCGAAACTCGACATCGATGCCGAGGGCATGAAACAGAAATTCGGCGTGCTGGGCGAGCCGTTAGTGCTGGGTGTCATCGTGGGTGCGCTCATTGGCTTGGCTGCCCATTTCGACCACCTTACCAACTTCGCCGCATATACCGCAGGCTTCGGCTCTACCGCCGATGCCGTGATGAGCATCGTCAAGTCAGTACTCTTCCTGGGTGTCACCATGGGTGCCGTCATGGAGCTCATCCCTCGCATCACCCGTTTGTTTATTGACGGTCTGATGCCCATCTCTGAGAAGACGCAAGAGGTGGTAAAGCGTAAGTTCAAGGGCAAGAAGGTCTACATCGGTATGTCGCCTGCCCTTGTCATCGGCCATCCCACCACGCTGGTCGTTTCGCTGCTTCTTATCCCTGTGACGCTGATTCTCGCCATCGCCCTTTCGAAGACGGGCAACCAGTTCCTGCCGTTGGCATCGCTCGCAGGCATGTTCTATGTCTTCGTGATGGTGCTGCCCTATACCAAGGGAAATGTGGTGAAGACATTCATCGTCGGCTTGGTGGCCGTCACCATCGGCCTGTATTTTGTCACCGATATGGCGCCAGCGTTCACAAATGCTGCCAATACCGTGTTCGAGGCTACTCAAGACAAGGCGGCCAAGATTCCTGAAGGCTTCCAGGCAGGCGCTTTGGACTTCGCCTCGTCGCTCTTCGGCTATGTCATCTATGCTTGTGTAAAGTATCTCCAGTGGATAGGCATGGGTGTGCTGACGCTCATCACCATTGGCATGGTGGTGTGGAACCGCATGCGTATTGTGAAAGAAGAGAAAATCAACAAATAATATAAAGACAATGAAAAAAACAGTATTGACATTATTGCTTATGAGTAGCTTAACCAGTGGCTTCGGCCAGCAACATGTTAGTTTCCAGACGGCCTGCCATCCGGAGGACGTGAAGCACTACGACACCAAGACCCTTCGTGAACGCTTCGTGATGGAGAAGGTGATGGTGGCCGATGAGATTAACCTGACCTATTCTATGTACGACCGTTTCATCTACGGTGGTGCGATGCCTGTGACAAAGGACTTGAAACTGGAGACACATCCACAGCTGCGTGCCGACTATTTCATGCGCAACCGTGAGCTGGGCGTCATCAATACGGGTGGCGACGGCGTGGTTATCGTCGATGGTGTGGAATATCCCCTCGGCTACAGCGAGGCCCTTTACATCGGACGCGGCTGGTTAGGAAAGGACAAGACCGGACAGGACATCGACTCGAACAAGGAGGTCATCTTCCGTTCAAAGGATGCCTCGAAGCCTGCTAAGTTCTACCTCAACTCTGCTACAGCCCATCATCACTACAAGACACAGTGGATAACCCTTGACGGTCGCAAGAATGGCAAGACACAGAGTCTGAAGGCTAAGATCGTTGGTACGAAGGAGAATCCGCTGGGTTCGAAGGCTGAGAGCAACCTGCGCACCATCAACCAGCTCATCGTCAACACAGTCTTGGAGGAAGGTCCCTGCCAGCTGCAGATGGGGCTCACCCAGTTGCAGGAGGGCTCTGTATGGAACACGATGCCGCCTCACACCCATGGTCGCCGCATCGAGGCCTACTACTATTTCAACCTGCCTGAGAAGCAGACCGTCAGCCATATTATGGGTCAGCCGCAGGAGAGTAGGGTAGTGTGGCTGCACAACGAGCAGGCCATCATGTCGCCCGAGTGGAGCATCCACTGCGCTTCTGCCACCTATTTCTATACCTTTATCTGGGGTATGGCCGGCGAGAATCTGAACTATAACGACAAGAATGAGATTCCTGTCTTCGACCTCAAGTAAGACCCACCCCCGCCCCCTCCCGGACGGGAGGGGAGTCCGGATAGACTTGCGGGGTGAAGAAAAACATAAAAAATGAAAGTATTAACAAATAATGGATACCCCCGACAGTAACCAAGCTCCCCTCCCGTTCGGGAGGGGCAGGGGGTGGGTATAAAATGACTCCCGTACAAACAACAAAAATGTCCAACTTCCGTTGGGTCATCTGTGCGTTGCTCTTCTTGGCAACCACCATCAACTACATGGACCGTCAGGTTCTGTCATTAACATGGAAGGACTTCATAGCCCTTGATTTCCACTGGACTGATGCCGACTATGGTAAGATTACCGGTATGTTCTCGCTGTTCTATGCCATTGCAAACCTCTTCGCTGGTAAGTTCATCGACTGGATGGGTACGAAGAAGGGCTACCTCATCGCCATCTTCGTATGGTCGGTAGGTGCCTGTCTGCACGCTGCCTGCGGATGGACTGCCGTAGGTCTGGCTGGTGGCAGCATTACTGCGCTGACAACCATCTCCGTATGGCTGTTCCTGTTCTGCCGCATGATTCTTGCCGTTGGTGAGGCTGGCAACTTCCCCGCAGCCATCAAGGCCACAGCCGAATACTTCCCTAAGAAGGATCGTGCCTTCTCGACCTCTATCTTTAACAGCGGAGCCTCTGTCGGTGCCCTTGCTGCCCCCGCCACCATTCCCCTGCTGGCCCGTGCCTGGGGTTGGGAAATGGCCTTCATCATCATTGGTGCCCTCGGTTTCATCTGGATGGGTCTGTGGATGTGGCTTTATGAGAAGCCCGCAAAGAACCCGCGAGTCAACCAGGCCGAGCTTCTTTACATTAATCAGGACAACGACATTGTTGAGGAAAAGCCACAGGATGTTACAGAGAAAGCTCCTATCCAGATGCTTTCGTATGCTTGGATTTATTTCGTACTGGGTATAGGCTGCATTATTAAGGCTATGTTCGAGGCAATCCCCATTCTATCTGTCTGGCTGTGGGTTGGTGTCCTGTTGCTCAACCTGCCGTTCTATCGCTATTACAAATTCAAGCAAACCTGGTCTTTTGTTTTCGGTAAATTAATGACTGATGGTGTATGGTGGTTCTTCCTCTTCTGGGCACCAGCATACTTCAGCGATCAGTATAACTACACCAGTGACTCGGGCATGGGTATTGCCCTGATTTTCACACTCTATGCTATCGTGACCGTACTGTCTATTGGTGGCGGTTATCTGCCGAAGTATTTTGTCGAGAAGAAAGGCATGAACCCCTACCTTGGCCGCATGCGTGCCATGTTGATTTTCGCCTGCTTCCCTGTGTTAGGCCTCTTTGCACAGCCCCTCGGTGCCTATAGCGCCTGGTGGCCTGCCATCCTTATTGGTCTGCTCGGTGCCGGTCATCAGGCATGGAGTGCTAACCTGTTTTCGACCATTGGAGACATGTTCCCTAAATCGATGATTGCCACTATCACAGGTATAGGTACGATGGCGGGCGGTTTTGGCTCAATGGCTATCAACATGGGGTCTGGCGAGTTTTTCACTTGGGCAGCCGCCCAAGGCGCCAACTTCACGTTCTTCGGCTTCGAAGGAAAGCCCGCCGCCTACATGGTTGTCTTCTGCATCTGTGCCGTCGCTTACCTCATTGGTTGGTGCATTATGAAGACCTTAGTGCCGAAGTATAAGCCCATAGTAGTGTAATAAAAGTGCGTGAAATATGCTTGAAAAGTGCTGCAAAAAGGCAGGCTGAGAAAGAAAAAGTCCGAAAAATTTGGTGGAACGCAGAAAAAGTCGTACCTTTGCAGCCGCATTTGACGAAGCCCCCTGTCGGTGATGAACGCGGAACGGGCTTTTGAAGGATGTTTAGTATAAACAATTAATTCATCAAAACTATGTATTTAGACAAAGAAAAGAAAGTCGAGATTTTCAGCCAGTATGGCAAGTCGGCTACTGACACTGGCTCAGCCGAGGCTCAGATTGCCCTGTTCACCTATCGCATCAAGCACCTGACGGAGCACCTGAAGCAGAACCGTAAGGACTTTGGCACCGCCCGTTCACTGACAAAGATGGTAGGTCGTCGTCGTAAGCTGCTGAAATATCTCTACGTCAACGACATCAGCCGCTACCGTGCTATCGTTAAGGCTCTCGGCCTCCGTAAGTAAAAGTAAGCGACAATGTAACAAGAAAAAGAGTGAAGAATCTGATCTTCACTCTTTTTTAGTGTGTGTTTCTTTAGAAGCGGAAGTCCAGCTCCACGTCGACGAAGTTGTAGTTGTGCTTGTCGGGATTGGCAATAGCACGGTCGTTGACGCGGCCATACTCGGCATTCAGCTGCAGGTTCTTTGTAAAGAAGTAGTTCAGACCCACCTCATACATGGTCTTCGACGAGTCCCACTCCTTGGCTTTGCGGTAACACTGGTAACGGGCTTTAGCGTGCAGCTTGCTCTTCACCACGGGTACAATGCCGAAAGCATACCAACCGTCGGCCTTGTCGCCTAATGAGGCATCGGCACCCATACCCTGACTGTGTAGGTACTCGGCACGGAAAGTGTATTCGTTCTTGTCGTACTCGGCAGAGAGGGCGTAGCGGTTCTTCTCGCCTATCCCGTCACGACTACCAGTCCATCCGAAGGCACCAATGCGCACACCTTCAAAGGGCATGACCCACAGGCCGCCGATAATATCCTTGCGGTTGTCCTTGTCTTTGGTGTTGATACCCTCACCATTGTAGACGCCCACTTGATAGTGCAGCAGCCGACGGCCGTTTTTGTTGGGGAAAAGGTCGCCCTGCACCTGCAGACCGATGTCACGACCACCGCTGGATTTCTCGCCCGTGCGGTCGCCAAAGCCTGACAGGGCGTTGATGACGTTAGCATACGAATACCAGCCCTGCGTAATGGGGTGTGTGGGGTTCTCGAATGTAAAGGCGCGCTTGAACTGTCCGGCCTTGATGCGGAACTCCCTGTGTTTCACCCACTCGGCATAGAGGTCAACCAAATAGCAGGTAGAGGCGCCTGGACCTGAGCCTAACGTGCCCTGTACCTGAGCGCGCCAGTCGAACTGACCGATCTTGCCGTCCATGATGACACGCATCAGGCGCAGGTTGAACTCGTTGTGCTCCGAGTCTTCCTTGTCCTCGCCCTGATACTGCAGCATACCGTAGCCGCTGATCTTAACGTTCTTCACCCATTGGGGAACCTCGATGGTTGCCTTCTCCATCGTGTTCTGTACTTCCTGTTCTTCCGCATTGGCTGTCAATGCGAAGGCCACGAGGGCCACTGTCAATAGTTTCTTCATAATCTTATCCTTTCTTTTAGGCGTTTTACGTGTTTTAGTTATCTGCTATTTCATTTAGTGGTATCATCACAAAATCGCGCTGGTACATCAGCGGATGGGGAATCTTCAAATCTGGCTCGTCGACCGTCAGGTCATCGTAGAGCAGTATGTCTATGTCAATGGGACGGTCCTTGTAGTTTGAAGTTTGAAGCTTGAAGTTTGAAGTTTGAGCTTTGCCGCTTGGCTCGTCTTTGAACTTTGAACTTTGTGCATTGTGCATTGAGCATTGTGCATTATGCATTGTGCATCGTGCATTGTTACTTCGTCGGGTGGCATGTGCGACAGTCTTACCAAGGTCTCGTTCTATCTGCTGGGTGACATGAAGCACTTCGCGGGGCGAGAGGGTTGTCTCGACGAGGATGACGCCATTGAGGAACTTGTTCTCGGACTCAAAGCCCCACGGCTCAGTCTCTATGAGCGATGACTGGCGCACAACCGTTCCCACTCGTTCGCCAATCAGTACAATTGCCCGTCCGATATTCTCCCGACGGTCACCTTGGTTGGCCCCCAGTCCCAAATACACCCTGTGCCACTTGCTACCGGCATCAGCCGATTCTTCACTCTTCACTTCTTCACTCTTCCCTTCTTCGAGCGAAGCGCGATTCTTCACTCTTCATTCTTCACTTTTCACTTTTCACTTCCTTAGTCATCCAACATTAGCATGCCGTCACCATAGCAGCCGAACATATAGCCATGCTTCAGGGCCAGGTTATAGGCCTCCATCACGATGTCGTAGCCGCCGAAAGCTGCCGTACACATCATCATCGTTGATTCAGGATGATAGAAATTAGCCATCATGGCATTGGCAAGGCCGAACTCGTAGGGCGGGAACAGGAACTTGTTTGTCCAGCCGTCATACTCCTTCAACATCCCATCTGTACCAACTGACGACTCTGTCGCCCTGGCCGTACTGACGCCTACCACACACACACGGTGCCCTTCCTGCTTGGTTTTGTTCACCAAATCGCAGGCTTCGCTGGTGATAATCATCTGCTCGGAGTTCATCTTGTGCTTTGTCAAGTCCTCCACTTCAATGGGGTCGAAGGAGCCAAGGCTACAGTGAACGGTGACAAAGGCGAAGTTGATGCCACGAATCTCCATAATCTTCATCAGCTCACGGCTGAAGTGCAGTCCCGTTGCTGGAGCTGTCACCGCACCCTCGTTCTTGGCAAAGATGGTCTGGAAGTTTTCCATATCCTCTGGCTCAGCGGCTCGGTGGTCTACGATATACCTCGGCAGCGGTGCCTCACCCAGCCCGAACAGCTCCTTCTTGAACTCTGCATGGTCACAGTCATAGAGGAAGCGCAGAGTACGTCCGCGACTCGTAGTATTGTCGATAACCTCGGCCACCATCGGACCGTCCTCCTCGAAGAACAGTTTGTTGCCGATACGGATCTTACGGGCTGGTTCGACGAGCACGTCCCACAGCCGCAGTTCCTCGTTCAGCTCACGCAGCAGGAACACCTCAATCTTAGCGTCGGTCTTCTCCTTCGTACCATAGAGCCGGGCAGGAAACACCTTCGTGTCGTTGAAAACGAAAGTGTCGCCCTCGTCGAAGTAATTGATGACATCGCGGAAAGTAAGGAACTCATCAGTGTCTTTACCTTCAGCGTCTTTCTTGTACATCTCAATGGTCTCACTCTTGCGGTGAATCACCATCATGCGGTTCTGGTCACGACGATACACGCGGTCTACCGTGCCGTCTTCGTTCTGGAAGACACGGTGCGGAGGGTAAAGTGCAATCTGCTCTTCGGGCAGCGTAAACTTAAATTGTGAAAGTTTCATCTATTTCAATGTTCAATGTTCAATGTTCAAAGTTCAAAGTTCAATGTTCAAAGTCCAAACTCTCGAGCCACTGTGGAAAAGTGTCGAACGTCAGGCAGTCCTCTATGCGGATGTCGCCCAGCCGGGTGCGGCATAACGCTGTCAGGAAGGCACCGCTGCCTAAGGCATAGCCTATGTCGCGGGCCAAGGAGCGGATGTAGGTACCTTTCCCACAGACCACGCGGATGCTCATCTGCATCTTAGCAGGGTCGAAGTCCGTCAGTTCTATCTCGTCTATACGCACCGTCTTTGCCTTCAGCTCCACCTCGCCGCCCTTGCGGGCCAGTTTGTAGGCACGGTGGCCATCGACCATCACAGCCGAATAGGCGGGCGGCACCTGCTGTATCTCGCCGACAAAATCGGCGAGCACACTGAGGATGAGCTCGCGGGTGATGTGGCGCGTCGGATAGGTCATGTCTACCGTGTGCTCACGGTCGAACGAGGGCGTTGTGGCACCAAGCTGTAGCGTGGCTGTGTACTCCTTGTCGTGCAGCTGCAGCGTCTCTATTTGCTTTGTCGCCTTGCCCGTGCAGAGTATCAACACACCCGTAGCTAACGGGTCGAGTGTTCCAGCATGCCCCGTCTTCACCCGCTTCACGTGCATCTTCTTCGAGATGAGATAGCGGATATGAGCCAGTGCACCGAACGACGACATGCCGTAGGGTTTATTAATATATATGAATGCGCCTTCGTTGAAGTCCACTATCCTTAAAGTTCAAAGTTCAATGTTCAAAGTTCTTGCGTCCCTTCGGTAGCAAACGACCAGAGGTCGAGCGCAAAGATCAAAGTTCAAAGTTCAAAGATCAAAGTCTCAAAGTTCAATCAACCATTGCAAGTGAATGACCAGTGAGCAGCAGCACGATGATGATGCCACCAACGATGATGCGGTAGATACCGAAAGCCTTGAAACCGTATTTCGTTAGGAACGCCACAAACCATTTCATGGCTAATAGCGCTACCACGAAGGCTACGGCACAGCCTAACAGCAACATCGTGATATTATGTGAGGTAGCCCACGCTGTGTCTTCCTTCATCAGATCGAGCAGGTCGAGCAGCGTAGCACCAGCCATCGTTGGCACGGCGAGGAAGAACGAGAACTCTGCGGCGCGCTTACGTGTCAGCCCCTGTGTCATACCACCCACGATGGTTGCCATCGAGCGTGACACACCAGGGATGACCGATATACACTGATACAGACCGATGTTGAAGGCCCGCTTCTCGTTCAGTTTGTTGGCGTCGCTGCCCTTATTAAACAGCTTGTCGCAGAACAGCATGAAGATACCGCCTACTACGAGCATCACGGCTACCACTTCGACGCTATCGAGCAGCCAGTCGAGCAGTCCAGATTTCTTGGCCAGCAGGCCGATAATCACAGCAGGCAGCACGCCGACAATGAGCAGCCAGTAGAAGTAGAACTTGTGCTTCAGCTGCTGGAACATGCTACTGCCTTCAGGGGCCGGGCTGTTATCGAACTGGAAAAAGCGTTTCCAGTACAGGCATACCACCGAGAGGATGGCACCAAACTGTATGATGAACGTAAACGCATGTACAAACGGGTCGCCCTGCTGAATTCCCAGAAGGTTCTGCGTAATGATCATGTGACCCGTCGATGAAACGGGAAGGAACTCTGTCAGTCCTTCCACTACAGCTATTATTACTGTTTCTATCCAATCCATATTTTACTTCCGGCGTCAGCCGATTCTTCACTCTTCATTCTTAACTTCGTTGACTTTCCTCACGCTCGGCATAGCTCAAACAAGTTTGGCTCTGCACTCGCTTAATCGGAAAGTTCACTCTTCACTTTTCACTTCCTTGCTCTTATGCGCAACGGCATAAATCATCGACACGAAGCCAATGAAGCACACCAGCGGTGCCACTTTTATGCGACGGGCACTGAAGATGTCAGGGTTGTAAGCCTCGGCAGAGGAGCTGTCGCCGCCCATCAGTATGAAACCGATGATGACAATCAACATTCCTACTGCCAACAGGATGAAGTTCATCCGTCCAAATGCAAAGTCTCTCTTCTCCATTATCATATTTGTCATTTATCATTTATCATTTAGCGAAGCGCTATATCTTATACAGCTCACTCGCTCTCATCCGCAGGAAGCGGTTCACCGAAATGAACGAGCAGATGGCCGTGATGAATATGCCGAACACAAACACCGCACCGCCCGTCACCGCCAGGATCTCCCATGTCAGCACGGTCGTAATGTTCGGTTCGTAGGTGTACAGTGCATAGACGATGCCGCCCAGTGCTATGCAGGCAAGCAGCGCGGCCACAAGGCCTACCACCAGACCGTTGCGCATGAACGGACGGCGGATAAAGCCCCACGACGCACCTACCAGTTTCATCGTGTGAATGGTGAAGCGTCGCGAGAATATGCTCAGCCGCACCGAATTGCTAATGAGCGAATAGGAGATGAAAGTCAGCAGTGCCGCCAAGACCAGCAGCAGCAGGCCCACCTTCTTCAGGTTGTCGTTTACCTTGTCCATCAGGTCCTCCTGATAGGCCACATCTGTCACCTTTGGGTTGCTTTTCAGCTCCTTTGCTATCCACCGCAACGAGTCACGGTTGGCATAGTCCGACTTCAGCTGCAGCTCCAGGGTTGCCACGAAGGGGTTCATGCCAAGGAACTCCGACGGGTCACTGCCCATCGACTCCGTCTGCTCCTTCAGTGCCTGTTCCTTGCTGATGTAGTCGATGTTCCGCGAGTAAGGCCGATGGTACAGGTCGCGGCACAGCATACGTGCTTCGTTCGACGTCACCGTGTCGCCGAGCATCACTGTCACCGTGAGGTTCTCCTTCACATAATTAGACAAATTGCGGGCCGTAAGCACCGACAGTACTACCAGCCCTAACAGAATGAGCACCATCGTAGTGCTTATACACAACGTCACCGCCTGCATACCATGTCGGCGGCCGGTCGTTTTCCTTTTTCTTCCCATTCTCGCAGCTTTTGGCTGCAAAGTTACAACTTTAAGTGAAGAATTAAGAATGAAGAGTGAAGAATTTGCTGTCGCGCAGCTACAGTTTAACGTTTTTTACAACTCGAAGTAGAATAATATCTCTCTGCTTTTCGTAACTTTGCCCCCTGTTATGAGTACAGTAATCTATCCTTCGCCCATTTTCGGCCCCGTACACAGCCGCCGTTTGGGCATATCATTAGGCATTAACCTCTTGCCGGCCGACGGCAAGGTGTGTACCTTCGACTGCATCTATTGCGAGTGTGGATTCAACGGCGACCATCGCCCGAAGCTGCCACTGCCCACCCGCGACGAGGTGGCGGCAGCACTTGAGGCCAAGCTGCGGCAGATGAAAAGCGACGGACAGCTGCCCGACGTGCTGACCTTTGCCGGCAACGGCGAGCCTACCTGTCATCCGCACTTCCCAGAGATTATCGACGACACCATCCGTCTGCGCGACCAGTATTGCCCCCAGGCCAAGGTCTCGGTGCTCAGCAACTCCACCATGATTCACCGGCCGCAGGTTCACGACGCCCTGATGCGCGTTGACAATAACATCCTGAAGCTCGATACCGTCGACCCCGACTTCATCCGACAGGTTGACCGTCCCACAGGCACCTACGACGTCAACCAGATAGTCGAGCATATCAAAGCGTTCAACGGTCACGCCATTATCCAGACAATGTTTCTGGTGTCCGACTTCATCGACAACACCACCGAGGAGTATGTTGCCCCCTGGCTCGAAGCTGTGAAGGCCATTGCGCCGCAGCAGGTGATGATATACACCATAGACCGCGAAACGCCCCACCGCTCGCTGGCAAAAGCCACACACGAGCAGTTGGACGTCATCCGCGACCGGGTCATCGCCGCCGGCATTCCCTGCACGGCCAGCTACTAGCTTATTCTCACTTAATCACTACCTTGACTCCATTGTGGATGTACAGGCCCTTACGCTTCGGAGCGTTCAGGAGCTTGCGGCCATCCACAGAGTACCAGCTGTCATTCTCCATTCCTAATTGTCCATTTTCAATTGAAAGGATGCCCGTGGCTTCGCCACCGTTTCCGCCCAAGTTCATGCGGAAGGAGCGTACCTTGTTGCCATCGGCCACATCGAAGTATGCGCGGAAGGCGTAGATGGTCACGTCGACGCTTGGCCAGTAGAGCTGATTGTCTGCACCGAGGAACAGCTTTGTCCTATCGTTTTCTATCAGGGTTACGGGACTATAGCAGCTCACGAAGGAAACCGCACCGTCCTCGCTGGTAACAGATGCAGGGGGAACAGAACAAATATTCACACCGCAGAACATCGGGTCAACCCACTCGATGCCCTCTGTATCCTTTGCCTGCTTTGTGCCATCCCATTTGACAAGATAAGGTATTCCTGCTCTAATGCCAAAGGCATCTTTGAAGAAGAGATAAAGTGTCGTGCCTTCAAGGCCCGTCTTGTGTTCATTGTTCTCATCATCGGTATAGGTTTCTTCGATGTCAAGCTCTTGGACTGATGTGGGATGACCTAACACTTCGTCCATATCATCTACGTCCACGTCAAATGGTAATCACCCAAAGTTTGTGTAACAGGGATGGGAAGCCTCGCCGTCCGGATGGGAAGCCTCGCCGTCCGGATGGGAAGCCTCGCCGTCCGGATGGGAAGGCCTCCCGTTCGCATGGGAAGCCTCGCCAGAAATGTCCCAGGCCGTGGGACAAATCTTTTGCATCGGACAAATCGTTTGCATCGGACTTCACGGACTTCTACGGACTTCCGTTCTTTCTGTCCGTGCGTGTCCGTGTTTGTCCGATGCCCAATACAACCGCAAAAGTCCTGTAGTCCTGCAGTCCGATGCCCATGAGACAAATTCGAAAGTCATCCCCCTATAGAAGGCTTAATCGGAAAAATGCTTGCACCCCTTGCACTTCTTGCACCTAACCGGGTGCAACGGGTGCAAGGGGTGTAACCTGTTTTTTTGTTTCGCCTTCCTATATGCGTACGCATACGCGAAAGCCCGCATGATTCATATTCAAAATCCGCAAACTTCGCTATTTATGGAGAAGTTGTGCTATTTTATAACAACTTTTTTTGCATTGTGGATGTACAGGCCCTTACGCTTCGGAGCGTTCAGGAGCTTGCGGCCGTCCACAGAGTACCAGCTGTCATTCTCCATTCCTAATTGTCCATTCTCAGTTGAAAGGATGCCCGTGGCTTCGCCACCGTTCCCGCCCAAATTCATGCGGAAGGAGCGTACCTTGCTGCCATCTGCCAGCTGGAAGTATGCGCGGAAGGCACCGATAGTGACGGGAACGTAGGGGTTCGTTACTTCGTCGTATTCCTCTGAGGGGTCGGTGAGCACGGGCTGCGGATAATACAGCGTGTTGGCATCGCCGAGGAACAGGACGCTCTTGGTCTCTGTTTTGAAAGATACGGAGCTGAAGTTGCCTATGAACATACCGCCATCGAACTTGGCAGCTGCTTCGACAAGGGCATAAGCGATATCCTCTGGGCTGTAGTAGTTGTCAGCGATGGTCACGTTGTTGAACATCGGTGGCATGATATTATCAGTTCCGTCGCCATCCCACTTAATAATATAAGGTACACCCGCGACAATACCATTCTCAGCATCTTTGAAGAAAAGGTAAAGCGTGGTTCCTTCGAGGCCAGTCACATGGCCTTCATATTCGTTCTCAGTGTCGAGTTCTTTCAGCTTACCGGGAGCCAGAATATCATTCACCTCATCAGCAGTCAGGCTGAACGGCAGGCACAGCGTGTTCCAACTGTTATCCTTCCAGAGCGTGCGTTCCTGCAAGGTGACGTTAACAGTCTCGCCAGCGGCGTCACTGATAAGGGCTGTGTTCTTCTGGTCATCACCCATCTGCGAGTCGTCGTTGACAAGCACTATGTCTTCAATTACAGGTGCAGTGAGGTTCAGAATGACAAAGGCTTCATCTTCAGAATTGTACTCCGCGTGACTTTCTCCTGTTAAGATGTCAGTACTGGGGGTAAAGACGTAGGTGTCATATTCCGTTCCAGCATAGTGGTTAAACAATTTAAATGTGACTTCATCGCCAGGGGTGGTGTAATAGACGGGCATTTCTATAACAGGATACGGGTCGATGCCGTCTTCCACGTAACGGCCCTCTAAGAAAGCCGTACCTCGACATTCGTCACCAACAAAGGCGGCCACCTCAAAGTCTGGCCAGGTGAAATCATCATAGTTAATAATTGAACCATCAATCCGGATGGCGGCGACGAGAGGCTTGTTAAACTCATATTCATGGAAATTGAAGTCAGGCCAGTGAGTTTCATAGCCATCCGGATTTGACCTGGAACCGCTGACAGCTTTAGCGGAAATGGGGAATACAAATGTCCTGTCCTCTATAACTACTGAATGGTAAATATATCCCTGTCCAGGCTCAAGGTGGGTGAGTCGACCTCTCCAACGGCCACTATTATACTTTGCATTTGCCATCTGTGACATGATTTCGTCGCCATTGACAACGAAGCCGGCAAAGGCATTGTTGAGGGTCATATTTTCGCTGAGCGGGTAACCTATCCAGTTGTAACCATTGCTGATGGTGACAGGATGCTCAAATGGGTCAAGAGGCATGCCTGCCAGCGTAATCTCACAAGCATCCGGGACGTTGATCATATACATCTGAGCGACATCAAAGTAATCCACGGTCTCCAGAGGCCCTCTCCACTGTCCATTGTTATAGACGGCCCAGCCGCCGTTCTGTGAATTGATGATGGTGCCGTCGGCACCTGGCAATGCATCCACGAGGGCCTCCTTCAGGTCGTCAAGAGTGATGTTGTTATTGAACGACACCCAGTTCTCACCTGCTGTAAGTGGGATGACTTGTTGGGGAGTAGTTAGGGAGGTGAAGCTCAGGACAACAGGGTTATCATAGTTAACATAACGTTCTCCTGCCAAAATCTCAATACTGGGCGTACATTCGTAATTACACTCTATATCTTGATTGTGATCGTACAATTTGAAAGTAAACATATCTCCCACTTCGCAATAGACAGGTATTTCTGCTACATACTGGTAATCGTCATACGTCACCAAACGAGCAACACCCACATTTATGTCATCTTGGTTAAAGACTCCTATCTCAAGATTCTCATTGCTGACCTCATTTCCGTCTATTTGAATGGTGGCGACGAGAGGTTGCATATACTGATAGTGATGGTAGTCATTGCCTAAACTCCAGTGATAGGAATTGCCGTCACCTTGGCCGGAACCGCCGACACTCATGGGGAAGACAAATGGTCTTTCGTCCTCAGCAGCAGAACTGTAGATATATCCCCGTCCTGGCTCAAGGGTGGTGAGAGGACCTCTCCACTCTCCACCTGTATAAACTGCGAAAGCGGTGTGTGACATGATGTAGTCACCCTCTTCGGCAATATTATCGAACGCATCGCTGACGGTCATCGCCTCGCTGAGCGGGTAACCAATCCAGTTGTCTTCGCTGTTTATGGTGAATGGATGCTCGGCAGGGTCGATGGACATGCCTTCCAGCACCATCTCACAGTCGGCCGGAACCTCAATCATGTACATCTGAGCGACATCTAAGGAGTTCAATGATCCTACCCATCTACTACCGTTGTAAGTGGTATTCTGTGTTTGTGAATGGATAGAGAGACCGCTGGTGCCAGTACCCAATGCTGCCATGAGGGCATCCTTCAGGTCATTAAGTGTGATGTCGATATTGAACGACACCCAGTTCCAGCCTTCCGCAAGTGTACATGTATTGGTTATGGTGGTAACTTCTGGAGTGGTGAAGGTTGCTATTTCACTCCATTCGGTAGTTTTATCATCATCTATGATGCCCTGCACCTGCCATTCGTACTCGGTCTCAGGTGTGAGGCCAGTAATGTTAAGGATAGGCTCCTCTGTTGTGATAGTCATCCATTCTGGGATTTTACTCTTATCAACGGTGCTCCTATACCTAACATTGTAGTTGTCCTGATAGCCAGTCCAGATCAGTGTGGCAGTAGTACCCGTAATGTCGGTGGCGACCAAATCAATGGGAGCATCGCTTAATGAACCAGTGGTAAAGGTCACTGTTTCGCTCTCCTCTGTGGGTTCGCCATCGCAGAAGCCCTGCAGTTTCACTTCGTATGGGGTTTCAGGTGTGAGCCCAGTGAGGATGACCGGGGATTCAGTAGCTTCGACGGTCTCCCATTCGCCAGCTTCGACAGGAACGCCGCAAACGATATTATCGATGTGCAGGTCATTGTCGCCGCCAGTGTCTTCCATATCTGCTGGATTCGTCGATTCGCCGTAGAAGGCAATCTTCACCTTTTTACCGTAGTAGGCAGAGAGGTCGATAGTAACATTCTCGCCCGTAGCAGAAATGGTGTTATAGACGTATTCGGAGCCGCTATTGTTCCACTCGCGCAGGATGTGCCATGCATCGTCGGCATAAATCAGGACAACGAATCTGTCATCGGCTTGTAAGGAGTTGTTTTCAATAGGATCCGAATTGTTATAGTCGGTCAAGGCGAGGTCGAAACTCAGGTCTTGGTTAACGGTGAATTCAGGTGTCACAAGCCAATACTTGCAGCCAGTTCCATAGATGTTAACTTTCATGTTGTATTGGCCCAAGGCATAGCTGTTTATGCCCCAGCCGCCTGTTGTTGATGTCAATTGGGTAGCGTCAGTAAGGTCATCATCAAGCAAGCCGCTCCATTTTGTCCAACCAGAAGGAACGCTTACCGCGTCGAAATGCTCGATGATGCCATCCGCGTGGGCAGGCATCCTATAGCTGACAATGTAGCTGTCGTTGTAGCCGTCCCAATTCACAGTAGCGCTGTTGTAGGTGATGTCGTCCACTTCCACATTCTGGGGAACTGGGCAACCTTCTAAGGTTGTGAAGGACACGACAGCGGTCTCAAGGCTCACGCCTTCGTTGCCGCAATCGCCCTGTACCTTGACCTCATAGTCGGTCTCGGGAGTAAGGCCGGTGATGGTAGCAGTAGCCTCGTCAACGGTGACGGTCTGCCATTCGCCAGCTTCATATGGAATGCCGCAGATCACATTGTCGATGTGCAGGTCATTGTCGCCGCCAGTGTCTTCCATATCTGCTGGATTCGTCGATTCACCATAGAAAGCAATCTTCACGTCTTGGCCATAGTAAGCAGAGAGGTCGATAGTAACATTCTCGCCCATAGTAGAAATGGTGTTATAGACGTATTCGGAGCCGCTGTTGTTCCACTCGCGCAAGATGTGCCATGCATCGTCGGCATAAATCAGGACTACGAATCTGTCATCGGCTTGTAAGGTGTTGTTTTCAATAGGATCCGAATTGTTATAGTCGGTTAGGGCGAGGTCGAAACTCAGGTCTTGGTTAACGGTGAATTCAGGTGTCACAAGCCAATACTTGCAGCCAGTTCCATAGATGTTAACTTTCATGTTGTATTGGCCCAAGGCATAGTTGTTTATGCCCCAGCCGCTTGTTGTTGATGTCAATTGGGTAGCGTCAGTAAGGACACCATCAAGCAAGCCGCTGTATCTTGTCCAACCAGAAGGAACGCTTGTCGCGTCGAAATGTTCAACGATGTCCTCCGCGTAGGCAGCCGTTCTATAGCTGACAATGTAGTTGTCGCTGGTGCCATTCCAGTTCACCTCGGCACTGTAGTTGCCAGGGTTGACGGTAATACCTGTAGGAGCGGGGCAGGCCACAATAGTGGTGAAGTGGACAGTGGTGCTGTATTCGCTCTCATCGTTAGGGCCGCAATGAGCCTTCACGCGCACATAGTAGGTGGTCTCAGGGTCAAGACCTTGGAAGGTGTAGGTGGGGTTATCGTTCGCGGTCTCATACTGGACATCGGTGAATTCGTTATCAGTGGCATATTCCACAATCCATTCAGAGGCTTCGCCGTTTTCGGTCCAAGTGATGGTGGCACCGTGGGCGTAAATGCTGTTTTGTGTCACAGCCAAACCTGTGGGCTTCGGGCAGGTGGGCATCGGCTTAACAGTGAGATTGTCCATATAGGTGGAGGTGCAGTATTGGTTCACACCCTTAAGGATGATGTAGCATGTGCCGCTCATGCCGATCGGAATTTCGTAGGTGTACCATCCCATGGCTTCTTCAGCGGGAATCACATCACTGCTGACTTGATAGTGACGAGGAATGAAAGCCAGCTCGGTGGCACCTTCTATTTCCCCGTTGGTGCTAGCATAAACGTAGATACCTTCCAGTTCGTAAGGATTGGATTGGTAGGTATTGCTACTACGATACACATCGATGGAGAACTCGTAGTTTTCAGGCAGAGTCATTCCGGGAAGCACGAGCTTGGTCATTGTACCAGCAGCCTGGTCGGGCAGTTGCAACATGTGGGTGGTGTTGCCGCCCATGCCAGAGGTAGAGGTGTACACTTTGAAGATATTGCTTCCTCCGCCTTCAATATGCTCGTTCACCCAGCATGGGTCTTCGAAATAACCTGGAGCGTAGCTTTCAAATGTCTCCGTCCACGGGAAGTTGGTGATGGCTCCGCAAGCGGTGGTGAAACTGATGGTCTTCCATCCGCTGGTGGCATCACCTTCGCACACGCTCTGCACACGGAAATTGTAAGTTGTGGCAGGTTGGAGTGTGGTGAAATGGAAAGTGGTGTAGGTTACGTTATCACCGACAACTTCCCACTCTTCGGCAGAAGCAACTTTGTATTCCATATTGTAGGTGCCGCTGCCGCCTTGCCAGCTAATCATAGCTTCGGATTCGGTCAAGAGGACGGTCTCAAGGGTTTCAGCCTTGTCGCAGGCCGTGCCGCCAGCGGGTGTGATGTCAAGCATGACAACATCTCTCAGATAAGTGGTGCTGGTAGCCGTGAAGGTCGGGTTGGTAGGATCGTATGCTCCAGTATCCTGACGAGCATAGATGGCTCTGACAGGATCGTCGTTGGCACCGAACACCTTACCGTTCAAGCCGCTCTTCCATTGGCCAGTGGTGTTGTTGAATGCAATCAGCAGGTTGCCATTACCGCTGTACTCAAACGGTGTGCTAAGATTGAAGGTGAAAGGTTCGGCATCCGTGTTGTGCACGGTCACTGTGCCCGAATACACGATGTCGGATGCGGTTACTGTTACCCAATCGGTGTTGCCGTCAAAAGCCTCTTTGTCCACTTCCAACATGTAAATGTCGAAAGGCATTTCGTAGAGGTTTGCATTACCATACAACCATACGGTGATGGAGTTGATGGTACCTGCCATTCCAATCTCTTCAGCAGTGTAAATCTGTTGAGTATAGGAATACTGATAGAGTGAGTTCATGGGGAGATAGGAGTTGTTTGCAGCACCCTCCAAACTTCCAATGGTCACTTCTTCTGCTTTTGCCCCTCCTAAGAAGGTGAACAAAAGCAGGGTCATGAGCAGCAGCCTGCCCGCACATAGTGGGCGACGCTTCCAAGCGTTGCATCTTACATGACTGTCCATCGCGCTGCGGCGGCTCTGAGCCGTCCGCGCCTGTTTCTCGTGTAAATCTGATTGTCTCATAATAACTATAATTTAAATTCGTTTTCTACATGCAAGGACAATGCCAGCTGAGAGCAGAGTGCCCGTTCTATGCCGAGCGCAAGGAATTCGTTCTATGCCGAGGTGCGGTCTCGTGCTCGCAGCCTTTTGGCTGCAAAGTTACTTATTTGTTTTGAAAAAACCAAGCATTATCCGCTTTTTTCTATCAAGACAAACAAAAAAACACAAAGACGATTTGATACTTTTAACGGCAAAAGGGAGCATATTTGAGAAAATATTCGTAACTTTGCACCCTCAAAAGACAAAGAGAGATCGTTTAGGGTCAAGGACAATAAGATGAAGCTATATTCAGACGAAGAGCTGGCAAAGATATTAGACCAAGAGATATTCCACCAGATTAGTGCTGCCGCCGATAAACTTGGTGTGGAGTGCTACGTCGTTGGCGGTTATGTGCGTGACATCTTCCTCGAACGCCCCAGCGACGACATCGACGTCGTCGTCGTAGGCAGCGGCATCGCAGTGGCTCAGGAGTTGAAACACATGCTCGGCCACAAGGCTCACCTCAGCGTGTTCAAGAATTTCGGAACGGCGCAGGTGAAAATAAGTGAAGAGTTAAGAGTGAAGAGTGAAGAATTTGCTACCGCCGTCCCTACAGGGGCTGGTGAAGGTATGGCGGTAGCAAATTCTTCACTCTTCACTCTTCACTCTTCGCTTGAAGTAGAGTTCGTGGGTGCCCGCAAGGAGAGTTACAGCCATGACTCACGCAAGCCGATTGTCGAGAACGGGACGTTGGAGGACGACCAGAACCGGCGCGACTTCACCATCAACGCTATGGCCATTTGCCTGAACCGTGACCGCTTCGGCGAGCTGGTAGATCCTTTCAACGGCTTGGCCGACCTCGAGGATGGCATCATCGCCACACCTTTGGAACCTGGCATCACCTTCAGCGACGATCCGCTGCGCATGATGCGCTGCATCCGCTTTGCTACCCAGCTGAATTTCCAGATAGAGGACGAGACCTTCGAGGCGATGGAGCGTATGGCCGACCGTATCAAGATAGTCAGCGGCGAGCGTATCATGGTCGAGCTGAACAAGATCATCATGTCGCCTCATCCCAGCAAAGGCTTCGTCGACCTCCAGCGCTCTGGCCTGCTGAACATTATCCTCCCTGAACTCTCCGCCCTCGACATCGTCGAACAAAAGAACGGGCGTGCCCATAAGAACAACTTCTATCACACGTTGGAGGTGCTGGAAAACATTTGTAAAAGTGAAGATTCTTCACTCTTCACTCTTCACGGCGTTGCCGATTCTTCACTCTTCACTCTTCACTCTTCACTCTATTTACGCTGGGCAGCCCTGCTCCACGACATTGGGAAGACAAAGTCGAAGCGGTGGGAGCCGGGTGTCGGCTGGACGTTCCACAACCATAATTATCTTGGTGCAAAAATGGTACCTAACATCTTCCGGCGGCTGAAGCTGCCCATGGGTGCCGAAATGAAATACGTGCAGAAGCTGGTCGACCTCCACATGCGGCCGCAGGTCATTGCCGATAGCGAGGTTACTGACAGTGCTGTGCGTCGTCTGTTGAATGATGCCGGCGACGACATCGATGACTTGATGACTCTCTGCGAGGCCGACATTACATCGAAGAATGAGGTGAAGAAGAAGTTTTTCCTCGAGAACTTCCGCATGGTCCGCGAAAAGCTGACAGACCTGAAGGAGAAGGACTTCAAGCGCCTGCTGCAGCCCGTCATCGACGGCAACGAGATCATGCAGCTGTTCAACCTCAAGCCCAGCCGTGAAGTCGGTGTTTTGAAACAGTATCTCAAGGATGCCGTGCTCGACAACCGTGTTGAGAATGAGCGTGAACCGCTCATGCAACTGCTCATGGAAAAAGCCCGCCAGATGGGACTCGCGGTTCCGGCAATGGCTATGCCGTCAGCAAACTGACAGATGCGAATTACAGCCGTGACAGGTTACGGCCGGCATCAATGCGGAGGAAAATGAAAAGGAGCAGGGTGAAGCCCCAGAGTGAAGAACCGCCGTAACTGAAGAAGGGTAGGGGAATGCCGATGACAGGCGTGAGTCCAAGCACCATGCCGACGTTGATGAAGACATGGAACAGGAAAATGCTCAGCACACAGTAGCCATAGACCCGCCCGAAGCGGTAGGGTTGTCGTTCGGCCAGATGGATTAGCCGCAGGATGAGTCCGAGAAACAGCAGCAGGACAATTGATGCGCCAAGGAATCCTTCCTCCTCACCAACAGTACAGAAAATGAAGTCGGTGTCCTGTTCGGGCACGTACTTCAGCTTGGTCTGTGTACCGTTAAGGAATCCCTTACCTTCGAGTCCGCCTGAGCCGATGGCTATCTCGCTCTGGTGAACGTTATAGCCGGCACCCTTCAGGTCTTGCTCCAGTCCGAGCAGCACGTTGATACGGGTGCGCTGATGGGGTTCCAGAATGTGGTTCAGCCCGTAGTCAGCACCACTGAAGAACAGCATGGAGCCGAGTGCGAAGATGGCTATCCAGAAGTAGTTCCGCAGCCGCGTGCCCAGTCCCTGCCAGAGCAGGTAGCCTATGAGCAATGCGCTGAGAACGAGCTGTACCCAGACAATGTCGAAGGGAATGACATAGACCGAGAACAGCAGAGAAACGACCGTGGTGCCCATGCAGACGGCAAAGACTAACAGTGCATCGCGCCGATCCTTGCAATAGACGTAGACCATAGCCGCCGAGAACAGCTGTATGAGCAGCAACACGGCGAACTTGCCTACGGAAGTGGGTGTTCCCAATAGCATGATTTCTTCATAGCGTATGCCTACGACGAAGTAGACAATCATGGCTACGGCTGTGAAGAGTATGCTGCCAGGCATTCCCTCGCGGTAGAACATGAGGAAGAAAGCACAGTAGACAAGTGCCGAGCCCGTTTCCCGCTGCAGAACGATGAACGCCATAGGCAGTAGGATAATGGCAAGGGTGGCGCCGAAGTGCTTCCATTTGTGAATGTCGTAGCCGTAGATGCTCATGAACTTGGCCAGTGCCAGCGCCGTCGCAAACTTGGCAAACTCCGCCGGTTGCAGGCGCAGCGGCCCAAGCACAAGCCAGGAGCGGGAGCCTTTGATGGTATGGGTGTTGAAGATAGTGGCAAAGAGCAGTACGAGCAACACTGCAAAGATAATGTACGCGAACATATCATAGAATCGGTCGTCGAGCAGCAACAGCAGGAGTCCGAGGGCGATGCTGGTGCCTATCCATACGAGCTGCATGCCCGAGCGTGTGCTGAGCGACAAAAGGTCGGTGTCGCCATAGTCGTAGCAGGCACCGCAGACACTCATCCATCCGCCTGCCAACAGAAGCAGGTAGATAAGGATGGTCCACCAGTCAAGTGAGCGCAGTATTCCGGGGCGTTTATCTTTCGGTTGTGCCATAGCTGATGACTTTGTGCTCTATGTCGGAGGCTCTCTTCTGTGAGGCATCCGACAGTTTTCCATGAATAAACTGTTCCATAATGAGGCCGCCGATGGGCACGCCGTAGGTGGCACCCCATCCGCCGTTCTCCACATAGACGGCGACGGCTATCTTCGGGTTGTCTAACGGTGCAAAACCCATGAAGACAGAGTGGTCGTGGCCCTTGTTCTGAGCCGTTCCCGTCTTGCCGCAGGGCATGAAGTCGTAGTGTGCCAGTGCGTGGCAGGTGCCTCCAAGTGCCGACGAGCGCATGCCCTGCACCACGTAGTCGTAGGCTCGGCGGTTGGCTTTGGTGTAGTTACGGTGTGTGAAGACGGTGTCGAGCGGCTCGCCCTGTACCTTCTTTACAACGTGCGGCACATAGTAGTAGCCGCGGTTGGCAATGGTTGCGCCGAGGTTGGCTATCTGGAGGGGGGTGAGCAGCACCTCACCCTGGCCGATGGAGATGGAGATGACGGTCAGTCCGTTCCACGAACCCTTGTATGCCTTGTCGTAGAACTGGGCATTTGGTATGAGTCCGCGCTTCTCGCCAGGCAGGTCGATGCCGAGCTTGTAGCCGAAGCCCATGGATACCATATAGTCACGCCAAGTGTTCATGGCATTCTGCACGGTGCCATACTTTTCCTTGGCGCCAAGCATGTGGTAGAGTCCCCAGCAGAAAAATCCGTTGCACGAGGTCGAGAGGGCGGGCACTATAGGAAGCGGCGAACCGTGACCGTGACAGCCCACGCGCAGGCCCTTGAAGACAAAACCGCGGTGACAGCCGTAGGCCGTCTGCGGGGTAATGATACCCTCGCTCAGGAAGGTGAGTCCCTGCGAGGTCTTGAAGGTGGAGCCAGGAGGATAGAGTCCCATGATGCTTCGGTTGTACAGAGGTTTCCACACGTTACGGCTCAGTTCCAGATGCTTCTTTGAACGTTGCCGTCCAGTCATCAGTCGCGGGTCGTAGGTCGGCGACGAGACCATGCAGAGAACCTCGCCTGTTGACGGCTCGATGGCAACGATAGAACCTATCTTATTACGCATGAGCCGTTCACCGAGTGCCTGCAGCTCAAAATCGAGCGAGAGTGTCAGGTTCTTACCGGCTTTCGGACGACGGTCGAAGGCACCGTTCTGGTAACTGCCCTGTATGCGGCCGTGGGCATCGCGCAGCAGAATCTGCACGCCTTTCTCGCCACGTAGCTGTTTTTCGTAACTGCGCTCCACACCGAGTTTGCCTATGTAGTCGCCCGGCTGGTAATAGTCGTCCTCCTCGATGTCGGCAGGCGACACCTCGGCCACGTCGCCTAAAACATGGGCGGCATAGGGGTACTGGTATTGGCGGATGGTGCGGCGCTGCACGTAGAAGCCAGGAAAACGGTACATCTTCTCCTGAAAATAGCTGAACTCACGGTCGCTAAGCTGGCTTATGAACAACTGCCGTGTAAAGCTTGAGTAGCCGGGGTTCTTCGAGCGGTCCTTCATGGTAGCCATGCGGTAGTCGAACTCTTCGCGAGTAATACCGAGAGCCTCGCAGAAATCCAGCGTATCGAGGCGCCCTTTGGCTTCATTCATAATGACCATGATGTCGTAGGCCGGCTGGTTATAGACCAACAGCTTGCCGTTACGGTCGGTAATGACGCCGCGTGACGGAAAATCTATTTGCTTGTAGAAGGCGTTGGAGTCGGCACTCTTCTTAAAGTCATCGCTGGTAATCTGGAGCGTGAACAGCCGAATGATGTAGACGACTACAATCAATATAGCCACCCCGCCAATGACATAGCGCCGGTTTTCCAGTCCGTAATCCTTCATTTACTTACGAATGGTTTCAATGGTCATGATGAGCAGGATGGTCACCACAGCGCTGCCGCCGATGTTCATCAGCCACTGCAGCCAGTTGAAGAAGGTGAATGCCTCGAGCGAGAAGTAGGTCAGGCAATAGAGCACGACGAGGATGGTGGCCATAGTCAGGAACTTAGACGTTCCGAGTGAAGCTGCCGACGATTTGATGTTGTCAGTAGCATCGCGTGGCACGAACAGTTCGAGCAGGTATGGCTGAACGGCTCCTGTCAGTGTGAGAGCAGCGGCTGCCATACCAGGGGTGTTCGAGAACATGTCGACGCCGAGTCCCAGGAAGAAGCACCACAGAAGTATGGCCCATTTGGGATAGTTGCGGGGAAAGATGATGGCAAAGTAGACATACAGCAGGGGCATGGCACAGCCAAACAGGTGTATCTGATTGAACACCAGTGCCTGCGCCAGGCATAATGCTACGAATAGGGCGAATTGTTTCAGTGTATCTATTGCCACAACTCTTTTTCTTTGAACTTTGAACTTTAAACTTTGAACTTTATGATTACCATGCTGCAGAAGGGACGGCGGCAGCCTTAATTTCTCATTTTCTCATTATCTCATTTTCTCAATTTCTATTTACTTCGGTTTCATGGTCAGCGAGTCTTTTGCCTGTTCCATCAGCCGCGAGCGTTCGGCAATGCCCTTGTCGCTGATGACACACACATCGCGCAGCCGGCCGAAGTCAGTGGTGAGGTGTACCTTCAGGCGGTAGCTTAGACCGTCGGGCGAGTTGTAGATGGTTCCTACCTTGCCAACCAACACCCCTGGAGGGAAGATGGACGAGTAGCCACTCGTCTCAATCCAGTCGCCACGCTTGAACTTGGCGTGTCGGGGTATATCCTCGACGTAAGCTATGGCAGGGTCTCCACCGTACCAGCGCAGGTACCCAAAATAGCCGCGCCCACGAATGGAGCAGCTGATGCGCGATGACGACACGTTAAGCACAGGGATGATGACTGAGTAATGGTCGCTCACGAGATAGACCACGCCGACAATGCCATTGCCACAGGCTACGCCCATGTCCGTCTGTACCCCGTCGGCCCGTCCCTTGTCAATGGTAATCAGGTTCTCGCGTTTGTCGAGCGAGTTGCTCACCACCTTGGCGGGAATCAGCTTGTAACGACTCAGGAACTCCAGCTCCTGCCGCTCTAATACGGTCGTGTCTTGTGTCATGTCGCCATAGAGACGTCGCAGCTGCTCAACCTGTCGCTCCAGATAGAAGTTACGGAGTGTCAGCTCTTCGTTGACACGGGTCAGCGAGAAGAATGCGCGGATGGCAGCGTCTGCTTGGTAGACCTTGCCCACGACATAGTTGGCTGACGTGAACCACGCACTGCTCTGATAGCTGTTGTACTGGAACAGCAACACACCACTGGCCACTTCGAGTAAAACAAAGAGGAACCAGTGATGATACTTGGCCAAGAACGCTATCAGGTTCTTCACAGCTTTATCTCATCAGGAACGAGAAACGGTCGACGTTCTTCAGTGCAATGCCGGCACCACGGGCCACACAGTGCAGTGGGTCTTCGGCAACGATGAACGGGATGTTGATTTTGTCAGTCAGACGCTTGTCAAGGCCGCGCAGCAGTGCACCGCCGCCAGTCAGGTAGATGCCGTTCTTCACGATGTCGGCATACAGCTCGGGCGGGGTGTTCTCGAGGGCAGCCAGCACGGCAGCCTCGATGCGGGCAACGGTCTTGTCGATGCAGTGGGCTATCTCCTGATAGCATACGGGCACCTCCATGGGCAGGGCGGTGATGCGGTTCGGCCCGTGGACGATGTAGTCCTCAGGAGCCTCGTCACCGAGGTCGGTCAGTGCAGAGCCGACATTGATCTTGATGCGCTCGGCCATACGCTCCGACACTTTTACATTGTGCTGGCGCGACATATAGTCCTGAATGTCGGCATTCAGGTCATCGCCGGCCACCTTGATGCTCGTGTTGGCTACAATGCCACCGAGCGATATGACGGCAATCTCCGTGGTGCCACCGCCGATGTCGACAATCATGTTGCCCTCGGGAGCCTCTACGTCGATGCCGATACCAATGGCAGCAGCCATCGGCTCAAAGATTAGGTACACGTCGCGGCCGTCGGCATGTTCAGCAGAGTCGCGCACGGCACGCAACTCCACTTCGGTCGAACCCGATGGAACGCCGATGACCATGCGGAGCGATGGCGAGAAAAGGCGTGAGCCTGTGTGAACCATCTTGATGAGGCCGCGCATCATCTGCTCACAGGCAGAGAAGTCGGCTATCACACCGTCGCGCAGCGGGCGGATGGTGCGGATATTGTCGTGAGTCTTCTCGTACATCATCTTAGCCTTCTCGCCCACGGCAATCATCTTGTCGGTGCGGCGGTCGAGGGCTACGACGGAAGGCTCGTCTACTACGATCTTGTCATCACTGATAATAATCGTGTTGGCTGTGCCAAGGTCCATGGCTATCTCCTGGACAAAACTGAAAAATCCCATATCTTTTACTTTGAACTTTAATCTTTGAACTTTGAAATTTGAACTTTGAAGTTTGAAATTTGAAGTTTATGATTACCCATGCTGATGATGGTACGGCGGCAGCAAATTCTTCACTCTTCATTCTTCACTCTTCACTTCTTACGAACCAGCTGTGGATGGCGGTATCGTAGTGTGAGCTGACACCGAAGGCCTTTGTGGCGAACATACGGCGCTGCTCCAAGGTTGTCTCGGCACCCTGTTTGTTCAGGATGTCAAGCAGTACGGGGTACTCAGCCTTCGACGGCACGATGACCACGTCCTTGAAGTTCTTTGCACCGGCACGGATGAGCGAGATGCCGCCGATGTCGATTTTCTCGATGATGTCGGCCTCGCTGGCACCGCTGGCTACGGTCTGCTCAAACGGATAGAGGTCGACGATGACCAGGTCTATTTCGGGAATCTCGTACTTGGCCATCTGTTCGCGGTCACCCTCATTGTCGCGGCGACCCAGTATTCCTCCGAACACTTTCGGATGAAGCGTCTTTACACGGCCACCGAGAATAGAGGGATAGGTCGTCACGTCCTCCACTTTCTGACACTCGTAGCCCAACGACTCGATAAAACTCTGTGTCCCTCCTGTAGAGAGGAACTTCACACCCTCCTCGTTGAGCTTCTTGAGCAGCTCATCGAGACCATCCTTGTGAAAGACGGACACCAAAGCCGTCTTCATCTTTTTTGACTCAGACATCTTCCTTATAACGTTATAAATGAATACAGGCTGCAAAGATAATAAAAAGTAACGACTATCCCACGCAATCCGCCCACATTTTTTTTGTTTTCTAACGTTAAATTATCGGAAATCAATTTCAGTCTTGATAATACACCCGCTTCACTCGGTTACTGACGCTGGTCAGCACCTCGTAGGGGATGGTGTCGATGGTGTCGCTAATGACGGTGACAGGCAGTTCCGGGCCGAAAATCTCCACCATGTCACCCTCCTGGCAGGGAATGTCCGTGACATCGATCATCGTCACGTCCATGCAGATGTTTCCTACGTACTCAGCCCGTTTCCCGTTGACTATACAGTAGCCGTGACGGTTGCCTAAGTGGCGGTTCAGGCCGTCGGCATAGCCGATGGGAATGGCACCTATCAGGCTGTCGCGGTCGAGGATGGTGCGCCGGCTGTACCCGATGCTGTCACCCGCCTTTACATGACGCAGCTGCAAGATGGTGGTTTTCAGGGTGCTGACGCATTTCAGAGGTGAGAGGTGAGAGGCATGAGGTGAGAGGTAGGGATTCACACCATACAGACCGATTCCCAGACGGCACATGTCCAACTGACGCTCGGGGAAGTGCTCAATGCCGGCAGAGTTGTCGATATGGCGCAGGATCTTGTGGCTGAAGGCGGCCTGCAATTGGCGGCTGCCTTCGTCGAAAAGTGCGAACTGCTGAGCCGAGAACTCATCGAAATCATCGCTGTCGCTGCCCACGAAGTGCGAGAACACCGAACGTGGTATCACCGCTTGCTGGTGCTGCAGCCGATCGATCAGTTCATGTAATTCACAATCGAATCCTAACCGATGCATGCCCGTGTCGAGCTTGATATGTACCGGCCAGCCTGTGATGCCCTCCTTGCGGGCTGCCTTGATGAGCGCATCGAGCAGACGGAAAGAGTAGACCTCTGGCTCCAAGTCGTAGTCGAACATGGTCTTGAAGGCCGTCATCTCAGGGTTCATCACCATGATGTTGGCTGTGATGCCCGCCTTGCGCAATGTTACGCCCTCATCGGCCACGGCTACGGCGAGGTAGTCCACACGGTGGTCTTGCAGGGTCTTTGCCACCTCGATGGCACCAGCCCCGTAGGCGTCGGCCTTCACCATACAAACCATCTTCGTTTCGGGATGCAGGAACGAACGGAAGTAGTTCAGGTTGTCCACCACAGCTCCCAGATTCACCTCTAATATCGTTTCGTGTACCTTCTGCTCCAACAGCTCAGTGATATGCTCGAAGCTAAAGCGGCGTGAGCCTTTCAGCAGAATGACCTCGTCGTGCAGCTGCCGGAATACGGGGCTGTCGAGGAATTCCTGAGTGGTGGCAAAGAAGTATTTCTCGCCCATGAGGAAGGCATGTGACTGTGCGGAGATTTCAGGACCGATGCCAATGAGCTTGCCGATGCCACGCTTCATGCACAGGTCGCCGACCTGACGGTACAGCTCCTCGGGTGTCTCGCCGCTCTGATAGATGTCACTCAGGATGAGGGTCTTTTGGGGTGTCAGGCGTTGGGCTGTGGATGTTGGCAATTCACGTCGCGACATGAAGTCGAGGGCGATGTCGAGCGAGTTGACGTCAGAGTTGTACGAGTCGTTGATAAGCGTGCAGCCGTGCTGGCCCTGTTTCACCTCCAAGCGCATGGCGATCGGCTCCAGATGGGGCATGCGGTCGGCTATCTGCTCTTGTGTCAGTCCGAGGTGCAGCGCCGTAGCGGCACAGATGAAGCTGTCCTCGATGCTCGCTTCGTCAATGAAGGGGATGGTGTACTGCCCTTTCTTACTTTTATATATATAGGTGACCTCCGTCCGTCCTTCCGACTGCGTCAGCTCCTTGACGAAGAAAGGCGCCTGCTGGTCTGTCCGCGACCAGCCTATCTTCTCGCCCTTATACTGCATCCGACGGATGCAACGGCTCACGGTGTTGTCGTCCGACGGGTAGATCATGGCCTGCGTGTCGTGCATCAGCTCCAACTTCTCTAAGCACTTCTCCTCCATCGAACGGAAGTTCTCCTGATGGGCGGCGGCCAGACAGGTCAGTACGCCGACGGTAGGCTGGATGATGTCGTGCAGGGCCATCATCTCGCCCGGCTGGCTGATGCCCGCCTCGAAGATGCCCACCTCCGTCTGCTCGTTCAGCAGCCAAACCGACAAGGGTACGCCTATCTGAGAGTTATAGCTCCGCGGCGAGCGGACAATCTTCTGCGACGGCAGCAGCAGCTGGTACAGCCACTCTTTGACCATCGTCTTGCCGTTGGAGCCGGTGATGCCGACAATGGGAATCGAGAACTCGTCACGGTGGCGCTCGGCCAGTCGCTGCAGGGCGGCCAGCGTCGACGGCACCTTCAGGTAGTTCGCATCAGGCTCCGGCTGCTCCGGCACCTGCTCCACTACAAACGACCTCACACCGCGGCGGTACAGGTCTCCAATGTAGCGGTGCCCGTCATTACGCTTCGTGCGCAGGGCAAAGAACATTGTCTCCTCAGGGAAACACAACGAGCGGCTGTCTGTCAGCAGCCATCTGACATTCGCGTCATGGTCGCCATAGCGCCGGGCACCCATCAGCGTCGTAATCTTTTCTATCGTGTACGTCATCTTTAATACAGTGCAATTTTCGTGCAAAATTACAAAGAAAAGTGAAGAGTGAAGAATGAAGAGTGAAGAATTTGCTGCCGCCCAATAATCTTTTAACGTTTCTTTCGCATCGGACAGCCCGCACCGCCATCAGGCGGTATGTACGCGATGATCCACACATACAACGGGCGAACCATTGTGGTCCGCCCGCTGTAATCTGTGCTCGATTCATGCTGAGCATGCCGAAACATTCATGCTGAGCATGCCGAAGTATCTGTGGGATCTGTGAGATCTGTGTGACAACTTAGTTATCCCAGTCCTCATCATCATCCCATACGCTAAAATGGCGGCTACGGGGATTAGAGGGACCGGTGCCGTCGCCAGCCTGAGGAGTATCATTAATACCTGCATTATTCTGGATAGAATCTTGAAGCAGACTCTGCATGAGAAGATTTTTGACCGCCATGCTCGGTACTTGATAAACTTTCTTGTTCATTGTCTCAATTATATTACTGATTTTCTATTTCTGATTTCTTATTTTACAACCACCTTAGCGCCGTTCTGGATATACACACCCTTGCGCTTCGGGATGTTCGGGAGCTTACGGCCGTCAAGTGTGTACCACGCGCCATCCTCATTCGTGTAATTCGTGGTAGTTATTCCGTTAGATCTGTTGTCTCCGAAGTTCAGGCTGAAGGAGCGGACAGCAGCAGGATTATCCAGCTGGAAGTAGGCACGGAAGGCACCGATGGTGACAATAGGATTATCCTGAGTGGGCTTCGGCCAGTACAGAGTATTGTTGCCGCCTACGAAGAGGATGTTGTTGGTCTCAGTGCTGTAAGGCACGGAGCTGAAGGTGCCCACGAACTTACCACCTTCGAAGGTGACAGCCTCATCATCGAGGGCATCAGCGATAGCCTCGGAAGTGGTGTATGTTGCAGGAATGTTCACACCGCTGAACGTCGGGTTCTTGATGTCATCGCCGCTGGTCCACATAATAATATATGGCTTACCAGCCTCTATGGCATCAGCGTTCTTGAAGTTCAGGTAGAGTGTGCTGCCATCGACACCTGTCACGTGGTCATACGCGTCAGCAGTGTCGAGTTCTTTCAGTGTAGCACCTTCCAGTAGTGTTCCGCTCAAGTTGTTCACGTCGAACGGCAGGCAGATGGTGTTCCAGGCGTTGTCTTTGTAGAGCGTGCGGCCATTCAGCTTCACATCTGTCACTACATTTGCATTTTCGCTGATGATATCGCTGTTGTTCTGAACATCGACTCCCGAGTCATCGTCGGCAAGCTCCAGAAGGCCTAACGTGGCAAATTCCATTTCTTCGCTCCAGTCGCTTTCTTCGTTGCCGTTAAGCGCCTTCACCTTCACCACATATAGTGCTTCAGAATCAAGGTCGGTCAAAGTGCAGGGACTGGTGACGCCACTGACGGTCGTCCATGACGACTTTGCTCCATCATTAATGGTCACATCGTCAATATAGAGCAGATGCTGGTCGTAGCAGTCATAGTGACGGATGGCTACATACCCCCAGCCGCTGTAGTCACTCAGGTCAACGGTGTATTCGTGCCATTCGTTGTCTTCCAAAGTCACCGTTAGCAGTGTTTTAGTGAAGTCACTGGCACTGGCGTTGCCTGCTTTCGACAGCAATACGGAGAACTTCTCAGCCGGATAATTGCTCATTCGGGCAGCAGCATAGAAGGTGAAGCTTCCGCCTAACTGTATCTGCGGAGAAACGAGGTAGTTGTCGGGATAGACAGCAGTACCGGAGCCGCCTGATGTGGCAGCGGAGATATAGGACTCAGAAAGCATCATTCCCTCAGAAGAATTATGACATTCCGGTACTATTTGATTCCCGTTGGAGTCGTATGCCACATACTCCGTGTTGTGTATCCAGTTGTGTGTCGAAGTGCCTGTAGTGCCCTTAAAGGCTGTCCAGCCTTGCCAACCGTTTTCAAAGTCGTATGTAAGCGGCTGCATGTCTTTTTTGGCATATTGCAGCTCGTAGGTGTCATTACTGCCTGTCCAACTGACAACGGCCGAATTGTGGGTGATGCCAGAGACGTTCAAGTCCGTGGGAATGGGACAAGGACTGATGGTGGTGACAGTAATTTCACTGCTCCACAGGTTCTCGCTGCACGCAGGACGTACCTTGATGGTATAGTCTGTTCCTGGGGTAAGTCCGTCTAATACGAAGCCCTCATTGGTGTTAGCGGTGACCGTGCGGTTGCCGCAAGCCACAACCCATTCTTCGGAAGTTCCGTTTTCATTCCAGTTCAGCTTGACGAAGTTCGGGCCAATTTCAGTTGCAGTGAGCCCATTAGGTCTCATACAGTCACTTGATGTTGACTCTATGGCAAGAAGGATGTGGTTCTTCACCGAGAGCGTAGCATAGTTGGAACTCTGGGATGTCGTGGGTGATGACGGGTTGTAGTTGATGCCGTCTGAATAGATATAGATGGCTTGGGTTGAACTTGTGTTGTAAACCGAGCAAGCTATATGCGGCGAGCTGGTGTAAGTGCCACTGTTATCATCGGTCACAAGAACGAGGTTGGAAGTGCCGTCATACTCATACGGAGTGTTGAAGGTGATGAAGGTCCAATTATTGGCGAGCATGGTGACCTCGCCACTGAACACCTTGTCGGAGGCGGATACAGTCACCCAGTCGGTCTTGCTCGAGAAGGCTTCCTTGTCGGTAGCCTTCAGATAGAGGTCGAGGGTACGGGTCTTCTCGGCACCCTCATTGTAGAAGGCGATGCTGGTGATGGTTCCTGCCGTGCCGATCTCGTCAGCCGTATAGATCTGCTCAGTCATAGAATAATTGTAATAGTTGAAGGTGGGCAGGTAATTGTTGGTCAAGGTGCCTTCACCTATTTCTGTGGCTTGGATGAAGTTGGCCACGAGGTTCCTATCGGATACGACAGAGAAGCTGAAGGATAATTCAGTAGATATCACAGCTCCGTTTTCAGTCCACCCGGTGAACATATAATCTGTATTCGGTGTGGCAGTAACCGTGCAGGTCTCGCCAAACTGATACTCGCCGCCGCCGGTCACCGTGCCAGCCTGTGCCGGGCTGGCACTGACCGTGATGTTAATGGCTCCTGTCGGCATAGCTTCCTTGGTGACGATAAGCTGGTTCTTCACCGATAATACTGCATTATTGGTGCTCGACGAAGTCGGAGGTGACAAAGGATCAAAGTTTGTATTATCATTATAGGCATAAAGAGCTTGATTGGTAGCACTGAACACACGGCAGGACATGTGCGGAGAATTGGTGTATGTACCTGTGTTATCATCTGTCACAAGAACCACATTCGAAGTGCCGTCATAGAGAAACGGAGTGGTGAAGGTGACGGTAGTCCAGCCGTTGGCCACCATGGTGACGCTGCCGCTGAACACCTTGTCGCTCGAGGAAACGGCAATCCAGTCGGTCTGGCCTGTGAAGCTGCTCTTTGTCGTGGCCTTCATGTAGAAGTCGAGGGTACGGGTCTTCTCAGCACCACCATTATAGAAGGCAATGCTGGTGATGATGCCTGCACCGCCCAACTCTGCTGGCGTATAGATTTGTTCAGAGAGAGTATAGTTGTAGTAGTTGTAGCTCGGCAGATATTCATTTGTAGCAGTGCCACCGTCACCAATCATGACACCTTCAGCGAAGTTGGCCACCAAATTGATGTCACTGGTCACGTTGAAGGTGTATTCAGCATCGGTAGAAATCACGTTGCCATTCTGCGTCCAGTTAGTGAACATATAGCCATCGGCAGGCGTGGCGGTCACGGTGCACGAGGTGTCGTAGTCAAACTGCCCATTGCCGCTGACGCTGACAGTGCCGTAATCGTCGTTGTTGGAGGCTACTGTCACAGCAAAGACCTGGTTGGGGGTGATTGAGAAGTCGCCTTCCCATGTATTGCTGCCATTGGTGGCGCTATAGTGCAATATGACATCGCTGCCCAACGTCACACCCGAACCGAGGCGGAACTTGAAGTCGCTCAAGGTGACGGTGGCATTGACAGCCAGTTCACCGAAGCTGCCAGTATTGTGGCCGCTGACAATTGTGACATTGTTGTCCTCAGAAGTCAAGGTGACTGTGGTGATGCCCGTAGTGGCAACAACTCCCATATTCTTGAAGGTGAGGCTCAGGTCGGTGTCTTCACCAACGAGAGCGGTGCTTGGCGTATAGCTGTCAAGGCTAATGTAGGGACCTTCGGGTGTAATGACCTGAATGGTTTCGAGATAGGTGACCTTATTATAGCCGAAGACGCAGAGCGTGAGTGTTGAGCCGACGTCCGGAGTGCCGTTGAGGCTGATGTTGGCAGTGCCATTGCTGACAGTGCTTTTGCCCAAAATGTTGTGATTGGCATCGGTGATAGTGACCAATGCACCATCGCCGTTGCTGACGGCTACGGTGTAGGAAGAAACTCCTGAAAGGATTTCTCCCTGATGAGTGACCGTCATCGCCTGCGGCGTCTTGGTACGGAGCATCATCGACGGGTCGCCATAGAGAATCCATGCTTGGTAGGTTCCAACAGCCGATGATTCCGAGGTGCTGTAATGGTCGAAGATGCCCATGAGGCCATTGATGGCAGTGCCGCCCCAGGTGTGCTTGATGTTGTTACTGTAACTATCTACGAGGATGTCGATAAACTCGTCCTGAGCCCACATGGGCGGAATCCAAGGCTGTGAGATATATGACATCACAGTGCCTACAGCACCAGTAGGATTGTTATTGTTGGTAGCCCGCATCCAAGTCTCGGCAAAGCAGTCGTTGCTGTGGTCGTATTTACCAACAAGGCAGGCCACGGAGAAGATAAACGGCAGTTTGTTCTCGTTAGTCAGCGCGTTCACATGAGAGTTCGTATAATAAATATAGCCACTACTGTTACCACCCCAAGCCGTCTCTTGTCCGTGATTGGTATAGTTGATGATGCCTACGCCGTTGTTGATGTCGGAAGAGATGGTCGAAGATGAACCATCATACCCGGTAAGATTGGCATAGCGCTGATAAACGGTTGTATAGCCGTAGTTCAACAAGTCGGTACGGATGTTGTCCATGTGCTGGTAGTCATCCTCGTTGTTGTGCCCACTGCCATTTTCCTTTCTGGAGATACCTTCTGCTTTCTGAAGCCATGAGGCGGAAGTAGTGAGGTCGCGCTCGTAGGTGATGACTTTGTTCACCTGAGTAGTCACTTGAGCTGCGTTACTGGCAGAGAAGCGGCCGATGAAGACGTCGTTGTAGATGTCGTTACCAACAATCTGTCCGTAAGCGTTGTCACCCAAGCCGCTATACTCACTGCCTCCACCCGAATAGGAATAACCGGGAATCTGGTCCACATCGCCAACGAGCAACACATGCGTCAGGTTGTTGTTGGCGTTGTACTGGTTCTGGATATAAGTCTTGATGGCGCTGTAAGAAGTACCAGCCGTGCTGGTTCCCACGATAGTAGTATTCACGCCGCGGGTCTTTTTCCAGTTGACAAAATCAGTCATCGCGTTGATGAAGTTGTCGTAGCAGATAATCAGCAGGTCGCCCTCTTCGTCCACAGGGGTGTACTTGCTCTGCGATGCCTCATAGTTAATGAAGTGGCGCCCGTAGACATTCTTGAAATCCGGGTCTGTCATCACCACTTTGCTGTGGCGAGACGTCAAGGGGTTCTTGCCGTTATCGTCCACTTTGTACATTTCGACGGTCAAGTCGTAATATACGCGAAGGGTCTTTGTGACAGGATTGTAGACAAAGGGATGCACGGCCATGTTCTGTCCGCGGTAGTCACGGAGGATGTACGGCTCGTAAAGCTCTGCACTGTTGGCCGGGAAGAAGGCATCCTTATTGTAGCAGTCGCCGTAGGTGTAAGGCACTGTGGCCGGGTCGATAGTACGAGGGAAGTCACCCTTCGAGGGAGCTACCACGATATTGTCGAAGTCCTTGTATTTGGCTTCTACCACACGGATGTTCATGCGGGCCTGGTCGCCGATGATGGCGGGGATGCCCATCATGGGTACGTCCGGTTCACCAGCATGGGCAGTACTGACCGCACTGGGAACGGTGATGACTTTTGCCTCGCCCTGCGGGGTGGATACCGTGGTGGTGTAGAAGCCAGGCACCTGAACATGAATCTTGATGCTTTCCTCGGATGAGGAAACTAACTGCGATTTCATCGAAGCCGGTGAATTGTCAATGACTGTCATCCACTGCGGCTTCGCGTTCTGAGAAAAAGCTGTTGTGCAGAGCGCAACAAGCAACAGCACTCCAGCTGTCCTTAATAAAGAACTCTTAGATTTGATGGGGTTCATAATTTTTTATGTTTTTGAGCTCGCTCACGCTTGATAAAGCATGAGCGAACTCTGTAGTTATTCTTACTTGAATTTCATTCGAATTCCGTCGCGACTCGGCAGAGTTTAAGCAAGCTTAGCTCTGCTCTCGCTGCTCCGTCATTTAATCGTGACCTTGACTCCGTTGTGGATGTACAGACCCTTACGCTTCGGCTTTCCGTTCAACTTCAAACCGTTGACGGTGTACCAGCTGCCATTATCCATTATCCATTCTCCATTGTCAATTGGAAGGATGCCTGTAGCCTCACCACGGTTATCGCCGTAGTTCACGCGGAAGGCGCGGACAGGCGTCGTGGCGTTCAGCTGGAAATAGCTGCGGAAGGCACCGATGGTCATTCCTGTGCTGGGCCAATACAGTGTGTTGTCGGCGCCAACGAAGAGGATGCTCTTGTCCTCACCGGGGATGGTAATTGCATCGTAGTTGCCCACGAACTGACCACCAGTGAAGGTTACGGGCGTCGGGGCGGCACCGTTGATGGTAACACCGCAGAACACCGGATTTGCATAATCTTCGTCGTTGTCCCACTTAATTAAATAAGGTACGCCTGCGCTAATGGCTGTGGCATCCTTGAAGTATAGGTAGAGCGTGCCGTTATCGTCGAGCTTCGTCTGGTTTGTGCCATTCGCGTCGAGCTTACCAGAATTATTGTACTTGCCAGTGACGTCGAGTTCCTTCAGAGCCGTGGGAGCCAGTTGTGCCGTCACCTGCTTGGTGGTCATGTTGAATGGCAGGCACAGCGTGTTCCAGTCGCCGTCCTTCCACAGCGTGCGGCCGGTTAACGTCACGTTATAGAGGCTGCCGGTAGCAGCGGCCTCACTGATGGCGGCCATGTTGGCTGTACCGTTATTGGCCAGTTCAAGCGTCGCAGGAGGGGTGATATTGAAGAACATCTGGTTCTTCACCTTCACCACAGTATTATATGTATTCTGGCCAGAGGGGGGAGTCGCTGGGTCGTAATTGGTCTGGCTGCTGTAAGCATAGTGGGCCTGGTTGAGTGTTGTACTGTACACACGGCAGGCCATGTGGGGCTGGGCTGAACTCGTACCTGTGTTGTCATCTATAATCACGGCAAGGTTGCTCGTTCCGTCGTAGACAAACGGTTTGTCAAACGTGATGAACGTCCAGTCATCATCCACCATCGTCACTTCACCGGAGAACACCTTGTCCTCGGCAGTCGCCGCTATCCAGTCGGTCTTTCCGCTGAACTCGCTCTTGTCAGTATACACCACATATAGGTCTAACGTGCGGCTCTTCTCGGCGCCACCGTTGTAGAACCCAATGGCGGTGATGGTGCCAGCAGTGCCAATCTCCTCTGGAGTGTAAATCTGCTCGGTCAGGGAATACTTGCGGTAGGAGTAGCTGGGAAGGTACATGTTCGTCTCTGTACTGCCCTCACCGACAATGCAGCCCTCCTTGAACGTGGCAACAAGCGAGCGGTTTTCGAAGACGCTGAAGCTGTATGTTAGATCCTTTGAGACAACCTGTCCGTACTCCTTCCAACCGCTGAAATAATATCCAGTGTTAGGTGTGGCCGTCACCGTGCAGATATCGCCGAAGTTGAAAACGCCACCACCGGTTACCGTGCCGCTATTAGCGGGATCGGCGCTCACAGCGATGCTATAGGATTCGTCGACGGCTACCTTGGTCACTATGAGCTGGTTCTTAACCGAAAGTTTCGTGCCAGAGTATGATGACGGACTGGTCGGATTGTAGTTCGTACCGTCACTATTGACATAAAGGGCTTGGTTGGAAGCACTGAACGTGCGGCACTTCATACCTGAATTCCAGGAACCTGTATTGTCATCAGTGACAAGGACAATGTTGGAGTTGCCGTCATAGAGGAATGGAGTTGTTAAAGTGATAGTTGTCCAGCCGCCAGCGACCATGGTGACGCTGCCGCTGAACACCTTGTCGGCAGCGGTAACGGCAATCCAGTCGGAAGCACCGCTGAACGTGCTCTTCGTCGTAGTCTTCATATAGAAGTCATAGTTGCGGGTCTTCTCGGAACCTTCATTGTAGAAGGCGATGCTGGTGATGAGGCCAGCGCTACCCAATTCGGCAGACGTATAGATCTGCTCGGAGAGGGTATAGTCGTAGTAACTTGTACTCGGCAGAAACTCGCTTGTGGAAGTACCACTGCCAATCATGACGCCCAAGGTGAAGTTGGCTACCAAATTTATGTCATTAGACACGTTAAAGGTGTACTCGGAATCGGTAGAAACCACGTTACCGTTCAGCGTCCAGTTGGTAAACATGTAGCCGTCGGCCGGTGTGGCGGTAACGGTGCAGGGAGTATTGTAGTCGAACTGGCCGTCGCCGCTGGCGGTGCCGTAGTTGTCGTTGTTGGCAGCGACATTTACCGTGAAGATTTGGTTGGGGGTAATGGCGAAATCGCCTTCCCAAATGTTGCTGCCATTCTCGGCTTTATAATGCAGAAGAACATTGCTGCCCAAGGTCACGCCCTGATTCAGGCGGAACTGGAAGCCGTTCAACGTCACGGTGTTATCGGATGCCAAAGCACTGAAGGTCTTTGTGCCGGTGATAATAGATACATTGGCATCGTTAGAAGTCAGCGTGACGGTAGTGGTGCCCGTTGTGGCTTCCACACCCACATTCTTGAAGGTTAGGCTCAGGCCGGTGTCCTCTCCGACGAGAGCAACATTGGGCGTGTAGCTATCAAGGCTGATATAGGGGCCTTCGGGGGCGATGACCTGAATGGTTTCAATACGGGTCTCCTTGTTATAGCCGAAGACGCAGAGCGTGAGGTCAGAGCCGACGGTCAGGGTGCCGCTGAGACTGATATTTGCTGTGCCATTAGTAACGGTAGCCTTGCCCAGGATGTTGTGATTGGCATCGGTGATGGTGGCCAGTGCGCCATTGCCGTTGCTGACTGTCACGTTGTAGGAAGAAGCTCCAGGAATGATAATACCATCATGGGTGACGGTCATTGCCTGAGGCGTCTTAGTGCGGAGCATCAGGGTCGGGTCGCCGTAGACAATCCAGGCTTTGTAAGTGCCAACAGCCGAAGTCTCGCTTGTGCTGTAATGGTCGAAGATACTCAACATACCATTGATAGCCGTTCCGCCAAGCGTGTGCTTGATGTTGCTGCTGTAGCTCCCCACAAGAATGTCAACAAACTCGTCCTGAGCCCACATGGGCGGAACCCAAGGCTGTGAGATGTAGGAGAACGCACCGCCTATAGCACCGGTGAGGTTGGAGCCATTGGTGGCATGCATCCATGTTTCTGCAAAGCAGTCGCCACTGGAGTAATCGTATTGTCCCACTAAACATGCTACTGAGAAGATGAAAGGCAGCATATTGTTGTTGGTCAAGGCATTGACATGGGAATTCATGTAATAGTGCGACTGCCATCCAGTCTGTTCGCCGTGGTTGCAGTAGTTGATGATACCGACACCACTGTTGATGTGGTTACTGATGGTGGTCGTCGATGACGAGGGGTATCCACTCACACTGGCGTAGTCCTGATAAACCGTGGTATATCCGTAATTCAACAAATCAGTGCGCAGGTTCTCAACATGCTGATAGTCATCCTCACTATAATGTCCGCTGTTACCTGCAGAAGCACTGATACCTAAGCCCTTTTGGCACCATGAGGCGCTGGTTGTCAGGTTACGTTCGTAGTTAATGACCTTCTGGACCTGATTGGTTACTTGAGTGGTATTCTGAGCTGAGAATCGGCCGATGAAAACGTCGTTGTAGATGTCGTTACCGACAATCTGTCCGTATTGGTTGTCGCCTTTACCCGACCAGTTTGAACCTCCATCTGTAAAAGTATAACCTGGTATCTGGGCCACGTCACCGACGAGCAGTACATGGGTCAGGTTGTTGTTGGCGTTGTATTGGTTCCGGATATAGTTTTGAATGGCAGTAGAGGTGGAGCCTACGGTGCTGGTACCCACGATGGTTGTATTCACACCGCGGGTCTTTTTCCAGTTGACGAAATCGGTCATCGCACTGATAAAGCTGTCATAGCAGATGATGAGCAGGTCGCCCTCTTCGTCCACGGGGGTGTATTTGGCGACACCAGCCTCATAGTTGAGGAAGTGGCGCTGATAGACGTTTTTGTAGTCCTGGTCCATCTTCACCACCTTACTGCTGCGGGAGTTAATGGTGTTCTGGCCGTTGTCGTCCACCTTGTACATCTCGACGGTCAAGTCATAATACACACGAAGAGTCTTCGTAATGGGATTGTAGACAAACGGATGCACTGCAATGTTCTGTCCGCGGTAGTCACGGAGGATATACGGTGCGTACAGCTCTGCGCTGTTAGCTGGGAAGAAGGCGTTCTCACTGTAGCATTTGCCGTAGGTGTAAGGCACTGTGGCCGGGTCGACAGTACGCGGGAAGTCGCCCTTGGATGGAGCCACCTCGATGTTTTCAAAATCCATGTACTTGGCATTTGTGATACGCACATCCATTCGGGCCTTGTCGCCAATCATTACTGGGACACCTATCATTGGTACATTCGGTTCGCCTGCTTGAGCAGTGCTCAGCGAATTGGGTACAGAGATGATGTTGGCCTCTCCATTAGGAGTGGTCACGGTTGTAGTGTAGAAGCCGGGCACCATAATATGTACCTTGATGCTTTCTTCGGATGAGGAAACTAACTGCGACTTCATCGAAGCCGGTGAATTGTCAGTGATAGTTGTCCACTGCGACTTTTTGTTCTGAGAAAAAGCTGTTGTGCAGAGCACGGCGAGCAGCAGTACTACAGTTGCCCTCAAGAAGGAGTTCTTTGATTTGATGGGTTTCATATTATTTTATTATTGTTTTTGTCTTTTGGGCTGATTTATAGCTTCGAGATGATACCGAGCTTGGTGGCGCGGATGAACTCGATAATGTGGCGGAT